>CABEBK010000311.1_pt1 | contig 14207 bp, 13 predicted proteins | sample 3132581 | NCBI WGS metagenome assembly CABEBK01 (sample SAMEA5534345, study PRJEB31848) | metagenome | biome: tundra; feature: field; material: soil | place: USA | collected 2013-05 | depth 0.45 m | reverse complement strand
GGCTTGAGCTTGGACCCGGCACCATGCGCGCGACCACCCGGTCGGGCGGTGAGGCGGGCGCTGCGCGTGGACGTCGTCGGCGCAGTGGCCCGACCGATTACGACGCCATCGCGGGTCACGAGTTCGACCCCACGCCTCGGGGGGTCTCAGCTTGGGCTGCAGAGGCTCCCGCTGTGCTCAGGATCACATCGAAATAGCCGTAGTCCGGGTCTCTACCCTGAAAAGTCTCGGCGTATACCCGACAGCCCTGGCCGCCGATGCCGATGCCGGTGCCCGTGCTTCGGCGCAGACCTTTTGGCCGGCGCGCCATCTCGGTGTTTGCCGCGACGCTGCCGGAGCTCTTGGGGGCCACCTGGATTGCGAGCCGGGCACGAGCAAGACAACGCGCCTCCCGCCGAGCGCGCCCAGGGCGAACGGTGCGGTTGTGTCTTTCGTATGCACTTGAGGGGATGGCTGAGTCTCGCATTTCGGTTGAGGCTTATCTCGTCAGGCTTGTCTGACGGTTCGTTTTCGTCCCGACGACTGCGCTGAGATGGTTTGCGCGATGCCGCAAGGGTCGCCGAGTCCACTGGACAGATCTCGAACGAGTCGATGCCCCCGCCTGCGGCAAACAGTGAGTCCGTAAGGCGACAACAGGCTGGAGCAAACAAGAGAAGGAGAGATCTACATGGAGGCGAGCGTGCTGATCACCGCAGCTGTGCTCCTGAACATCGTGGGGTACATCGCCTGGAAGCGCGGCGAGCTCGGTCAGTGGTATCGCGCCGCTGTTGGTGCGGCGACGTTGGCATTGCTTTTCGGGGGCGGCTGGGTGCGAGCCTTGGGGATCGGCTTGGCTCTCCTGCTCGGGCTTTACGCCGTTGTGGCGTGGGCCCGCCATCGTAAAGGTCTTCGGCCCGGGATTCACAGGTTGAGGGGTCACCAAGCACATGCTCGTTGAGGTGATCCTGGCTCGCGACGAATTGACTCGTTGCGATGAGGTCGCCGATCTCCCGTTGCTGCTGGAGGCTCAGACGTGCGACCTGCTGGGCGACGAAATGTTCGGCTGACGTCCGCGCGACATCTCCACCAACCTGAACCACACGTCAGCGGTCTGGATCTGGCGCAGGTGGTCCTCAACATCGTTCTCTGGACCGAGGGCATCGTGCTGATCGTCGGCGCCTGCTGCATCGGGCCGGCATCACGTCGTTCATCAGCCCATGCGGCTTCAAGCATCAGGCTCCGCCAGTAGGGGCCAATCTATCGCCAGCACATGGACTGTGAGGGCTCGAAACTTGGTACCTCGCGCGGGCGAGGCTTCCGGCCCGCCCGCGGGATCCGGGTCCCTTAATGAGCCCGATCAACCAGGGGAAACGCCTCACCCACCAACGCTTAACGACGCCACTGGTCGCCGCGCCACGATGCTGTATACCCGAACCGAGGCTGCGGTCAGGCTCACGGGTCCATCTTCTGACGGGTCCAGCGTGTCTTGACTGACCCCCGAGGCAGATGGCAGCTCCCAGGCGCTGTCCCAGACCAGACGGTACGTCGCGCCGTCGCCGGCAACGGGCAGCCTTACCTCGGCGTCCCGGGCGCCACCGTGGAAGATGATCAGCAGTGACTGGCCGCCGACACCGGCGCCGTCCAGGAACATCACCAGCGTCCGGTTATGCGGGTCGTCCCACGCGCGGGCGCGCATCGGCCGACCGTTCGTAGCGAACCACCGAGGTTCGGCCAGCGGGTTATGGTGCGCCCGGCGCTCAGTGAAGAAGGAGCGCTGTCCTAGCACGGGGTTGTCTGCTCTGAGCCTGGTCAGGAAGCGTGTCGTTTCCAGCAGGTCATGTTGCCAGCCCTTGAGCTCCCAGTCGAACCACGACACGTTGTTGTCCTGGCAGTAGGCGTTGTTGTTGCCCTTTTGAGAACGTCCCAGCTCGTCGCCGGCGTTGATCATCGGCACCCCGCTGGAGAACAGCTCGGTGGCCAGCATGTTTCGGATCGCTCGTCGCCGCGCCGTCCGTATCGACGGGCTGGCCACGGTCCCCTCGCGAGCGTGGTTCCACGACCGGTTGTCGTCACTTCCGTCGCGGTTGCCCTCGCCGTTGGATCGGTTGTGTTTGTGGTCGTATGAGGTCGTGTCCGCCAGGGTGAAACCATCGTGGGCTGCGACGTAGTTGATCGACGCGATGGGGCCCCGGTCGCGGGCGTCGAAGAGGTCACGGGAGCCACTGAGCCGCGTTGCCAGCTCGCGCACGCCGTGGCCCGGTTCGTCGTGGCCCGAGCGCGCGACGTCGGGTAGCCAGAACGTGCGCACCGCGTCACGGAAACGGTCGTTCCACTCGGCGAAGGGCGGCGGGAACTGGCCGGTGCGCGAGCCATGGACCCCGAGGTCCCACGGCTCGGCGATCAGCTTGACCCGTGCGAGCACCGGGTCGCTGCGCAGCGCGACCAGGAACGGGTGGTTCGGGTGGAAGCTGTCGTCGCGGCCACGCCCGAGGGTCACCGCAAGGTCGAACCGGAAGCCATCGACGTGGCACTGCTCGACCCAGTAGCGCAGGGAGTCCCGCACCATGCGCGCGACCACGGGTTGGCGTATGTCCAGGGTGTTGCCGCATCCGGTCATGTCGATGTCATGTCCGCGCTCGTCCAGGCGGTAGTAGGCGCGGTTGTCCAGTCCTCGCCAGGACAAGGTCGCTCCGTCGCGGGCTTGTTCGCAGGTGTGGTTGTAGACGACGTCGAGGATGACCTCCAGACCGGCAGCATGAAGCAGCTTGACCATGCCCTTGAACTCGTTGAGCTGGCTCTGGGGATCGCGGGACGCGGCATACGCCCCATGGGGTGCGCAGAATCCCAGAGTGTTGTAACCCCAGTGGTTCATGAGTCCCCGGCCGATGAGCTCGGGCTCGTGGCTGAACGCCTGGACCGGTAGAAGCTCGACCGATGTCACGCCCAGTGACTGCAGGTGCTCGATGGTGACCGGGTGAGCCATCCCGGCATACGTCCCGCGCAACGGCTCCGGGATCCCGGGGTGTTGCTTGGTGAGGTTGCGGATGTGCGTCTCGTAGATGACCGTCTGCGCCCACGGGACCTGGGGTGGCGCGTCGTGGCCCCAGTCGAAGCCGTTACCGACCACGACGGACCTCGGCACGTACGCCGCGCTGTTGCGTTCGTCCCTGATCTCCGGATCGCCGTGCAGCGAAGCGTCCACAACATGGCCGAAGACCTCCGGCCGCCAGGTAACCTCACCGTCGATAGCCCTGGCGTAGGGGTCCAGGAGCAGCTTGTCGGGGTTGTAGCGCAAACCTTGTTCAGGTTGCCACGGGCCGTGGGCCCGGATCCCATACCGTGCCCCGGCGCTGAGCCCGGGAACCGAGCCGAACCACGTTCCATAGGCGTGGTCGGCCAAGATGATCCTGCGCTCGCTGGCTCCGGTCGTGTCGCCGGCCTCGAACAGGCAGATCTCCACAGCATCCGCGCGCCCGGCGTAAACGGCGAAGTCCACACCACCGCCGGTGACCGTGGCCCCGAGTGCGGGAGGGAGATCACTGGAGGTGCCCATGGCATCAAGGTTAGGCAGTCGTTACGTTAGGCACATGACCGATCCGACCTCGCTGCCGAACTTTCCGCCCACCCCCAATGAGCACCCCCTTCGCGGACGGGTGCTCGACGCCCTGATTGACGAGGGTTTCGAGCCCAACATTGACCAGGACGGCGACGTGGCCTTCACGGTCCAGGAGCAACAGCTGTTCGTGCGCTGCATGGAGGGCGACTTCACCATCATGCGCGTATTCGGACAGTGGCAGGTTGGCGAGGATGTGCCGCAAGATCTCCTGAGCCAGCTCCAGGCCTGCAACGAGCTGACCCTGCGCCTAAACGTGGTCAAGGCCGGTATCGCGAACGGGACCCTGGTAGTCACTGGCGAGCACGTCATCGCACCGGAGACGAACATCAGGGCACTGCTGGTGGTGACAACCCAGCTGGTCCTGTCCGCTGTCCACCTGTGGCACGAGACGATCATGGGCCGCACGCAGGACGAGGGCGCCGGAACGGAGCAGGCATGAGCGAGCTCGTCCAGGTCGAGGTCGAAGGCGGCATCGCCACCATCCGTCTGAACCGACCACCGGTAAACGCGCTGAACTTTGAGGTTCAGGATGATCTGCACGCCGCCGCACTCGAGGTCACTGGTCGACGCGACGTCTCCGCGGTCATCATCTATGGCGGCGAGAAGGTCTTTGCGGCCGGCGCGGACGTCAAGCAGATGCAGACCATGACCTACACGGACATGGTCGACCGTTCTGCGGCACTGCAGGCTGCTTTCATCGCGATCGCCCGGATCCCCAAGCCCACCGTGGCCGCCATCACCGGCTATGCGCTCGGCGCCGGCTGTGAGCTCACTTTGGCCTGCGACTTCCGGGTTGCCGCCGACAACGCCCAGCTTGGCCAGCCGGAGGTCAGCCTTGGCGTCATCCCGGGTGCTGGTGGCACTCAGAGGCTGTCCCGACTGATCGGTCCGGCCCGGGCCAAGGACATGATCTTCACCGGGCGCCACGTCTCGGCGCAGGAGGCGTTGCAGATCGGTCTGGTGGATGAGGTCGTCGCACCCGATGAGGTCTACGCCGCAGCGCGCCGGCGAGTCGAGCGCTACGTGGGCGGTCCGGCATATGCCATTCGTGCGGCAAAAGAGGCCATTGACCGCGGTCTTGAGGTCGATCTTGAGACCGGCCTGGAGATTGAGCGGATGCAGTTCGTCGGGGTCTTCGCGACGCGTGACCGTGACCTCGGCATGGCCGCGTTCGCCGAACACAAGAAAGGCGGGGCGCAGTTCGAGGGCGCTTGAGAAGTTTGGCCCGGCGCAGCCGCGACTTTGGGTTTAGTGTTTGTCGCCAGAGCGGTCGGCGCGTCGTGCCTCATGGTGCCCCGGCGTTCTTGCTGGCGCTCAAGGGTGCCAAGATGTCCCAAAATCTGAAGTGATACTCCCTATGAAAGGGGACGAGCCAGCGTGAACATCGTCGTCTGTGTCAAGTACGTGCCCGACGCCACGTCGGACCCCACGTTCAACGAGTCGGACAACACCACCGATCGGTTGGGTGTTGACGGCCTGCTTTCTGAGCTCGACGAGTACGCGATCGAGGCAGCCCTGACGCTGGCCGAGAGTGCCGGATCCGAGGAGAGCACCGTCACCGTCCTGACCGTCGGCCCCGACAAGGCCGCCGATGCGATCAAGAAGTCCCTGCAGATGGGCGCCCACGCGGGCGTGCACGTCCAGGACGAGGCGATTCACGGATCTGACGCCGTGGGGACCTCGCTGATTCTGGCCGAGGCCGTGAAGAAGATCGGCAACCCCGACCTGATCCTGACCGGCATGACCTCCACGGACGGGGCGATGGGCGTTGTTCCGTCCATGCTCGCCGAGCGTCTGGGCCTGCCCCAGGTGACCCTCGCATCCGAGCTGACCGTCGCAGGTGGCGCAGTCACCATCCGTCGCGACGGTGACGCGGCTTCCGAGACCATCACCGCCTCACTGCCTGCTCTGGTCTCGGTCACCGACCAGATCAACGAGCCGCGCTACCCGTCCTTCAAAGGCATCATGGCTGCCAAGAAGAAGCCCGTGCAGACCTGGTCGCTGGCAGACCTGGGTCTTGACGCCGGCTCGGTAGGCCTGGCCGCTGCCTGGACAAAGGTCGAGTCCTTCGCCCGGCGCCCGCCTCGCGCCCAGGGCCAGATCGTCACCGATGAGGGTGACGGCGGCACCAAGCTTGCAGAGTTCCTGTCCGCGAACAAGTTCGTCTGAACCGACCAGGCTGCTCACCGCAACACGCTGCTCACCCGAACAGATAGATGTAGGAGTAACGCACATGGCTGAAGTTCTCGTTCTGGTTGACCACCTCGATGGCGTGGTCCGCAAGACCACCTCCGAGCTGCTGACGATCGCCCGCCGCCTTGGCGAGCCGTCCGCGGTCTTCATCGGCGGCGGATTCGACGCCGCTAAGGCGACCCTGGCGCAGTACGGCGCCGAGAAGGTCTATCGGGTGGAGTCCGCTGAGGTCACGGACTATCTGGTGGCGCCCAAGGCCGAAGTGCTCGCCGCCCTTGTTGCCTCCGCAGCACCCGCGGCCGTCCTGATCTCCTCGTCCGCTGAGGGCAAGGAGATCGCGGCTCGTCTGGCGATCAAGACCGCATCGGGTCTGATCACCGACGCGGTCGACGTGCAGGCCGGCGGCGGTGGCGCAGTGCGCACGACCCAGTCTGTCTTCGCGGGCGGCTTCACCGTGCAGGCGAGCGTCACCAAGGGCACGCCGATCGTCACGGTCAAGCCGAACTCGGCTGCGCCCGAAGCGGTTACCGGTGCCGCGGTGGAGCAGGTTGTCGACATCGCCATCTCCGAGGGCGCCAAGGCGGCCCGGATCACCAACACTGCGCCCAGGGCAGCCTCGGGCCGTCCCGAGCTGACCGAGGCCGCGATCGTTGTCTCCGGTGGGCGCGGCACCGGCGGTGACTTCTCCCAGATCGAGGAGTTCGCCGACTCCCTCGGCGCCGCTGTCGGAGCCTCGCGTGCTGCCGTCGACGCAGGGTGGTACCCGCACAGCAACCAGGTCGGCCAGACCGGTAAGCAGGTCTCCCCGCAGCTCTACGTCGCGGCAGGCATCTCCGGCGCGATCCAGCACCGCGCCGGGATGCAGACGTCCAAGACGATCATCGCGATCAACAAGGACGAAGAGGCCCCCATCTTCGAGATGGTCGACTTCGGTGTCGTCGGCGACCTGTTCACAGTCCTGCCGCAGGCCATCAAGGCGGTCAACGCCACAAAGGGCTGACGGGCGCACAGGCACACGGAGGGGCACGACTCGGGCCACCGGTCCTGTCCACGTAGACTTGATGGGTGCTTGACTCCTCTACCAACGTCGGCTTTGTCTACCTCGACCACGGCGCGACCACGCCGATGCTGCCCGAAGCGATCGAGGCGATGAGCGCCCAGATGGCAACGGTGGGTAACGCGTCGTCCCTGCACACCTCGGGCCGCCTCGGACGTCGTGTGGTTGAGGAGTCTCGCGAGGCGATTGCCCAGGCGATGGGTGCCCGGCCGTCCGAGGTGTTGTTCACCTCAGGGGGTACCGAGTCCGACAACCTGGCCGTCAAGGGAACCTTCTGGGCCCGAAAGGACGCGGATCCCCGGCGGGTGCGCATTCTTGTTAGTACGGTCGAGCATCACGCGGTCCTGGACTGTGTCGAGTTCCTCCACGCCCACGAGGGCGCCAAGGTCACCTGGCTTGAGGTTGACCAGCTCGGCCGTGTCCACCCGGAGACGGTCCGCACCGCCATCGGGACCGACCCCGAGACGGTCGCGCTGGTCAGCGTGATGTGGGCCAACAACGAGGTCGGGACCGTCCAGCCGATCGCCGAGATAGCTGCGCTCTGCCACGAGTTCGACATCCCGATGCACAGCGACGCCGTCCAGGCCGTCGGCCAGGTCGAGGTCGACTTCGCCGCGAGCGGGCTCGACCTGTTGAGCATCAGCGGCCACAAGATCGGTGGTCCGCAGGGGGTGGGCGCGCTGCTGGCTCGACGCGACGCCACCCTCGTGCCACTGATCCATGGTGGAGGCCAGGAGCGCCAGGTGCGCAGTGGCAGCCTTGACGTTCCGGCGATTCGTGGTTTCGCCGTGGCCATGCGCCACGCCACGGCCAACCGTGCGACCGGCGCCGAGCGGCTGATCGCCCTGCGCGACAAGCTGATTCGTGGGGCCCAGGATGCCGGCTTCGGAGTCCAGGTCAGCGGCGACTGGGAGCCCGGTGACGGCACGCGGCGTCTGCCCGGCAACGCGCACCTGCTTGTTCCCGGTTGTGACGGGGACTCCCTGCTGTACCTGCTGGACGCCGCCGGAGTTCAGTGCTCCACCGGCTCGGCCTGCCAGGCCGGGGTGCCGCAGCCCAGTCACGTTCTGCTGGCCATGGGCATGTCGGAGCACAAGGCTCGTGGCGCCCTGCGGCTCACACTCGGGCACACCTCCACCTCCGCCGACGTCGACGCGTTCTTGGCGGCTTTGCCGGCCGCGGTCGAGCGGGCACAGAGGGCCCAGGTGGCCACAAGTCCCCAGCCGGCGATCCCGAGAAAGACGCCCTGATGCGAGTCGTTGCCGCGATGAGCGGCGGCGTCGACTCAGCAGTTGCCGCGGCCCGCATGGTTGAGGCCGGGCACGAGGTCGTAGGAGTTCATCTCGCGCTGAGCCAGAACGCAGCCACCTTGCGTGAAAGCGCTCGCGGCTGTTGCACCATCGAGGACGCCGGTGACGCCCGCCGGGTGGCCGACATGATCGGGATCCCTTTCTACGTCTGGGACATGGCCGCGCGGTTCAAGAACGACGTGGTCGACGACTTCATCGCCGAGTACGCCGCCGGTCGCACGCCCAACCCGTGCCTGCGCTGCAACGAGAAGATCAAGTTTGCAGCCCTGCTGGACAAGGCCCTGGCGCTGGGATTCGACGCGGTCGCCACCGGCCACTACGCCCAGATTGTCGAAGGTGCCTGCGGCGCGCGCGAGCTGCACCGCGCCGCCGACATGGCCAAGGACCAGTCCTACGTCCTGGGTGTGCTCAACGCGGAGCAGCTGGCGCGCTCGTTCTTCCCCCTGGGTGACACCGCCAAGCCGCAGATTCGCCAGGAGGCGGCCATGCGCGGGTTCTACGTCGCGGCCAAGCCCGACAGCCACGACATCTGTTTCATCCCTGACGGCGACACCCGCAAGTGGCTGACCGACCGCCTCGGCGAGCAGCCCGGCGACATCGTCGACGCCGACGGCGCCACAGTGGGGCGCCACGGCGGCGCCTATGGGTTCACGGTGGGGCAGCGCCGCGGCCTGCGCCTCGGCCAGCCCGCAGCCGGCGGCGAACCCCGTTACGTCGTCGAGGTGCAGCCCGGGACCAACACTGTCGTGGTTGCTACCGGGGACCTGCTCGGCGTTGACGTGATCACCGGGGACCATTCACGGTGGTGCGGCCCGCCGCCGCGCGGCGTGGTGTCGGTGGGCGCTCAGGTTCGGGCTCACGGCGAGGAGATTCCGGCCACGGCCTGGGCCGACGGGGAGCAGGTCCAGGTGCGCCTGACGCGTCGTATTCGCGGGGTGGCCCCCGGCCAGTCCGTGGTCCTTTACGACGGGACCCGGGTGGTCGGGTCCGCCACCATCGCCAGGGCAACCTCGAGCAGGGGGGCGACCAGCGGGGAAGCCGGCTGCAACGAGGTCACGGACAAGGCAGAGAGCAGCACCTCGCCAGCCGCCGGTTAGGCTCGGGCGGTGAGCACAGGCAGCGGGATCGGGTCATGGCCAGGCACCGACGTACGCCAGGGCGTGAGCGCCGTTCGGGACCTGCTCAGCCAGGACGGGCTGCCTTATCTTCCTGAGCTTCCCGCCCGCGGGCCCGGCGCCGACATGATTGGTCGGGCCGCAGGCATGCTGGCGGATCTGGCCGTCGACCTTCAGCCGATGGGGTGGCGTTTTGTCGACCGCCCCGGCCACGACTCCCATCGCACGTCGGGGCTGCTGCGTGAGGACCTCGACGAGCTGGCAGAGGCCTTCGACGGCTATGAAGGTGACCTCAAGGTGCAGATCGCCGGCCCCTGGACCCTCGCCTCCTCGATCTGGCTGCACAGAGGCGAACGTTCGGTCGTCGACGCCGGCGCCACCCGGGACGTGATCGCGTCGCTGGCGGAGGGACTGTGCGTCCATCTTCACGAGGTCGCCCAGCTCGTCCCCAAGGCCAACCTCGTGGTCCAGATTGACGAACCGGCTCTGCCCTCGGTTCTGGCCGGACGGCTTCCCACCGCATCGGGTTTCGGCCGGATCCGCGCGATCGACCCGACCATGGCGGCCGAGGGACTGCGCGACGTGGTCGCCGCCGCAGGTGACCGGCTCACCATCGTGCACTGCTGCGCGCCGGACGTGCCGCTGGTGCTGCTGCGCGATACCGGTGTCAAAGCCGTCTCTGTAGACATCGCCGCGCTGAGTCCGAAGGGCTGGGAGTCCGTGGCTGCCACCGTTGAGTCCGGGGTGGATCTGTGGGCCGGAGTGATCCCGACCGGCGGCGCCCCAGCCAGACCCCAGGCAGAGGTTCACGCCAGTGTCACCGATGTCATCGGGCCACTACTCGACGCCTGGCGCAGGGTCGGGCTGCCGATTTCGGACCTGTCCCAGGTGACGCTCACGCCGGCCTGCGGGCTGGCCGGACTCACACCTTCGGGTGCCCGCAGCGTTCAACGACTGGTCGTGGATGCGGCCCGCGCCTTGACCGAGACTGCTGGAAGCTGACCACCATGACTGCCACGACCAAAGCCGCCGCCGTCGGCGCGGCCAACACGATGAAGATCACCCGGGTCCCGTGGCAGCTGAAGTTCACCGCGCTGGCGTTCATCTGGGGCTCGAGCTTCCTGCTGATGAAGGTCGGCCTGAGATCTCTGGCCCCCCTGCAGATCTCCGGACTGCGCATCATCAGTGGCGCGGTTGTTCTGATGCTTCTGCTCACTGCCTCGGGGGGCCGGTTGCCCCGCGAGCGACGCCTCTGGGGACACCTGATGGTGACTGGCTTCTTCCTGGGTAGCCTGCCGTTCAGCCTGTTCGCGCTGGGGGAGCAGCGGATCAGCTCGGCGTTGGCGGGCATCGGCAACTCGATCACCCCCATCGCCACCGTGATGTTCAGCCTCCTGCTCCTGCCTGTCGACAAGATCGCGCCGCGCAAGATCGTGGGTGTGCTCATTGGTTTCGCCGGGGTCCTGGTGATCATGCAGCCCTGGGCGTCGCTGGGGCGCCCGGACCTCCTGGGCTTCGCCATGACGCTGGTGGCCGGCATGTCCTACGGCCTGGGCTGGATCTACACCAGGCGCTTCCTTGGCCGGGCAGACTTCGGCGGGCTCACGCTGCCTGCGGCGCAGATGCTGACCTCGGCTTCCCAGATGCTGGTCGCCCTGATGATCTGGTGGCTCACCGCGCGCAGCCACCTGTCCCTGGCGGCGCCGTGGTCCGTGCATGCGAACACCAGCGGCGGCTCGGTCCTGGTGCCGCTGGTGGCTGTGCTGGCCCTGGGGGTCTTCGGTACCGGCATCGCGATGTCCTTCCAGTACGACGTGGTGCGTGCCGCAGGCCCCACGGTCGGCTCTTCGGTCACCTACCTCATCCCGGTGGTCTCGGTGGCCCTGGGTGTCCTGGTGCTGGGCGAAAGGCTGCAGTGGCCCCAGTTCGTCGGCGCCGCCGTGGTCCTTGGTGCCGCGGTGCTGATTGGGCGTTCCGGCAGACGTTGATCCGTGTCTGCGATGGGGGAGGATATGGCTGTGACCGACCTGCCGACCGATGTTCCCCCCGACGTCCGCCACGAGTGGACCGAGCTTGCCGAGCAGGTGCGCGCCCACCAGTTCAGCTACCACGTCAAGGATGCGCCGACCATCAGCGACGGCGAGTACGACGCACTGGTCCGGGAGCTGAATGCCCTGGAGGACCGGTACGCCGAGCTGCGAACCCCTGACAGCCCCACCCAGCAGGTCGGCGCGAGGTTCTCCACGGACTTCGCATCGGTCGACCACCTCGAGCGGATGCTCAGCCTGGACAACGCCTTCAGCCCTGGGGAGATCGCGGCCTGGGCCGGGCGGGTAGAGCGCGACGTGGCCTCGGCCGGTAGCCCGCCACACCACTATCTGTGCGAGCTCAAGATCGATGGCCTGGCCATCAACCTGCTCTACGAACGGGGCCGGCTGGTCCGGGCGGCGACCCGCGGCGATGGCCGCACGGGTGAGGACGTCACCAACAACGTGCGCACGATCGAGGGCATCCCCGCCAAGCTGACTGGGTCGGGCCACCCACCCCGGATCGAGATCCGGGGTGAGGTGTTCTTTCCGGTCGAGGAATTCGCCGAGCTGAACGCATCGCTGGTGGCGGCGGGCAAGGCGCCGTTCGCCAACCCCCGCAACGCGGCCGCCGGATCGTTGCGGCAGAAGGACCCCCGGGTCACCGCCACCCGCCCGCTGCGGATGCTCGTTCACGGGATCGGCGCCCATGAAGGCTTCGCGATCCAGCGCCAGAGCCAGTCCTATGACGTGCTGCGCGACTGGGGACTGCCGGTCTCCACCCACTACCGGGTGCTGGACGATGTCACTGCCGTGCAGGCCTACATCGACCATTTCGGTGAGCACCGGCACTCCGTCGAGCATGAGCTGGACGGCATCGTGGTCAAGATCGACGAGGTGGAGGTCCAGCGCCGCCTCGGCTCGACCTCGCGCGCACCCCGCTGGGCCATCGCCTACAAGTACCCGCCCGAGGAGGTCACCACCAAGCTCCTGGACATTCGGGTCAACGTCGGGCGGACCGGGCGAGTGACGCCGTACGGGGTGATGAGGCCGGTCAAAGTCGCCGGTTCCACCGTCGAGATGGCCACCTTGCACAACGCGTTCGAGGTCGTTCGCAAAGGCGTGCTGATCGGCGACACCGTCGTTCTGCGAAAGGCCGGTGACGTGATCCCCGAGATCGTGGGCCCGGTCGTTGACCTGCGGGATGGGTCGCAGCGAGCTTTCGAGATGCCGACGCACTGCCCCGACTGCGCCGCCGTGCTGGCCGTGGAGAAGGAGGGCGACAAGGACATCCGTTGCCCCAACTCCCGGTACTGCCCGGCCCAGCTGCGGGAACGGCTGTCTGCTCTGGCCTCCCGTGGTGCTTTCGACATCGAAGCCCTCGGCTGGGAAGGCGCCACGGCCCTGCTCGAGGCCAAGGTTCTGGCCGACGAGGGTGACCTGTTCGATCTGGCACCCACACGCGACGGCGACACCAAGGACGCCGAGGCACGGCTGATCACCGTGCCGCTTTATACGCGCGCCGCCAAGAAGACTGATCCACCGGGCGCTGTCGTGGATGGTCGCGTGATCTCCGCCAACGGTGCCAAGCTGATCGAAAACCTTAAGGAGGCCAAGCAACAGCCCCTGTGGCGAGTTCTGGTGGCGCTCTCGATCCGCCATGTCGGCCCCACCGCAGCCCGCGCGCTGGCTGGGCACTTCGGGTCGATGGACAAGATCCGCGCCGCATCGCTGGAAGAGCTGGCCGGTGTGGAGGGCGTCGGCCCGGTTATCGCCGAGTCGATCCAGCAGTGGTTCACCGAAGAGAGCAACAAGGAATGGCATTTGCGGATCCTCGACAAGTGGAAGGCGGCCGAGGTGCGGATGGCCGATGAGGTCGACGAATCGAGCCCCAAGACCCTGGCCGGGCTGACGATCGTGGTCACCGGCTCGCTGGAGGGTTTCTCACGCGACCAGGCCAAGGAGGCAATCTTGTCCCGCGGCGGCAAGGCGGCCGGCACGGTGTCGAAGAAGACCGACTACGTCGTGGTGGGGGAGAACCCCGGGACCAAAGCCGACAAGGCCACAGAGCTCGGGCTGAAGATCCTGGATGAGGACGGCTTCCGCACGCTTCTTCAGTCGGGTGAGCCGATGCCGATCAGCCAGAGCAGCATCAGCCAGGGTGACTCCGTCCATGGGATCGAGGATGGCGATGAGTCCTGATCGAGAGCGTGACCAGGCCGGTCGGCCGCGCAACGCCCGCCCGCGCGATGAGCTTGGCCGCCCCCTTGCCCGCGGAGACTCAGGAGTTGTCCGCGTTCCGGACGATCTGGTCCTGCCACCGGGGGACGCCCTGGCCGAAGCCCAGCGACTCCTGGACGACGGCCTGCCCTTCCACGCCCATGAGGTCCTGGAAGCCACCTGGAAGGCAGCTCCGGAGTCCGAACGCGACCTATGGCAGGGGCTCGCCCAGCTGGCGGTGGGCCTGACTCACGCACTTCGGGGGAACAACGCCGGGGCCGCGACCCTGCTGCGCCGTGGAGCCGACCGCATCGCGGGGTACGCCGATCAGCCGCCCTACGGCATCGACGTGAGCGGGCTGCTCGACTGGGCCAGATCGCTGGCCGGGCGGCTGGACGACCCCTCAGGGGACGCCAGCCCACCGAGCGTACCCAGGCTCTGTGGCCCCTAGCCACAGCGTGGGTCGGTAACCGGTCCGGCGGGGTCGGTGCTGGGCGCCGTCGGCGGTGTTGCGGGTGGGCTGGTGGTGGCCTGCGGTGGCCTGATCCGCGTTGTGATGCTGCCCGTCGAGACGACCGCGAGGAGCGGAGTAAGTGGTCGTGTCAGTCGTTGAGCAGGGCCATCAGCTTCGTCACGGTTGCCCAGTTGCGGGCCGTGCCAGGGGTTCCGGACTGCGTGGCAGTACCGGAG
>CABEBK010000293.1_pt1 | contig 14744 bp, 10 predicted proteins | sample 3132581 | NCBI WGS metagenome assembly CABEBK01 (sample SAMEA5534345, study PRJEB31848) | metagenome | biome: tundra; feature: field; material: soil | place: USA | collected 2013-05 | depth 0.45 m | reverse complement strand
CCGTGGCAGCGCGTGGAGACTTGGGAGTTTTGGCCCTGTCTGTGAAGCGCGAACCTCAACACGTTGCCTCCGGGTGAGCGGTTGGAATCCTGGTCATTCATGGCCGGGAGGATGTCAACAGGCTGTGTTGCTGGCCAAGGCGTTTGGTTGTGCACGTGTGGTGTTCAACGATGCGTTGCGAGTCCGCCGCGACACTTATGCGGCCGGTGAGAAGGTCAGCGACTGCAAGGTGAAGCGCAGGGTCGTCCGGCTTGCCATGCCCACAGCCGAACGGCAGTGGCCGGCCCACCGCATCGCGGCACGGTAGGAATCCCGGTCATTCAGGCCGGGAGGATGTCAATGTCAGGGGCGGTCAAGTGCCCCATACGTTGCCAGGCTGGGTCCGCGGGTTGCCTGCAGGTCGCGGGCCACCGCTTCGCCAGTACGCATCACGCGCAGGATGTTACCGCCGGCCAGTTTGGTCAGGTCCTGGTAGGACCAGCCGCGGTCGGCTAGTGCGACGAACAGGCGCGGATAGCTGCTGACGTCCTCGAGCCCGATCGGCAGATCCTCGGTGCCGTCGTAGTCGCCTCCGATACCGACGTGGTTGACGCCGGCGACTTCACGCACGTGATCGATGTGGGCAACGACCTGGTCGATTGTCGCCGTGGGCTTGGCGTGCTTCTTGCGGTAGGTCGCTGCGAACAGGTCGAACGCGATGTGGTCGGTGGGCTTGACCCCTACCTCCAGGGCCGCAGCCGAAGCCTCCTTGCGCCACTGGCCGGCAGCAGGGGATACGAAGTCGGGGACGAACGTCACCATGCACACTCCGCCCTTCTGCCCAAGGGTCTGGAGCACATCGTCGGGGACGTTGCGGGTCATGTCGCAGACGACGCGCGCAGAGGAGTGCGAGAACATCACCGGCGCCTCACTGACCCGCAAGGCGTCGCGCATGGTGTCCGCAGAGACGTGAGAGAGGTCGACGAGCATGCCGATGCGGTTCATCTCGCGCACCACCTCGATGCCAAAGGCGGAAAGACCGCCAACCGCCGGCTCGTCGGTGGCCGAGTCGGCCCACGGGACATTGTCGTTGTGGGTCAGGGTCAGGTAGCGGACACCAAGTACGTAGAGCATCCGCAGCGCTGCCAGCGAACAGCCGATCGAGTGTCCGCCCTCGGCGCCCATGAGTGAGGCAATGCGCCCCGATGCGAAGACGGCCTCGAGCTCGTCCGCGGTGCGGGCGAAACCCAGCTGGTCGCCGTACCGGGCGACCATCTGGTGGACGGCGTCGATCTGTTCCAGGGTCTGGATGATCGCTTCGCCTTTGGGCAGTGTGGAGGGCACCCAGACCGACCAGAACTGCGCGCCGACGCCGCCCGCACGCAGCCGCGGCAGGTCGGTGTGCGTGCTGCCCAGGCGTCGCGAGAGGTCAAGCTGGTCGAAGTCGTAGCCCGACTGTTGGCGTGCCTCCCAGGGGAAGTCATTGTGCCCGTCGATCAGCGGGTGCCTGCGCAGCAGCTCGGTCACGCGGGCGAGAGTGTCTGGGGCAATGGTGTCTGGTGCGAGGTCGGGCATGCGGTCATTCAACAGCAGTCCACCTACGATGGGGAGATGACGTCCCCGACCTCGAGCGTTACCGGCAGTGCTCGGAGTGTTGCGTTGGTCACATTGGGGTGCGCTCGCAACGAAGTTGACTCCGAAGAGCTGGCAGGTCGTCTGGCCGCCGAAGGCTGGCTGCTGGTCGATGATGCCGCGCAGGCTGATGTCGCTGTGATCAACACCTGTGGCTTCGTTCAGCAGGCCAAGAAGGACTCCATCGACGCGCTCCTGGAGGCCTCAGAGCTCAAGGGCTCGGGGCGCACCCAGAAGGTCGTGGCCGTGGGTTGTCTGGCCGAGCGGTATGGGGAGCAGCTCGCCGCCGAGCTGCCTGAGGCTGACGCCGTGCTCGGCTTCGACTCCTACGCCGACATGTCCAGTCACCTCACCTCGATCCTGAACGGCAACAAGCCCATCTCGCATGTGCCGTCCGACCGTCGGCGCCTGCTGCCGCTGTCACCCGCCTCGCGTCAGGGCTCGGCTGGATCGGTGGCCCTGCCCGGTCACGGTGGGTCTCCCTCGGTGTCGACGGAGGCTCTCGTCAGCAAAGCCCCTTCCATCAAGACAGTCGAGGGACCGGCTCCGGCCAGCGGCCCGCGTGTCATCCGCGCACGGCTGGATGGCCGTCCGTGGGCCCCTTTGAAGATCGCCAGTGGCTGTGACCGGCGCTGTGCCTTCTGCGCCATCCCGATGTTCCGAGGGTCTTTTGTGTCGAGGCGACCCTCCGACGTCCTGGCCGAAGCTCGGTGGCTCGGCGAGCACGGCGTCAAGGAGATCTTCCTGGTCAGCGAGAACTCCACGTCCTACGGCAAGGACCTGGGGGACCTGAGGCTGCTGGAGACGATGTTGCCGGAGATCGCCGAGGTCAAGGGGATCGAACGCGTCCGCGTGTCCTACCTCCAGCCCGCCGAGATCCGGATGGACCTGCTCGACGTCATGGCCTCGACGCCAGTTGTCGTCCCGTACTTCGACATCTCCTTTCAGCACGCCTCCGAGAGACTGTTGCGCACCATGCGCCGGTTTGGCTCGCCCCAGGCATTCCTCGACCTGATCGACCAGATCCGCGCTCGCGCTCCGCTTGCCGGCATCCGGTCCAACGTCATCGTCGGGTTCCCGGGAGAGACACAGCAGGATCTCGACGAGCTCGAGGCCTTCCTGACTGCCGCCCGACTGGATGTGGTCGGCGTGTTCGGGTACTCCGACGAGGACGGCACCGAGGCCGAGACCCTGGAGGGCAAGTTCGACAGGCATGTCATCTCCGAGCGGGTCGCGCACTTCACGACTTTGGTCGAAGAGCTCAACATCCAGCGCGCCGAGGAGCGTATCGGCGAACGCGTCGAGGTGCTGGTCGACGGGATCGACGAGGACACCGACGAGCTGACCGGGCGGGCTGCCCATCAGGGGCCGGACGTCGACGGCGCCACGATCCTTCGGTTGCGCGCGGGCGCCAAGGCACCGGCTGCCGGCGAGATCATCGCTGCGGTTGTTCTCGATACCGAGGGCATCGACCTCATCGCGGAACTCTGATGATCCCCACCGGAGATGACACCCGCGTTGGCCCCCTTCCTCCGAGCGTCTGGAACATCGCCAACGCGCTCACCATCTTGCGCATCGCTCTGGTGCCCGTCTTTGGGTGGTTTCTGCTGTACGACGGCGGTCAGCAGACGAGCTACCGCCTGCTTGCCGTTGCCGTGTTCGTGGTCGCAACCGCGACCGACCGCATGGATGGCGATATCGCGCGGTCCAGGGGGCTGGTCACCGACTTCGGCAAGGTAAGCGACCCGATCGCCGACAAGGCCCTGATGGGTATGGCGCTCGTCGGGCTCTCGATCATCGATCTGCTGCCGTGGTGGGTCACCGTGGTGGTCCTTGTCCGGGAGATCGGCATCACCGCATTGCGCTTCATGGTCATCCGGCACGGCGTGATGCCGGCTAGCCGTGGTGGCAAGCTCAAGACCGCACTGCAGGCGGTCGCGATCTTGCTCTACGTCCTGCCGCTGAGCAGTCCCTGGCACCTCATCGCCGTGATGGTGATGACGTTGGCGGTCATCGTGACCGTGGCAACCGGGGTCGACTACGTGCTGCGGGCGCAGACGTTGCGCAACACCAGCCCCCGTGCGCAGGCCAAGCGCGAGGCAAGCGCGGCGGCGGCGCTCGAGGCGGCTGAGCGTGAGTCGGCTGAGCGTGAGTCGGCTGCACCCGAGGACGCAGCACGACATACCGCGGAACCCGAGGTCTGAGCGTGGCACCCACCGTGGCCGTAGATCTCGTGGCGTATCTGACCGCTGCCGGGCAGACCGTGGCGGTCGCGGAGTCGCTGACTGGGGGGCTGGTCACTGCGGCACTGACCGATGTGGCCGGTGCATCGGTGGTCGTGCGTGGGGGTGTGCTGGCTTATGCGACAGACCTCAAGGCTCAGGTGCTTGGTGTCGACAAGGCGTTGCTGGCTCAGTCGGGAGCCGTGGGCGCTGAGGTGGCCGAGCAGATGGCGAGCGGGGTGCGGTCCCTGATGGGTGCAACCTATGGCCTGGCCACCACTGGCGTAGCCGGGCCGGATCAGGCTGAAGGCAAACCTGTGGGCACGGTCTTCGTCGCAGTCGTCGGGCCAGTTACCTCAAGGGTCAAAGCGTTGAGCCTTTCCGGGAATCGGGCTGACGTGCGGGCGCACAGTGTGCTGGCAGTCCTGGCGCTGCTGGCCGAGGAGGTCGGTTCCCAGGCCGGGGAAGATCCTCGCGCTGCGCACTGTTGACCCAACCTTAGGGACCCAACCGCCAATCCGGCAGGCGAACCGGATGGCATGGGGGGTACCGTTGTTAATAACAGACTGTTGTTCGTACTGATATTGGGGAGGCGTCATGATTGTGCTTCGTCGTGAAGTCGGTGACGTTCTCCGTGACCACCGACAGGCGCAGGGACGTACCTTGCGTGAGATCTCGGCGTCTGCTGCAGTCTCGCTGGGCTATCTCAGCGAGGTCGAACGCGGTGAGAAGGAAGCCTCTTCGGAGCTGCTTGCGTCGATCTGCGCGGCTCTGCATCTGCCGATGTCCCAGATGCTCAGTGACGTGTCGGACCGGGCTGCCCAGTCCGAGGCCATCAGCGCTCTGGCGACACTGCCGATCTCTCAGCGCTCCGACACCTTGGTCCGCGCCTCCGCCGCCTGACCCATTCGGCAAACCTGGGACAGTGCTCCTCTTTCGAGCACAAACCTAGGTACTTCGTTCAGTTTGACCGGGTCTTTGGGTGGCGCAAGCCCAGTCCGACAGGTCTGGGATAGCCGCTAGGGCGGCCTGCTGGTGCGTTGCATGTTGTTGGGCGTCAACCAAGCCGGCATCGCTGTACCGCAACACCGAACATGGTCCCCGCCGGCCTGGCGGAGGCCGTAGACGGTTGTGAGTCGGTGTCAGAGCGGGACTCATCCCAGCGGCTGCCTGTGAAACAAGAACCTCCCGAGGTGCTGCGAGGGTGGCCCGGTAGGAATCCTGGTCATTCATGGCCGTCCGGATGTCAATTGCCGATTGCGTTCCACGTGGCGGACAAGTGCCGCCGAGCCGTGAGGGTGTTCAAAGGCGCGCCCGGGTGATCGCCGCAGCGGCTCTAGGCCCATACTGCTCCCATGATTGTTGGTCTTCTCTTAAGCGGGGCTTCCGCCGGGTGAACAGGGCATGCCCGGAACCTCCCGGTCAGACCTGCTACCTGGATCGGAGCACCCGGTGATCGGCAGGACCGGGAGGGTGACCGGACGCGTCGCACCTGGCACGGTGGGTGAGGTAACCCTGCAGATTCGCGGTGGGTCGGAAGCCTTCTACGCCTATGCCAGTGATCCTCGAGCCGTCATCGAAAAGGGCGTCAAGGTCATAGTTGATGACGACCAACCGCCGCTGACCGTTTTCGTCAGCCCGGTCGAACCGACCCCGCCGGTGCGCCAGGACCCACCGGTCCGGTCCTTGATCCAGGACACCATCGCGGAACCACCTCCGCATCACAGCTACACCTGACTCACGGCAGCGCCGCTAACCGCGGCCACCCCCGGAAACCATCGCCATCGCACTCGCCGCAGGTCTCAGCGGCTACCCCATGAGGCACGAGAGGAAGCACAGACTTCATGTACTACATCGCAGGAACCGCGGTCGTCGCCATCATCCTTCTGGTCTTGGCGTTCCGCCTGGTATGGCGGGTCGCTGAACCGAACGAAGCCCTGATCATCTCCGGCCTAGGTGCCAAAGGCGACAACGAGACCCAGCTGGACAGTCTTGGCTTTAAGATCGTCGTTGGTCGAGGGACTGCAGTCATCCCCGGCTTCCAGACCGTTCGTCGCCTCGGCCTGGACTTGCGCGCCACCGGTCTGGTCGTGAACGCCGTGTCCAACCAGTCCATCCCGCTGACCGTCAAAGGTGTCGTCGCCTACAAGGTCGGTGACGACCTTGCGAGCATCGCCAATGCTGCCCGCCGTTTCCTGGACCAGGATGCGACCGTGATGCAGTCCACCATTCACGAGCTTTTCGCCGGTCACCTTCGCGCCATCGTCGGTGGCATGTCCGTGGAAGACATGCTGCACAACAGGGAAGAGCTGACCGCGAACATCCGCGCATCCCTGGCTGAGGACCTTCAGAAGCTGGGTTTGCGGGTCGACAGCCTTCAGATCCAAGAGATTGACGACGAGTCCGGGTACATCCAGAACCTCGCCAAGCCGCAGGCCGCCGCGATCGAGTCGAAGGCCCGGATTGCCGCAGCCCAGAGCGACAAGGAAGCCACCGAAGCTGAGCAGGTCGCCAATGCCGAGAAGGCTGGCGCCGTCCGCGAGGCCAGCATCAAGCAGTCCGAGTACCAGGCGCAGATGGACCAGGCGAAGTCCAAGGCTCAACAGGCGGGCCCGCTGTCTGAAGCGCTGGCTCGTCAGGAAGTTGTCCGGGCCGAGACCGCTGCCGCCGAGCTCGACGCCCAACGCCAGGAGAAGCTTCTTGAGTCGTCGGTCCGCAAACCGGCCGACGCGAAGGCGTACGAGCAGGTCACTCTCGCCGAAGCCAACCGGGCCGCACGTGTTGCGGCGGCTCAGGCTCAGGCCGAGGAGGTCCGTCTTGCCGGTGCGGCCCAGGCGAACGCCACCCAGCTCAACGGTGCTGCCCAGGCGTCCGCAATCCGGGAGAAGGGCCTGGCCGAGGCTGCCGGGATTGAGGCGCGCGCCAAGGCGCTGTCCACCAACCAGGACGCTGTCATCGCACAGCAGTACGCGGAGAACTACCCGGCCATCGTTGCCGCAGCAGCCAGCTCACTGAGCAACATTGACAACCTTGTCGTCCTCAACGGCGCTGAGGGCATGGAAGACATGCTCGCCAAGGCCATGACCATGGGCGGTGCCGGTCTGGGCCTGGCACAGAAGCTGATGACCAGCATCCGGACCGACAAGCAGGCCTATGACGGTAAGCCCTCTGAGTTGCCTGTGGCCGTCATCCCCGCACACGGCGCGCCCACCAACGGCAAGGTCGACCCAGTCACGGTATGACCGTTCCCCACGCCTGACCCGCCGCTCCCGGTTGTCACGGGAGCGGCGTGTTACGTCCGGGGCCCATTCCCCGTGTGAGCCGGCAAGATGAAAGTGCGCTTGCCCGCAGGTATGAACGCGACACAGGAACGCCCTCGTGCGGCATTTCCTTTCAGCCAGAACGCGGGTCTGTTGACGTACTGGATCGGGGTGGTGAAATGTTTGGTGTGTCCGTCCGGGGAGGTGACGTCTTGAGCACCGTGCCTGGAATCGACCCTGACGTTGCGCCCAGTGGGTCCGGTTGTGCGGAATGCGAGGCCAGTGGCGGCTGGTGGTTCCATCTGCGCAGGTGCGCGCAGTGCGGTCACATCGACGCGTCCCCTCCCAGCATGCGAGCCGGCACGCTCGCGAGCAGGACCATCCATGGACCCGTTCGTACGAGCCCGGCGAGGACTGGTTCTACAACTACGCCGACGCAAGCTTACGAAGGGCCCGATCTTGCTCCGCCGCTGCATCACCGGCTCGAGCAGCCGACGCCGGGTCCCGAAGGTCGCGTGCCCAGTGACTGGCAGTTGCGGCTGCACTGATGACGCAGGCGTCAACGTCTCAGTCGTAGCCCGCGGGGAGTGGCGTGGAAGCCGGCCCCGGCGAGGGCGTTTGCCAGAGGATGGTCGGGGAGCAGCACCGAGGCGCCATTTGCCTTTTCGACGGTCAGCTTGCCCAGCGCCCCTTCACGCACAGCCAGAGCCAGCGCATCGGCGGCGGACTGCAGCAACGCCGGGTCATCGGTCCAGGACAACAACGTCTTGCCGCCGCGCTCGACATACAAGGTGAGCGCGCCATCGACCAGCACCACTAGAGCACCGGCCTTGCGACCGGGTCTGTGCCCCTGACTGGGCGGCGAACTCGGCCGGCGACCAGGCTCCGTTTTGGGTGCTGGTTTGGGGTCTGCTGGCTGGTCGTTCAGATCGGTGAGCCGGGCCGGCCAGGCGAGAGCGGCACCGTAGGGATTGGCCGGGTCCGAGGCGGCGAGGACCAGCGCTGGGGGTGCGTTGTCCTGGCGTCCCGAACCCGGGGACTCGAGTGCGCCGGGCAGCGGCTGGCTCTGAGCGCGGAGTCGGTCAACGGCGCCGGTGGTGGCGAACTGCGCCGCACCCAGACCCTCGACAAAGTAGCCACGCCGGACCCGCCCTGACTCCTCGGCAGCAGCCAGCACCCGATAGACGCCTGCGAAACCGCCCGAAACTCCTTCGGCGACAACGGAACCACGGGTCACGATGCCATAGCGATCCAGCAGCACCTCGGCCGTGGCGTAGGAGCGAACGGTGGCATCGGACTCGATGGTTGGCAGCAGCGACCATCGGCCGGCCGTCGTGGAGGGTCCGGTGCGCAGCGCCGTAGAGGTCCTCCCGATGGAGGGTTGTCGACCGGACAGCGCGCCCAGGCTGCCAGATCTGCCGGAGTAGCGGGCCGCACGTGGGGCCGTGCGCCGTGGCTTGTGCGCTGTGCGCCCGCCCAGGAGCAGCGCCCGCAAGGGAGCCAGAGTGTCGTTGCTGATGTGCCCTGCCCAGATCAGGTCCCAGAGAAGGTGCGTCAGCTGTGCGTCGTCGATGGCGAGCGCGTCGCAGAGTGTGCGGAAGAAGAATGCGCCGCCGCCGCCCAGGACGTCCAGGACGTCTCGATGGGGCTCGGAGAGGTCAAGGTCCTGCGACGGTGCGGCCAGGGTCAGGGGTGCGGTCTCGGCCAGGTGCAGTGAGACCCATCCGTCGTCACCAGGCAGGGCACCGTGCCCGCGCCAGATCACCTCGCCGCTGGTTGTCAGCTCGTCCAGCAAGGCCGGGACGTATGCCGTCACCCGGCTGGGCAGCACCAGCGTCTCCAGCGCGCTCGCAGACAGCACCGCTCCGGCCAGCTGCTCGACGGCACGAAGGACTCCTTCGGTGCCCCGCAGACCTACGCCAACTCCTTGCCAGGAGGGGAGGAATCGGGCCAGATCGACGGCGGGAACGGGCTCGACCTCGGCACGAAGTGCTGCCAACGAGCGACGACGAAGCGTGCGCAGCACTTCCGCGTCGCAGAAGTCGTTGCCGTGGACTCCGCCGCCGGACTCGATCGGTCGCAGCTCACCCTCGACGACCCGGCCGGCGGCCACCAGCCGGCGCAGAACGTCGGCCACCACGGCCATGCCAAGGCCGAGCCAGTCGGCGACATCTCGGGTGGTGAAGGGACCATGGGTCCGGGCGTACCGGGCGACGAGATCCCCCAGCGGGTCGGGGACCGACTCGAGGAAGACGTGGGGGACACCAACGGGCAGCGCGACACCCAGGGCGTCTCGCAGCCGTCCCGAGTCCTCGATGGCGGCCCATCGCTCCTGGCCCGCAATGCGCACCCGGATCAGCCGCCGGTCGCGCTCGAGATCGACCAGCCAGGCGGAGACGTCCTTGGCGCTGGCCCCCTGGACGCAGCGTTGGAGAATGGCCTGGTGTGGCTGAGCGCCCAGCACCCGCAGCAGATCTGCCACATCCTCCATGCCTCGGCAACGCCGTCCCTGCGCCAGCCGCTGCAGCTCGGACTCCGTCTTTGCCAATGCCGCAGGGTCGAGCAGGTCGCGCAGCGCCGCGCCTTCGCCACGTCCGAGTAGCTCAGCCAGCAGGGTCGGGTCCAGCGACAAGGCCGCAGCACGTCGCTCGGCAAGAGGAGAGTCACCCTCGTACAGGAACTGCGCGACGTAACCGAACATCAGACTGCGGGCGAACGGCGACGGTGTCGGCGTCTCGACCTCCACCAGATGCACCTTGCGAGAGCCGATCTCGCGCATGAGATCACTTAGACCCGGCACGTCGAACACGTCCTGGACGCACTCGCGCACGGTCTCCAGGATGATCGGGAAGGACGCGTACTGGCTCGCTACGCTGAGCAGCTGAGCCGATCTCTGGCGCTGCTGCCACAGGGCCTGCCGGCGATCGGGGCGGCGACGCGGCAGTAACAGCGCCCGTGCAGCGCACTCGCGGAAACGTGCTGCGAACAAGGCAGACCCGCCGATCTCGGTGGTGACGAGATCGTGGACATCATCGGCGTCGAGCGCGATCAGCGACATCAGCTCATTGCCTACAGTGGCCGACCCCGTTCCGGTTGACCGCGTGCCGATCGACATCGTGTGGGCCGAAGCGGTATCTGCGTCGAACTCGATGTCAGGCAGACGGAAGACGATGCCGTCATCACCGTGCATGGCTTGCACGTCCACGCCGAAGCGCGCACGCATCCTGGCCGCAACACACAATGCCCACGGAGCATGCACCTGCGCTCCGAAGGGGGAGTGCACGGCCACCCGCCAGTCGCCGATCTCGTCACGAAACCGCTCGACCACGATCGTGCGGTCGTCGGGGACATGCCGGGTGGCCTCACGTTGTTCGTCCAGGTAAGTGAGCAGGTTGTCTGCAGCCCAGGCGTCCAGGCCGGTTGCGGTCACCCTCGTCCGAGCCTTGTCGGGACCCAGTTTGCCGAGCTCGCGAACGAACTCGCCTACGGCGCGACCAAGCTCGGCTGGCCGGCCAACTGAGTCGCCCTTCCAGAACGGCAGCTTGCCGGGCTGGCCGGGCGCGGGGGTGACCAGCACCTGATCGTGGGTGATGTCCTCGATCCGCCACGACGATGTGCCCAGGGTGAACACGTCGCCGACCCGCGACTCGTACACCATCTCCTCGTCGAGCTCGCCCACCCGCCGCCCGGTGCCCTCCCCAGAGGCCAGGAATACGGCATACAATCCGCGGTCCGGGATGGTGCCCCCGCTGGTGACTGCCAGCCGCTGGGCCCCTGGCCGCCCGCTGAGCGTGCCCGTCACCCTGTCCCAGAGCAGGCGCGGCCGCAGCTCGGCGAACTCATCACTCGGGTAACGCCCCGACAGCATGTCCAGCACCGACTCCAGGATGGATCGCGGGAGGCTGGCGAACGGGGTTGCTTTGCGTATCAACGCCTCCAGGTCATCCAAAGCCCAGTCGTCCATCGCACACATGGCGACGATCTGCTGGGCCAGGACGTCGACCGGGTTCGACGGGACGTGCAGCGACTCGATGGCTCCCTGGCGCATCCGGTCGACTACGACGGCGGTCTGCACGAGGTCTCCGCGGAACTTGGGGAAGACCACTCCGCGAGACACTGCGCCCACCTGGTGACCAGCGCGCCCGACCCGTTGCAGCCCGCTGGCCACGCTCGGCGGCGACTCTACCTGGATGACCAGGTCTATCGCGCCCATGTCGATGCCGAGTTCCAGGGAGCTGGTGGCAACGACCGCGGGCAGGCGGCCCGCCTTGAGGTCTTCCTCGATCAGGGCGCGCTGCTCCCTGCTCACTGAGCCGTGGTGAGCGCGGGCGAGCACTCCTGGAGCTCCCATGGACGTCCCGGCCTGAGCCATCATCTGCGCGGGCGTCCGGACAGCCTTGGTAATATGGGTGCTCGACTGGCTGTTGACCGTGCTGTCCGGCTGCTCTTGCGCGGCGCCGGACTCGGCAAGGGACGCCAGTTCGAGCCGCTCTTGCCAGATCTCGTTGAGCCGGGCGGTCAGGCGCTCGGCCTGACGGCGAGAGTTGGCGAAGACCAACGTCGAGCGATGTTGGGCGACCAGGTCGACGATTCGTTCCTCGACGTGAGGCCAGATCGAGGCGCGACGCTCCGGACTGCCAGCCGAACCCCCGCCATCTGCAACCACTTCGCCCAGTGCGGACATGTCGGGGATGGGGACGACCACCTGTAGGTCCCACCGTTTGGTCGAGGGGGGCTGGACGACGGTGACCGGTCGACCCCCCGACAGGAAGCGTGAGACCTCCTCGACCGGTCGCACGGTGGCTGACAGGCCCACCCGCTGAGCGGGCTTGTCCAGCAGGGCATCGAGCCGTTCGAGGCTCAGTGTCAGGTGAGCGCCACGCTTCGTGCCCGCCACGGCATGGATCTCATCCAGGATGACGGTCTGGACGCCGGCCAGGGACGCTCGCGCCTTTGAGGTCAGGATCAGGAAGAGGGACTCGGGGGTGGTGATCAGGACGTCGGCGGGACGGCGGGCGAACAGCCTGCGGTCGGCCGCCGAGGTGTCGCCGGATCGGACCGCGACGCTCACCTCGGGCTTCGGGAGGCCGAGACGGGAGGCGGCATGACCGATGCCGACCAGTGGTGAGCGCAAGTTGCGCTCGACGTCCACGGCGAGGGCCTTCATCGGTGAGATGTAAAGGACGCGGCATCTGCGCAGCGGTTCGGCTGGCGGGGGAGTCGTGGCGAGCCGGTCTAGTGCCCATAGAAACGCTGACAGCGTCTTGCCAGAGCCGGTCGGGGCCACCACGAGAGTGTGGGCGCCGGAGCTGATGGCATCCCAGGCGCCGATCTGTGCTGCTGTGGGCTCGGCGAAGCTCCCGCTGAACCAGTCTCGGGTCGCGGGGGAGAATCGGGCCAGTACCTCAGAACTCATCTCGAACCCAGCCTGTCACCTCTGACCGACAACGTGGCTGCACACAGGTGCATCCTTACCCTGCCGGATGCATCCTGTGGTTCAGCCGAAGGGCGGCAGGCCGGTCGAGCTGGGTACCGGCCTCTGGCGCGACCCGTCGTTGACTGCGCGGCTGCCCAGCGGGGCAGTAAGCCAGACTCGGACGGGTCTGGCTCCGTAGCTGGAGGTGCAGGGCTGGTCCGGACGCAGCAGTTCTTCACGCTGGATTGTTGCGCTTGGACCCTGGGTCAACGGGTGCGTCTGGCGCGCTTGGCCCACCCATCCGCAGGGTCGGGCAGACTGGCGACGTGACCTTCACAGTCGAGACGGCGAATCCATCCGTTAAGCACCGCGCCCCCGAAGTGCTGGCGGTGCTCGGGGTCTCGCTGGGGATGTCCGGCGTCTACGCCCTGCTGAGCTACCTGAAGGCCGAGCTGACCGTCAGGGGTGGCATCTCGGCCACCACTGCCACGGTCGCCTCCGGTGCCCGTACCGCTCGGATGTGGCTCGACATCGCCTACGACGTCACGGGGGTTGTCCAGGGGCTCATGCCGGTGCTGCTGGTGCTGGTGCTGCTCTCGCGCGACCCCGGGACTGCCGGCTTCGGGATCGGCCTTCACCGTCGCCCCTGGGGCAGAGACCTGCTGCAGGGTATGGGGTTCGCCGCGCTCATCGGCATACCCGGCCTGGTCCTGGTCTGGGCCGCCCACCAGCTCGGCGTGAGCGCCAACCTGGCCGTCGTAGATGTCCCCGACACCTGGTACCGCGTGCCCCTCTTACTGTTGCAGGCTGCCCAGAACGGTGTACTCGAGGAGATCGTCGTCGTCGGTTATCTGCTGACCCGGCTGCGTCAGCTGGGTTGGTCCAACGGTCAGGCGCTGGGGGCGAGCGCGGTACTGCGCGGGAGCTACCACCTTTACCAGGGGCTCGGCGGGTTCGCCGGAAACCTTGTGATGGGGTTGATTTTCGCCTGGTGGTTCCAGCGCACCCGTCGCGTCCTGCCGTTGGTCGTGGCCCACATCCTGCTCGATGTGTTTGCGTTCGTCGGGTACCTCTACCTGCGACAGCACATCAGCTGGATCTGAGCTCCGCCACGCCTTGAGGGAGTACTGCCCAACGGCCACCCAGCCGCGATTGAGCCCGCAGTACCGCAAGCGCGGTATGGCGCTACCCGCCAACGGATGACGACAGGCCGCCGAGCCGCGACCAGACTGAGAGCATGACGACCTCGACCCTTCTGCCTTCCTATGTCGGTGCTCGGTCGGGCCGGGACGGGGTCCTGCTTGCGCCCGATGTGGCCCTGACCCCGTCCGCACAACCCTCGATCCGCAGGGCGGGGTTGGCGGACATTCCCGCGATCGCGCGGATCACATTGGAGGGGCCGGAGCCTGTGGGCGTGGAGCCCGCGGCGATGTCGAAAGCCACGCGGCTGCTGCTGACACACGTCGCGTTCGAGCATGGCGCGCTGTGGGTGGAGCAGGTGGACGGCGGACCCATTGTTTGCGCGGTGACGGCGATCCCTGCGGGGCAGCTGCAGCATTCCGTGCTGCGCGACGTCATTCGCCAAGTCGGGAGGCCGGCGTCACCTCCTCCCGTGCCGGTGTTCGGGTTCGGCGAGGTTCTCTTGGCTGAGGTGAAGTCAGTCAAACCGGTGTGGTTGTTGATCGATATCTCGAAGGCGTCACAGAGCCGGATGCGGGATCCTGCTTTACTTGGCACGGCGCTGCAGTGGGCGCGTGAGCACTCGCAGCCCGCGCTTGACCCGGTGATGGTGTTGACCGATACGATGCCCGAGCGCAGAGCCGCGGAGAGCCTTGGCTTTGTCGAACGCCGGACCTGGGGTCGGTGCTGGCCCTGGTGGCTCGGGGTCGCGGCCCCGGTGACGTGCACGTTCGATGCGTGATCGCCGGATTCAGGCGTCCGCCCGGCCAGCGCTGTGCAACAGTGCGACGCAGACGAACCAAGAACGAGGGCAAGGCATGGGAACGCGACCGGTAGCCGACTACGTGGATGGTGCCAAGCATCCGTGGTTCGTGGGGCCAGACGACCAGGGGAACGCCGGGCTGGCCGCCAACCTCGCTGTCAGTGCCTCCGTGCCGGTGCTAGCCATCGCCGGGGTCATGCACGGCGCGAGTAATCGGGCCGTGAGCATCGTCACGATCGCGGCAGTCGTCGGCGTTGCGTTGCGCTACCGGGCCCGTTGGCCCTTGACCGTAC
>CABEBK010000287.1_pt1 | contig 14814 bp, 13 predicted proteins | sample 3132581 | NCBI WGS metagenome assembly CABEBK01 (sample SAMEA5534345, study PRJEB31848) | metagenome | biome: tundra; feature: field; material: soil | place: USA | collected 2013-05 | depth 0.45 m | reverse complement strand
GCCCACGAGCTGCGAAGCCCGCTGACCAGCATGCGCACCCAGCTCGAGGTCGCCCAGCATCTGGGCGAGGGCGGTGACCTTACTGCCGATCTGCTGGCCGACGTGGCCCGCTTGTCCACCCTGGTCGAGGACCTGTTGCTACTGGCGCGGGCCGGCAGCGACACCAATGACCTACCCGTGCGCGAATCCATCGATGTCAGAGCCCTGATGGCCGCAAGTGCCGAAAGGTACGCCGGGGCGCGAGTCCCGGTATCGGTCGCCGACGGGTCGGCCGTTTACGCCAATGTCAACTCCGACGAGCTGCGCCGGGTACTGGCGAATCTGGTCGACAACGCTGTTCGCTATGCAGACTCGAATGTTGTCCTTTCGGTGCGAGCCGAACGTGGTGGGTCCGTGCTCAGCGTCGTCGACGACGGACCTGGCATACCCCCCGAGGAAAGGGACCGGGTGTTCGAGAGGTTTGCCCGCCTTGACGAGGCCCGCGATCGGGACGCCGGGGGCACCGGTCTTGGGCTTCCCATCGTTCGCGAGCTGCTGCGTCGCTCGGACGGGTCGATCTCGTTGCAGGACAACCCTTCCGGGCCAGGTCTTGCGGCAGTGGTCCACCTCCCTGCCTGACAACCTTAGGGACCGCCCCCGCAGCCCTCAGGGACCGGGCCACGAGAGCGTCTTGCTCGTGCGGCAACGGCCCTGAGTCTGTGCATTGGGCTGTCTCTGTTCGAAACCAGCCCCGGGTCGCAAGGGTTACTTGGTGAACTCCTGCGCCAGCAGCTCGCAGATCTGGGCCGTATTCAGCGCAGCGCCCTTACGCAGGTTGTCACCACAGACGAACAGGTCGATGGTGTTGGGGAAGTCCAGTGCCTGACGGATCCGTCCGATGAAGGTCGGGTCAGACCCCACGACATCGGCAGGAGTCGGCCACTCTCCGGCGGCGGGGTCGTCCAGGACCACGATGGAGGGCGCCTCGAACAGTGCCTGACGAGCGTCATCGGCGGTCAGTGGTCTCTCGAAGACAGCATGCACCGCGAGCGAGTGGGTGGTGATCACCGGGACTCGCACGCAGGTCGCCGACACCTTGAGGTCGGGGATGCCCAGGATCTTGCGGGACTCATTGCGGACCTTGAGCTCCTCCGAGCTCCAGCCGCCCTCCTTCAACGAGCCTGCCCACGGCACCACGTTGAACGCCAGCGGCGCCGGGAACGGCGAGTCCTCGCCGAGCTTGTCGCTGACTGCCGCGCGCACGTCGCCTACGTGTTGACCGGCCTCGCGGTTGCCCGAAAGTACCTCGATCTCGTCGTAGAGACGATCCATGCCGGATTTGCCCGCACCCGAGGCGGCTTGGTAGGAGGCGACAACGAGCTCTTTGAGACCCCACCCGGCATGGAGTGCTCCGAGTGCGTCGATCATGGTCAGCGTCGTGCAGTTGGGGTTGCTGACGATGCCCTTGGGGCGGTTGCGGACCTGGGCAGGGTTCACCTCAGGCACGACCAGCGGAACCTCGGGATCCATCCGGAAGGCGCCGGAGTTGTCGACCACGACGGCCCCGTGCGACACCGCGATCGGGGCCCACTGCGCCGCGATCTCGTCCGGCACGTCGAACATCGCGACGTCGACCCCGTCAAAGACCTCGGGGGTGATCTCCTGGACCACGACATCCTCACCGCGGACCCTCAAGACCCTACCGGCAGAGCGCGCAGAGGCGATGAGGCGAATCTCGCCCCAGACGTCCGAGCGCTGACTCAGGATGCTGAGCATGACGGTGCCGACGGCGCCGGTCGCACCGAACACGGCCAGGGTGGGCTTACGAGTACTCATCGTCCGCTACCTCCATAGACCACGGCTTCACCATCGGCAGAGTCAAGACCAAAAGCCGTGTGCACAGCGCGCACGGCTTCGTCGAGCTGGTCATCACGGGTAATGACCGAGACGCGGATCTCCGAGGTGGAGATCATCTCAATATTGACACCCGTTTCGGCGAGCGCCTTGAAAAAGGTAGCGGACACACCTGGGTGCGAGCGCATCCCTGCACCTACCAGCGAGAGCTTGCCGATGTGGTCGTCATACAGCAACGAGGCGAAGCCACTGACGGGTTGGATCCGTTTGAGCGCCTGAACGCCGACCTGGCCGTCGGTCTTGGGCAGCGTGAAGGAGATGTCAGTCAGACCGGTGTCCACGGCGGAGACATTTTGCACGATCATGTCGATGTTGATCTCGGCGTCGGCGCAAGCCTGGAAGATCTCGGCCGCCTTGCCGGGCTGATCCGGCACACCCACCACGGTGATCTTGGCTTGGCTGCGGTCGTGCGCGACGCCGGCAATGATCGGGGCTTCCACGTCTTCTCCTTCTTCATCAACAGGTTGAGTGACAATCAGCGTCCCCTCGCGGTAGGAGAACGAGGACCGTACGTGGATCGGCATGTCGAACCGCCGGGCGTACTCGACGCATCTGAGGTGCAGGATCTTCGCCCCGCTGGCGGCCATCTCGAGCATCTCCTCGTTGGAGAGCCGGACGATCCTGCGTGCGGTGGGGACGATCCTCGGATCTGCGGTGAAGACGCCGTCAACGTCGGTATAGATCTCGCAGACATCCGCGTGCAGCGCCGCAGCGAGCGCGACCGCCGTCGTGTCCGATCCACCTCGGCCCAGCGTGGTGATGTCCTTGCTATCCGCACTGACACCCTGGAAACCGGCCACGATCGCGACGTCGCCGTTGTCCAGCGCGCCCCTGATCCGGCCCGGCGTGACGTCGATGATGCGCGCCTTGCCGTGTGAGGAGTCAGTGATGACCCCGGCCTGGGATCCTGTGAACGAGCGTGCGGTGTGACCGAGGTTAGCTATCGCCATGGCCACCAGAGCCATCGATATCCGCTCGCCTGCGGTCAGCAGCATGTCCATCTCGCGGGCGGGCGGTAACGGGCTCACCTGCTGGGCCAGGTCGAGAAGTTCGTCGGTCGTGTCCCCCATGGCGGAGACCACGACGCACACCTCGTGACCGGCTTTGCGTGTCTCTACGATCCGACGGGCAACGCGTTTGATGCTGTCGGCATTTGTCAGCGATGACCCGCCGTACTTCTGGACGACCAAGCTCACAGGAAGCTCCCGGTTGAGGTTGATGGCGGAAAGGCCAGTTTACGTCTGCTCACCTACCCCGATGGGCTCGACCGTATGCCGAGATGTCTGCGAACGCCCAATTCTCCCGTTTTGTCACTGCTGAGAGTCATTCAAATCTGACTGTGTTCAAACCGATACGACCAGCGGGGCAAGCAGGATGTCCGCGAGGTCGCGTTCCACGGACTGCAACCGCCATCGGTCGCTGAACACGGCCAGAAGCACACCGTCACTGCGCGAGAGGACCTCGACCGCACGCTGCCCGCGAAGTCGATCCCGGCCCTCGGCGTCCGTGCGACGGGCCAGGGAGTACCCGAGGCGGTCGAGCGAGATCGGCGAGTTGAACTCGTGCGCCATCCGATGCTCGGCAACCTCGAACTGCATGGGACCGACAGCTGCCAGGACCGGCGCCTGGTCACCTCGCAGATCCGACCGGAGCACCTGCACAACACCCTCGTGATCGAGCTGTTCGATACCGCGCCTGAACTGCTTGTAACGGCTGGTGTCCTTGGCCCGCGCCACGGCGAAGTGCTCGGGTGAGAAGGACGGGATCGGCGGGAAGGTGACCGGCTGGTCGACGAACAGCGTGTCACCCACGCGCAGGGCGTTGGCGTTGACCAGGCCCACCACGTCGCCGGGAAAGGCCCGGTCGATGCTCGTGCGCTCGCGACCCATGACCTGCTGGGCGTACTTCGTGGCGAAGGGGCGGTTGGTGCCCGAGTGGGTGACGATCATGCCTCGCTCGAAGGTTCCCGAGCAGATCCGCACGAACGCGAGACGGTCGCGGTGGGCGACATCCATACCAGCCTGGACCTTGAACACGAAAGCGCTGAAGGGGGAATCGATCTCACGCAGGACGCCGTCCGCATCGGGTCTGGCGCCGGGAGCGGGAGCCAGATCCACCAGGGTGTCGAGCAGGAACCTGACCCCGAAGTTGAGGACGGCCGAGCCGAACATCACCGGAGTGCTCGTGGCCGCCAGGAACCCCTCGGGATCGTGCCCGGCACCGGTGGCCACGATCAGGTCGCTCTCCTCGACGGCCCGCAGCCACGCGTCACCCTCGAGGGCCTGCGCCGCCTCGGCGCTGAGGTGTTCCTCGGTGGCAACGGTGGCCCCGCCATCGGTGCGGGTGAACTTGAGGTACTCCCCCGTCGCCATGTCCAGCACGCCCCGGAAGTCGCCGGCAATCCCCACGGGCCAGTTCAGCGGCGCCGGCTGTAACCCGGTCCGATCCTGGATCTCGTCCATCAGGTCGAGAGCATCCTTGCCGGCCCGGTCCCACTTGTTGATGACCGTGATGATCGGGATGTTGCGATGCTTGCAGACCTCGAAGAGCTTCATGGTCTGGACCTCGAGGCCCTTAGCCGCGTCCACGAGCATGACGGCGGCGTCGACCGCGGACAGCACCCGGTAGGTGTCCTCGGAGAAGTCGGCGTGCCCGGGAGTGTCGACCAGGTTGATCACAGCGTCGCGGTAGGTGAACTGCAGCGCTGCCGACGTAATGGAGATGCCGCGCTCGCGCTCGATATCCATCCAGTCAGAGACTGTCCCGGCGCGACCGTCCTTGCCGTGCACGGCTCCGGCCCGGTTCAGGACGTGGGCATGCAAGGCGAGTGCCTCGGTGAGGGTCGACTTGCCGGCGTCAGGGTGGCTGATGACCGCGAACGACCGTCGCCTTCTCGCCTGCCCGACCGACTCGGGGACGACTCTGCGCACCGTCGCTGAAACGGGGCTCGTCGTACTCATCGGGTTGTACTCATGTGGGCTGCACTCATCGAAGTCAATATTACGTGCACAGATCCTCACCCCTGACATCCGGTGAGACGACCCCGCCGAAACCGTGGGGCCAGTGCTCAGGGGTGAAGGGCGTCGAACTCCGCCTCGGCCACGGCGTCAGAGTCAGCGTCAAGCCGAATATGGCCAAGCACGGCCTGCAGGACCCGCAAGGCCCGCGTGGCGCTGTCACCCCATGAGGACAGGTAGCTGAACTGCCACCACCACAGGGCCTCGCTGACCCGTCCGCTCTCGAAGTGCTGCAAGCCATGAGTCAGCGCGGCCGCCACCTCTGCAAGGTCGTTCGACATTGATCCGGTGGCCACCTCGGCACTGACCAGCGGGTCGACGACATGGACGTAGTCGTCCAGACCGTCGAACAGGGTGACTAGCCCCTGACGGATGGGGTCGACGTCGACATCGGGACCCGGGTCGGCCTCGAACCGCTCATCAGGCACGACGTCGGTGATGGCGCCAAGACGGGCGCCGGCGACCAGAACCTGCGAAACCGCAAGCAGCAGAATCGGTATCGCGGTATCGGGCGAAGCACCGGAGGCAACTTCGGTGACCGACGACAGGTAGGCGCGCGCCTCGCGCGCCGAGTCTTCGCCAAGATTCGTTAGCTCGCCCAGATTCGACAGCTCATCAAACATCGAGCACTCTCCTCCCCTCGAAGGCCCGACCAAGGGTGACCTCGTCGGCGTACTCCAAGTCTCCCCCGACAGGCAGCCCGGACGCCAGCCGGGTGACCTTCAGATCCATCGGGCGCAGCAGACGGGCCAGATACGTGGCCGTTGCCTCGCCCTCAAGATTGGGGTCTGTCGCGATGATGACCTCGCTGACGTCCGTATCGGCCAGCCGGGTCAACAGCTCCTTGATCCGCAGGTCGTCCGGCCCCACCCCCTCGATCGGGCTGATGGCCCCGCCGAGCACGTGATATCGCCCACGGAACTCGCGGGTCCGCTCGACGGCCACGACATCCTTGGGCTCTTCGACAACACAGATGTAGGTCATGTCGCGTCGAGGGTCCGAACAGATCCGGCAATGGTCGGCCTCGGCGACGTTGCCGCAGATGCTGCAGAAACGAACCTTTTCCTTGACCTCCACAAGTGCGTGAACCAGGCGCGACACATCGACCGAGTCAGCCTGCAGTAGATGGAACGCGATGCGCTGTGCGCTCTTGGGGCCGACGCCGGGCAACCGGCCGAGCTCATCGATCAGGTCCTGGACCACGCCTTCGTACATCCGTCGAGCCTACTGGTCCAGCTCGCCGATCACAGTGCCGCCCAGGACGCGCGCGATGACCGGCTGGCCCACGGCGACCGCCTCCTCGATGTCCTCATCGTCGGCGCTGACCATGCTGTCGTCAGCCCCAGATGGTGAGTCGCTCGTATCGCGCGTGCTCTCCTCCTTGGCAACCGCTGCCCTCGCTCGCTGCATCGGGGTTGAAGGTCGCTCGGGTGGGACAGCAGAGGGAGCCGGAGCAGGAGGAGTTGCAGGAGCACTTGGGGAAGCGGCCCGACGAGCCGAGGCAGGTGAGGAGACGTCAGGCTGCGGGGCGGTAGACGAAGCAGAGGCGGCAGCTGGGGTTACCGGCTGCGCTGGCTGCACGGTCGGGATGCCCTCGATGACGGCCTCGACTCCCAGCACCTCGCTCAAGGCCTGACGGACCAGCTCGCCATGGTGGCCCCGTCGGAAGGTGTTGGCCAGTCCCTCGGTCTGGATCCCGAGCAAAAGGCGGTTGCCGTCGTAGTCCAGCACCTGGGTGTGCTCCGACAGGAAGGTCCAGGTAGTGCGGCGGATCGTGAAGATCTTGGCCAGGATGTCGGGCCAGGAGCGACGGATCGCGTCCGTGTCGATACCGCCAGGCATCGGCGCGTCGTGGCGTGCCTGATCCGGTACCGGCTCGGTAGACGACGGCGAGGCAGCAGGTGTCGCGTCTGCGCCGGGCACAGCGGGCGGCGCAAGTGGCGGCTCCGGGAGCACCTCGGCCAGGGGCGTTCGCCCTGCGTCGGGCTCACGTCGAACAGGCGGGGTGGCTCCGCTCATCTCCAGGCGGCGTTCGAGACGGTCCAGGCGTGCGGCATATCCGTTCTCGCCGGAGGCTCCCGGCAACAGGACCCGGGCACAGATCAGCTCGAGCTGGAGCCGGGGCGCGGTGGCGCCGGTCATCTCGGTCAGGCCCGCGTTGACGATGTCCGCTGACCGCGAAAGTGCGCCAGGCCCAAATGCCGCGGACTGCTGACGAATCCGCTCAAGCTGGTCTTCGGGAGTGCCGCGCAAGATCGAGGATGCACCGTCCGGGACGGCGGCCACCACGATCAGGTCGCGCAACCGCTCGAGCAGGTCCTCGACAAAACGCCTCGGGTCTTGGCCGGTCTCGATGACCTTGTCGATCTTGCGGAACACGGCACCGGCGTCGCCGGCCGCGAACCCGTCGATCGTGGCATCAAGCAGCTCACCCTCGGTGAACCCGAGCAGCGCTGCAGCACCCTGGTAGGTCACGCCTTCGTCGCCGGACCCGGACATCAGCTGGTCAAGCACCGACAACGAGTCGCGGACCGAGCCGCCGCCGGCACGAACGACGAACGAGAGGACACCGGGGGCGACCGCGACCCCCTCCGCTGAGCACAGCTCACCCAGGTATTCCTGCAGCAAAAGCGGGGGGACCAGCCGGAAGGGGTAGTGATGGGTGCGCGAACGGATCGTGCCGATGACCTTGTCAGGCTGAGTCGTGGCAAAGATGAACTTCACGAACTCGGGCGGCTCCTCGACGATCTTCAGGAGGGCATTGAAGCCCTGCGGCGTGACCATGTGGGCCTCGTCGATGATGTAGATCTTGTAACGCGACAGCGCCGGCCCGTACGACGCTCGCTCACGCAGGTCGCGCGCGTCGTCGACACCCCCATGGCTAGCCGCGTCGATCTCGATGACGTCAACACTGCCGGAACCGTCACGAGCCAGCGCGACGCAGGAGTCGCACACACCGCACGGAACCGGCGTCGGCCCCTTCTCGCAGTTGAGGCAACGAGCCAAGATCCGGGCCGAGGTCGTCTTGCCGCAGCCACGTGGCCCACTAAACAAATACGCGTGGCTGACCCGGCCGGTCCGCAGTGCCTGCATCAAGGGCTCAGTGACGTGACCCTGACCGATGACGTCGGCAAAGGACTCAGGCCGGTAGCGGCGATACAACGCTGTGCTCACGCGCCTAATCTAGTCGGCTCATCCGACTCTCGTCCCAAGCGCGTCGCGCTGTGAGGCCGGTGGACAAACTGACTCCCCCCAACCGCGCTGCCTGAAGAGGCGGAGCGGATAGGCGCATGAGAGGACCCCCCGCGTACCTGGAAGAGCTCGCCTGCCCTTGCTGCCTTCCGGCCCTGGGGGAATTCGGTGAGGTACCACCACACGAGGGGTCTAACTCCACTGTAGCCGAGAGACCACCGCGCTGCAGACGACAAATCTGAGCGCGCGAAACCCAGCGGGGCGGCCGATTGTGGAGTGTGGCCCACCCTCAGGTAGCCTCCTCGACGGAGGATTCGCATAGTGGCCTAGTGCGCACGCTTGGAAAGCGTGTTGAGTGAAAGCTCTCAGGGGTTCAAATCCCCTATCCTCCGCCAATGAGCCCAGCGTAGGTCAGAGCACGCTGACCCTGACCAAACCCAGTATGCCTAGACTGGCGCAATGATCTTCAGTGCGGTGGGTGACGGGCGTCCTTATCCCGCACATGGGCTGGAGACAGCGCGCGACTGGGCTGACGTCCCACCGCGCATGGTCCGGCTCGACGAGCTGATCACCACAAAACGCAACCTCGACCTGGCAACCTTGTTGTCTGAAGAGTCCACTTTCTATGGCGATCTGTTCGCCCACGTGGTGCAGTGGGAGGGCAAGCTGTATCTCGAGGACGGACTGCATCGGGCCCTGCGGGCAGCGCTCCAGCAACGTCCAGCCCTGCATGCCCGCGTGCTGGTGCTTGACTGAGAGCGTCAAACCCTTGACTCGCGTCGCTAAAGCGCCATGATCGGCAGAGAAAGACTTTCCGATCGGGGGCTTAGTCGTGGATTACCTGCACGAATCGGCAGGGTCGATCTATCGCCGACGTCGACGCCGCCGCATGGTCGTCACCATGTCGTGCGTCACGATGCTGTTGTTCGGAACAGTGGTGTACGCCGCCTCCTACGTCCAGGGGTGGGTCGGCACCCGGACCACCAAGGCCGTGGCCAACACAAGCTGCACCAGTGCCGCCTCGAGTCAGGCACTGACGCCAGGCGGGGTGACGATCAACGTCTACAACTCGACGGATCGCACCGGATTGGCCGCGTCCGCGGCAAGGGTTCTACAAAAGCAGGGCTTCAAGGTCGCCACGATCGACAATGACCCACTTGGCAAGTCAATCCTTGGTGTCGGCGAGATACGCTACGGACCCTCCGGACTGGAAGGCGCGAACCTTGCGGCATTAAGGCTGCCCGGAGCCACGCTCGTGCAGGACGGCAGGATGGACGCCTCAGTCGACGTCGTCCTGGGCAAGCTGTTCAAGGCTGTGAAGGTCCCACCCAAGATCGCGATCGTCACGAAGGCTAAGCCCACCCCTCACTGCTGAGCATGCGATGCTCAGCTGAAGGCGTTCAGCCCGGTCAGTGCCTGACCGATGACCAGGGTGTGCATCTCGGAGGTGCCCTCGTAGGTCAGCACCGATTCCAGGTTGTTGGCGTGGCGCAGCACCGAGTACTCCAAGGTGATGCCGTTGGCCCCCAAGATGGTGCGGCACTGGCGGGCGATGGCGATCGCCTCCCGGGCGTTGTTGAGTTTTCCGAGGCTGATCTGGGCCGGCTTGAGCCTTCCGGCGTCCTTGAGCCGTCCGAGATGCAACGCGAGCAGGAAGCCCTTCTGCAGCTCCAGGGTCATATCGGCCAGCTTCTGCTGGGTCAGCTGATACCCGCCGATCGGCCGGTTGAACACCTCCCGGCTGCGGGAGTAGTCCAGGGCTATCTCCAGACAATCACGGGCGGCGCCCAGCGTGCCGAAGACGATACCGAAGCGCGCCTCGTCAAGGCATGACAGCGGACCGCGCAGTGACTGGACGCCGGGCAGCACGGCGTCGGCGGGCAACCGCACCCCATCGAGCACGAGCTCGGAGGTGACCGACGCGCGCAGGGAGATCTTGCCGGTGATCTTGTTGGCGCTGAACCCCGCCGTGTCGGTCGGGACGAGAAAGCCCTGCACGCCCGCGTCGGTACGTGCCCACACCACGGCCAGGTCGGCGATCGAACCGTTGGTGATCCACATCTTCGTGCCGTCCAGAACCCAGTCAGAACCGTCGCGAACGGCCCGGGTGCGCATCCCGGCCGGATCGGACCCGAAGTCGGGCTCGGTCAGGGCGAAGCAGCCAATGACCTCACCGCTAGCCATCTGGGGCAGCCACCGCTGCTTCTGATCCTGGGAGCCCCAGCGGTGGATGGCGAACATGGCCAGCGACCCCTGGACAGAGGCGAAGCTGCGGGCCCCGGAGTCCCCGGCCTCCAGCTCCATGCAGGCCAACCCGTAGTCGACCGCGCTCATCCCGGCACAGCCATAGCCCTGCAGGTGCATGCCGAGCAGCCCTAGCTTGCCAAACGTCAAAGCCATCTGCGCCGGGAACGTGCCAGCCTCATACCACGCGGCGATATTGGGCCGGATGGTGTCGTCGACCAGACGCCGGACGCTGCGCTGCACAGCCCGCTCCTGGTCACTGAGCAGATGGTCGACGTCAAGAAGTTCAAGCGGTCCGACAGGAACCGGTGTCATGGCAGTCCTCCAGAAGCGGAGCGGGCAGTTCCCGCGATTTTATCGACTACGATCCGGGCGGTGCGCCCACCACCGTGGCCCGCACCAGGGTGCCGTGCGGCTTCCGCGCGCGCACCTCGAGACTGCCCCCGATCAGGTTGACCCTTTCGCGCATCCCGATCAAGCCGAGCCCGCCGACTGAGCCGGCTGCCGGAACCCCGGACGCCGGAATACCCCGTCCGTCGTCGGTGACGGTGAGCACGACCTGCTCACCAAAGTGCAGATCGACGCTGGTGTGAGTGGCATGCGCGTGGCGAACGACGTTGCTCAGCGCCTCCTGCGCCACCCTGTACACGGTGAGCTCGCACTGGTCGGAGAGCCGCGCCTGATCTCCGCTGACCTGTAGGCGGATCACAATTCCATGCCGGGCGCGAACCTCGGCGACCAGCTGGCGCAGGGCGGCCACCGCCCCGAGGTCGTCAAGGACGGCGGGGCGCAAACCATGGATCACGGTGCGCAGGGCGTCGACCACTTCCGTGGCCAGCTCGCCATCGCGAAGAACTAGTGGAGCAAGGTCCGGTGGCAGCCTGGGGTCGTCGCAGAGCAGCTCGAGCATGCGGACCAGATAGATCAGCGTTTGCACCGGGTCGTCATGCAGGTCCTGAGCCAGGATCCGCCGCTCGTCCTCCTGCACCGTGAGCAGGTGCGCCGCATAGGCGTGTTGCTCCCGCGCACGGTGCTCCTCCTCGGTCAGGTCCACAAGCACGATCTGAACGAGGCGTTCGCCGGAGCCGACATCAAGGGTTCGGGCGTTGGGCAGGAATACCCGATCGCCCACAGGGAGGCGGGTGACCGCACCGGCCAGCATGACCGCCACCGAGGTGCCGACCAGGTCCGTCAGGAGTCGCCCAGAAGCATCAGGGCCCAGCAGGGATGTGGCGGCGGCGTTGGCCTCGGTGACCACCCCGGCGGCGTCGGTGACCAGCACCGGGGCATGCTGCTCATCGAACAGTGCGCGATATCGCGACTCGGCGACCTCGCTGTCGCGCAGTGCCCCTTCTGCTCGCAGCCTCGCCTGCCCCTCGTGCTCAACCCTTTGGCCCACGATGATCGCGACCCCGTTGAGGATGGCCAGATTCCCGATCTCGATCCAGGCGTTCGCAGGCGTCAACCCGCCGATGAAGAGCCAGTCGGGGCACATGAGGGCAGTGGCCCACAGCGCGGTACCCACGGCCCCGTGGACACCGAAGTTCAGTGCCGCGTAGATGACCGGGATGAGCAGCAGAGCTGTGACTGTTGAACGTGGGATCTCGAAGGGTGGCAGGAAACGCATGAGATCGAGCACGACCTCATCAAGGAACGCCACGAGCAGGACGCCGATCTGAACGACCCAGAACCGCCAGGATCTCACCGGCAGACGCAACCTGTCGACGGCTCCCAGGACACGTCCGGGGACGGCTCGAACCGGGCTGGCGATGTCAGCGCTCGCCATCGCCCACACTCAACAGCTTGGTCGAAATCGCGCGCACCACCGCCTCGGTGCGCGAACCCACCCCCAGCTTGGCGTAGATATTGTCGCAATGCCGGTCCACTGTGCGCGTGCTAATGGTGAGCTGTCCGGCAATCTCCCGGTTGTGAAGGCCCGCTGCGAGCAGCGTCAGGACCGCAAGCTCACGCTCGCTGAGTTCGGCCGCGCCATGTTCGGGCTGACGCGAGGAGATCAAAAGCCGAGCTGTGAGACCTGACTGGAGCACGCTTGTCCCACGGGCCACGGCACGCACGGCTTGGACCAGCTCCTTGCCGGGGGCTGTCTTGCTCAGGTACCCCGCGGCCCCGGCCTCCAGCGCACCGCGGACGTACTCGTCCTCGTCATACGCGCTGACCATCAACACGCGGACGCCGGGAAGGTCGCGGGTGAGTCGTCGGGTGACCTCGATACCATTCATGCCCGGCAGCCGGATGTCCATCAGCACCACGTCAGGGCGAAGCTTGTTGATCACCGCGAGGGCGACCTCACCGGAGTTGGCATCACCAACGACCTGCAGGTCGGGGTACGCGTCAAGAATCTGGCGGGTGCCGTCCCGGTGCAGGGCATGGTCGTCGACGACCACAACACGTATCACCGGGGCGTCCATGCGGATCAGGCTACGCGTCGTCCCTGCTAGCCGTGGCGGAAATCACCCACTCGCCCATGAGTAGAGCGCACCGTCACAGATGGGGCAGATCGCGGTGCCGCCCGCGACCGGACTGCACGACACTTCGACTGGAACACCCGCGCGCAACGTCGGGTCACCGTTCCCGGCCGGGCTAAGACCGGCCGACCCCAGCGAGAAAGAGTGATGACTTTGAACCGCATCGATTCCAGGACAGGGACGACGCCGCAGCTCGAGCACGCGTCGGCCAGGAGATAGCTGTGATGAGTGCGCTAAGCATTGTGGCCGGGGCTCCGGGGAAGTACATATCCTGGGGTGTCCTGCAGATCTCGGTGACCAACGCCACGATCATCGCCGTGATGATCGTGCTGTTCATCCTCGCTCTGGTCGTGCCGTTCCCGACTCATGATGACGAGCAGTCCAAGCCGGAAGGGCGCAGTTGATGACGACGCGGGCCGGTGAGCTGAGCCCGGACGAGACGGTCGACCCCAAGAACTGGACCAACAAGCTTCGCGGCAGGATCGAAGGGCTCGTCCCCCCCGGACAGGCGCTTCCCGCCCGGCAGCCGGTCTATGTCGCTTCGTGGATCTATGTCTTCGGCGTGCTGACCCTGGCGTCCCTGGTGGTCGTGGTCGCCTCTGGATGCTTCCTGGCGATGGGCGGCTCGGCCTGGTGGCACGTCTCCTCGCTGGGTCACTTCTTCAACTCCGTTCACCTATGGAGCGTGGAGATGACCTTCGGGTTCATGGTGGTCCATCTGTGGGGCAAGTTCTGGATGGCCGCCTGGCGTGGCAAGCGCGCCCTGACGTGGATCAGCGGCATCATGCTCTTCGGTATCTCGATCGGGACGTCGTTCACCGGCTTCCTGTCACAGTCGAACTTCGACTCCCAGTGGATCGGTGGCCAGGCCAAGGACGGCCTGAACTCCATCGGCGCGGGTGCCTTCTTCAACGTGCTCAACCCCGGACAGATGCTGATGTGGCACATAGTGCTGCTGCCCCTGGTCGTGGGTGCCCTCACGCTGGTCCACATCATCCTGGTCCGGCGCCACGGCGTCGTCCCGCCCCTCGATGCAGAACTGGAGGGCTGAGTTATGAGTCGTGACCGCACCCCGGACTCACATGACTTCCCGACCCGCCCTTACGACCTGGTGCGAGAGTTCGTCATCGCCCTTGTCGTGGTCATCGTCGTCAGCGGCGGACTGGCCGTGATCTTCTCCTCACCCGACGACCCGGCGATCACGATGGCGGGATGGGCGAAAGCCGCCCCCAGCGACGTCGTCGCGACAGCGGCCGGAGAGCTCGCCGGCACCACCACCAGCGCAGGCTACGGGCCTCCGTACAACAGCAACGTCCCTGGTCAGAAGCTCGGGCCGTTGTCTCTGCAGAAGTGGGCGGGGGTCCGGCTTCCCGTGGACTCCTCCAGCCTGATCCTGCGCCCGCTGGGCAACCTCAGTGGCGACCCGGCGCTGACCACCGCACTGTCGACGTGGAAGACGGCGACACCCGACCAGCAGACCAAGTGGGCAACCGCCTACTCCGACGCCCTGACCAAGGCACCTAACAACGACCCAGCCAAGGTCGCCGCGGGTGACTACGGCCCGGTCCCTGCACTGTCAGCGGCGTTCCTGGGGTTGGCCAAGACAGGCGGACTCGAGGGCGCACTGACCTCCTCCGGCAACTTCTACGGAGGCGACCAGACCCAGTCACTACTGCTGCTCACCGACGGGGCCTACCTCGAGAGCCTGGCCCGTGCGCAGAACCTCGGCGGAGACCAGTGGGGCATGATGAACGAGGCGGGCAACGCACCCGGCCAGCCATGGATGTGGCTCTACACGTTCTGGTACCAGGTGCCTCCCTTCTCGACCTCCGATAATGCCGACGCGCAGGTCTGGGGCGTGATGATGTTCCTCACGCTCTGCCTGATGTTCCTGCCCTTCATCCCAGGTCTGCGTTCCATCCCCCGGTGGATTCCGCTCCACAAGCTGATCTGGCGCAACTACTACCGCAGAACCAAACGCG
>CABEBK010000283.1_pt1 | contig 14847 bp, 13 predicted proteins | sample 3132581 | NCBI WGS metagenome assembly CABEBK01 (sample SAMEA5534345, study PRJEB31848) | metagenome | biome: tundra; feature: field; material: soil | place: USA | collected 2013-05 | depth 0.45 m | reverse complement strand
GTGAGTCTGGATGCGTCTCCGTAGACCACTCTTGCTGGGAGGGCGTCCATTGGCAGGAGGTCGGGTAGGGCTGATGCCGGTGTACAGCAGCCGGAAGCCATCGCGCTCGTAGCATCCTGAAGTATCCATGAGCGCCGGAGGCGCGTTGAACCACCACCCGTAGACGCCCCCGGTCACCGGGATTGGCGAGGTCGAGGCAAGGGCCTCCTCCCGTGAGTACAAGCGTGTTGTGTTGAGAAAGCTCGCGGCCAGCTCCTCGATCGTCGACTCCACGTCCGTAACTGTATGGCAACCATTTGCGCGCCACCGGACCTGCGGCCCCAGTACACGGGCCCTGTCAGCGGCAGGGCCGTCTCTGGTGACCAAGGGCGGCCATGCTTGGCGCGCCGTGGCGGTCATTGAATCGCACGGGGATCGCACGCATGAACCAGCGGCTTGGCTCAGTTCGCAGGGCCGAGAAGTACAGCAGCGAAGTACAGCAACGCCATTGGCTTCGACAGGGCTCCCTTGCCTTCGAACGCCCAGATCCGTGCTCAGATGCGCCTGGACGACCGCCATGCCCCGAGTTCGCAACGAGGGGGTCAGGGGTTCGAGTCCCCTCAGCTCCACCCGAGGTATTTCCCGGATCCCGAGTTTGTTCGGGCGGGGCAGGCATGACGAAGGGCGCCCGACCACCGGTCAGGTGCCCTTCGTGTACCTGGTTATCGCCCAACGGCACACCACAGGGTCTAACGTCCTGAAAGAGGCCAGTCTGCTTGACCACTGACAGGGGGTAAACCATGGATCACAAGTCTGGACGGTTCTACTTCGATGGTGGAGCGGGCAGCTACCTGGTCACCGGGATCCGCGCTGCTTTCATCACCATCTGCACATTCGGGATGGGCTTCCCGTACGCACTCGTGCTGCTCGAGCGCTGGCGTGCCAAGCACACCTACATCAACGGCCAGCGGCTCATGTTCTCCGGCACCGGCATAGGTCTGTTCGCTCTGTTGATCAAGTTGTGCCTACTGTGCTTTATCACCTTTGGCATCTACTCCTTCTGGGCGGTGCCCCGTCTCCAGGAGTGGAAGGTCGAGCACACCGACTTCGATCCCACCTGGCAGCCCAAAACCCTCGGCTGAATCCGTCTGCCGGTCCATCTGACTTCGCCTATGGCCGACCCCCGGACCGAATGCGTGCGCTGAACGGTTCGTCGTGCTGATCTCTCAGGTGCGCCGAAGCGCGAGAACCGGGATCGTGCGGACGCCGGCCGTCTTCGTGGCGTACTGGGCGAAGCCGGAGTAGCGGCCCGCCTGCTTGTCGTAGACGTGGTCACGTTCCTGCCCCGTGAGTTCGCTCACGCTGACCTGGAAGGTCTGAGTACCAACCTCCACTTCGGCCTGGCCTGCGGACTTGAGGTTGTAGTACCAGTCCGGATTGGTGGGGGCACCAGCCTTTGACGCGAAGACGTAGATGGTCGCTGGGTCATCCTCATCGGTCAGGTACATCATCGGAGACACGAAGTCGCGGCCGCTCTTGCGCCCCCGGTGATGCACCAGCGCGATGGGTGCGCCCTCAAACGCACCACCTACTCGGCCTTCGTTCCTCCGAAACTCGGCAATGATCTTCGCGTTCCAGTCGGTCGTTGCTGTCACCTCTGTCGCTCCTCTCCTTGAACCTTCAATCTCGTGCAACGCGCAGCGGACGCTGGTACTTCCAGTGGTCGTCATGACTTTGGTGTCTGCGTGGCAGGGTTGGGCTCATGCAGCTGCGCGATCCGGTCCACCTCGTCAGCCGTCGTGCGGTCGCATACTGGACGGTGCGGGCGGTTCCACTGTGGCTCGTGGTGCTGGTCGCAGAGCTTTTTTGGCTGTCCAGCTCGGGGGATCACTCTGGTCTGCGCGTCGGCGTACCTGCCTTGACGGTCCTGCTCGCGGCAACCCACCTCATCGTCATGCCGCGCTGGCGTTACCGCGTTCATCGTTGGGAGGTCACGGCCACTGCCGTCTATACCCAGTCCGGCTGGATCATTCAGGAGCGCCGGATCGCTCCTCTCTCGCGGGTCCAGACCGTTGACACAGAGCGTGGGCCGCTGGAGCAGCTGTTCAGGCTGGCGAACGTCACCGTGACCACGGCGTCCGCGGCGGGTCCACTGCGTATCCATGGGCTTGACCGCGCCACGGCCGAGAGCGTGGTCGCAGAGCTTACCGAGACCACCAGCCATAGCCAGGGCGACGCGACGTGAGCGAGCCCGGTCCGCAACAAGGCACGTCCTGGCGCCGGCTGAGCGCCCGGATGTTGCTAGTCCACCCCGTCCGGGAGTTGGGCCAAGCCATTCCCGCCCTTATCGGCCTGGTCCTGGCAGGCCGCGCGGTGGGCGACGGACAGATGTGGTGGCTGGCTCCTCTGGGTGTCGTCGTGGTCATCGCGGTGAGCGTGCTGCGCTGGACGACCACCCGATACCGGATCACTGCTGAGCAGGTCCAGCTGCGCACCGGTCTGCTGCAGCGCAAGACCATTTCCACCCCAGCGGATCGGGTCCGCACCGTTCACGTGACCGCCTCGGCGCTACATCGGGTGTTGGGGCTCGCAAAGGTGGAGATCGGCACCGGCAGTCATGAGGCGGGCCGCGGGCTGTCACTGGACTCTCTGCGGGTCGCGGAGGCCGCCGGGTTGCGCGCCGAGCTGCTCCACCGCAGCGCGGCAGCGTCCTTGGACCGGGCGGTTGCAGTGGCGCCCTCGGATACACCGGCTGCCGCGATATTGCGGGCCGAACCCGGGGCTGGGGCAGTGGCGCCCGGGGACCACGACACCGAGCTGGCGCGGATGGACCCCCGGTGGGTCCGGTTCGCGCCGTTCACCATGTCGGGGGTCCTGGGCGCCGCGGCGATTCTCGGTATCGGATCACGACTCATCGACCAGGTCGGTGTCTCCGTCAGCGATGTGGGACCGATCAGGGTGGGCCTCGACTACATGCGCCATACCCCGGTCTGGCTGGACGTCCTGCAAGGGCTGGCCGGGCTCGTCGTGTTCGTCACGGTGCTGTCGATTGGCGGCTACGCCCTGTCCTACTGGGGCTTTCGCCTGACCAGGCACTCACGAGGCAGCCTGCACATCACCCGTGGGCTGCTGACGACCAGAGCCACCAGCATCGAGGAACGACGACTCAGAGGGCTCGAGCTCGCAGAGCCCCTGCTGCTGCGGGCGGTCCACGCAGCCCGCCTGAGCGGTATCACGACGGGCCTGAAGGCCAGGGGCGGCGCCGACGGCGGCAGCTCGATGCTGTTGCCGCCCGCCCCGCGCGCGGTCGCCCGCGCGGTCGCCGCTCAGATCTTGGGAGACCCCACCCCGGTGGAGGTTGCGCTCACCGCCCACGGCCCGGCTGCTCGGCGTCGTCGATTCATGCGCACGCTTCTGGCTTCGTTGGTCTTGATCGTGGCAGCCGGGGTTGCCCGCTGGTGGGGTGCTTCGCCATGGGTCGGGCTCGCGGCCGTGTTGAGCGTCCCGGTCGCGGTCATGCTTGCGGCGGATCGTTACCGATCCCTGGGGCACGCACTGGCCGGGGACTTTCTTGTCACTCGGGCCGGCTCGCTCTATCGGCGTCGTGACGTGCTTGAGTGCGACGGCATCATCGGCTGGAACGTGCGGCAGACGTTCTTCCAGCGGCGTGCCGGACTAGCAACTCTCACGGCCACCACGGCGGCCGGCAGACAGCGTTATGCCGTCAGGGATGTGCCTGTGCCGATGGCGCTCTGGCTGGCAGAGCGTGCGTTGCCAGGGTTGTTGGACGACTTCCTTACCCGCACACCTGCCCTCTAGCGTCTAGATCCAGCTGGGTAGCCACATCCGCAGCTGCCACTGCGAGTAGGGAATGACCTGCGCGGTGTAGATCGGGTAGAAGAAGGCGAAGCAGGCGACGCTGGCGACAACGAAGGTACCGGCGGCCAGGAGCCCGAGACGACGGTGACGAGGTGAGGCATTGGGTCCGCCGATGCCGAGGCCGAGCACATAGACGACGGCGAGCACGACGTACGGCACGAATGCGACCTCGTAGAAGCTGAAGATGGTGCGGTGGGTGTAGTTGAACCATGGCAGGTACCCGCCCGCCAGGCCTGCCAGGATCGCGCCGGCGCGCCAGTCGCGGTGCAGCGCCCACATGAACAGCAGGATGAAGATCGCGATCGTCGCGCCCCACCACAGGGTCGGGGTGCCGATCGAGGTGATCGCCTTGGCGCACTGGGCGACCACACAGCCCTCGTGTCCCTTCTTCGGCCCCTCGTAGTAGAAGGAGGTTGGCCTGCCCTGGATCATCCACGACCACGGGTTGGTCTTGTACGGATGGTCCGAGGTCACGTTGAGGTGGAAGGTGTAGATCTCCTGGTGGTACTCCCACCACGAACGCAGGGAGTCCGGCACCCACGCGAAGGTGGTTGCCTTATGGGTCACCGCCCACTGCCGGTCGTAGGCATCCTTGGATACGAACCAGCCAGTCCAGGACGCGATGTAGACCGAGACGGTAAGCAAGACCATCAGCACACCGGCATACAGGCCGTCCAGCACGATGGCGCCCAACCACCAGCGGCGCACGCCAGCCGCCCGGCGGGCGCCCATGTCCCAGAAGACGGTCATGAGACCGAAGGCGGCCAAGAAGAACACGCCAGACCACTTGGTGCCTGTCGAGAGCCCGAGGCAGATGCCGGCGACCCAGATCCAGGGGCGCCAGCCGAGCCAGGGACCGTACTTCATCGGGTCATGCCCGCTGCCACGCCCGGTGCTTGGGACGCACTCCCCGCTGTGGGCGGCCTGCAGTGCGCCCACTTTGCGGGCCAGCACCTCACGGGAGTGGTCGCGGTCGATGAGCAGGGCGCAGAATGCGGCGAACGCCCAGAACATCACGATGAGGTCCAGCAGGCCGGTGCGTGAGTGGACGAAGTGCTGACCGTCGAAGGCCAGGAGGATGGCCGCGATCGTGCCGAGCAGAGTTGACCCGAACATGCGCCGTGCCGCGCGCCCGATCATCAGGATCGAGATGGTGCCAAGCAGGGCGACCGAGAACCGCCACCCGAACGAGCTGGTGTAGCCGAAGAGGTGCTCGCCGAGTCCGATGATCCACTTGCCGACCGGTGGGTGGACCACGAGGTCGCCCTCGGTGCCGAAGACGTTGGGGGTGCCCTGGGTGAACAGCGCGTCCGGGCTCTTGATGCTCGAGGCGACTCTTCGCTCCTGGCCGTACAGGAACATGGAAACGCCCTGTTTGACGTAGTACGTCTCGTCGAAGACCAGCTGGTGGGGTCGATCAAGCTGCCAGAACCGCAGGAAGCCGCCGACCGCCGCGACGATCAGCGGTCCAAGCCAGCCCCACAACACGTCGGTTGGCCTATATCCGAGCAGCCGTGAGCGAAGCTGCTCAGTCGGGGTCATGGCTGACAGCGTATGCAGCCGGGTCGCCGCGGCGCGAATTTCCTAAGCGCAAGCTCAGGCAGATGCGACGGTATGCCGAGACCGGTGACCTCGAACTGAGAGAATCGAGAGCGTGACCACCTCCGTAGCCGGCGTCCTCGTCCTTGCCGCCACTCCGATTGGGGACCCCCGGGACGCGGCGCCGCGACTTAGCCAGGAGATCTCGACCGCCGACGTGGTCGCCGCCGAGGACACCAGGCGTTTCAGCCGTCTCTGTCGCTCGCTGGAGGTCAAGGCCTCGGGGTCGGTCGTGAGCTATCACGAGCACAACGAGGCGACGCGTACCGCAGATCTGCTCGCCCGGCTGGTGGGTGGGGCCCGTGTGCTGGTGGTGACCGATGCCGGTATGCCGTCTGTGTCCGACCCCGGATACCGCCTCGTTGTCGCAGCGGTCCAGGCCGGTGTGAAGGTGACCTGTGTGCCTGGTCCGAGCGCAGTCCTCATGGCGCTCGCGGTGTCCGGGTTGCCGGTGGACCGCTTCTGTTTTGAGGGATTTCCGTCGCGTAAGGCAGGGGAGAGACTGCGTTCTCTTCAGGGCCTAGCCCAGGAGAAGCGGACACTGATCTTCTTCGAGGCCCCGCATCGTCTGGACGCGACACTGGCGGCGATGGCTGAGGCATTCGGCCCTGACCGCCCGGCCGCGGTGTGCCGGGAGCTCACCAAGACCTATGAAGAGGTCAAGCGCGGCACTCTGGCCGATCTGGCACAGTGGGCGGCCGGCGGTGTCAAGGGCGAGATCACCGTCGTGGTCGGCGGGGCACCAGCAGAGGTGATCGACCCCGATGCGGCCGTGGCCGCGATACAGGCTCGGGTTGCCGGCGGTGAGCGGCTGAGGGACGTGTGTGCGGAGGTGGCCGCGGCCACGGGCCTGAGCCGCAACGACCTTTACAACGCCGCGCTGGCGGCACGACGTTGAGCTGGACAGGGTAACGCGGGCCGGGCCAGACGCGACCCGAGGTGGGACGGATTCTCAACCTCGAGCGGTCACCAGTGCGGCCACCCGCGCGGCTGCGGCCCGCAGCGCCGGGTTGGTGTATGAGGATGGGCCATGGACGAAGCCTGCTTCTGCCACCACGACGACCGTGTCTGTCTGAACGGAGGCATACCCGGAGTCCGGCATCGTGTTCGGTGCACCCGGGAAGGTCTTGCCCTCACGCAGCAGGTCGTTGAGGTTGCCGGTTCCGGTCGCGTCCAGCACCTGCTTCACCGATGCGGCTGCCTGCGCGGATGCCATCTGTATCCGGGACACGACATAGATCGTCGGGCGACCGCTGACCTGACCGGTTGCCAGGAATCGCGTTGCCTTCACGCAGTTCTCGTTCTGGAACGAGTTCTTGGTCTGGCCGTGTGAGTGGCTCGCACAATCCGTGATCACGTCGGTGACTTGCACGGCATAGACCGCTGGCGCGGCGCCACTTGCGGCCGCGGATGTCGGCGTCGCGTTGGAGCTGCCCGTGCGTGACAGTGCGAAGCCGCCTACTATCAGCGCAACGGCGATCGCGCCTCCGGCGACCAGAACTCGAAGGGATGGCTGGCGCGTCGCGAGACGAGCCGGAGGTGTCTCAGGCAAAGCGAATCGCTGGGTTTCAGGCTGTTCGGCTGGCAGGGCGATTCGCTGGGTTTCAGGCTGTTCGGCTGGCAGGGCGATTCGCTGGGTTTCAGGCTGTTCGGCTGGTCGATCGGGCATCGGGGGCTGCGGAGCAGTCACGTCCGGAGGGGGGTTGGACGAGGGACCCGGTCTGGCGTGGCGCTCGCCGGTTCGGCGCACCAGCTCCGCGATGTGAGCGGCGGAGTCATCTGCGTCGGAATTGGAGCTTGAGGCCGTCAAGGCCTCGCGCGGTGCGCCGCCTGGGACGTCCATATGTTTGCCGGTATCTCGATCGAATGGGGACATTGCCGTCCAGCATGCCTGTCCACAGGGTCATCTTCCAACTCCTGACTCAGCTTCGGCCGGTGCCGCAGCCCTCAACGGTCGACCCAGCGATACTCGACCTCTGGTCGCCCGGCACCGCCATATCGCGAACTTCGGACGACCAGTGCTGAGTCGGCGAGATACTCCAGGTAGCGGCGGGCAGTCACCCGCGAAGCGCCGACCACCTCGGCGACCTCGGTGGCCGAGAGGCCCCCAGAGGATGGTCGCAGGACCAGGACGACGGCGTCCAGGGACTCCGGGCTCATGCCCTTGGGCAGACTGCCCGAGTCGCTGCCGCGCAATGTGGCCAGTACGCGGTCCACCTCGTGCTGGCTGATGGCGACATCACCCGCGAGCTGCTGACGGTATGCGGCGTAGCGCTCGAGCTTCTCCCTCAGAGCCGCGAAGGTGAAAGGCTTCAGCAGGTACTGCACGATGCCCTGCGAGACGGCCGCGCGCACGACCTCGAGGTCGCGGGCCGACGTGACGGCGATGACGTCAGCCCCGTGCCCGGCGGTGCGCATCGCTCGCACCACGTCCAGGCCGTGCATGTCGGGCAGGTATAGGTCGAGCAGTACCAGGTCGATCCCGGAGGACGGGTTGCCCAGCTGCCGGATCGCCCCCGCACCGTCCAGTGCTTTTCCGCGTACTCCGAAACCACGGACCCGCTCCACATACGCCACATGCGCGTCGGCAGCGACCGGCTCGTCCTCGACTACCAGGACCCCGATCTCTCTCATGGCGCGACCGGGACGAGCAGCGGGAACCGGACGGTGAACACTGCGCCCACGAACACCGCGCCTACGAACGCTGCGTCATCCAGCGCTGCGTTGTGCAGCACGGTGTGACCGAGCATCGGGTCGTCGGCGCTGCCGACCTCGACTGTGCCGTTGTTGCGGTGGGTGACCTGGCCGACCAACGCCAGACCCAGGCCGTGCCCGATCAGCCGCGTGTCGGACTTGGTCGACCAGCCGCGGGTGAAAGCGCTCATCGCGGACGCGTGGTCCAGGCCGGGGCCGCTGTCGCTGACCTGCAACACCAGCGTGCCGGCGATGGCGTCGCCCGGTGGCGGGTCCTCGATCCAGCTGGAGAAGCCCACCCGGCGCGGCCGCGGCGCCCCGGCAGCCGCATCGATGGCGTTGTCGAGCAGGTTGCCGACCACAGTGACCAAGTCGCGGGCGGGGATCACGCTTTCGGGAATACTGCTGGCCGGGTCCACCTCGAGGGCGACGCCGCGCTCGCTGGCCTCGGCTGCCTTGCCCATGAGCAGCGCGGCCAGAACCGGCTCGTCGACTGCGCTCACGACCAGGTCCGTGAGCTGCTGGGCCTGGGTGAGCTCTGCGGTGGCGAAGGTCAGCGCCTGTTCGGTACGCCCCAGCTCGACCAGGCTGATCACCGTGTGCAGCCGGTTAGCTGCCTCGTGGGCCTGCGAGCGCAGCGCCTCGGCAAGCCCGCGGGCCGAGTCCAGCTCCCCGGTCAGTGCCTGTAGATCGGTGTGGTCGCGCAGTGTTAGGACGGTGCCGAGCTCGCGCCCCTCCCAGGTGGCCGGCGCCTGGTTGACCACCAGCACCCGGGTCGAGGTGAGATGAATGGCGTCGTTCACCTCGCGACCGCCCTTCAGAGCGTCGGTCATCGGCGCTGGCAGCCCGAGCTCGCCGAGCTCGCGCCCGGCCCAGTCCGCCGGCAGCTCGAGCAGACGGCGCGCCTCGTCGTTGGCCAGCAGCAGATGCCCGTTCAGGTCCAGGAGCACCAGGCCCTCGCGCACTGCGTGCAGCACCGCGTCGTAGAACTCGTACATCCGGGCCAGCTCATCAGGTCCCATGCCGAGTGTTTGGCGGCGCAGCCGGCGTGCTATCAAGGCGGCGCCAGCCGCGGCCAGCAGCAGGGCAACGACCGCTGCAGCCAGCAACGTGGGCACCTGCCCAGCCAGAACGCGTGCCAGGGCCTCGCGCTTGACTCCGACCGCGACCAGCCCCAGCACGTGCCCGTCTTCGGCCTTCACGGGCACGACCGCGCGCTCGGATGGACCGAGGGTCCCGGTGTACGTCTCGAGCACCACCCCGCCGGCGAGGGCGGCACGGATATCGCCGATGAACGGCTTGTTGATGAGGCCCGGAGTTGGGTGGGAGTAGCGGGTGCGGTCGGTGTTCATCACGACGACGAAGTCGGTGCCGGTGTCGCGGCGCACCTGTTCGGCGTAAGGCTGCAGGACGTCGGACGGGCGCACTAGCGGTGGGGTCAGCGCAGACCGCACTGTCGGGGATGCCGCAACGCTGCGGGCGATGGCGAGCACCCGGTCGCTGGTGGAGTCCTGGCTGCGCTGGCCGTCCTGAAGGTACGCGGCCGTACCTGCGGCCAGCACCACGACCGCCACGACGACCACCTGCAGTGCGAACAGCTGGCGCGCCAGGCTCCAAGCCCGTGGGTTCAGGCGGGTGTGCATTGTCCCAGTGTGCGGCCTGGCCTCTAGCCGTCTTGGTCGGTATGACGCTGGGCCTGGAGTTGCGGGCTGGCGAACGCAATGAACGCAACGTTGACCCAGGTCCCGAACGCAGCCACTGTCATGGACATTCCAGTGCCAAACGCTGGAGGAGCACCTCGCCGGATCCCGCAACAGCGTTGCTGCCGCTTCTCCGCCGCCCGGTCCCCCGCCGTCGGCGCGAGGTCAAGGCGACAAGAGGCACTGGCGCTATATGGCTGTCATCTGGACGGTGCTGCTGGGCTTGAGGTAGTGATGCGCGTCGGCATCAATATGAGCTGCATGTTGATTGTCTTCACGGTCTGGATGGTGCTGTTTCAGTCCCTGTTCCATTTTCCGAAGAGGGTCAGGGTTTGCATTCAACGGAAGGTTTGTGCTTATGTCAACACAGATTTCACCCAAAGAAGTGTGGAGTCGTACCCAACGCAGGACCCTGTTCGCTGGCGTCGGCAGCTGGACTCTGGATGCGTTTGATTTCTTCGTTCTGGTTTTTTGTCTTACAAACATGGCCAAAGAATTTGATATCACGATCATCACCGCCACGTTGGCTATCACCTTCACGCTGGTCATGCGGCCTATTGGGGCACTCATATTTGGGCCCATGGCCGAAAAATTCGGCCGCAAACCGGTGCTGATCGTTAATATTGTCACCTTCGCCGTGATCGAACTGGCCTCGGCCGCGGCCCCGAACTTCGGCACCTTCTTCGCCCTGCGGGTCGTCTACGGAATCGCGATGGGCGGTATCTGGGGGGTTGCTTCGGCGCTGACCATGGAGACTGTTCCCGAGCATTCGCGTGGTTTCGTGTCGGGCGTGTTCCAGGCTGGCTACTCGATGGGTTACCTGATCGCCGCCGTCGTCTACGGACTTTTGATTGATGTGATCGGCTGGCGAGGCATGTTCGCTATCGGTGCGGTTCCGATCCTGCTGGCGTTCTACATTTACTTCAAGGTTGAGGAGTCACCTGTGTGGAAAGCAACGCGCGGGCAGGTGGGCCAACGTTCGAAGGTGGCGTTTTGGCCGGCCGTAGTCAAGAATTGGCCGGTTCTGGTGTTTGCGGTGTTCTTGATGGCTGCGTTCAACTTCTTCAGCCACGGCACCCAAGACCTCTACCCCACATTCCTCAAGGTCCAACATGGCTTCGGGGCCAGCACCGTGAGCATCATCGCCATCTGTTACAACATCGCAGCGATTATGGGCGCGATGCTAGCTGGAACCCTTTCGGAACGCTACGGGCGTAAGCGCATCATTATGATCTTTGCTGCCCTCGCCCTGCCCTGCATTCCGTTGTGGGCCTTTGCCAGCGGCTCGATCCTGCTCGGGATCGGCGCGTTCCTGCTCCAATTCATGGTTCAGGGTGCGTGGGGCGTCATCCCGGCGTATCTGAACGAGCTTGTCCCAGAAGGTACGCGTGCGGTGCTGCCGGGATTCGTTTACCAGCTAGGTAACGTCATTGCTTCTGGTAACGCGACTCTGCAGGCCGCCATTGCGATGGCGCTTGGCGCTAATTACGGGCTTGCGATGGCCCTGGTAGCGGGCTCGGTGGCGTTCATCATCGTCGTCCTCATGTCCTTCAGCAAGGAGACCCGCGGAAAGCAATTCAGAACGATCGAAACTGGAGCAGCGGCTGGAGTTGCTGCCGCCCCTATCGGAGTCAGCTAGCCGGCTCCGGGCTCGCGCACGTCGTCCTGCCTGCAGCGTGGTCACATCGCGTGGCACGCATGGGATGAGGAGTCCGCCGACGTCGATGTGCGCTCACCTGGTTGAGAGGGCGCTGATCCGTGACCGGCCAGAGGCCAGCGTGACGATGGACCCGCCCTTCGGGGGGCGGGTCCATCGTCGCATTCGGGGCGCAGTTCCAGTGGGGGCCTGGGAGCGTGGGTCGCTAACACGCCGGTGCCGGCGGCTGACTCCGACGAAATCGGGGGGCTTGTAGACCTGCGCACAGACGGGCCCCGTTGGCGAAGGCTCAGGGCCAGTGGCGGAGTCCGATCTGGCAGGATGCTGGTGTGCGCTCCCATGTCGGCCTGCTACGTGGCATCAATGTCGGCGGACATAACAAGGTCGCGATGACCGATCTGCGGGAGATCACGACCTCGCTGGGGCATACCGAGGTCGCCACCTACGTTCAGAGCGGCAACGTCGTGTTCAGCAGTCCAGAGACTGACACCATCAGGGCGGCCGAGAACCTGGAGCGGGCGCTCGCGGAACGTCTGGACGTGGCGCCTGCCGTGGTGGTGGGGTCCCGCGGGCAGCTGGAACGGGTCATCGCCGACAACCCCTACCCGGAGCAGACCAACCCTCGTTGCCTGCACGCGGTATTCCGGCGCCAGGAGATGGACCGCGAAGGGATCGCGGCTGTCGCCCAAGCCCAGCAGCGAGCCAGCGACAAGGGCAGCCGCGATCAGGCCACCGTGGTTGGCCGCACCCTGTTCCTGCACACCCCTGTTGGGCTCGGCCGCAGCGAACTGGCCGCGCAGCTGGCCCGCTCCGGTACTGCCACGCAGTCCGGAACCCCTGGCACGGCCCGCAACTGGGCAACCGTGACGAAGCTGATGGCCCTGCTCAACGACTGACACGACTGGTTACCGACCCACGCTCGTAGCCGGCCGAGCGTGGTTGGTAGCTTGCTGGGGTTTCAGCCGCGCGCCTGAGATTGGCCAGGGTCTCGACCATGACGCGATGGTTGGTCTTCACGGGTGCTCCCAATTCCACGTTGGCCGGCGCGCGGTACAGCCGGGACGCCGGTCGGTCCATTCCTCAATTACCGTGCAGGTCGGGACTTCGCCGGCGTCGGGAACGATGACGTGCTCCCATCGGGCGATCTTTAACGGCCAGAACGTGATCTCGAAGGCGCAAAGGGGGCCCTGGTTCGGCGATGACAACCACCCCCTGGGTTATCCATCGCATCGACCCGGCACTGTTGTGGCCCGCGAACTGTGCCCCTTCGGGGCCCGCGCGGCACCGCCGAGCCAGCTGGCCAGCTTGCACTCGGGGGACTACTGGCCTATCGGGGGGAGGCCGGCGACGAGGTCGTGGACCAGATCAGCGGGTGCGGCGACGGCAAGGGACTCTGGCAGGTCAGCCATGGGCGGATACTTGCACCGTGGGAAACGCCATTGCCGCCGCCCCATAGGATTCAGGCCATGAGCAAGGTCCTTTCCGCCGTCGCTTGGCCGTACGCAAACGGCCCGCGCCACATCGGTCACATCGCCGGTTTTGGCGTGCCCTCCGACGTCTTCAGCCGTTATATGCGGATGGCGGGTCACGACGTCCTGATGGTCAGCGGCACCGATGAGCACGGCACGCCGATCCTCGTGGCGGCTGACAAGGCTGGGATCAGCGCCAAGCAGCTCGCGGACGAGAGCAACCGCGTCATCGTGGCGGACCTCGTCAGCCTTGGTCTGTCCTATGACCTGTTCACCCGCACGACGACCCGCAACCATTACGCCGTGGTCCAGGAGATGTTCACGACCGTCCATGACAACGGCTACATGGTCGAGCAGACCACGAAGGGCGCGATCAGCCCGTCGACCGGCCGCACGTTGCCGGACCGCTACATCGAGGGCACCTGCCCGATCTGTGGCTACGGCGAGGCCCGCGGCGACCAGTGCGACAACTGCGGAAACCAGCTGGACCCGACGGACCTTGTGAACCCGCGCAGCAGGATCAATGGTGAGACCCCTGAGTTCATTGAGACCCAGCACTTTTTCCTCGACCTGCCGGCGCTGGCCGAGGCACTCGGTGAGTGGCTCGACGGGCGTGAGGCGTCGGGCACCTGGCGGCCGAACGTCATCAGGTTCAGCCAGAACATCCTTAAGGACATCCGGCCGCGCGCAATGACCCGCGACATCGACTGGGGCATCCCGATCCCGCTGGATGGCTGGCGTGATCAGCCGACCAAACGGCTCTACGTCTGGTTCGATGCTGTCATCGGCTATCTGTCCGCGTCGATCGAGTGGGCCCGCCGCAGCGGTGATCCTGATGCCTGGCGCGACTGGTGGAACAACCCGCAGGCTTTGTCCTATTACTTCATGGGCAAGGACAACATCACCTTCCACTCCCAGATCTGGCCGGCCGAGCTTCTGGCCTACGACGGGCTGGGGAACAGGGGCGGCAAGCCTGGACCGTTTGGCGCGCTGCAGCTGCCGACCGAGGTGGTCAGCTCGGAATTCCTCACCATGGAGGGCAAGCAGTTCTCCTCCAGTCGTGGCGTGGTGATCTACGTGCGGGACTTCCTTGAGCGCTACCAGCCGGATGCCCTTCGCTACTTCATCTCGGCAGCCGGTCCGGAGAACCAGGACAGCGACTTCACCTGGGCCGAGTTCGTCAAGCGCACCAATGGTGAGCTCGTCGCCGGCTGGGGCAATCTGGTCAACCGCACGGCCACGATGATTCACCGCAGCTTCGGTGAAATCCCGCCGGCTGCCGAGCTGAACGCCGACGACCAGGCTCTGCTGGCGTCGGTCAACCAGGGCTTCGCGACCATCGGCGCCCTGATCGAGCGGCACCGCCAGAAGCAGGCGCTCAATGAGGCCATGCGGGTGGTGGCTGAGGTCAACAAGTACGTCACCGACCAGGCGCCGTTCAAGCTCAAGGCTGACGACGAACGTGAGCGGCTCGGGACGATTCTGCATGTGATCGCCCAGGCCGTCAGCGACTGTACGACGATGCTGAGCCCCTTCCTGCCGCACAGTTGCAACCAGGTTCACACCGCGATGGGTGGCGTGGGCGAGATCGCGCCGATGCCGCGCATCGACGAGGTCGACGACCTGGACGGCGGCGAGAGCTACCTGATCATCACCGGCGACTACACGGGCACGCCGCGATGGGGGTCCCGCCCGATCACGGTGGGCACGCCGATCTCCGAGCCGTTCCCGATCTTCACCAAGCTCGACCCGTCGGTGGTCGAAGAAGAGCTTGCGCGGCTCTCGCCTGCGGGCGATGACGAGCCGACGTGAGTGACGCCGGTCGCGACCGGCGTCACTCACGTCGGCTCGTCATCGCCCGCAGGCGAGA
>CABEBK010000260.1_pt1 | contig 15812 bp, 12 predicted proteins | sample 3132581 | NCBI WGS metagenome assembly CABEBK01 (sample SAMEA5534345, study PRJEB31848) | metagenome | biome: tundra; feature: field; material: soil | place: USA | collected 2013-05 | depth 0.45 m | reverse complement strand
GCCGGATCCGGTCCCGAGGTCGAGCGTGAGGTCATCCGTGCCCTCATGCTCCTGCGCCTGTCAACACTGGCCACCGGACGCACCGGCGTACGCGAGGAGACGGCCACGGCCTACGCGGCCATGTTGAACGCCGGAATCACCCCTGTGGTCCACGAGTACGGGAGCCTGGGATGCTCGGGCGACCTTGCGCCGTTGGCACACTGCGCGCTGGCACTCATGGGCGAGGGCCCGGTGCGCGACGCGACGGGCGAGCTGAGCTCCGCGGCCCAGGCTCTCACCGCGGCGGGTATCATCCCGATCGCGTTGCGTGAGAAGGAAGGACTGGCCCTCATCAACGGCACTGACGGCATGCTCGGCATGCTCGTTTTGGCCATCACCGACCTGCGTAACCTGCTCAAGGTCGCCGACCTCACCGCGGCGATGAGCGTAGAGGGACTGCTCGGCACCGATAACGTATTCGCCGCCGACCTCCAGGCGCTGCGTCCCCATCCCGGCCAGGCCGCATCAGCCGGCAACCTGCGAAGGATCCTGGCCGGAAGCCCGATCCGGGCCAGCCATGACAACGAAGGGTGCACGCGGGTGCAGGACGCCTACTCCCTGCGGTGTGCCCCCCAGGTGGCCGGCGCTGCACGCGACACCGTCGAGCACGCCGCTCTGGTCGCAGGCCGCGAGCTTGCCGCTGCCGTGGACAACCCCGTGATCACCCTTGATGGCCGGGTGGAGTCCAACGGCAACTTTCACGGTGCTCCGGTGGCCTACGTCCTCGACTTCCTGGCCATCGTGGCCGCTGATGTCGCGAGCATGTCCGAACGTCGCACGGACCGCTTCCTGGACGTCGCTCGCAGCAATGGCCTGAACGCCTTCCTTGCCGACGATCCCGGCGTCGACTCTGGACACATGATCGCCCAGTACACCGCCGCCGGCATCGTATCGGAGATGAAGCGGCTCGCAGCCCCGGCCAGCGTCGACTCAATCCCGAGCTCAGCGATGCAGGAGGACCACGTCTCCATGGGCTGGGCGGGTGCGCGCAAGCTGCGTCGGTCTGTGGACGGACTCACCCGGGTACTGGCGGTCGAGCTGCTGACTGCTGCACGTGGCATACAGCTTCGGGCCCCGCTGCAGCCGTCGGCCGCCACCGGCGCGGTGATCAACGCCCTTCGAGCGGTAACGGAAGGGCCGGGCGTCGACAGGTTCATGGCTCCCGAGATCGAGGCGACCGTTCAGCTCGTTGCCAGCGGCGACGTCTTGCGCGCCGTCGAGACCGTCACCGGCCCACTCAACTGACAACGCGCAGAGCACCTATTGAGAACAAACTGCACTCTCAACCAAGGAGATTCGTCATGGAAGGCGCCCGTCCCGTTCGCGCACCCCGCGGCACGACCCTGACCGCCAAGTCGTGGACCACAGAGGCCCCGCTGCGGATGCTCATGAACAACCTCGACCCCGAGAACGCCGAGCGCCCCGACGACCTGGTCGTCTATGGCGGCACGGGCAAGGCGGCCCGCGACTGGAAGTCCTTCGACGCGATGGTCCGCACCCTGACCACGCTCGAAAAGGACGAGACCATGCTGGTTCAGTCGGGTCGGCCCGTCGGCGTGATGCGCACCCATGAGTGGGCCCCGCGAGTGATCATCGCCAACAGCAACCTTGTCGGCGACTGGGCGACCTGGCCCGAGTTCCGCAGGCTTGAGCACCTGGGCCTGACGATGTACGGCCAGATGACAGCCGGCTCGTGGATCTACATCGGAACCCAGGGCATCCTTCAGGGCACCCATGAGACCTTCGCCGCAGTGGCCGACAAGCGCTTCAACGGCACCCTGGCCGGCACGTTGACTCTCACGGGTGGTGCCGGTGGCATGGGTGGTGCCCAGCCGCTGGCCGTGACCATGAACGAGGGCGTCTGCCTGCTCGTGGACGTCGACCTGACGCGACTTCAACGACGCGTGGAGCACCGGTATCTGGATGTGGTCGCGACGGACATCGACGACGCGATCGCCCAGTGCGCGGCGGCTAAGCGGGATCGCAGGGCCCTGTCCGTGGGACTGGTCGGCAACTGTGCCACCGTCGTCCCACAGCTCCTGCGCCGAGGCGTGGAGATCGACATCGTCACCGACCAGACGAGTGCGCACGACCCCCTGTCCTACCTGCCCGAAGGCGTCGAGCTGGCAGACTGGCACGACTACGCGGAGAACAAGCCCGAGGAGTTCACCGACCGGGCGCGGGCGTCGATGGCCAAGCATGTCCAGGCAATGGTCGAGTTTCAAGATGGTGGCGCCGAGGTCTTCGACTATGGCAACTCAATCCGCGAAGAGGCTCGACTGGGCGGTTATGACAGGGCTTTCGAGTTCCCGGGTTTCGTGCCGGCATACATCCGTCCGCTGTTCTGCGAGGGGAAGGGCCCCTTCCGCTGGGCTGCGCTCTCAGGCAACCCCCAGGACATCTACAAGACGGATAAAGCGATCATGGACCTTTTCCCGGACAATGACCGCCTTCAGAAGTGGATCCGGGCTGCCGGCGAGAAGGTCGCCTTCCAGGGCCTCCCAGCCCGAATCTGCTGGCTTGGCTACGGCGAACGTGACGTCGCCGGGCTGAAGTTCAACGAGATGGTCGCCTCGGGCGAGCTGGAGGCGCCGATCGTCATCGGACGTGACCACCTCGACGCCGGCTCAGTGGCCTCGCCCTATCGCGAGACCGAGTCCATGATTGACGGCTCGGACGCCATCGCGGACTGGCCACTGCTGAACGCATTGATCAACACCGCGTCAGGTGCCACCTGGGTCTCGATCCACCATGGTGGCGGCGTCGGCATCGGCCGCTCGATCCACGCCGGTCAGGTCTCCCTTGCCGATGGCACGGCACTGGCCGCCGAGAAGCTTGCCCGCGTTCTGACCAACGACCCCGGCATGGGAGTCATCCGCCACGTGGACGCGGGCTACGAGATTGCTGAACGGGTTGCGGCGCAGCGCGGTGTGAGGGTTCCGATGCGTGAGACCTGAGCAACAACGGTCCCTTAGGTTGTGCACATGACGTTCGACGCAATGACATTTGACGCAATGTGGTCGGCAATCGAACCCATCGGTCGCCAGGCGAGCACCGGGGGCTATCGACGTTATGCGTGGAGCCGCCAGGACGCGACCTTGCGTGAGTGGTTTGCCGGTGAGGCGTCCACGCGCGGGCTGGACCTGGTCGTTGACCGCGCCGGCAACCAGTGGGCCTGGTGGGGTGATCCTGATGCCGCTGTTGTCGCTGGCTGTCCCGGAGTGGTGATCGGCTCCCACCTGGACTCGGTCCCGGATGGCGGGGCCTTTGATGGTCCTTTGGGGGTGGTCTCGGCTCTGGCCGTCATCGACGCACTGAAGGCCAAGGGCTTCGTGCCATCACGTCCGATTGCCGTGGCGAACTTCGTCGACGAGGAGGGCGCGCGATTCGGCATCGCCTGCGCCGGGTCCCGTTTGATCACCGGAAAGCTCGACGCAGACAAGGCTCGAGGGCTCCGCGACTCGGACGGTGTCACGATGGCCGAGGCGATGACAGCCGCCGGCCACCCGGTCGAACAGGTCGGCCAGGACGACGAGACGCTGCGGCGGATCGGGACGTTCGTCGAGCTACACATAGAACAGGGGCGCGCCCTGATCGATCTGGGTCGTCCCGTTGCCGTTGGTTCTTCCATCTGGCCCCACGGGCGCTGGCGCATCACCCTGGACGGTGAGGCCAACCATGCCGGCACAACCCGCCTGGAGGACCGGCACGACCCCATGCTCGAGCTTGCGGCAACGGTGCTGGCCGCTCGTGCGGCTGCCACTGAACTGAAGTGTGTCGCAACAGTGGGCAAGGTTGCGGTGGAACCCAATGGTGTTAACGCGATTCCTTCACGGGTCACCGCATGGTTGGATGCCCGAGGCCCGTTCGAGACAGGAGTCCGGGCAGTCGTGGAGGCCGTGGGAGCCCAATGCGGCGCTCTCCCGGTCGAGGAGTCGTGGACACCTGAGACGACCTTCGACGAGTCTTTGGCACAGCGGCTCTCGGCAGTGCTCGATGATGCGCCGATGCTGGCGACCGGAGCCGGTCACGATGCCGGGGTCCTGGCCACGGCCGGGCTGTCCGCCGCCATGTTGTTTGTCCGCAACCCCACCGGTATCTCGCACTCGCCGGCTGAGTTCGCCGAACGCGAGGACTGCCATCGCGGCGTCGAAGCCCTGAGCGCCGTGACCGAGGAGCTGGCCCGATGAGCAGGCGCGTGGTTAGTGCCCCGAACCCTCAGCGATGGTGGGCGGCATACGCACTGCTGCCCTCCGGACTCGGCCGCGACGTGACCTTCGAGGTCGCCAGCGGCCGGTTCACCAGGGTCACGCCGGGCACCTTGCCCGCTGATGCCAGGGTTCTGCAGGGAGTGGTCCTGCCAGGGTTCGCCAACGCCCACAGCCACGCCTTCCACCGCGCGCTGCGCGGGCGGACCCATGATGGCGGCGGCACCTTCTGGACCTGGCGCGAGCGGATGTATGCCGTTGCGGCGCAGCTGGACCCGGACTCCTACCTCGCGCTGGCCACCGCAACGTACGCCGAGATGGCGCTGGCTGGGATCACCGCCGTCGGGGAGTTCCATTACCTTCACCACGCTCCCGGCGGGGCGTTGTACGACGATCCCAACGCCATGGGCGAAGCCCTTCGGCAGGGCGCGGCAGACGCGGGGATCCGGCTGACGCTGCTCGACACCTGCTACGTGGCCGGCGGGTTGAACGCTGCAGGGCACAGTCCGCTGGAGGCGATGCAGCTGCGTTTTGGGGACAGAGACGTCGACCGTTGGGCACAACGTGTTGAGGGTCTGAAGGAGTCCGCTGGCATGCGGGTCGGTGTCGCCGTCCACTCCGTGCGTGCGGTTCCCCGAGATCAGCTCGGTGCCGTCGCGGCTGCCGCCGCCGGCCGGCCGCTGCACGTTCACCTTTCGGAGCAACAGGCCGAGAATCAGGCTTGCCAGTGGTTCTACGGTCTGTCACCCACCTCGCTGCTGGACGCTGAGGGGCTCCTCGGCCCCATGACCTCAGCAATTCATGCGACTCACCTGAGCGATGACGACATCGACTTGCTGGGCCGCACCAGCACGACGGCCTGTTTTTGCCCCACGACCGAGCGGGACCTCGCAGACGGCATCGGACCGGCGCGCAGATTGTCGGACGCCGGCTCACCGCTGTCCCTAGGGTCCGACCAGCACGCGGTAACCGACCTGCTCGAGGAGGCGCGCACCCTGGAGATGCATGAGCGCCTGGACTCGTTGCAGCGTGGCCGTTTCCGACCCGATGAGCTGTTAGCGGCAGCCACCCGACACGAGAGCCTGGGTTGGGATGACGCCGGCCGCCTCGCCGTCGGTGCGCGTGCCGACCTGGTCGCCGTCCGACTCGACAGCCGCAGGACCGCCGGGAGTGCGCCGGAACAGATCATGCTGTCGGCCAGTGGTGCCGACGTCGAGACGGTGATCGTGGACGGCGCAGTCGTGGTGAGCGGCGGCCAACACGTGCTGGGCAACGTCGGGGCATTGCTGCAGCAGGCAATTCAGCCCCTGTGGGAGAGCTGATGACCTCGACGGTATTCACCGGCATCGCCGAGCTTGTCACAGGCGACGCGCTGCTGGACGGTGCCGACCACTCGGAGCACCTGGGCCTCCTGAGGGACGCCGCGATCGTCGTGCAGGACGGGTTCATATCCTGGGTGGGACAAGCTGCCGCGGCACCATCGGCGGATCAACGCCGGGAAGTGGGTGGGAAAGCGGTCGTCCCGGGCTTCGTGGACTCGCACTCGCACGTTGTCTTTGCCGGAGACCGCTCTGAGGAGTTCGCGGCCCGGATGACCGGTGTCCGGTACGACGGCGGCGGGATCGCCACGTCGGTCAACGCAACTCGCGCGGCCGGCGATGACCAGCTGTACGCCCTGGTCGGCGCCCGCGTCGCCGAGATGCGCAGCCAGGGGACAACCACCGTTGAGATCAAGAGCGGGTACGGACTCACCGTCCAGGATGAAGCCAGGTCGTTGCGCATCGCGGCCGAGTTCACTTCCGAGACAACGTTTCTCGGTGCGCACGTGGTGCCGCCGGAGTTCGCCGACCGGCGATCTGAGTATGTCGACCTGGTCACCGGTGAGATGCTGTCGGCCTGCGTCCCGTATGCGCGCTGGATCGATGTGTTCTGTGAGCCGCATAGTGCGCACGCCTTCACCGAGGACGAAGCGCGGTTCGTGTTGTCCGCGGGCCGGGACGCCGGACTCGGCCTGCGCGTTCATGGCAACCAGCTCGGCCACGGTCCGGGCGTGCGCCTCGCCGTCGAAATGGGAGCAGCTAGCGTCGACCACTGCACCTTCTTGACCGAGGAAGATGTCGAGCAACTTGCTGCGGCATCGCAGGCCACGGTCGCAACGCTCCTGCCCGGGGTGGAGTTCTCGACTCGCTCGCCATACCCGGACGCCCGGCGGCTGCTCGATGCGGGGGTGAGCATCGCCCTGGCCAGCGACTGTAACCCCGGCACCTGCTACTCATCCTCGATCCCGTTCGTGCTCGCCCTGGCGGTGCGTGAGATGAACCTGACACCAGCCGAGGCGCTGCTCGCCGCGACCGCCGGCGCGGCTAAGTCGCTGCGCCGTGACGACATCGGCGTGATTCGTGCAGGTAACCGCGCGGACCTTGCGGTGCTGGACGCGCCGTCATACCTGCACCTTTTTTATCGCGCCGGCGTGCCTATCGCCAGCGCACTCGAGGTGGGAGGCCGTCATGGGCGCTGATCGAATTCCTGACCATCTGGGGGTCGTGCGCTTCGCGGAGCTTGCCGCCGTGCCCTGGCGCAACGGCGGCGGTGTCACCCGTGAGGTCGTGTCGGTGCTGGGCTCAGGGCCGCAGGGTTTCGACTGGCGGATCAGCATCGCGGACGTCAATGAACCCGGTCCCTTTTCGAGCTTCCCGGGTGTCGCTCGCATCATCACTGTGATCGAGGGGGAGGGGATGGATCTGGTCATCGACGGGGTCGAGCACCCGTTGGGTCTGTATGAGCCGCTCAGCTTTGACGGCGCCAGCCGCGCCTCGTGCAGCCGCCTTGCTGGACCGGTCCGCGATCTTAATGTGATGACGCGCAGCGACCGGCTCGCGGGCACCGTTGCCATCAGGGACCTTTCCCAGACCCGGCCGATCGCCGTGGACGGCAGCCAGGTCCTGGTACTCCTGACAGGATCGGCGGTCGTGGTCGGGGCCGACGGAAGCCGGGCCGAGCTGGCGGTGCTGGATGCCGTGTGTCCCAGTGGGGAGCATGTACGGCTGATCGAGGGATCGGGCCGGGCTGCGGTCGTCCGTATCGAAGACCACCGCCAGACTCGTTCCCGTAGATCCGATTCCCGGACCGCAGGAACCATAGCGACCAGGGTTCAGCTGACGGTCGACTGCGCAGATCCACAGGCCCTGGCGCAGTTCTGGCGGTCAGCTCTGCGCTACGTCTGGGAGCCACCACCGCCGGGCCATGCGACCTGGGAGTCGTGGTTGGTCGCGATGGGCGTGCCGCGCTCAGAGTGGAACGACGCTGCCTCGATATGCGATCCCGAGGGCAGGGGGCCGAAGCTGTACTTCCAGAAGGTCCCAGAGCCCAAGACGGTCAAGAACCGGCTCCACCTTGACCTCGACATTGCGGTCCGCAGTGACCCCATCCCAGCGCGTACTGCCGACATCGAGGCCGAGGTCGTCCGACTGTCGGCTCTTGGCGCAGCGGTCATCGGGCGGGTCACCGATCATGACCATTTCCATGTCACGATGGGCGACCCTGAGGGCAACGAGTTCGACCTGCGCTGAGCCAGAGAACACAACACGGTGAGGTTCTCCGGATTGGTCAGAGCAGAGGATGCGGGTATTCAGCGGAGCGGCCGTGGAACGAGAGGATCTTGGGGTTCTGCACGACACCGTCGCGGATTTCGATGGCGTCATGGATGGTCCGATCCCGGTCCCATGCCGACGCGCCGTCCATCACGGTGCGCAGATAGGGGATCAGTGCCTCGCTGATGCCCCAGGTCGCACTGTTCCACAGGTAGGTCGGGCTGTGATCCACCCCGTAGTAGGCGACGCCGTCACCCACTGTGAACATCGGTTCCTCGAAGCTCGTGGGTCGCGCGAACGCGAACCCCATGGCTGCGTCGCAGGACACGTCGACGATCAGGCTGCCGGGAGGAAACTCCGCCAGCTCGTCGTCCGAGACGAACATCAGCGGCGCGTCGGTGTCTTGCAGAACGCAGTTGACCACGATGTCGTGCCGGGCCAGGAACGCGGCCGTGGACACCTGGCCTGTTTCCGTTTGGACCGTCGTGCGGCTGGGGTCGGTGTCGGTACGGTCCAGGTGGTCGAGCACAACGGAGGGGACTGGCGAGGCAACCGCTGTGGGGTCGCGCATGGTCAGCACAGTGACGTCATGGATACCCAACGCGTGCAGGGCTGTGATGGCACCTCGGGCCGTGTTCCCGAAGCCGATGACTACAGCCGTCAGATGTCGGCCGTAGTGACCGGTTGAGCCGACCAGCGTCAAGGCGTGCATCACCGAGCAGTAGCCCGCGAGCTCGTTGTTCATGTGGAAGACGTGGACGACGAAACCGCCCGACGGAGTCCAGTGATTCATCGCTTCCCACGCTATGAGCGTCAAGCGCTTGTCGATGCAGATCTGGGTCAGCCGGGAATCCTGGACGGCGTGCGGCCAACCCCAGAGCACCTGTCCGTCGCGAAGGCTGGCGACATCATCCAGAGTGGGTTTGGGCAGCAGCAGCACGTCGCTGTTCGCGATGATCTCCGCACGCGAACCAAGGCCCGCGACCTTGGTGGCCAGATGCGCGTCGGAGACGCCATAGCGTTCGCCGTAGCCTCGTTCGAGGATCATTCGCGCGCGCAGGTCGGCATCGATCCGGTCGAAATGTTGCGGATGAATTGGTCGCCTGAACTCGTTCTCCTTGCTCGAGGTGGCAAGCACTCCAAGACTGAGCTGGTCCATATGCATCCTGTCGGTTAGCAGCGCCACTACCCGGCTGGCCGCCATCCGCCGGGGGGATTCTCCCTGTGTAGCGTTGATTAAACCATCACGATGCCCGTGATCCTCGCCTCAGCCGCAGACCTGTCATAGGCATTCACCGCCCCTGACCGGTGAATGCCTATGCGCAGACCTTCAGCCGGGTGGTGGACAAATGGTGTGATCGGGGCCAAAAGTCCCCTGTTGTGCCATTCCTTCGTACTCGGATGTCGCCGCAGAACACGGTCCGGTCCAGATCTGCACAGTCTCCTGGTCTATAGTTCGGCCAGCAGCAGCGCGGGCTTCTCCACGCAGTCGGCCACGAATCGCAAGAACCCGCCGGCTGTTGCTCCATCGCACACCCGATGATCGAACGTCAGCCCCAGTTGGGCCACCTTGCGCAGCGCGACCTGACCCTTGTGCGCCCACGGGCGATCGATGATCCGTCCGACACCCAGCATGGCCGCCTCGGGGTAGTTGATGATCGGTGTCGCGCCATCCGTGCCGAAGACGCCGTAGTTGTTCAGGGTGAAGGTTCCACCCGTCATCTGGGCAGGGCTCAGCTTGCCGTCACGGGCGAGCCCGGTCAGCTCCCGAAGGGCAGTCGCCAGTTCGGCCGTCGTCATCTCGCCGGCACCGTGCACAACGGGAACGACCAGTCCGCGTGGCGACTGGGCGGCGAAGCTCAGGTTGATGTCGCGAACCTGTACGATCTCCTGCGCGTCGACGTCCACCCACGCGTTGAGCTCTGGGAACTTCGTGAGTCCGGCGACGCTGATCCGCGCGAACAGGGCCAGCAGTCCGATGCCGGCGCCGGAATTGACCGCCTTGAGCTGGTCCTTGGCGGATATCAGGGCGGTTGCGTCGACGTCAACCCAGGTGGTCGCTTCGGGGATCTCGCGCCGGCTGGCGGTCATCTTGACCGCGATCGCCTTGCGCAGGCCACGCAGCGGGATCCGTATGTCGCCCGCCCGGTCCTCGCGGACCGGACCGTGTGCCAAGGTCACTTCGCCCGAGGTCACCCCGACCTGGCCGACGCGCAACGCAGCCTCGACATCGGCCCGGCAGATGACGTCGCCAGGGCCGGTCGGAGCCAGTCCTGCAAGGTCGATCTGGTTGTCCCTGGCTAGTTTTCGCACCACCGGCGATATGACCTTGGGCGCAGTGGCTGGCGCCCTCCTTGTTCGCGCTGGGGTGCTGGGCGCTGCGGCCGCTGATCCAGTGGTGGCCGAAGCGGTCTGCTGAACCCCCGGGTTAACCCGCCGCCGGCCACTTGGCTTGGCTTCGGATGTGCCGTAGCCGACCAGGACGTTGCCAGAGCCCAAATTCTCCTCAGCGCCGGCCTTCTGTTCAGTGCCGACGGTGAGCAGCGGCTTGCCGACTTCGACAACGGTGCCGGCAGCGCTGTGCAACGTGAGGACCGGGCCGGCAAACGGGCATGGCAGATCAACGGTTGCCTTGGCGGTCTCGACGGTCACCACGATCTGGTCGACATGGACCTTGTCGCCCGGCGCGACGTGCCACTCGATCACCTCGGCCTCGGTCAAACCCTCACCGAGGTCCGGCAGGATGAAGGTCCTGCCGGTGGCGGAGACGGTGGACAGGCTCACGCGGCACCGCCCTGACTACCGTTCGTGATGAAGCGGGTGTCGGCCTTGTCGTCCCACTGCAGCCGGGCGATCGCGTCAAGAACACGCTCGACGCCGGGCAGGTGAAGATACTCGAGCTTCGGCGGGGGGTAGGGGATATCCAGACCGGCGACGCGCAGGATCGGCGCTTGCAGCGAATGAAACGCCCGTTCCTGCACCCGGGCTGCGATCTCGGCGCCGACACCCGCGAAGCCCTGGGCTTCCTGGACAACCACGCAACGGCCGGTCTTGCGGACCGAGGCCACCACCGTCTCGTCGTCGAAGGGCACGATCGTGCGAAGGTCGACGACCTCGACCGACCAGCCCGACTTTGTGGCAGCCGTTGCTGCTTGCATGGCCACGTCGACGCTCGGGCCGTACGCCACAAGAGTCACGTCGGTGCCCCCCCGGCGCACGGCGGCTCGACCGAAGGAGTCGAAGGTCGTTGCGGCAACGGCCGACTCGATGGATCCCTTCGACCAGTAGAGCCGCTTGGGTTCCATGAAGATGACCGGGTCGGGGTCGTTGATGGCCTCGCGAAGCAGGCAGTAGGCATCCTTGACCGTGGCAGGGGTGATGACCTTGAGGCCGGGTGTGTGGGCGTAGTAGGCCTCGCTGGAGTCGCAGTGGTGCTCGACTCCACCGATACCGCCGCCGAACGGGATCCGGATCACGATCGGAAGGTTGACCCTGCCCGCAGTCCGGTTGCGCATCTTGGCAACGTGGGAGGCGATCTGCTCGAACGCCGGGTAGGCGAACGCGTCAAACTGCATCTCGATGACGGGGCGGAACCCTGCCATCGCCATCCCTACAGCGAAGCCGACGATGCCTGCCTCGGCCAGCGGGGTGTCGAAGCATCGGTCCTGGCCGAAGTCGGCGGCGATGCCGTCTGTGACCCGGAAGACGCCGCCGAGGGTACCGACGTCCTCACCGAAGACCACGACGTCGGCGTCCGCCGTCATCGCGTCGCGAAGGGCGCGGTTGATTGCCCCCGACATCGTGACCTGCGCTGGAGCGGGTGCGGGTGTGCCTTCGCCGCGGTGGGCTGTGGTGAGGGTCATCGGCTGGCTTCCTCGGCCTCGAGCTCGGCTTTGACCATCGCGCGCTGTTCCAGAAGCTGCGGCGTTGGCGTGGCAAAGACATTGTCGAACAACGACATCGGGTCGACGGCGAGGTCAACGCTCATGCGGTCGCGGACGTCGGCGGCGAACGCCTCGGCCTTTTGGGCAACGGATGCGACGAAGGCGTCGTCGATGAGACCTTCATGGCGTAGCCACGCCTCCAGCCGCGCGATCGGGTCACGGCGGGCCCAGTCGTCGACCTCATCAGAGTCGCGATAACGGGTGGCATCATCAGCGTTGGTATGAGCGTCGAGGCGGTAAGTGTGCGCCTCCACCAGCACGGGCCCGTGGCCGGAGCGCGCGTGCGCGACGGCCTTGTTCAGCACCGCGAGTACTGCCATGGGGTCGTTGCCGTCGACCTGTTCAGAGGCAATGCCGTATCCGATTCCCTTGTATCCCAGCGACGGGGCCGCGGTCTGCTTCGAGAGCGGGACGCTGATGGCGTACTTGTTGTTCTGAACCAGGAACACGACCGGGGCCTTGAACACGGCCGCGAAGTTGAGTGCCTCGTGGAAGTCCCCCTCACTGGTGCCGCCGTCCCCGACGAATGCCATGGCGACGGTGGCGCGGCCCCTGCGCTTCTCGCCCGAGGCGAACCCGACGGCATGAATCAGCTGGGTTGCCAAGGGTGTGCACTGTGGCGCGGTCCGGTTTGCTATGGGATCGAAGCCGCAGTGGGCGCCACCGTGGGGCACGGTGAGTACCTCGACAGGATCCAGGCCCCGGGTCACCAGGGCCATCGAGTCACGGTAGGTCGGGAACGCCCAGTCGTCCGGCGACAGCGCCAGCATCGAACCGATCTGGCAGGCCTCCTGGCCGCGCGAGGGCGGATAGACGGCGAGGCGCCCCTGCTTGGCCAGGGCTGTGGCCTGGACGTCGAACCGGCGGCCGATGACCATGGCGGTGTAGGCGGCGACGAGCTGCTCGCTGGACGGCTCGGGGTAGTCGTCGTTGAACACCTGAACCCGATGACCCAGATCATCGAGGAACTGCACCGGTATCGGCGCGGGCATCAACCCTCGTGCGAAAGGTCGATCGGTGGGCACGGTCTGTGGGAGGGAGGTGCTCGTATCCGTGGTCAAGGCGTCGGCCTCCTGTGGTTTGGGCACCAGCGTGGGCCTGCCTGTGTCCGATGAGCGTTGTGACACTCAATCGTCTCCCCATCGAGACCCTTGTCCTAAACTCGGGGTAGAATCGGAGACAAACGGCTCTTGGGAGAGTGGATGACAGACCAGGTGTCCTCCAGGCAGACATCGAGACCGTCCGGGGTGGGACGCTCGGTCAGGCCCCTGGACGGCCCCGACCGGCTGATCCTGAGCGAGCTCATCAGTGATGCCCGCACCTCGATCCGTTCGCTGGCCGAACGCGTGCACATCTCGCGGGCCAACGCCTACGCGCGGGTCGGCCGATTGGTCGCCGACGGAGTGATCACGGGGTTCTCCGCGCAGATTTCCCATGAGCGTGCCGGGCTGGGGACCTCGGCATACGTCTCACTGTCCATCGAGCAGAACTCCTGGCGTGAGGTGTCCGCCCGCCTGGGTCGACTGCCCTACGTTGAACACGTCTGGATGCTTGGCGCCGACTTCGACGTCCTGGTCCTGGTGCGTGCGCCCGACAACGCTGCTTTGCGTGATCTGGTCCTCGACCGGATCCAGGCCATCCCGGGTGTCCAGACGACGCGCACCTGGCTTGTCTTTGACGAATTGCTGGGTCCTGGTGCCGACTGGTCATAGCCTGAAGTCATGAGCGATGACAGACCATGGGACGACAGTGTCGACAGCCCACCGGATTCGCAGCTGGTGACGATCGCACACGCGTGTTTTGACTTCGCGCGGGCCGGTGACACGGAAAGACTGCGGGCCTACATCGAGCACGGAGTTCCAGCCAACCTCACCGATGCGACCGGCAACACGGTGTTGATGCTGGCGGCCTACCACGGGCATGCCGACACGGTCAGTGCCCTGGTGGACCTGGGCGCCGACCCCGACCGCACCAACGACCGAGGCCAGAGTCCGCTGGCCGGGGCGATCTTCAAAGGAGAGGACGACGTGGTCGCCGCGTTGTTGGCCGCGGAAGCCGACCCGGACGTCGGCACGCCCAGTGCCCGCACCGCCGCGGAGATGTCCGATCGGGGTGAGCTCCTGCACCACGCGCCATAGGTTTGCAGCTGGTGAGTCCTCACGCAGCCTGCGTTTGCGGGTGTAATGTCATCTGAGTAACAACAGGGGAGCGCCCCATAGCGCTGAGAGTGCGGTTCGCCGCAGACCCTCGAACCTGCTCCGGTTAGCACCGGCGAAGGGAGTTGAGATCTCAGGTTTGCGCTCGATATACCCGTTTGTGCTCTGGCACCTGCAGGTATGACGAGTGCTTGCCTCCCCGAGGCATCCAGCCATGCGGATTCCACGGGAGAAGGAACAAGAACAATGACGCAACCACGCAAAACTCAGCTTTCCAGCCAGCACGCCCAGTCCTCGCCGACGGCACGACGGACCATACTTGCGACCCGGCCTCTGATGGGCTGGCGCGGCGTCGACCTGATCACCGCGGCCATGCTCGCCGTGGCATTCGGGGTTGTGTTCTGGGGCTTCGACACGTTCATCTATCCCGTGCTGAGCGTGGCCACAACGAGCTTCCCCCCGCTCGGCGAGCTCATGCTCGGAGTCTGGCTGGTCCCGGCTGTGGTCGGAGCACTGGTTGTCCGTCGACCGGGCGCAGCCCTGTTCACCGAGCTCGTGGCAGCCAACGTCGAGCTCTTCCTGGGCAACAAGTGGGGCGCCGCCGTCCTACTGTCCGGGTTGCTCCAGGGCCTGGGCGTCGAGCTTGCCATGGCCATGTTTCGGCACCGCCGCTTTGGAATCGTCGTTGCGGTGCTCGGCGGCGTCCTGTCAGCGGTGTTCGAGATCGTCTTCTACGAATGGCACTCCTACGTCGCTGAGTACAGCAGCGCGTGGAAGGCCATCTACCTGGGCGCTGGCATGGTCTCCGGTGCCGTCATCGCGGGGGCGGGAGGCTGGCTCCTGGTGCGTGCGCTGGCCAAGACAGGCGCGCTGAACGCTTTCCCGCCGGGTCAGGAAGCCCGTGAGTCGCACGCAGCCTGAGATGTTGCCTCCCCAGCGCGTTCTCGATGAGAGCGCGCGCGTTGAGAGCGTCCCGGCGGCACCTTCTGTCGTGCAGGGTGCGCTCGTGCAGGTGCGTGACCTCACCTGGCGTCCCTTCGGGCGCCGGGAACCGGTGCTGGCCGGGATCAGCCTGCGCATCGAGGCGGGTTCGCGGGTGCTGCTTGCCGGGCCCAGCGGCTCGGGCAAGTCGACGCTCTTGCGCGCTCTGGCCGGGGTTCTGACCACGACCGAGACGGGCGATCTCACCGGCTCGGTGCTGATCGATGGTTCGCCGTCCGCGCGCTCGTCAGTAGCTCTGATGATGCAGGACCCAGGCGACGCGCTGGTGGCCGGACGAGTTGGTCGTGACGTGGCCTTCGGCCCCGAGAGCTTTGGCATGCCCCGCGCTCAGATCTGGTCCCGGGTTCGGTCGGCGTTGGCCTCCGTAGGGTTCCCGTATGACCAGGACCACCCCACCAGCGCACTGTCCGGTGGCGAGACCCAACGACTGGCGCTGGCCGGCATCCTCGCTCTGACACCCAGACTCGTGCTGCTGGACGAACCGACCTCGATGCTTGATCCCTCCTCCGCCGCGGTCGTGCGTGGGGCGATCATCTCGGCGCTTCGCGATTCCGGGGCCACCTTGGTGATGGTCGAGCACCAGTTGTCCGACTGGGTGGACGAGGTCGATCGCCTGGTGGTGCTCGACCCGGCCGGCCGGGTCAGCGCCGACGGACCGGTGGCGGCGATGCTTGCCATGCACGCAGACTCCCTTGCGGCCCAAGGGGTCTGGGCGCCTGGCGTGGCGGCCCCCCGCCGGCTGGATGTGGGCAGGGCGCTGTGCGCCCCGACCCTTCATGGAGGTCCAAGCGAACCTGATCGTCCAGGCGGTCCTTCTGCAGGGGTGCTGGTTTCTGCGGAGTCGGTGTCGGTCACCCGCCGGCCACGGGCTTC
>CABEBK010000246.1_pt1 | contig 16482 bp, 17 predicted proteins | sample 3132581 | NCBI WGS metagenome assembly CABEBK01 (sample SAMEA5534345, study PRJEB31848) | metagenome | biome: tundra; feature: field; material: soil | place: USA | collected 2013-05 | depth 0.45 m | reverse complement strand
CGCCTCGGTCGCAGAGTTCCTGGCCGCCGAGGTCCACATGGCGCCGATCACCCCCGTGCCGGTACGGATCGAAGATGCAGTGGTGATTCGCTGCACACTGCCCTTGGTGGGGCCTCACCCGCTGGCGGGCCAATGACTCCAGCCTGGGGCGGTGGCGACGTTACCTCGCGGGCAACTTGCGTGCTCGCGCCGAATCCGGGGGTGATGACGCTGGAGGGCACCAACACCTGGGTTCTGATAGAGCCCGGGTCCGAGCACTGCGTCGTGGTCGATCCAGGACCGCTCGATGAGCAGCATCTGCACCGGGTGCTTGAGGTCGTGGGTCTTCGCGGGGCGCGGGTTTCCCTGACGCTGCTCACCCATGGCCATCCAGATCACGCCGAGTCCGCCGCCCGGTTCGGCGAGCTCACCGGAGCGCCCGTTCGAGCTATTGGCGCGGGACATGACGGTCTTGGCGACGGAGACCGGTTGACGGTCGACGGTCTGGACCTGGTGGTCGTGGCCACCCCTGGGCACACCGGCGACTCGCTGTCGTTTCTCCTGGCCGCCGAGAACGCACTGCTCACCGGTGACACCATTCTGGGTCGTGGCACTGCGGTGGTTGCGTGGCCCGATGGTGAGCTCGCGGCGTACTTGCGGTCACTGGAGCGTATCGAGGCGATGACCGGCTCGCGCGAGGTGACCCAGATCTTGCCGGGCCATGGTCCCACCCTGCCGGATGCGGCCGGTGTCGTGCGGTACTACCTCGACCATCGGGCGCAGCGGCTGGAGCAGGTACGCGCTGCCGTTGCGCTCAGGGGTGCCAATGTCGATGGTGTGCTCGAGACGGTTTATGCCGACGTTTCCCCGAAGCTCTGGCCGATAGCCCGGCTCAGCGTCCAGGCCCAGCTGGACTATCTGCGCGCTCACCCATGAGGGCTGGGTCGTTGGTTCAGCGAGCCCGGCGCTGAATGCGTTCGACGTCGATCAGCACGACAGCACGGGCCTCAAGCTTGATCCAGCCCCGCGTCGCGAAGTCGGCCAGCGCCTTGTTGACCGTCTCGCGGGAGGCGCCGACGAGCTGGGCGAGTTCCTCCTGGGTCAAGTCGTGCGCGACAAGGATGCCGTCCTCGGACGAGCGGCCGAAGCGGCTGGACAGATCCAGCAGAGCCTTGGCCACGCGGCCGGGCACGTCGGTGAAGACAAGGTCGGAGAGGGCCTCGTTGGTGCGACGAAGACGCCGGGCGAGCGCTGCCAGCATGGTTGAGGCGACAGCAGGGCGACCCGAAAGGAATAGCGTGAGGTCCTCGTGGCTGAGTGCGATCAGCTGCGTCTCCGCGACGGCGGTGGCAGTCGCGGTGCGGGGACCGGGGTCGAACAGGCTCAGCTCACCGAACATCTCACCCGGGCCCAGGATGGCCAGGAGGTTCTCGCGGCCGTCGATGCTGGTCAATCCCAGCTTGATCTTGCCCTCGCCGATCACGTAGAGCCGATCACCGCGGTCACCCTCGCGAAAAAGGACGTCGCCACGCTCGAGACGCGATGCCGTCATCGACTCCATCAGGGCGTTCGCGGCGTCGTCATCCAGTGCGGCGAAGAGGGGTGCTTGTCTCACGACATCAATGTCCACGCCGGACAGTCTGCCAGAGCCTGCATCGGGGCGCGTGACCTCCACCACGCCCTCTAGTCTTACAGGGTGTCAGACCCCTCAAGCTCCGAGACTCCGGTCGCGTTGACCCGGCGTGCCCGCAAGATCTATCGCACGCTGGTTGAGCGCTACCCCAACGCGAAATGTGAGCTCGACTTCGAGAACCCCTTGCAGCTCTTGGTGGCCACGATCATGTCCGCACAGACCACCGATGTCAGGGTGAACATGGTGACCCCGGCGGTCTTTTCCCGGTACCGTAGCGCCGCCGACTATGCTTCTGCAGATCGCACCGAGCTCGAGATGATGATCCAGTCCACGGGCTTCTACCGCGCCAAGACCGACTCGCTGATCAAGCTCGGGACTGCGCTGGTCGAGCGTTTTGGGGGCGAGGTCCCTGCTCGGCTCAAGGATCTGGTCACCCTGCCCGGTGTCGGACGTAAGACCGCCAACGTGGTGCTGGGTAACGCCTTCGGGATCCCCGGGATCACGGTGGACACCCATTTCGGGCGACTCGCGAGGCGCTTCGCCTGGACTAAGGAGCAGGACCCGGTGAAGGTCGAGCACGCCGTGGGCGCTCTGTTCCCGAAGAAGGACTGGACCATGCTCTCCCACGTACTGATCTTCCACGGTCGACGCACCTGCCATGCGCGCAGGCCCGCTTGCGGCGCCTGCCCGGTTGCCAGCTGGTGCCCGTCCTACGGCGACGGAGAGACCGACCCGGTCAAGGCGGCGCAGCTGCTGAAGTACGAGCTCAGCCCGGTCCAGTCGTGAACGATCCAGCTCTTCGGCCCAGTGCGGCGCAGCCGCAATGGATGGCGCATCTTGTAACACAGCTGGGCGAGCAGGATCCGGGCTTCTTCAGTCGGTTCCTCCCGCCCGATCAGGGTGGTCGAGCCTCAGCGGTGCTGATCTTGTTCGGGCCCAGCCCCGAGGGCGGCGAGGACGTGGTGCTTACCGAGCGATCTCACAGTATGCGGTCGCATGCGGGCCAAGTCTCGTTTCCGGGTGGCGCGATCGACCCCGTTGACTCCGGGCCGGTCTCTGCGGCTCTGCGGGAGGCGCAGGAAGAGGTGGGCCTGGATCCGGCGGGCGTTCAGGTCGTCGCCGAACTGCCGGCCCTGTATCTGCCTCCCAGCAACTTCGTGGTCACGCCCGTGCTGGGCTGGTGGGCGCAGCCGAGCCCCATCAGCGTCGTCGACCATCTCGAGGTCGCCCGGGTGCTGCGGGCGCCGCTGTCCGAGCTGACCGACCCTGCGCGTCGATTCACGGTCTCGCACCCCAGCGGGTTCGTTGGTCCGGCGTTCGACGTTGATGGTCTGCTGGTGTGGGGATTCACAGCCGGCCTGCTTTCCAAAGTGATCGAGCTGGCAGGGCTCGAGCGGTCATGGGACAGAGCTGACCAGCGACCGTTGCCCGCTGATCTCATCGGGGCTGCCGATCGCCCGTCAACGCCGCCGGCTGGGCCGGGCGGGAGGACGCCATGATTGCGAACGGGCTCGACATCGGCCTCGCCCTCATGCTGGTGGGCTATGGAGTCATCGGCTACCGCCACGGCTTCGTGGTCAGCGTGATGTCGTTGGTCGGTTTCCTGGCCGGCGGGGCACTGGGGATGTGGTTGATGCCCCCGCTGTTGCGGCAGTGGGACTCCGTGGACAACAACCTCGTGTGGCGCACCTTGGTGCTGGTAGTCGGGGTGTTTGTCTTCGCCGCCCTGGGTCAGGCGATCGCGGTCAGCGTCGGTTTTCGTATCCGTAGCGGGCTGCGCGACGAGCCGGGGCGCCTGGCCGACTCCATGCTGGGTGCGGTGGCCACAGTTTTGGCGGTGTCCATGCTCGTATGGTTCTTGGCCGGCGCGGTCCGAAATGGCACTCAGACTCCGTTGGCGAGGGCGATCGGTACCTCACGGATCATCTCGACCATTGATCGTCTTGTACCGGCACAAACCGCGCGATTGTTCGCCGGATTCCAGTCGGTTCTTGACAGTGAGGGCTTCCCGCGCGTCTTCGAGGGCGTCCGTGCAGAGCCGATCGCTCCCATCGCGCCACCGGACACCCGGCTGGCGGTCGGCCCCGGTGTGGTCCGGGCTGCCGGGTCCATCGTCAAGATCACGGGCGTGGCCTCATCGTGCAACCGGGAGCAGGAGGGTAGCGGTTGGGTCGTGGCACCCGAGCGGGTCGTGACCAATGCCCACGTTGTGGCCGGGACGACGTCCGAAAACGTCAGGATCCAGGGCCTCGGTCGCTCGTACGACGCCCACGTGGTCATCTTTGACCCCAAGCGTGACCTCGCCGTGCTGTCTGTGCCAGGGCTCCCGGCGCGCGCGTCGACGCAAGGCGCGAGCGTCAAGCGGTCCGGGGGCGCTGTCGTCGCCGGCTTCCCGCTGAACGGGCCCTATGAGCTCGACACCGCCCGGGTGCGCGACGTCCTTACCGCCACCGGCGCTGACATCTATGGCAGCCCGGGAGTCGTCCGTCAGGTCTATTCTCTCTACGCCAGGGTCCAACCGGGGAACTCAGGCGGGCCCCTGCTGTCGCCCAGCGGGCAGGTCGTCGGGATCGTATTCGCCAGATCGCTCGATGACACCAACACCGGATACGCACTGACCCTGGACGAGGCCCGCCCTGTTCTTGACGCCGCGAACCGCTTCAGTTCGCCGGTGAGCACAGGGGGATGCGTGGCTGGATAGCCGGATGGGTCAGGGCAGGGCGTTCAACCATCGCACGAGGTGCGCGTTGACCTCCGCAGGTGCCTCCTCGGGCAGGAAATGTCCGGCCCTCGCGATGAAGTGCTGCTCGAACGGACCTTCGACATATGCCGATGACATCGGGGCCAGAGCCGGCATCACAGCCCGGTCCTCTTCACCCTGCAACTGGAGCACCGGCACCGTGATATCGGATTTCAGACAATGGGCAAACCGCCGGCCGTCCAGTCGCCACTGACTGCGGACTACCCAGCGGTAGTACTCCGCGGCGGAGTGGGCAACGAACGGCAAGGCCATTGCCTCGGCATAGCGCTGCGCCAGATCGCGCGGAGGCCACAGCCCGCGGGGCGCCGACCAGGCACCCAGCAGGTGTTCGACATACGCCGGGCTCTTGCTCATTTGGTGCTCCGGCACGAAGGGGCGTTGCAGCCCGCCCAGATAGGCGTTGGCCCTGATTTGGGCTGGGTTCCGCACCGATGCGTGGCGCAGAACCAGCGGATGGGGCATGCCGAGGGCTCCGACGGCTCTGGTGACGGCGGGCTGCATGGTGGGCATCGACCAGGCTATCCAGCCGCCCCAGCCGTGTCCGATGATTGCCGCGTTACCCTCTCCCAGCGAACGGACAATGCTGGCGACATCGGCTGCCAGGGTGAATGTGTCGTAGCCTCGGGGTGGTTTGTCGGAGGCTCCATAGCCACGCAGGTCGATGGCGGCCACGTGGTAGCCGGCTGCGGAGAGTGCGATCAGCTGATCGCGCCAGGCCCACCAGAACTGTGGAAAACCATGCAGCAGAACCACTAGTGGGCCATGACCGATCTCGGCCACATGGAAGCGGGCGCCATTGGCGGCGACGAACCGGTGCTCCCACGGTCCCTCGATCAGCACAGATGACGCATCGTTGCTCATGTGCGGAGATCTCGCTTCGACGCTGGTGGATGTGGTCACGATATGGTGCGTATCAGTTACTGCTGGGTTTGACTGCTGCTGGGTCTGACAGCAGCAATAGTGTCCTGAGTGCTCTTGATGGCGCGTTCGGGCTTGCCCTTGACGCCGTCGATACTTCTCTTGCCGACGAGCACCAGGATGGCGCCGACGACCAACAGGACCGCTGCCACGATCAGGAACGCGAGCCAGGGGGCCAGCCCCGCAGCGACTAGACCATAGGCTGCCGAGATCAGCAGCAGGATCAGTGCCAGGAACGCCAGGGTCCCAGCCGCAGCGAACATGCCGGCACCGAGGCCAGCCTTCTGTGCGTCGGCCCTGATCTCGGCCTTGGCCAGCGCGACCTCGCTGCGCATGATGGACGAGATGTCATGGGTTGCGTCGGCCACGAGCTGGCCGATGGTGCGCTCCACGGCGTCGTCGTTCTGACTGGTCATCGAACCTCACCTTCAGTGATATGTGTTCACGACCCTACTCAGTGTCGCGCCGAAACAGTGTCAGGCGATCCGGTAGCGACCTTCCTACGCGCGGAACAAACTCTCCAGGCGCGGGTGCCAACGCTCTTCCGCCGAGATTAGAAGCTCGTCGCCCGCCTTCAACCGGGTGTCGCCACGCACTGAGACCAGGGCGCGGCCACGGACCAGCATGTTGACCCAGACATCGGCGGTGTCCCCGGAACCGGTGAGCGCGTCGGCGACGCGTTCCACAGTTTCGCCGTCCGCACGCGAGCCTGCCCCGACAGTGAGGCGCAACACCCCCTCTGGCTCTTCCGCCAGGCGCACCCCGAACGACCAGGGCTGGGGCGCCAGGATGTGCATCGGGAGGTGCAGCGCTCGGACAACGGTCGGCACGAGACTGCCTTGGACAAGGACAGAGAATGCGACCACGACGATGATGATGCCGTACAGCCGCTGTGCGCCCGGGACGTTCGCGGCGAGCAGAAGGCTCCCCAGCAGGATGGGCACCGCCCCCTTGAGGCCGGCGAATAGCACGAAGGCCTGTTCGTTGTGGTCCAGCTTGGCCGGGATCAGGCACATACCCACCAGCACCGGTCGGATGATGAGGGCCAGCGAGACGCCGAGCACCAGACCCGGCACCCACACGTCTGGCTGGGTGAGGACAACCAGGTGCACGGTCAGGCCCAGCACGACGAACGCCACGATCTCCCCGAGGCTTGCAAGCGCCGAATGGAAGCGTTCGATCTCCCGCTTGAAAGGGGCACGCTCGTCGCCCAGGACAATGCCAGCGACAAAAACCGCAAGGAAGCCTGAACCGTGTGCGACGGTGGTTGCGCTATACAGGACCAGCACGCACGCGAGCGTCCGGAGCGGGTACAGGCCTTCGCTCGGCAGTGAGACGCGGCGCATGAACCACAGCAGGGCTCGTCCGCCCAGAAGGCCGAGGGCCGCCCCCACGCCCATCTGGAGCATGAACTCACCGCCGACGTGCACCAGAGCACCGCCGCTGAGAGATCCAGCGGCCAGCAGGCTGATCAGCAGGGCAATGCCGACCGGGTCGTTCGCCCCGGACTCGCCCTCTAGAATTGTCGAGGAGCGGCCGGCTATCTCACGCTGTCCCAGGATGGAGAACACCACCGCAGGGTCGGTTGGCGCGATCGCTGTGCCGAGCAGGAGTGCGATGTACCAGCTGAATCCGAACGCGAAGTGCGCCGTGGCGGCGACGGTTCCTGAGGTCAAGAAAGTCCCGGCGACCCCCACGACGACGATGGGAGCGGCGGCGGCCCGGAATCTGCGCCAGCCGATGTGCATGCCACCGTCGAACAGGATGCAGATCAGCGCCACGGTGACGATGCGTTCGACCACGCGCTCAGGCGGCGCTTTCAGGCCGGGCAAGACGGCAGCGGCAAGGGCGGCTGCGGCCAGGAACAGTGCGGGTGCGGGAACCCGCAGCCGGGCGCTGAGCCGGTTGGACAGTACCGCAAGGACGGTCGCCAGGGACAGAAAGAGCAGAACCTGGGCGAAGGGGTCGATGTCGGTCATGGACCTCCTTGGTCGGGGGCTGCGGTCATCACATTGCCGACCAGACTTCCCGGCGCGCCGCTGCGAGTCTATCGGCTCGGGGTCGTGCATCATGCTCAACCCCGCCCGCGGGCTGGCGCTCTGACGGCAACGCAGCGAAGGGTATTGGGCGCCTGGAGCACCCAATACCCTTCACGTTGAAACGAGCTGCTGGCTACCCTTCGCCGGAACCGGACGCGAGACCTGTCTTGATCAGGGCCATCACGTTCGAGTCGGCCAAGGTGGTGACATCGCCGACCTCGCGGTTCTCGGCCACGTCCTTGAGCAGACGACGCATGATCTTGCCAGAGCGCGTCTTGGGCAGCTCGTCGACGATCATGACCTTGCTTGGCTTAGCGATTGGGCCGATCTCCTTGGCGACGTGGTTGCGTAGCTCGGCCACGATGTCAGCGCCCTCATCGGCGTTGGCACGCAGAATGACGAACGCGCACACGGCCTGACCGGTCGTCGCGTCCTTGGCGCCGACCACGGCGGCTTCTGCCACCTTGGGGTGGGACACCAGCGCGGACTCGATCTCGGTGGTGGACAGGTTGTGGCCCGCGACGATCATGACGTCATCGACCCGGCCAAGCAGCCAGATGTTGCCGTCGTGGTCCTTCTTCGCGCCGTCACCAGCGAAGTACAAGCCGGGGAAGCGCGACCAGTACGTCTCCTGGTAGCGCTCCGGGTCGCCCCAGATACCTCGCAGCATGGCCGGCCACGGCTTGGTCAGAACCAGGTAGCCACCCGAGCCGTTGGGGACCGACTTGCCAAGGTCATCGACGACATCCACCGCGATGCCGGGCACCCCGATCGTGGCAGAGCCGGGTTTGGTGGGGGTCACTCCCGGCAGCGGGCTGATCATGATGGCGCCGGTCTCGGTCTGCCACCACGTGTCCACGATGGGGCATTGGTCGGCGCCGATTACCCGGCGATACCAGATCCACGCCTCGGGGTTGATCGGCTCACCGACCGAGCCCAGGAGCCGCAGGGAAGACAGGTCGAACTTGGCGGGGACCTCTTCGCCCCACTTCATGAAGGTGCGGATCGCGGTGGGTGCGGTGTAGAAGACCGTAACGCCATACTTCTCGATGATCTCCCACCAGCGGCCCTGGTGCGGGCTGTCAGGAGTGCCTTCGTACATGACCTCAGTGGCACCAAGGGCAAGTGGTCCGTAGACGATGTAGCTGTGGCCGGTCACCCAGCCCACATCGGCGGTACACCAGAACACATCGGTCTCTGGGTGGACGTCATGGACCACGGAGTTCGTGTACGCGGCCTGAGTCAGGTAGCCGCCAGTGGTGTGGTAGATGCCCTTGGGCTTACCGGTGGTGCCAGAGGTGTAGAGGATGAACAGCGGGTGCTCGGAGTCGTGCCCGACGATCGGGTGAGTCTCGGCCGCGGCAGCGAGCGCCTCATGCCACCACACGTCGCGGCTCTCGTCCCATGCCACCTCGTCGCCGGTACGTTTGACGACCAGGACCTTCTCTACCGTGCTCTCACCGCTGATGGCCTCGTCGACCGCCGGCTTGAGCGGAGTTGACGCGCCTCTGCGATAGCCGCCATCGGCGGTCACAACGACCTTGGCCTGGGCATCGCCGATGCGGGTGCGCAGCGCGTCCGCGGAGAAGCCACCGAAGACGACCGAGTGCGGGGCGCCGATCCGCGCGCACGCGAGCATCGCGATAACGACCTCGGGGATCATCGGCAGATAGATCGCAACCCGGTCGCCTTTGCGGATACCGAGGTCCTGTAAAGCATTTGCCGCCCGCTGCACCTCGGAGAGAAGGTCCGAGTAGGTGATGTCCCGGGTGTCTCCGGGCTCGCCTACGAAGTGGATCGCGACCTTGTCGCCACGTCCCGCCTCGACGTGGCGGTCGACGCAGTTGTACGAGGCGTTGAGCTCGCCGCCGATGAACCACTTGGCGAAGGGGGCGTCGGTCCAGTCGAGGGTCTTGTCGAAGTCCTTGGACCACGTCAGGAACGACCGCGCCTGTTCGGCCCAGAAGCCCTCGTGGTCGGCGGAAGCCGCGGTATACAGCTCGGCCTTGCCATTAGCTTGAGCGGCGAACTCGGCGCTGGGCGGGAAATAGCGGCTCTCATGCGACAGGTTCTCAAGGGTTTCGTGGCTCACAACATCCTCCAGATCACAACGGGGTTATGACCACACTCAAGCCGGTAATGGCTCGCACATCAAGGCCCCGGGGGTTTCTGGGCGTCGGGCGGGCTGTTGCGGCGATGAGCGGTCGGATCTGTCAGCTGAGCGATTTGCCGAGGTGTACCGCGTCGGGCTCGTCGACGTAGTGGCCGTACGGCCTGCCGTCGACCTCGGCGTAGCCGGCTGACCGGTAGAGCTGGAGAGCGCTCGTCTGCGGCCGACCGGTCTCCAGAACAAGCCAGTCGATCCCGGCGGCACGGGCTGTGGTCTCGAGCTCGGCGAGGACTACGCGGGCCAGGCCGCGTCTTCGGACGGCGGGGGCGACGTACATCCGCTTGATCTCCGCGGCGTTCGGGGAGGGCAGTCCCGGTCGGTCTCCCAGGCGTCGCCACCCACCCATCGCGACGGGGATGGCTTTGACGTATCCCACCACGAAGTGCCCGGTGGGTGCCTCGAAGTCGGCGACCTCCACGACGCTCTCGTCCCCCGGCCCGCCGTAGAGCTTGCTGTAGTGCGCTTGCACTTCAAGGGTCAGTGCCACGACGTCAGGGTGGCCGTAGGGGCGGGGGATCAGTTCCACCTCAGGACTGTATGCCGCCTTCCTCGCGTCTGCTCAGGTCTGCTGGGAGAGGATTCCGCCAACTTAGGTCGCTACGTCGCACGGATGCGTAGGCTTGCTGATTATGTACCGGGAAGCGCGCCCTGAAGCGGGATGGCCGATCGACCTGGAGGCGACCGTGGCCAGGAACGTCCGCAGGCTCAGGGAAGGTCGTGGCTTGAGTCAGCAGCAACTCGGGTCAGACCTGTTCGGTTACGGCTTTGGGATGAATCAGGTGACCGTTTCCGAGCTTGAGGCCGGGGCAAAGCCCCTGCGGCTCAACGAGGTCGCCGCGATTGCGGCCTACTTCGAAGTGCCAATCGAGTCACTCTGGCAGGACGGCGCCGAGACTCTCAACAGAATCCTCGACGAGCGTTTGGGTGCTGCTCAAGCCGCGGATGTCGAGCAGATGGCCGCCGACTACTACACCCAGCAGAGGATCGAGCGACTGAGGGATAAATGAGGATGGACCAAGATCGCCCAGCTGCGTTGTGGACAACGCAGCTGGGCGAGAACTTGGTTTATTGTCAGCGGGGCCAGGTTGGCAGGATGACGCGCTTGGCGGTGTTGTTGAGAACGCCGGCGAAGGATGCGTACCACGCCACCAGGGCCGTGACCAGGCCAAGGTAGCCGCCGATCTTGGTCATCGAGTCTGAGCTGCCGAACTCGCCCACGGCCAGAAACGCGAAGGTGACCAGTAGCACGGCGAAAAGCAGGAAGAGCACTCCGGATATCCGTGAGGCAACCACCGTCATGTAGAGCGTGAAGATGGTCCAGGCCAGCAGGAACACGCCGATACCCTTGGCCGCATCGGTCCCGGTCGTGGGCAGGTCCTTGCCGTGGGAGACCAGGTACCAGAACGCCATCCAGAACGCGCCGTATGAGCTGAATGCCAGCGCGCCGAACGTATTACCCTTGGCGAACTCCCACATCCCGGCGAACAGCTGTGCGATGCCGCCATAGAACAGAGCCACGCCGAGGACGACGACCTCCGCGGACTTGGGAGCAAGTCCTGAGTTGAAGCAGCTGAGCATGAAGGTGGTGAGGGCAAACCCTGCCAGGCCAAGCGGTCCAGGGTCGGCGAAGTGCACGCCGAACGAGGGTGCCGGTTCGGTCGTGGGAGATGTTGAGTGGGCAGAAACCTGAGCCATGACAGTCCTTTCACGAGGGCGGCGGGGCGCCCGGAGAACTCACAGATTAGGAGCGCAAGTGGTCGGCCGTCAGACCCCATCGGCTGTGATGTCGACCACCGGGCGACCCGTCTCGATGTGCGGGCGTTGGGGTCGCGCCCAGCGGTCGGTTTGCCGCGCCGAGCGGTAAAGGTCGTAGTAATCAAGCCCGGTCAGTCAAGGACGCGCCTTGCCGAGGTTGACGCTGAGGGCCTCGGGCGCGTGCAGACGCACCATCGTCCGGGCCGTCCCCCGCGGGATGCGCTTGGGAGTTGCCAGAGATACCACGGCCATGACCAGGAAGGTGATCGGAAGCGTCCACGCAGCAGGCTGGGTGAACAACGCGCCGGCCCAGCCGCCATGTACCTGATTGAAAATCGTCAGCAGCACTGCGACGCTCGCCAGGGTGCCGCCGACGACCAGTCCGGCCGCTGCGCCCGCAGTGGACAGTCGTCGCCACCAGATGCCCAGGACGAGCAGTGGGCAGAAGGTCGACGCAGCGATGGCGAAGGCCAGTCCCACCGTGTCAGCCAGGCCGAGGTCCCGAGCTGCCAGTGACAGCCAGAAGGGCACGGCGACGGCAGCGATCGCGGAGATCCGGAAACCGTTGATCGTGCGGGCGTCGTTGCCGGTGAACCTGCGCAGTCGGCCGCGGACCAGGTCCTGGTCCACGACGCCGGCCACGCAGATCGTCAGACCAGAGGCGGTTGACAGCAATGCCGCGAACGCACCTCCGGCGAGCATCGCCGACAGCAATTGGCCCGTCACTCCGGGAATGACGGCGGTGGGCAGCAGCAGGGTGACCGAGTCAGAGGATGTGCCGGCTGGCAGGTGCGGCAGGTAGATGCGTCCGAGGGCGCCGTACAGCGGGGGGAAGAGGTAGAAGAGCCCAAGCAGTGCGAGCACCAGCGATGTTGTTCTTCTGGTGGATGGTCCGTCGGGGTTGGTGTAGAAGCGCACCAACACGTGGGGAAGGCCCATGGTCCCGAAGCAGAGCGCCAGTAGCGTGCTGTAGGTGGCGTACACCGGGTGCTCCACCCCGCCGAATCCGCTCAGCGGATGCGACCACTGCTCGCCCGGCGACGTTGAGGCCACCTGCGGAATCGGCTGGCCGTGGTGCATCCACCATGAGAGCAGGACGAACGCGGGAACGCTGATGGCGGTCAGCTTGATCCAGTACTGCACGGCCTGGACCAAGGTGATGGACCGCATGCCTCCACCGACGACGTTGATCAGGACCACGACCGCCACAACGAGGTTGCCGACCCACATCGGAGCCCCGCTGACCGCACTGAGCGCCAGCCCCGCACCCTTGAACTGCGGCACCAGATAGAGCCATCCGATACCCAGGACCAGCACCGAACAGATCCTGCGAATCAGAACGCTCTCGAGCCGCGCCTCGGCGAAGTCGGGGATGGTGTACGCACCGGAGCGCCGCAGGGGCGCCGCAACCAGCACCAGGAGGACGAGGTAGCCGACCGTGTATCCGACGGGCAACCACAGCATGTCCGCGCCCAGGGCGTAGACCAGTCCGGCGACTCCGAGAAAGGAGGCTGCAGAGAGGTACTCGCCGCCGATCGCGGACGCGTTCCAGCCAGGGGTGACCATGCGGCTTGCCACATAGAAGTCGCTGGTCGTCCGGGAGAGCCGGAACCCGAGGGCGCCGATGGTCAACGTCAACACGCACACTGCAGCAATGGCGGTGATCCCGAACGAAGTGTTCACTCGTGCCTCATCGTCGTGCGACGAGCTCGGTGAACTCGCGTTCTATCTGTTCGCTCTGGCGGACGTAGTAGTGCCCGGCGAGCCAGATCGCCGGGTAGATCAGCACACCCAGGATCAGCCATGGCAGCGGGATCGGACCGACATTCAGGGTCCGGGTAGCAGGCACGAGCAAGAAAAGAAGCGGTAGCCCGCCGATCATCATCGTCGCGGACGCCAACACGGACATGGAAAGGCGCCACTGTGCCCGGATGAGGGTGGCCATGTACAGCTCGCCCAGCGGGGTCTGCTCGTCGATCTCCGACGCCAGCGGGGGCACCGGTCCGCGACGCTGTACGCCCCTGCGGGGGGAGGTGACCCGCACCCGTTTCTGTGGTCCGGGAGGGTGGTTGGCGGTACCTGACATTGCAGCTACGAGGGATCTGAGGAGGGCGGGGCCGGCGGGGACGCGTTTGGCGGTGCGGTCCCAGCTCCACCGGACAAGGAGAGTTTGTCGCGCAGGTCGCGCAGGTGGCGCCTGCTCACTTGAAGCTCGACGGCGCCCAGACGGATCTTGCAGCCCCCATGTCCGGTTATCACGGCATCTACGTGAGGCAGTGACACCAGCGTGCTCCGGTGGATGCGCACGAATCCCGCCTCGGCCCAGCGCTCCTCGAGAGTGGTCAGGGACGTTCGCACGAGGTGTGATCCGGTGGCCGTGTGCAGTCGCGCGTAGTCGCCCTGCGCCTGGGCGTAACGAACCTGTGAGCGCCTGATGAACGTCGTGACACCCCCAAGACCCACCGGGATCGTCTCGTCGGCCACGGCGGGGCCCGATGGGTCCGTTCCGCTTGCTGCGGCCATCGCGGTGACCACCCGCCGTACAGCCTCCGACAGCCGCGCGGCGCGGACCGGCTTCATGACGTAGTCGGTGGCGCGCACCTCGAAAGCGTCGACCGCGTGGTGGTCGTAGGCGGTCACGAAGACCACTTGCGGCCGGTCCGCGAAGCGTGCCAGAACCCGTGCCAGCGCCATTCCGTCAAGACCGGGCATCTTGATGTCGCAGAACACGACGTCGACCGGAGCTGAGTCCAGGGCGCGCAGAGCGTCGGCCCCGTTGGACGCGGTCCTGATGTCACCGATCCGGTCGTCATGGCGCAGCAGGTAGGTCAGCTCGGACAGCGCCGGGGCCTCGTCGTCGACCACCAGTGCCCGCAAACCGGTCTTGGGTCGGGTCGTGTGCTCTGACATGGTGCTCAGACTACGGTGAGGGTCGTATGCCGGGTGCGAATTTAGGAACATGAAACGTCACCTTGGTACCTGCTCCAGGCGCCGTCTCGACCACGAGACCGTGGTCGTCGCCGTAGACCTGGCGCAACCGGGCGTCGACGTTTCCAAGGCCCACGCTGTCGCCTTCCTGTATCCCGGCCAGGACTGCGCGCACCACATCAGGGTCGGAGCCGATGCCATCATCCTCGACCACGATCTCCGCCTCGGAACCACGGTCGCTGGCGGTGATGCTGACGTGCCCAACGCCCTCCTTGGACTCCAGTCCGTGATGGACCGCGTTCTCCACCAGCGGCTGGATCGCCAGGTACGGGACTGCGACCGACAGCACTTCGGGTGCCACCCGCAGCGAGATCTGCAGCCGGTCCCCGAAGCGAGCCTGTTCCAGCGCCAGGTAGTGCTCGATGTTGCCCAGCTCCTCTGCCAGAGTCGTGAATGCTCCGCCGCGCCGGAAGGCGTACCGGGTGAAGTCGGCGAACTCCAGGAGGAGATCACGGGCCCGGTCGGGGTCGGTACGCACGAACGAGGCGATGGCGGCAAGGGAGTTGTAGATGAAGTGTGGGCTGATCTGGGCCCGGAGCGCTCGCAGCTCGGCCTCCATGGCGCGGGAACGCTGACGTCCCAGCTCGGCCAGCTCGACTTGCGTCGACACCCACCCGGCCACTTCCTGTGTCGCCCTGACCAAACCGGCGGAGGCGCTCGGTCCGTAGGCAGCCAGCACGGCAACGACGCGCTCCTCGGAGACGATCGGTGTCAGGATCGCGGTCCGGATGGGGCATGTCGGGTCTCCGCAGGCCACATCCTTGGCATCGAGGACGACCGCACGACCGGAGGTGAGAACCTCAGCGGCGTGCCGCGCCACATGGTCCCGGTGATGGGTCCCTGTGCCGTCCCACGCGAGCGTGGAGTCCTTGTCGCACAGAGCGATCGCCTGGGTTCCCAGCATGGCTCGCAGATGCTTGGCTGCTTTGGATGCGCCCTGCGCGGTGAGGCCATCGCGAAGGTGTTTGGAGGCCAGCGACGCCGTGTGGAGCGTGTCGTAGGTCTTGCGGTCGACCGGGGAGCCAAACTCACGTCGACGACGGCTGGCTCGCGTGAACACCCAGGCCAGGGTCATCAGGGCAATCGGCGCGACAATGACGATGACGAGCGTAGGCAGGTCAATGGAATGGGGCACGTGGCGAACTCTAGGCTGCAAGGCATGCCCACCATTGCGGATTCCCTCGTCTCGCTGTCGACCCTGCCCGGCGTCGCCGAGGCCACCGACGCTGCGCGGCAGGCCTGCACGCAGTTGCGTTGGCATGAGGCGCTTCGTCGTCGAATCCCGGCCGCCGCAGCGGAATCGCGGGTTCGGGGTGCCCGGGCCAGCGCCGCACTCGACGGCGCAGAGATGGACCTTGGCCTGGTGCGCGATCTCATGCGCGGCGCCACGGCATGGCCGCAGAGTCCCGGCCCGCTGGAGGCGACCCTGCAGGGAGCGGTGCAGGCCACGGCCGAGACCGAGCACATCAGCGCCACGGTCGTGACTGCTCCTTCCCAGGCGCTCGCACGGGTTCACGCAGCCGCTGCTGGCCACCTTCTTCCCGAGTCACAGGTCGGGCGCCCTCGGCAGGGCGCCGAGATGTCGCAAGAGTTCTCGGACCTCGGTCCTTCGCCCGACGAGGCCATTGTCAGAGAACGGCTTTCGGGAATCCTGGAGCTCCTGCTCTGTGCCAAGGACTCCCCGGCGGTTGTCGTGGCGGCCCTGGTGCATGCGGAGATCGCGACCGTCCGACCGTTCGTGCGCGGTAACGGGCTGGTCGCCCGGGCGATGGAGCGGGCGATCATCCAGGTCAGCGGACTGGATCCGACAGGGGTCGCTGTCGTCGAGCTGGGCCACGGCGCTGATGGCGGCGCGGCTTACCTGGGCGCCCTCGCGGCATATGGCACGGGCTCTGCGCAGGGCGTCGCGTTATGGCTCAGACACTGTGCCGGGGCCATCGTGGCCGGGGCTGGAGAAGGTGGCCGTATCGCTGACGCGGTCCTGGTCGGTCGTCTCACCTGAGTCGCTCAACTGATGGCAATGGTTGGCGCAGATGACCCCCTAGAACGTCCGAAAGTCAAGACTGTTCTTTGCCACTGAATGGGAGTAGACAAGAAGTTGGTCGACGGACGAGAGTCCGACGGCCCCGCGAGACAAACGGGCACCCACGCGCGGGCAGTCCACTGATGGACCGATCGTGGCGGGCTTGTCCCACTGCGACTAGTAGATTCACGCTTGGTAACTCGCAAGTCTCGCGGT
>CABEBK010000243.1_pt1 | contig 16607 bp, 15 predicted proteins | sample 3132581 | NCBI WGS metagenome assembly CABEBK01 (sample SAMEA5534345, study PRJEB31848) | metagenome | biome: tundra; feature: field; material: soil | place: USA | collected 2013-05 | depth 0.45 m | reverse complement strand
CTCGACCCCCGTCGCCGCCGTGCCGGCAGCCCAAGCCGAGTCCGCCGCCCAAGCCGTCCCCGCTGCTGCTGAGCGTGCGGTTCGCTCCTCCCGTCGGGCACAGCGTCCCGTCAGAACCTCACAGGATGACGAAATCGCTGCGCCGGTCCTTGACCAGGCTGTGCCGGTCCTTGTTGACCAGGCTGCACCTGTCGCCGTCGACCAGGTTGCGCCCGTCGCTGTTGGCCCGCAGGACGCTCCGCGTGAAGACAGTGCCGACGATGACGGCCGTCACTCGCGCCGGAATGACAACCGTCAGAGCGACAACCGTCAGAGCGACAACCGTCAGAACGACAACCGTCAGCAGGGCGGCCAGAACGACAACCGTCAGAACGACAACCGTCAGAACGACAACCGTCAGAACGACAACCGTCAGAACGACAACCGTCAGAACGACAACCGTCAGAACGACCGTCAGCAGGGCGGTCGACAGAACAACCGTCAGAACGACAACCGGCAGCAGGGCGGCCAGAACGACAACCGTCAGCAGGGCGGCCAGAACGAAAACCGTGGCCGTTACGACCAGGATGACGAATCGCCTGGCGGTCGCCGACGTAACCGTCAGCGCAGCCGCGACCGCAAGCGTCGTGGCGGTCAGGGCGAGAGCTCCGGTGGCCAGGGGCAGAACGAGACTGTCGAAGCCATTCACGATGACGATGTCCTGGTACCCGTGGCCGGCATCCTCGAGGTGCTCGACAACTACGCGTTCCTTCGCACCAGCGGTTACCTGCCCGGTGAGAACGACGTCTACGTGCCGCTGGGCATCGTCAAGAAGAACGACCTTCGCAAGGGCGACGCGGTCACCGGTGCCGTCCGGGCATTACGCGAGGGCGAGCAGATCCCGGCCCGCCAGAAGTTCAACGCGCTGGTGCGCCTGGACACCATCAACGGTCTGCAGCCGGACCAGTCCCTGAACCGTGTCCACTTCAACAAGCTCACCCCGCTCTACCCGCAGGAGCGACTGCGTCTGGAGACCGAGCCGAACATCCTCTCGACCCGGTTGATCGACCTCATCGCCCCGATCGGCAAGGGGCAGCGTGGCTTGATCGTCAGCCCGGCCAAGGCCGGCAAGACCCTCATCCTGCAGGCGATCGCCAACGCGATCACGACGAACAACCCTGAGGCCCACCTCATGGTCGTCCTGGTCGACGAGCGTCCCGAGGAAGTTACCGACATGCAGCGGGCGGTCAAGGGCGAGGTCATCGCCTCGACCTTCGACCGGCCGGCCACCGACCACACCACGGTTGCCGAGCTGGCCATCGAGCGGGCCAAGCGCCTGGTCGAGATGGGTCACGACGTCGTCATACTGCTCGACTCGATCACTCGACTGGGCCGTGCCTACAACCTCGCAGCCCCGGCCAGCGGCCGGATCCTGTCGGGTGGTGTCGACTCCAGCGCGCTCTACCCGCCGAAGCGTTTCTTCGGTGCGGCCCGCAACATCGAGAACGGCGGTTCGCTGACCATCTTGGCCACCGCCCTTGTCGACACGGGCTCCAAGATGGACGAGGTGATCTTCGAGGAGTTCAAGGGCACCGGCAACATGGAGCTGCGCCTGTCGCGTCACCTCGCCGAGCGCCGCATCTTCCCGGCGATCGACGTCAACCCCTCGGGTACCCGCCGCGAGGAGATCCTGATGGCCAACGAGGAGCTCAAGATCGTTTGGAAGCTGCGCCGGGTGCTGTCCGCCCTCGACCAGCAACAGGGCATCGAGTTGCTCATTGACCGGCTCAAGAAGTCCAAGAGCAACGTCGAGTTCCTCATGCAGGTCCAGAAGACGTCCTCGATCCAGATGAACGAGGACGACTGACCGGTTCGGATCCATCCGGCCGTGATCCGGTGAATTAGTCGTTGGTTCTCACCGCGTGTCGAAACCCGTTCAGAGTCGCTCTGAACGGGTTTCGCCGTCTGTCTGCGGGCTGCGGGCAGCCGCCGGGAATGACTCTGATCCGGGGGACGTTTTCGGCATATGTGCCTGATCTGGCACACTGATGTGTTGGCAGCCGGTTCCCGCGCGCGAGGGAGTCCCGAGCACACGATCCGGCACTGCCCCAACCTCAAGGAGCACACGTTGAAGAAGGACCTTCACCCCACTTACGTACCGACCACCGTCACCTGCACCTGTGGCAATACGTTCGAGACCCGCAGTACCGTCCAGGGCGGCAAGATCTCCTCTGACGTGTGCTCGCAGTGCCACCCGTTCTACACCGGCAAGCAGAAGATCCTCGACACCGGTGGCCGCATCGCTCGCTTCCAGGCGCGCTACGGCAAGAAAGCCGACCAGAAGGTCGACAAGTAGCTACCCTGCACGCCGGTCCCGCACTGTCATGGTCGCGGGGCCGGCGTTGCTGTTTGTCCGTTTGTTGTCCAAGAGCCATTCATGGAAGGCGCCCAGATGCTGGAGTCCGCTGCGACGTTGGTGCAGGAGTATGCCGACCTCGAGGGCCAGCTGGCAGACCCGGCCGTGCACTCCGACCAGGGGCTGGTGCGCAAGCTGAACAAGCGGTACGCGGCGCTCGCGCCGACCGTCGCCGCCTACCATGCGTGGCATGCCGCACGCGATGACGTGGCGGCCGCCCGTGAGCTGGCCACCCAGGACAAAGCGTTCGCCGAGGAGCTACCTGCGCTCGAGGCGGTGTTGGCTGCAGCCGAGGACAAGCTACGCCGGCTGCTGGTGCCCCGAGACCCCGATGACGATCGTGACATCATTCTCGAGGTCAAGGCCGGTGAGGGCGGGGAGGAGTCAGCGCTGTTCGCCGCCGACCTGCTGCGGATGTACCTGCGCTATGCAGAGCGTCGTGGCTGGCGGACTGAGGTCATCAGCTCCACCGAGTCAGATCTGGGCGGATACAAGGACGTGCAGGTGTCGGTCAAGGCGCACGGAGCCACCGAGCCCGGCGATGCGCCGTATGCGCGCCTGAAGTACGAAGGTGGCGTGCACCGCGTCCAGCGGGTGCCGGTGACCGAGTCTCAGGGCCGCATCCATACGTCGGCCGCCGGTGTGCTCGTGCTGCCAGAGGTTGACGACGTCGAGGTCACCATCGACACCAACGACCTCAAGGTCGACGTCTACCGATCGTCGGGACCAGGCGGCCAGAGCGTCAACACCACCGACTCGGCAGTGCGAATCACCCACCTGCCGACCGGCACAGTGGTGTCCTGTCAGAACGAGAAGTCCCAGCTCCAGAACAAGGAGTCGGCGATGCGGGTGCTGCGTGCGCGCTTACACCAGCTCGCCCAGGAGGAGGCGGACGCGGTGGCCTCGGCCCAGCGCAAGTCCCAGATCCGCACGGTTGACCGCTCCGAGCGGATCCGGACCTACAACTATCCGGAGAACCGCATCGCCGACCACCGCACTGGATACAAGGCCTACAACCTGGACATGGTTCTGGACGGCGATCTCGACCCGATCGTGCAGTCGGCCGTAGACACCGACGACGCCGCCCGGATGGCGTCCGTGGCTGACGGGTCGTCGGGTCTGTGACCTCGGGGTCGATGTCATTGCGGGAGGCTGTTCGCGGCGCCGTCCGGGCATTGTCGGATGCCGGTGTCGACAGTGCCGAGTTCGACGCTGTGGCGCTGGCTGCGTGCGCGCTTAAGACGACTCCCGGGCAGGTTCGCAAGCTGATGGTCATCGGCGCGCCGGTCCCGGCGGGGTTCGAGGATCTGGTGGCCGAGCGGGCTCGTCGGGTGCCGCTGCAGCATCTGACCGGGCGGGCGGGGTTCCGCCGGCTCGAGCTCTCGGTCGGCCCGGGTGTCTTCGTGCCCCGGTTCGAGACCGAGTTCGTGGTCGGTCTGGCCATCTCCCATCTGCTCACAACCACCGAACTTGGTTTGCCTGCGGTGGTGGTGGATCTTTGTACCGGGTCGGGGGCGATGGCTCTGGCCATCAAGGACGAGGTGCCTGCTGCCGAGGTCCATGGAGCCGAGTTGTCCGAGCTGGCGCACGCGTGGGCGATCCGAAACCGCGACGACCTTGGGCTGGACGTGGACATCCGCCTCGGCGACGCGACGTGCGCGTTCCCCGATCTGGAGGCGGCCGTGGATGTGGTGGTGAGCAACCCGCCATACATTCCGGTGGGCGCGATCCCGAATGACCCCGAGGTCCGAGACCACGACCCGGAGGTTGCGCTCTACGGAGGCAGCCCCGACGGTCTGCGGATTCCGCTGGAGATAGCCGCCCGCGCGGCGGTCCTGATGCGCCCTGGGGGTTTCTTCGTCATGGAACACGCTGATGTGCAAGGGGACTTGCTGGGTGCAGCGCTAGCGGCGACCGGCTGGTGGCAGGACATCGCGGATCACGAAGACCTCAACGGGCGGCCGCGCGCTGTCACGGCCGTGCGCGCACGCGCTGCCGGCGCGAGCTGATCAGTCGGTCACCACGACGTTCGCCAGCTCGACCAGGATCCGTTCGGCCTGAGTGCGGTTGATAATGGCACCGGACATCGCACTCAGCTGGTCGAGGTCGACCGGCCCGAGGTCGGCTCCGCGCAGGTCGGCATCCTTGAGCTTGGCGTCAAACAGGTCGGCATTGAGCAGGACCGAGCCGGCCAGGTCGCTGCCTCGAAGATCCGCCCCGCGCAACGTTGCCTCGGTCAGCCGCAAGCCCGTGAGCGCGCCGTTGCTGAGGGCGCAGCCGTTCAGGTTCGCGGCGTACAGGTTGCAGTTCTGCAGGAGCATGCCAAGGCCTCGCGTACCCTCGAAGCTCGTCCCCATCAGCCGGCACCCCTGAAACTCCGCGTCGCTCATCAGGGAGTTGCCAAAATGCGCACCGGTGGCATCCACCATCTCGAACCGCGCACCCGCCAGATCGCAGTCCAGGAATGCTGCGCTGCGCGCGCTGCCGCCATTGAACCCGGCGGAGTCCAGACTTGTCCCGTTCAGCCTGGCCTCATCGAGGTTGCAGTCATGGAACTGCCAGCCGTGCAGATCAAGTCCCCGCAGATCGGCGCTGCTCAGATCGCAGCGCACCAGCGTCAGCGGGCCGGCGTCCAGCTCTGGGCGTTCGCGCAGCGAGGTGCCACGTAGATCGAGGTCCTGCAACGGCTCGCTGGCCACAACGCACATCCCTGGGTCGCCGGTGGGGGCTCCTATTCTGCGCTCTTTCTCACGGCCGAATGTGCGGGGAGGCGAAGCCATGGCAGGCTTCGGGGATGAGCCCGGTGATCGACTGCAGGACCGAGGAGGGCCTCGCGCAGGGGATCGCCGCTGCGGCCGAGGCCGTTCGTCGTGGCGAGGTGGTGGTGCTGCCCACCGACACCGTGTATGGCGTGGGCGTCGACGCCTTTGCCTCTGATGCCGTGGCCGCTGTGCTGAGCGCCAAGGGCCGGGGCCGGCAGATGCCTCTACCTGTCCTGGTCCCGAACCCACAGACCGTTGATGGCCTGGCCGCTGACGTCCCTGCCTACGCACGCGACCTCATCCACGCCTTCTGGCCGGGCCCGCTGACGCTGGTGCTGCACGCGCAGTCGTCCCTGATGTGGGACCTAGGGGAGACAAACGGCACCGTCGCGCTGCGGATGCCCCAGAACGACACGGCGCTCAAGCTCCTGAGTGAGATCGGCCCGATGGCTGTCACCAGTGCCAACATCTCCGGTCAGCCGCCGGCCACGACCGTCCTTGATGCCGCAGCTCAGCTCGGTTCGGCAGTCAGCGTCTATCTGGAGGCGGGGCCGTCAGCGGGTGGCCTGGCCTCCACGATCCTTGACTGCACCCATGCCGCTCCGGTCATCCTGCGTGCGGGCGCCGTCTCGGCCGGAGCGATCCAAGAGGTCCTCGGCGAAATCGAGCTGGGCAACTAGGCGCGATGTCGGTCGAGCGCCCGTCCGGTCAACCCACCGGAGGAGTCTTGCTGAGCCCCGCCGTACCCAGGACTCGGCATAGACGTTCTTCGATGCGGGTGATCAGCTCGGGCAGGAGCGGGGCTGCCACCGGGGGCCCGAGGTTGAAGCCCTGGGCTATGCAGCATTTCATCTCCCGCAGCCGCAGCAGGGTGGCGTCGTCCTCGACCCCCTCGGCCACCACCTCGAAATGCAGCACCCGGGCAAGCTTGATGGTCGAGTCCACGATGGCGGCATTCATGGGGTCGACGGTCATTTCGGTGACAAAGGAGCGATCGATCTTCAGCCGCCCCACCGGCAGCTTCTGCAGGTACGCCAGTGAGCTGTGGCCGGTGCCATAGTCGTCGATCGACAGCTTCACGCCCAGCTCAGCAAGTGCGCCGAGCACCTCTATGGAGCGCCGCAGGTTCACCATCGCGGAGCTCTCGGTGATCTCCAGCTCAAGGGATGGAGCCTTGACACCGTGGCTTTCCAGGGCCGAGCGCACGTCGTCGACCAGCCCGGGGTCCAACAGGTTGCGCACCGAGATGTTCACGGCGACCGTCAGGTCCAGGCCAGCGCTTTCCCAGAGTGCGCACTGGTGCAGTGCGCTGTTGAGCACGTAGTGGGTGAGCGGTCCGATCAGACCCATTTGCTCGGCCGATGGAATGAACGTGTCAGGTTCGAGCAGTCCGCGGCGCGGGTGTTGCCAGCGCACGAGTGCCTCCACCCCCAGCACGCGCCCGCTGCAGATCTCGACCTGCGGCTGGTAGTGCACGACGATGTCGCCGTGCACGATCGCTTCGCGCAGTTCTCCCATCAACACGGGGGCCAGCGCGTTCCCGGACTCCATCCCGGTGCCGTAACACGCCGTGCGCCCGGGTCGGGCTCTGGCGACCGACAGCGCCACTTCAGCACGGAGCAAGGTGACGTCGGTTTCCGTGCTGTCCTCGGGCAGGACCAGGGCCCCAATGCTGACCTCGATCGACAGGCTCAGGTCGGGCAGCTCAAGCCGGCGCTCCAAGGCCTCCCGGATGGCCACTGTGGCGCAGTCGGCTTCCTGTCCGGAGGTGATCGACGGGTCGAGGACCCCGAACGTGTCGTTGCGTATCCGCGCCACCAGGGCGCGTTCACCGGTCTGCTGCCCGAGGCGAACGCCAAGTGCGCGCAGAATGTCATCGGCCGTGGGGTGTCCGAGGGTTTCCTCTATCTCGGAGAGCCGCTCCAGGTGGACCAGCAGGAGGCCGGTGACCTCGGGGTGTGCATCAGCAAGCAGCTCGCCCAGGCGGTCGACGAAGTATCTGCGGTTCACCAGACCAGTGGCAAAGTCGGTGTCCGCGAGCCGACCCAGTCGTTGCGCCTGACTTTCCAGCAGCCGCATCATGCGACCTGCCCGGGTGATCCCGAGCCCGACCAGGAGCCCTGCCGCGACGATGACCGGCCCGACGTCCAGCGGGCGGTGACCGGCGATTATTTGGCCGCCCAGGATGAGCGGGCCCAGGGCCGCGGTCACGGAGAGCAAGGCCAGGAGAAACGTGCTGGGCCGCAGGCTGCGCGGGGTTTGCGGCGAGGACAGCTCGCCCATGGACGGGTGCAGGGCTGCCGCACCCCACAGCACGTACGACATCAGCCACCCGAAGTCGAGCACGGACGTGTGCGCGGCAAGGGCGGGCACGACAAGGCCCATCGCGAACACGCTGTCACAGACCAGCAATGCGCCGACTGAGCCCGCAGCGAGAAGGAACGTGGGGTTGCGCACCCTCGTGGATGTGGTGAGGCGCATCAGCAGGGCCAGGAGCAGGACGTCGCAGAACGGGTAAGCGACGCCGACGAGCCGGTTGGACAGCGGCACCTGGGCGGCGGTCCAGATCGGCTCGACGAGGAAGACCCACGCGAGCAGACCCACGCTCACCGTCACGATCGCGGTGTCTTCCAGCTCGTCGGGCCCCCGGAGTGTGTCGTGGCGGCGCCCGACGAGCAGAAGCAGCGCGGCGGCGAACAGCGGGTACGCCGCGAGGTAGAACACGTTGCCCAGTGAAGGCAACGGCGCGATCTGTGCCGGCTGTTGGTACCAGCCGTACAGGATGTCCGCCAGGGCCCATGTCGCAGTGCCGGTTGCGACGAGGTACCACACAGCCGGGTGGGTCGGCCGGTTCCTGCGTACGCCCACCAGGATGGCGGCGGCGCTGGATAGACCGATGAGGCAGTAAGCGATGTCCCGGCCGACACCGACCGGGAGCGCGGCACATACCGCGCTGGCCACAAGGCCCGCGAGCAGGTAGCGCCTCCAGATTGTCATCACCACGTCGGCCTCATGAAGTCATCGGCCTGAGTTGATCGTGATCTGTTGGACGGCGCCGTCCTGGACGTGCCACCGGGCAAGGATGTCTGCGTAGACGCCGCTGCGCAGCGGCTGCTGCAGTGCCCCGGCAACCGCGTCACGCAGTTGGGGCTGACTCTTGGCGACCGCGACGCCGTACAGGCCCGGTTCGTACTGCAGGGTTGACGCGAGCTGGTATTGAGATCTGGTGCGTACGTCGTTGACGAGGTAGACCGCGGGTGGGAAGTCGTTGAGCACCGCGGCTGCTCGACCCGTGCGCAGCTGCACCAGGGCGTCGGAGTTGGTCGGGTAGGTCTTAACGAGGATGGGCTTGTTGTCGCAGTTCTTCTGAGTGCGGGCGAGCAGGTCCACCTGCGTTGTGCCGCTCTCGACGGCGACCACCTTGCCGCACAGGTCGTCCAGCTCGGTGATTCCGGCGGGGTTGCCGTGCTGCACGACGATCGAGGTGCCGGCCCGGAAATAGTTGACGAAGTCGACGCTCTTGGCGCGTTCGGTGGTGTCCGTGATGGCCGAGATGGCCAGGTCCAGGTCACCGCTGGTGACGCGGCCCAGAAGCGTGGCGAAGTCGTCGTTGCGGAACTGGAGGCGTACTCCCAGAATGCGCCCGATCTGGACCCCGAGGTCGGGCTCCATGCCCACGATGGTCCGACCATCGGGTCCAAACGCCGACATGGGCGCGTAGGAGGCGTCCGTACCGACTCGCAGGACGCCCGTGCTACGAACCGACTCCGGGAGCAGGTTGTGCAGCTTCTGGTCGAAGCGCGCTGTGTGAGCCGGGGTCGCGGCCGGCGATGTTGAACCGCACGCTGCCAGCGTGGTCGCCGCGATGGCCAGCACGAGGGCTGCTGCCACGCGGATCCGGCGAGCGGTGGGCCGGTTCATCGTGAAGCTTTCTGGTTCCGACTCGTGCTCTGAGCGGTTGTCGACGTCGTGGCGGTCGTCGCGGCGAACGCGCGGGCAACTTCGGTCCAGGGCCCCGGCCGCAGCCAGAGGTAACCCTGCCCGTGGTCGCACCCCGCATCTTCCAGCGCGTCGGCGACGTCCTGCGACTCGACACCCTGGGCGGTGACCATGCATCCGAGGTTGTGGCCCAGGGCGATGACAGAGGCCACGATGGCGCGATCGTGCTCGTTACCCGGAAGGTCGGCCAGGAACGTCCGGTCGATCTTGATCTCCGACACGTTGGTGGTGCAGAACTGCGCCAGGTCCGTGAGGTCCATACCAAAGTGGTCCATGGCTATGAAGATGCCCTGGTCGGCGAGCGGACCGATGACCGCTCTGGCCAGCTCGGCATCGAAGGCCATCGCCGTCTCGCTCACCTCCAGGTGCAGCCGGTGGGGTGGCACGCCGGCCTCGTGCAGACTCTGCGCGAGGCCGCCCGCGAACTGCGGCGAGGTGAGGTTTCGAGCCGAGACATTCACCGCGACCATCCAGTCATGACCGACAGCGGTCCAGGCTGTGTAATCGGCGAGTGCGCTTCGCAGCACCCAGCTCGTCAGCGGTCCGATCAGGTCGCAGCTTTCTGCCACCGAGAGGAACTCCGAGGGCAGCAACAGCCCGCGCTGCGGGTGTTGCCAGCGCACGAGCGCCTCCAGGCAGGTCACCCGGCCGGAGCTGAGCTTGACCTTGGGCCGGTACTGGAGCACCAGCTCGCCGTGATCCAGCGCCGCACGCAGCTCGCGCTGGATCGCCATCACGTGGGTCGCGCGCAGTGCCGTCGCGGCCTCGTAGATCACGATGCCCTCCGGGCCCTGCTTGCCGCGGTACATGGCGGAGTCGGCATATTGCAGGAGGTCCTCGACGGTTTCGGCGCTCTCGGGGTAGAAGCAGACTCCGAAACTCCCCTCCACGCTGAGCGAGACACCATCCAGCACCACCTCCTCGGCCAGCCCTTCGCGGATTCGGGCCAGCAACGCCAGCGTCTCATCATGGCCACTCGTGCGAGGCAGGACCATCGCGAACTCGTCGCCACCGAGGCGGGCCACAAAGTCGTCGGTGCGCAGCGACCCGCGCAGCCGGCGCCCCACGACTCGAAGCAGCTCGTCGCCCGCGTGGTGACCAAGGGTGTCGTTGACCTCCTTGAAGTGGTCGAGATCGATCAGCACCAGCGCGCCCTTCTCGCCGCGCTCTGCGCGTTCCAGGGCGTCCTGCGCTGTTCGCCGGAACAGCTCGCGGTTGGGCAGCCCGGTCAGCGAGTCGTGCAGAGACTCGTACTCGTGGGTTGCGGCGTTGTGGCGCAGGGCGCGAGTGGTCCACCATGAGATGAGAGCCAGGAGGGCGAAGAGCCCGAGGAGGCTAAGAGCGAGCCGAATGATCTCGGCATGCGTCTCGGCCGCAACCTTGGTGGCTATCGCGTCATACGGCAGGTAGACCTCCAGCACCCCGGTGGCCTGGCCGTTCGCCGCCGCGATGACCGGTTGCATGACGCGGACGACGCCGGGGGAGTGCTGATTGCCCGCGATGACGCGCACGTCGGTGCCCCCCGCCGCAGCGGCCCGGAACGACGGATCGCTGACCGGCACCGAACCTGTCGCGGTGCCGTCGTCCGAGAACTCGACCGCGCCCGTGAAGCTGCGCAGGCGCAGATGGCTGACCGTCCCGTTGAAGATCGCCAGGTCGGTGGCTGACTGGACTCGCCCACGCTCGGCCTTGGTCAGCCCCAGGGACAGGTCTCCGCCGCTGAGTGCGGGCGCGATGGCCATCTGTTCGATGACAGCGGACTGGGCGCGCCCCCAGTCACGAGCGAACTGAGTGCCGACGTTGGCGTCTCTGCGCACGGTCACGGCCCCGATCACGGCGATCGGGATGAGGCTCGCAAGGACGTACAAAGCGAACAGTCTCGAGCCCTGTTGACGCCGTTTGCGACTGGACATGCTCTCCCTTTGGCACGAGGTCAGCCGGTCGGGAGCATTTGGACGTGTGGGCTGCCGTGCAGTTCGCTGGCCGGGCCCCGCGAGTGGTGAGCTCGTGGCGCGTGATGCTCTTGGGTTAAGTATGGCGCGTGTCGGTGAACGTCGCCTTCGGATTCCCTCTTGTTGGTCATCGCGCGCGGTGGTCGCAGGCGCTGGTTCGTCAAACAGAACGGCTCCGCGCCCCCGTTTGGAATCGATGGGCAAGAACCCCTTAGAGTTGGGCGCGCTACTTGCGCACCCCACCGTCACGTTCGCCATTACTCCTCTCGGGAGCCTCATGTCCATGGACCAGACTTTTTTCGGCGCCGACTTCGGTCAGCTGAACAGCCAGGATCCGGAGATCGCCGCAGTTCTCCTGTCCGAGCTTGAGCGGCTGCGCGGCGGCCTTCAGCTCATCGCCAGCGAGAACCTCACGAGCCCGGCAGTGCTGGCCGCGCTGGGTTCCACCCTGTCCAACAAGTACGCCGAGGGTTACCCCGGGCGCCGTTACTACGGTGGCTGTTCTGAGGTCGACAAGGCTGAGTCGATCGGTGTCGAGCGTGCCAAGGCCCTGTTCGGCGCTGAACACGCCAATCTCCAGCCGCACTCGGGAGCCAATGCCAACCTGGCCGTCTACGGCGCCTTCTGCCAGCCGGGCGACACGATTCTGGCGATGTCCCTGCCGCACGGCGGTCACCTGACCCATGGCTCGAAGGTCTCCTTCAGCGGCAAGTGGTTCAACGCCGTGCACTACGGCGTGGACAAGGAGACCGAGGACATCGATTACGGGCAGGTGGCGGAGCTGGCGCGGGTGCACCGGCCCAAGGTCATCGTTGCCGGTGGTTCGGCCATCCCGCGGCTGATCGACTTTGAGTTCTTCCGTAACCTCGCCGACGAGGTGGGCGCGATCTTCTGGGTCGACGCCGCGCACTTCATCGGCCTGGTCGCCGGCAAGGCGATCCCGAGCCCGGTCCCGTATGCCGATGTCGTCACGTTCACCACGCACAAGGTGTTGCGGGGGCCGCGCGGCGGAATGCTGGTCTGCAAGGCGGAGCACGCTGCCAAGCTGGACAAGGCCGTCTTCCCGATGATGCAGGGTGGCCCGCTGATGCACTGCATCGCAGCCAAGGCGGTCAACCTGCACGAGTGCGCCCAGCCCGAGTACGAGGTCTATGCCCAGCAGGTCATCGCCAATGCCCAGCAACTGGCAGCTTCACTGGGGGACAAGGGCATCCGGCCGATCACCGGAGGCACGGACACCCACCTGTCACTGCATGACCTGCAGGGTATCGGGGTGAGCGGCAAGGACGCCGAGGCCCGCGCGGACGCGGCCGGCATCGTGCTGAACAAGAACGCCATCCCCTTCGACCCGCAGCCGCCGAACACGGCTTCTGGCATCCGGGTCGGAACCCCCTGCGTGACCACCCAGGGCATGGGGACGGGCGAGATGAAGCTCATCGCCGACCTCATCCATCAGGCCGTGACCCAGACCGACGGCGACCCGGACCATCCCAAGTCCAAAGAGATTCGCGCCCAGGTGAGCGACCTCGTCGGCCGTTTCCCGGCATACCCTCGTGAGGGCAGCTGATTCAGCGGCTGCGTCGTTCTCGAGCTAGGCGCTGATCCATGCGGGAGTACCTCCTGGTCTTTGTGGTGGCCGCGGTGGTCACCTACGCCGCCACGCCGTTCGTGAGGTGGCTCGCGTTTGCGAGCGGGGCGATCACGGCGGTGCGTGACCGCGACATCCACACCCACCCGATCCCGCGCCTTGGCGGGTTGGCAATGTTGCTCGGTTTCATCGCCGCGCTGTTGGTGGCCAGTAGGCTGCCCTACCTGTCCCAGATCTTCCAGGGCGGTCAGATGGCAGGCGTGCTGATCGGCGCCGTCATCGTGTGTGCCGTCGGGGTGCTGGACGACATCCGAGAGCTGGACTGGCTGACAAAGCTGGCAGGACAGATGATCGCCGCCGGCGTCATGGCATTCACGGGCGTCCAGCTGTTGTCGTTGCCGTTGTTCGGGGTCACCGTCTTGCCCGCGCCGGTCCTGGTGACCCTGACGATCTTCACCGTCATCATCTCGACGAACGCGGTGAACTTCATCGACGGTCTGGACGGGCTGGCGGCCGGCGTGGTGGCGATAGCCGGGCTGGCATTCTTCAGCTACTCCTACCTGTTGTCTCGCACCTACGACCCGCCGAACGTCTTCTCCTCCGCGACCTTCATCACGGCATCGCTGGTCGGCGTCTGCGTCGGTTTCCTGCCGCACAACTTCCACCCGGCCCGGCTCTTCATGGGCGACTCGGGCTCTCTCATGCTCGGGCTCCTGCTGGCCGCGGCGACGATCTCGATGACCGGCAACATCGACCCCAGCGCGCAGGTTGGCGGTAACCCCAACGTCGCGATCCTGCTGCCGGTCGTTCTTCCGCTCGCGATCCTGTCGGTGCCGTTGCTGGACGTCCTGCTCGCGGTGGTTCGACGCACCCGTGCGGGACGCCGTCCCTGGCACCCGGACGCCGAGCACCTGCACCACCGGATGCTGAGGCTCGGCCACACCCACGTGCAGGCGGTACTGGTGCTCTACCTGTGGGCCGCCGTGGTCGCCCTTGGCGTGGTGTCCTTCGCCTTCGTCAACGGCTGGCTCCCGATCGTGGTCATCGTCCTTGTTGTCATCTTCGCGACGGCGCTCACGCTCTGGCTACCCAAGTGGGTGCCCAACCGACGCTTGTGATACCTTTCACAAGCGCTGAGGGATCGCTTCCGGGTAGCTACGACACCGATGGCCCATATCGCAAGACCGAGACACCATGACCAGGCGAGGAAGCTCACCCCATGACGCTCACCCCATGACGCAGGCGCACGCTTCGGGACCAGCGCCGGTTCCGCCCTTCGCGGCGATGCTTCGCGCCACGGTGATTCCGATGGTCGCCACGGCGCCGGTCATCGTGGCCGTGTTCTGGCTCACCCGGGCAACCCGTGGCGGGCTGGCTGCACTGCTGGGCGTCGCCATCGCGGTCATCTTCTTCGCCAGCGGTCTGTATGTCATGGGCAAGGTCACGAACGCCAACCCGCTGTCGGTGCTGGCCGGCGCCCTTGCCGTCTACCTCGGGCAGATCATCTTCCTCGGCGTGGTGATTCTCACATTCTCGGGCGCACACTGGTTGGACGGCGCGGCCTTTGGGCTCTCCATCCTGGCGGTTGCCCTGATCTGGCAGGTGTCCCAGGTCGTGGCCTTCATGAGGCTGCGCCAGCCGGTGTACGACCAGCCAGCTGACAAGCCTGTCGACCAGCCAGCCGGCGACCCGGTTCAGCGGCGGCTCGGGTGAGCAGTAGCGATGGAGGATCAGATGGACCAGCGCGAGCAACCGCCGGAGGATTCGGGCGGGCTGCCGGACCCCGACGCGGGCCATCCGCGGCTCGAAGAGGCATACATGTGGAACGTTGTGTCCTACCTGATCTCCGGTCCGGTCATGTTCGGCGGGATCGGCTGGGCGCTGGACCGCTGGCTGAACACCGCCTTCTTTGTCCCGCTCGGGATCCTCGCCGGGATGGCCGTGTCGCTGTACCTCATCTGGTTCCGGTACGGTACGCAGCAGTGACGTCCGCTGGTCGCACTGGAGTCAAGCGCGCAGTGCCCGGGGATGAACCGAGTATTGCTGGCCTGACGGCCTCCCGAACCGGTTCGCTGCACACGATCGAGGAGACCCTTTGAGCCTGAACGTGCTGGTCAGCCTGGCTACGGCCGGTGGTGGCGGCTACCAGACCCCGACTGCCGCGGAGTTCTATCAGCCGCTGTGGTTCGACGGTCCCTTCGCGATCACCCGACCCGCGGTCGTGCTGATGCTGTCGGTGGGACTGATCGCCTGGTGGCTGATCGCCACCACGAGGCGAACCGCGATAGTCCCGAGCAAGGGACAGTGGGTCACCGAAGGCCTCTACGGGTTCATTCGCAACGGTGTCGCCCGGGACATCATCGGCAGCAAGGACTTCCTGCGCTACGTGCCGCTGCTGTTCTCGATGTTCGTGCTGCTCCTGGTCAACAACCTCTTCGGTGTGATCCCGCCGATTCAGTACCCGACGATGAGCCGCATCGGTATCCCGATCGCCCTGACCCTGGTGGTCTACGTCACGTATCTGTACATCGGCATCAAGCGGGTGGGTGTCGGCGCGTACTTCAAGAACCTCGTGCCCGCCGGTCTGCCTCGCTGGATCGTGCCCTTCATCTTCTTCCTCGAGCTCATCACGTTCTTCATCACGCGGCCGCTGACGCTGGCGCTGCGGCTCTTCGGCAACATGTTCGCCGGCCACCTGCTGCTGCTGCTGTTCATCACCGGCGGTCAGTACATGATCTTCAACGGAGGCATCGGCCTCAAGATCGCCGGCGGCGGCTCGTACATCATGGCCTTCGTGCTGACCATCTTCGAGATCCTGATCGAGTTCTTGCAGGCGTACATCTTCACCTTGCTGGCAGCCACCTACATCGCCGGCTCCTTGGTCGACGAGCACTGATGTATTCAAACCAGATGCATTCACACCATGACTTCCGCGCGGTGACGTGCCGTGCGGGGCACCAAGAACGAAAGAGGACAACGTGAACGGGACCATCAACATTGGTGGAAACATTGCCATCATCGGCTACGGCCTCTCGGCCATCGGCCCTGGTATCGGCATCGGACTGATCTTCGCCGCCTACATCAACGGTGTCGCCCGTCAGCCCGAGGCTCGTGGCATGCTGCAGTCGATCGCCATCCTCGGCTTCGCCCTCGCTGAGGCGCTGGCCATCTTCGGTCTGGTGCTCGCCTTCGTCTTCAAGACGGCCTGACCTCATCACAGCCAGTAGCAACATCTAGGTACTTACGCACTAGGAGAATCCCGTGCAGCTATTCGCCGGCGCGACGCACGTCGCAGCTTTGGTGACCGCCGGTGAGGCCAATCAGCTCCCCGTTCTGCCCCACTGGGGCGAGCTGATCTTCGGCTTCATCGCGATCGCCATCTTGTACGTCATCGTGCAGAAGAAGGTCGTACCCAACCTCGAGAAGATATACGCCGACCGCACCGCGGCCATCGAGGGCGGCATGCACCAGGCCGAGGAGGCTCAGCAGCAGGCGCAGGCCGCTCTTGAGCAGTACAACGCCCAGCTTGCCGAGGCTCGCGTCGAGGCCAGCCGCATCCGCGGCGAAGCCCAGGAACAGGGTGCGGCGATCATTGCCGAGTTCCGAGTCCAGGCTCAGGTCGAGGCAAACCGCATCGCCGAGGCTGCTCACAAGCAGATCGAGGCGGAGCGGCAACAGGCTGTGGTCTCGCTGCGCAGCGAGGTGGGTCGCCTGTCGACCGAGCTGGCCAGCCGCATCGTGGGTGAGTCACTGCACGACCAGGCTCGTCAGAGCGGCATTGTCGATCGTTTCCTGGCCGAGCTCGAGCTGGGTGCAGTTCGGCCCGAGACGGTCGGGCAGGACGCCTGATGCAGGGTTCTTCGCGTGGGGCGTTCGCGGCGGGGCGTGACGCCTTTGCCGCAGCACTCGTG
>CABEBK010000238.1_pt1 | contig 16760 bp, 15 predicted proteins | sample 3132581 | NCBI WGS metagenome assembly CABEBK01 (sample SAMEA5534345, study PRJEB31848) | metagenome | biome: tundra; feature: field; material: soil | place: USA | collected 2013-05 | depth 0.45 m | reverse complement strand
CTGAACCGGATCGACCGTCAGCTGTCCAAGCTCTCCGCCCAGGAGGACAAGGTTCACGTCCAGATGGCGGCTAAGGCGTCCGACCACACCGCGGTGCTGGAGCTCAACAACACGCTGCGGGCCATCGTGGAGGAACGCGAGACCCTCGAGCGGGAGTGGCTTTCGGTCGCCGAGATCATCGGCTGACCTCGGCGTTGGGCTCGAACGGCGACAGGAGCTGGCGCAGGAGCTCAGCGAGATGGTCCCGCTCCGAGGGTGGCAGCTGATTGAGCAGGATGCGCTCGCGGTCCAGTAGGTCAGCCATGGCGGCATCGACAACCGCACGGCCTGCGGTGGTCAGCGTGACCTTGACACCACGCCGGTCGCTGGGGTCGGGACCGCGACTGACCAGGCCGCGAGCCGCGAGCCGGTCGACGCGGTTGGTCATGGTCCCGCTGGTCACCAGTGTCTGTGCGACCAGCTGTCCGGGGGAGAGCTCGTATGGTGCCCCCTCTCGTCTCAGCGCGGACAGGACGTCGAACCCCCAGCCCTCCAGGTCGTGCTCGGCGAAGGCCGATCCGCGGGCAAGGTCGAGGTGGCGGGCGAGTCGGAGGACCCGCGAGAGGATCGCCAGTGGCGCGATGTCGAGGTCGGGCCGCTCGCGCTGCCACGCTTGGACGATACGGTCGACCTCATCGGTGGGCGCGGCGGACATAACGAAAGCCTAGCAGTAGGTATCTTGATATCAAGAGATCGTGGGAAGGCAGCACAGTGGCAGAGACGTGGAACCCCGAGCAGTACGAGAAGTTCAGCGACCAACGGCGGCGCCCGTTCGCGGACCTGATGTCCAGGGTGGGTGCGAGTAGCCCCGAGATCGTGGTGGACCTGGGCTGTGGCTCTGGTGCGCCTACTCTCGGGCTGGCGGCCCGATGGCCACACGCACGGATCATCGGAGTCGACTCCTCCGAGGAGATGCTCGATCAGGCCCGGCTCAACGACCCCCTTGAACGGGTCCAGTGGGTGCACGCCGATGTCGAGTCGTGGGATCCGGCGCAGCTCGGCGCACCGATCGATGTCATCATCTCGAACTCGTTGCTTCAATGGGTACCCTCCCACCTGCGGCTGATCCCTGGCTGGGTCACGGCGCTTGCGCCCGGCGGCTGGTTCGCCATGCAGGTCCCGGGCAACTTCAACGCGCCGTCGCACACCCTGCTGCGCGAGGTGGCCATGGAGTCGCCTCGGGCCGCCGCGCTCCTCCCCCGCCTGGCTCGGGGTGAGGCTGTCAGCGAGCCCGCGGTGTACCTCTTCCTGCTGGCCGGTCTTGGCTGCGACGTTGATACGTGGGAGACCACCTATCATCATGTGCTCGATCCCGGCGCACTGCACAGCGGGCCGGTGCTGGAGTGGACCGCGGGCACAGCCCTGTTGCCGGTGTTCGAGGTGCTCAAGGATGAGGGTGAGCGCGCCGACTTTGTTGCGTCATACGGCAGGGCGCTGTTGCAGGCTTACCCGCGCCAGCCGTTCGGCACGGTCTTTCCCTTCCGTCGGATCTTTGCAGTGGCCCACAAGTTGCCATGACGGGGGCGATCTCCGCCGAGATGACGGGGGCGTTGAGGTGCAGACTGGAAGTATGTTCCGGGATCGGACCGATGCTGGGCAGTCCCTGGCGCGGATGGTCGCAAGCCGGCTTGCGCAACCTTCCAGCCCTTCAGGGGTAGAAGGTGGCCTGGTTCTGGGCCTGCCCCGAGGTGGTGTTCCCGTGGCGGCGCTGGTGGCCGAGGCCTTGGGCGTTCCGCTGGATGTGCTCGTCGTTCGAAAGATCGGCGTGCCGTGGCAGCCCGAGCTCGCGCTGGGCGCCGTCGGTGAGTGTGGCGCGGTCGTGCTCAATGATGGCGTGGTCTCAGCCAGCGGGGTGGGACCTGAAGAGCTGGCTGCCTTGATCCGCAGGTCTTCGCAAGAGGTCCAGGACGTCGTGGCTCAGCTTCGACCGGTGGCCGGTCCCCTGGACGTGACTGGCCGGATGGTCATCGTCGTCGACGATGGCGTGGCCACCGGGGCGACCGCTCGAGCCGCTGCCAGCGTCCTGCGCCAAAGCGGGTCCGGGCCGGTCATTCTTGCGGCGCCGGTCGCAGCACGGATCACCTGCCAGAGTCTGGCGTCCAGCTTCGATGAGGTTATCTGCCTCATGACGCCGTTGCGGTTCGGCAGTGTCGGGCAGTACTACGAACGCTTCGAGCAGGTGAGTATCGAGCAGGTCCGCCGGCTTCTGCAGGGTTCCCCAGCCTGAACGGGCTACTTCCTGATCGTGCGCAGGATGGGTTTCTGTTCCATTCCGCCCAGGCCGTTCCAGGCGAGGTTGACCAGGTGTGCGGCCACGTCCGCTTTCTTGAACTTGCGCGAGTCCATCCACCACTGACCGGTCAACGCCACCATGCCGACGAGCATCTGCGCATAGATCGGCGCGGTCTTGGGGTCCAGCTTCTGGCGCTTGAACTCCGCGGCCAGGATGTACTCGACCTGGCTGGCCACGTCACTGAGCAGGCTGGCGTACGACCCCGTCGCCTGCCCGGCCGGTGAGTCGCGCACCAGGATCCGAAAGCCGTCCGTGGAGTTCTCAACGTAGTCCAGCAAGGCCAGCGCGGCTTGCTCCAGGAGGCGGCGGGCATGACCGTTGGAGGTCAGAGCCCCGGTGATCCCGTCCAGCAGCGAGCGGATCTCGCGGTCGACGACCACGGCGTACAGGCCCTCTTTGCCCCCGAAGTGTTCGTAGACAACTGGTTTGGAGACCCCCGCCTTAGCTGCGATCTCCTCGACCGTTGTCGCCTCGAACCCTTTGTCCGCAAACAGCTTTCGGCCGACTTCAATCAGCTGTTCACGGCGCTGCTTGCCGGTCATCCGGGCGCGACTGGTCGTGGCCGCTGGTGTCTCCTGTGTTTGGGTCACCACGTCATCATGTCCGAAGGTAGACCTTCGCGCTCAGGCCGGTTCACTGGCGTCGCTTGCCGTCGAGGCGTTCGGGACGCGGCCAACGGACTCCACAGGCCCAGCCCAGCTTCTCCAAGACCCAGATGGTGCGGGCGCTGCTGTCGAGTTGGCCACGGCCGACGCCGTGGCGGGCGCAGGTCGGGTCGGCGTTGTAGGTTGTGCCAGGACTCGCCCATCGACAGGATCGCCAGCCGCCAGACGTTGGCTGACTTGTCGCAGGTGGTGAACGGACGTTCGCCGATGGCGTGACAGATCGAGTTGATCGAGCACGTGACGTGGTGGAGCAGGCCGATGCGGACCATCGACCCCGCATCGGCGGCGCGGGTGCCAACGGTGCCGGTCTGGGCGCGGGTGGTGGAAGTTGTCATGGACGGTGTCCTTCGGTATGACGAAACTTACGCAAGCGTAACCTTCGTCACAGTAGGTTGTGGGGCTTCTGCGGTGATTCCCTGAGAGCCATCACGGTCCACTACCCTTGCCAAAGCCCCGCGCAGGCGGGTCGTTCCCCGGTTGGTCTGCTGGCAGGGCCCGCCTGACTTTGAATCAGGATTAGCGACGAAGGTTCGATTCCTTCCCGGGGAGCCACGCTCAGGGCCCTATTCAGGGCCGTGTAACAGCCATGCAGGACGCCAGGCTGGCTGCCTCGCCGAGGACCAGCCCCCGAAGGGAGGGGGTGGGTCCCGCGGGCAGAAGCCGACAGCTCGGGCGCCGCCGAGTCAGGATCTTAGAAGGGCCCCGGGGCGCTGTCAGACAACGAACAGAAGCTCCCGGGCTCGCGTCCTGCGCCTTCGTTCACTGCCGGCCCCGGATCGATCGTGCCCATCGAGCCGGGCGATTCTCCTGATGTGCAGGTGCATTCGGTCTTCACCCTTGGCAGGTGCCCCCCTGGGGCTGATGGCTGTGCGATGAGCATCGACCTGTTCAGCGCCGATGCTGTTCGGTGCCTCCTGGACGCGCTTGCACGGCGTCCAATGAGCACGGCGTGCGGTTGGCTCTTTGATGAGGCTTTCGATCCCATGGTGGCCGACCTGGCCTCGATCGCGCGTGGACCACCGGTCGATGACGGGTAACATTGCCTCAGGCAATGCAGCCCGGCGTCCTCTCGTGATGGGAACGCCCAGGGTGTGGCTGCATGCATCGACTCCGACCCTCAGGAGCTCATCGCGTGACTACACCCCGCCCGGCCGCTGTCATCGTTCTCGCCGCTGGCGAAGGCACCAGGATGAGGTCGGCCACACCAAAAGTGCTGCACGCCATCGGGGGACGCACCCTCCTTGGCCATGCGATTGTCGCCGCGCGAGGCGTTGATCCGCAGTACCTGGCGATCGTGATCCGACACGGACGTGACCTCGTGGCTGAGCACATCGCCACCCTGGACGCCGAGGCCGTCGTCGTAGACCAAGATGAGGTCAAGGGCACGGGACGGGCCACCGAGTGTGCGCTCGAGGCGCTGCAGGCAGGGCTTGAGGGAACCGTTCTGGTGACGTGCGGCGATGTGCCTTTGCTCACAGCCCAGACATTGCGTGGACTGCTCGAGGCACACATCGCCAGCAGGAGCGCGGCAACGGTGATCACGGCTACGTTGCCAAACCCGTCCGGCTATGGCCGCATCCTGCGTGCGGCCGACGGTTCGGTGGCCGGAATTGTCGAGCAGAAGGACGCCACCGAGGTGCAGCGTGCGATCACGGAGGTCAACTCTGGTCTGTATGCGTTCGATGCGGTGGTCCTGCGCAAGGCTTTGACCCAGGTGGGCACGGACAACGTCCAGGGCGAGAAGTACCTCACCGACGTGCTGGGTATCCTCCGTCGCGAAGGCCTGCGAGTCAGCGCGCACCTGATTGACGACCTGTGGCAGACAGAGGGCGTCAACGACCGGGTTCAGCTGTCGCGCCTCGGCGCCGAGCTCAACCGCCGGATCGTCGAGGGCTGGATGCGTGCCGGGGTGAGTGTGGTTGACCCGGCCACAACCTGGATAGACGCCGACGTCACGCTGGGGCGCGATGTCACCATCCATCCGCAGACCCAGATCCACGGGGCCAGCACCATTGGTGACGATGTCGTCCTCGGGCCGGACACCACGCTCACGGATGTCGAGATCGGCAGCGGTGCCTCCGTCGTACGCACGCACGGGTTCTTGGCTGTCATCGGGGAGGGTGCCACGGTCGGACCTTTCTCGTATCTGCGTCCCGGCACCGAGTTGGGCGCTAACGGCAAGATCGGCACCTTCGTCGAGACAAAGAACGCCCAGATCGGCGCGGGATCGAAGGTGCCACACCTGACCTATGTCGGGGACGCCACGATCGGCGAGCACTCCAACATTGGTGCGTCCAGCGTCTTCGTCAACTACGACGGCGTCAAGAAGATGCACACCGACATCGGCAGCCATTGCCGCACCGGCTCGGACAATATGTTCGTGGCGCCGGTTACTGTGGGCGACGGCGCCTACACCGGCGCGGGGACCGTTGTCCGCAAGGACGTTCCACCAGGTGCTCTGGCTATTAACGTGGCCCCGCAACGCAATCTGCTCGGCTGGGTCCAAGAAAAGCGTGCAGGCACACCCTCCGCCCGGGCGGCGGCTGCTGCCAGCGAGGATTCACCAATCGTCTCCCAAGACTCCGCCATTGTCCCCGAAGGGAACGCGAGCGCATGAACGGTCTGAAGCGCGCGACCGAGAAGAATCTCATGATCTTCTCCGGCCGTTGCAACGTCCAGCTCGCCGAAGAGGTGGCCTACCAGCTCGGGACGAACCTGGTGCCGACCTCCGCGTACGAGTTCGCCAACAGCGAGATGTACGTCCGCTATGAGGAGTCGGTGCGGGGCTCGGACGCCTTCGTCCTGCAGAGCCACGCCGCTCCGGTCAACGAGTGGATCATGGAGCACCTGCTCATGGTCGACGCGCTCAAGCGTGCTTCGGCCAAGCGGATCACGGTCGTTATGCCCTATTACGGCTACTCGCGGCAGGACAAGAAGCATCGTGGCCGCGAGCCGATCTCTGCCCGCCTCATCGCGGACCTGTTCAAGACCGCAGGTGCCAACCGGCTGATGTCCGTGGACCTGCACACCGACCAGATCCAGGGGTATTTCGACGGACCGGTCGATCACCTTGTGGCGTTGCCGATCCTGTCTAAGTACGTCCGCAAGAAGTACGGCACCGAGCAGCTGGCCGTGGTCTCGCCGGACGCCGGGCGGATCAAGGTCGCCGAGCAGTGGTCCAAGCGGCTGGGCGGCGCGCCTTTGGCCTTCATCCACAAGACCCGCGACATCACCCGGCCCAACGAGAGCGTCGCCAACCGCGTCGTCGGTGAGGTCACCGGCCGCACCTGCATCCTGGTCGACGACATGATTGACACCGGCGGGACGATCACCAAGGCGGCTGATGCGCTCATCGCCGCAGGCGCTGCCGATGTCATCATTGCCGCCACGCACGCAATCCTGTCCGGACCCGCAGTTGACCGGCTCAAGAACTGTCAGGCCCGCGAGATCATCGTCACCAACACCTTGCCGATCCCGGCTGAGCGCCAGTTCGACAAGCTCACCGAGCTGTCGATCGCACCGCTTCTCAGTCAGGCGATCCGCGCAGTCTTCGAGGATGGTTCGGTCACGAGCCTCTTTGAACAGACGGACTGAACCCGGTCTGGCCGGTCCGCCTGGCCGGCGCCCGTCCAGGATTTCGTCTGCGCCAGCACGTCGCCTAGACTTCCGGGGTTGCCTCGGCGAGGGACGCTGCATGACTGACGCTGACTTCACTCAGCCTTATGCAGTGCTCCGTGATCGACGCGGTGGCGCCGGACGCCCTGATCTTCAGGCTGAAGTGCGCTTGCCACGCTGGTTATTCGCGTCGTGCCGCGCCCCGCGTCGAGGCCCACTGAGCTGCACCATTACCCAGAACACGATTACCTCACAACATTGACCCCAGAACGCCCGTGTATGTCGGCTCAACGGCGCGCGGTTCGGCAACAAGGAGACCCCATGCCCAAGTCAGCAGATACGTCCAGGAACAAGCTGGTCGCCATACCTCGCACCTCGTTCGGCAAGGGTGCCGCCCGCACCATCCGCCGTGAGCACAACATCCCCGCCGTCATGTACGGCCACGGCACCGAACCGGTTCATATCAGCCTTCCGGGCCACCAGACGATGTTGGCCCTCAAGGTCGCCAACGCGCTGCTCACCATCGAGATCGACGGCAAGGACCACCTGGCCTTGGCCAAGGACATCCAGCGCGACCCGATCCGACCGGTCATCGAGCACATCGACCTCGTTGTCGTCCGCAAGGGCGAGAAGGTCAACGTTGACGTGCCGATCCACCTGGTGGGCGTCGCCGCCGTCGAGACGGTCGTGTCGGTCGAGAACAACGCTGTGGAGCTGACCGTCGAGGCCACCCAGATTCCTGACAGAGTCGAGGTCTCGATCGAGGGTCTTGCGGCCGGCACCCAGATCCATGCCTCTGACCTCGTGCTGCCCAAGGGCGCCGAGCTGCTCACCGACGCCGCGTCGCTGATCGTCAACATCACCCAGGCGATCTCTGCTGAGGCTCTCGAGGCCGAGCTGGCTGCTGAGCTCGAAGGCCTCGGTGGCGGGACCGCTGCAGCGGAGGGTGAAGGCGCCGAGAGTGGCGCCGAGGCTCCTGCCGCGGAGGAAGACAAAGCCTGAGTCAGCTGAGGTCGGCCCGGTTCTGACTATTGTCGGGACCGGGCCAACCGGTTCCTATCTCGAGACCGAATGGACGCGATGACTGCGTGGCTGATCGTCGGACTGGGTAATCCCGGCTCCTCGTACTCTGCTCATCGACACAACGTGGGCGCCATGGTCGTGGACGAGCTGGCTGCCCGTACCAGTTCAAGCCTGCGCTCACACAAGGCGCGGGCGGCGGCGGCCGAGGTCCGGCTCGCATCCTCCAGCCGGGCGATCATTGCCAGGCCGATGACCTACATGAACGAGTCCGGTGGGCCGGTCGCAGGACTGCTGTCGTTCTACAAGGTCCCGACCCAGAACCTCATCGTGATCCATGACGACCTCGACATCCCGTTCGCCGAGGTGCGGCTCAAGCTTGGCGGCGGCGAGGGCGGGCACAACGGACTACGCTCGATCACCAAGTCGGTGGGCACCCGGGACTACCTGCGGGTGCGGGTTGGCGTCGGCCGACCGCCAGGGCGGATGGATGCGGCGGACTACGTGCTGCACGATTTCTCGAGCACCGAACGCAGTGAGGTACCACTGTTGATCAGCGACGCCGCAGACGCCGTCGAGCGGCTCGTGGCCGACGGTCTGGTCGCTGCACAGCAAGAGTGGCACTCCCGCTGACCTAAACTGTTGACAGACCCCGTTGGCTCTTCGCGACGGGGCGTTTGTGTTGTCGACCCAAGCCAGGAGCTTTGCCCCTCATGAGCCTCACCCCGTTGCTCGATGTCTTTGTCACCGACCCGATAGTGGGAGACATCCTGACGTTGGGCGCACCGTTGTCCGCGGCGGGCGCCACCACGGGCACACCCGCGGTCCTGGACATAGCCGTATCCGCGGGCGCCCGTCCGCCGCTCATCGCTGCTCTTGCCGGTGCTCACGATCGCAGCCTGCGTCGTCCGATCCTGGCGGTGACGGCCACCGGGCGCGAGGCCGAGGACCTGGTCGCGGCCCTGCGATGTTTCCTGCCGACAGACACGGTGACCGACTTTCCGAGCTGGGAGACCTTGCCGCACGAACGGCTGAGCCCCCGCAGCGACACGGTGGGCCGACGGCTGGCCGTTTTGCGCCGGCTTACCCACCCGGATCCGAGCGACCCGACATTTGGGCGGCTGGATGTCGTCGTGGCTCCGGTGCGCGCGTTGTTGCAGCCACTGGTCAAGGGGCTCGGGGAGCTGGCGCCGGTTGCGCTCAAGGCCGGCGACGAGATGCCTCTGGAGAAGGTTGTCGATGCGCTCGCGGCCGCAGCCTATACGCGCACCGACCTGGTGGAGCGCCGAGGCGAGTTCGCTGTGCGTGGAGGAATTCTCGACGTCTTCTCGCCCACCGAGCAGCACCCTGTCCGGATCGAGTTCTGGGGCGACACGGTCGAGGAGATCCGCTGGTTCAAAGTGGCCGATCAGCGCAGCCTCGAGGTTGCCGAGCACGGGCTGTGGGCCCCGCCGTGTCGCGAGATCCTGCTGACCGAGGCAGTCCGAGAGCGTGCCGCGGTACTTGCCACGCAGCTGCCAGGGGTGGCGGAAATGCTGGGCAAGGTCGCTGAGGGCATCGCCGTCGAGGGCATGGAGTCCCTGGCACCAGTGCTGGTTGACGGCATGGAGAATCTGCTCGACCTGCTGCCGCAAGGCGCGCTGGTGGTCCTGACCGACCCGGAACGAGTGCGTAAAAGGGCCCATGACCTGGTCGCCACCAGTGCCGAGTTCCTTGAGGCGAGCTGGTCCAACGCGGCATCGGGCAACGTCGTCCCCGTTGATCTGCAAGGCACCCTGGGCACGGCGTCGTACTGGTTGCTGGAGGACGTGCGCGCTCATGCGCTCAAGACCGGTCGCCCGTGGTGGTCGCTGACCAGCTTCGGAGCCGACGCCGAGCTGGCGGGTCCGAACGAGGAACGGCTCGCCGTGCAGAGCGCCGACGTCGAGGCGTTTCGCGGCGACACCGATCGTGCGGTCGCGGCACTGCGTGACTGGGCTGGCCAGGGATGGCACACGCTCGTCGTGACGGACGGCCATGGCCTGGCCAAGCGGGTCAGCGAGGTGCTCTCGGACAGCGATGTCCCCAACCACATCGAGGCGCAGGCAGGGATGCTCGAACGGCTTCCTGCCGGCCTCGTGCAAGTGACCACCGGAGCGCTGGGGTCGGGATTTGTCGCGGCCGGCGCCAAGCTCGTCGTTGTCACAGAGTCTGACCTGACCACCGGCACCGGTGCCGGTACCTCCACCAAGGACATGCGCCGGATGCCGGTGCGGAGGCGCAACCAGGTCGATCCGCTGGAACTGCGCCTGGGTGACCACGTCGTCCACGAGCAGCATGGCGTTGGCAAGTTCGTTGAGATGGTGCAGCGGACGGTCGGCGGCGCCACCCGCGAGTACCTCCTGCTGGAGTACGGCGCCAGCAAGAGGGGCCAGCCGGCCGACCGTCTGTTCGTGCCCACCGACCAACTCGACCAGATCACCCGCTACGTCGGCGGCGAGGCGCCCACGCTGCACAAGCTGGGCGGTGCGGACTGGGCGAAGACCAAGGGCCGGGCCAAGAAGCACGTCAAGCAGATCGCCGGTGAGCTGATCCGGCTCTACAGCGCCCGGATGGCAACCAAGGGGCACGCCTTTGGACCGGACACGCCGTGGCAGCGTGAGCTGGAAGACGCCTTCGTCTACGTCGAGACCCCCGACCAGCTCAGCAGTATCGAGGAGGTCAAGATTGACATGGAACGAGAGGTCCCGATGGACCGCCTCATCTGCGGGGACGTCGGCTACGGGAAGACCGAGATCGCGGTGCGCGCGGCGTTCAAGGCGATCCAGGACGGCAAGCAGGCCGCGATCCTGGTGCCGACGACGTTGCTTGTGCAGCAACACTTCCAGACATTCTCGGAGCGCTACGCCCCGTTCCCCGTGGTGGTCAAGGCACTGTCCCGATTCCAGTCCGATGCCGAGGCCAAGGAGGTCGTCAAGGGGCTGGCCGACGGCACGGTTGACCTCGTGATCGGCACCCATCGATTGCTGGGCAAGGAGATTCGCTTCAAAGACCTTGGGCTGGTCGTGGTCGACGAGGAGCAACGCTTCGGCGTCGAGCATAAGGAGCAGCTCAAACGACTGCGCACGGCGGTGGACGTTCTTGCCCTTTCGGCGACTCCGATCCCGCGCACCCTCGAGATGGCAGTCACCGGCATCCGGGAGATGTCCACTCTGGCAACTCCGCCAGAGGAGCGTCATCCGGTGCTGACCTTCGTGGGGGCCTATGACGAGAAGCAGATCATCGCCGCCATCCGGCGCGAGCTCTTGCGCGAGGGTCAGGTCTTCCTGATCCACAACAGGGTGTCCTCCATCGAGAAGGCGGCCGCCAGGATCCGCGAGCTCGTACCCGAGGCGCGCATTGCCACCGCGCACGGCCAGATGGCCGAACACCGGCTCGAGCAGGTCGTCGTCGACTTCTGGGAGAAGCGCTTCGACGTCCTGGTCTGCACCACGATCATCGAGACCGGTCTGGACATCTCCAATGCCAACACCCTCATCGTGGAACGGGCCGACGTGCTCGGCCTCAGCCAGCTCCACCAGCTGCGCGGTCGGGTGGGTCGCGGTCGCGAACGTGCCTACTCGTACTTCCTTTACCCCCCGGAGAAACCGCTCACCGAGACCGCACACGACCGTCTGGCCACGATCGCCAGCCACACAGACCTGGGTGCCGGGATGGCGGTGGCCATGAAGGACCTGGAGATCCGCGGCGCCGGCAACATGCTCGGTGGTGAGCAGTCCGGCCACATCGCCGGGGTCGGCTTCGACCTCTACATCCGCCTGGTCGGCGAAGCCGTGGCTGACTTTCGTGGCGAAGGTGGCGAGGCTGCTCCCGCGGAGATCAAGATCGAGCTGCCCGTCGACGCGCACCTGCCGCACGAGTACGTCCCCGGGGAACGGTTGCGCCTTGAGGCCTACAAGAAGCTCGCGACAGTCCAGGATGCGGCGGGCTTGGCCGAGATCGAGGCCGAGCTGCAGGATCGCTACGGCACCCCGCCCGAGCCGGTGCGTAACCTGTTCGAGGTGGCCCGTCTGCGCACGGTGGCCCGCAAGGCGGATGTGGCCAATATCAGCGTCCAGGGCAGCTTCGTCCGGTTCGGCCCGCTCCAGCTGCCCGAGAGCAAGCAGTTGCGGCTCCAGCGGCTGTACCCGGGCTCGCTGGTCAAGGATGCTGTCCGTACGATCTTGGTGCCCAGACCGATGACTGCGCGGGTGGCTGGTCAGCCGATGCGGGACACGGCGGTCTTGCGTTGGGCAAGTGACCTGATCGAAGTGGTTCTCCTTGACAACGTGGCCGGTGCGGCACGTGTCGCAGCCAGTCAGCATCGATGAAAGGAACGGCCTTGGCGCCTTCGCAGCACATTCGATCCACTCTGGGCATGACCCGCATTCCCCGTGCGGCGTTTGCCTCAGTGGTCCTGCTCGGCGCGACCCTGGCGTTGTCCGCTTGCGGCACCCAGCAGGCCGGCGCCGCCGCGATCGTCGGCGGGACCACCATCAGCGAGCAGGATGTCCAGACCGCCTCCCTTCAGCTCAACACGCTCTCCCCGGGGCAGCCGGTCTTGCCGAGCTTGGTGCTGCGCAACCTGATTCTTGAGCCATACGTGCTGGCCGAGGCCGGCAAGGGCGCCCCCGACGACGCAACGGTGCGCAAGGCCATCGCCAAGGTGGTCAACCCCTCGCCGGCGACGATGAAGGTTGTCCGGACTGATTTGGCGATCCAGGCCCTCAGCCCAGCGAGCAAGACGTCCATTGTGAACAAGCTCAGCAAGGTCAAGATCACCGTCAACCCTCGCTATGGCACCTTCGATACCACTCAAGCCGCGATGCTTGCGACCTCCCCCGACTGGATCAAGGCCGGCGCGTCAACGGGCACCAAGTGACTGCCGGCGGCGAGGCAGTGGCGCGCCGGCTCACCCTGTTGCTCAGCACTGCGCGGATCGCCCCTGGCCTCTTCTCTCGGGATGCCTGGACCGCCCTCGCCGGAGCTGCCCACGTTCTGGCTAGCGATGAGGACGAGTCGCAGCTGTACGCCATCCAGGAGTCTGGCATTGCGGCCGCTCACCTCGGCGTGCAGGAGCCCGCTGAGCTTGCGCGCCTGCTGGTCGACCGGACCGACGACGGTGAAGTGGTCTGGATCGGCTCGGCCGATGGTGACCCGGGTTTGACCGATGCCCTGGCCGCCGAGGTCAGTAGCCGCCAGGATCCGCCAGAGGTCGAGATCCTCGTCGGATCCTATGACGTTCCGGGGTCTCGGTTGCTCGACCTCGTCGCGGTGATGGACCGGCTGCGCTCACCGGGGGGCTGCCCCTGGGACGCCGAGCAGACACATGAGTCACTCGTGCCGTACGCGATCGAAGAGACCCACGAGCTGGTTGAGGCAATCGAGTCGGGGGATCGCACCCACATGGTGGAGGAGCTCGGCGACCTCCTGCTGCAGGTCGTCTTTCATGCCCGGGTGGGCCAGGAGCACCCAGACTCGCCGTTCGGGATCGACGACGTGGCGGGCGGCATCGTCGAAAAGCTCGTTCGCCGTCACCCGCACGTGTTCGCTGATGTCGACGCCGACACCTCACAAGAGGTGGCGGACAACTGGGAGCACATCAAGGCGGCTGAGAAGCCGGATCGGACGTCGCCCCTGGACGGGATACCCCGGGATCTGCCGGCCCTTGCCAGAGCCAGCAAGGCAGCCGGGCGCCTGTCGAGCGCTGGCCGTTTCGACCTAGCAGAAGCTGCTGCAGCCAACGACGACCTCGGTTCGCGACTCTTCGCCCTCGTGCTGGAGGCGCGCGAACGCGGTCAGGATCCGGAGGCGGTACTGCGCGCGGCCGTCCGCGCTCTGGACGGTCAGCTCTAAGCTCTGCGGCGATGTCGTGACCCTGACCCACGCTGCGGGTCGGTGACCTGTCGACCGGGCAGGACCCGTTAGGCTCAAGATGTTTCTAACCGGCAATTTTGCAGGAGAGTCTTGTGGCCAGTATTGAGGCAGTAGTCGCGCGCGAGATCCTCGATTCACGCGGCAACCCCACCGTCGAGGTCGAGATCGCGCTCGACGACGGCACGATCGCCAGGGCGGCGGTTCCCTCCGGTGCTTCCACCGGCGCCTTTGAGGCGGTGGAGCGTCGTGACGGTGACCCAAAGCGTTACGCAGGCAAGGGTGTTGAACAGGCTGTTGACGCAGTCCTGGACGAGATCGGCCCGGTACTGCTCGGCTTCGAGGCAAGCGAACAGCGGCTCATCGACGCCGAGATGATCAGCCTGGACGGCACCCCTAACAAGGGCTCTATGGGCGCCAACGCCATCCTGGGCGTCTCGCTGGCTGTGGCCCGCGCGGCCGCCGAGTCGGCGAACCTGCCGCTCTTCCGTTACCTCGGCGGACCGAACGCACACGTCCTGCCCGTCCCTTTGTTCAACATCCTCAACGGCGGGTCGCACGCCGACTCGAATGTGGACATCCAGGAGTTCATGATCGCTCCGCTTGGCGCGCCGAACTTCCGCGAGGCGGTTCGTTGGGGCGCTGAGGTCTATCACTCGTTGAAGTCAGTCCTGAAGGAGCGTGGGCTGTCCACCGGGCTCGGCGACGAGGGTGGCTTCGCGCCCAACCTGGAGAGCAATCGCGCGGCCCTGGACCTGATCATCGTGGCGATCGAAAATGCCGGCTACACCCCCGGTAGCGACATCGCTCTGGCGATCGACGTGGCCGCCTCCGAGTTCTGCACCGACGGCGTCTACACCTTCGAGGGCAAACCACGCACTTCCGCCGAGATGACGGCGTACTACGGCGAGCTCGTCGGTGCCTACCCGCTGGTGTCCATCGAGGACCCGCTCGACGAGGAGGACTGGGAGGGCTGGGCCGCCATGACCGCCAAGCTCGGTTCCTCTGTCCAGATCGTGGGTGACGACCTGTTCGTCACGAACCCCCAGCGTCTTGCCCGGGGTATCGTCGCGGGCTCGGCCAACTCGATGCTGGTTAAGGTCAACCAGATCGGCTCGCTGACCGAGACCCTGGATGCCGTCGACATGGCCCACCGTGGTGGTTACACCTGCATGATGAGCCACCGTTCCGGTGAGACCGAGGACACGACGATCGCGGACCTCGCAGTGGCGACCAACTGCGGCCAGATCAAGAGTGGCGCTCCCGCCCGGTCCGAGCGGGTGGCCAAGTACAACCAGCTGATGCGGATCGAGGAAGAGTTGGACGATGCTGCGCGGTATGCCGGTGCCAGCGCCTTCCCGCGCTTCGACGTGGCTGCCTACCTGGCTGACAAAGCCTGAGCGGCGCCGCAACGGTGGCGACAACGCGACGACCAGGCGGCATGCCGAAGACTTCTCGGCGTGCCGCCTCGTCGCGTGCCGGCAGTGCGACATCCGTCAGGGCCCCGGCAACACGGCCGGCTGCTGCGGCGCGTGGCCGTCGCCCCTCGCAGGAGGTGCGCACCCCGCGTTCCATCAAGAACTTGGCCATCCTCGCGTCGATCTTCGTGATGCTGGCGATAACGCTCATTCCGGCATTGCGCTCAACGCTGAGTCAGCAAGGTCAGATCAACGGGTTGCGCGACCGGATCGCAGCGCAGCGACAGTCGGTCGCCGCCCTGCAACAGGAACAACGGCAGTGGACCGACCCGGCCTATGTCGAGCAGCAGGCACGAGAGCGGCTCAAGTTCGTGCGGGTGGGAGAGAAGTCGTTCACGGTGATCGACGGCGACGCCGGGCCTGACTTGACCGGGGGCGCGCAGATAGCGGCTCCGGTCAAGACCTCCAGCGTCAACAGCCCGTGGTACGGACAGCTGTGGCAGTCGATGGTGATCGCGGACACCCCGGCCAATGTGGCGACCGGGCAATCCTCGTTGACATCGCCCGCGACAGCCCCACCCGCGCCATGAGTGGTGAGGACGAAATGGTCGACGACCAGGATCTGAGCGCGGTGCATGAGCAGCTGGGTCGGGTTCCGCGCGGCGTCGCCGCTGTGGCCCACCGATGTCCCTGCGGCTGCCCAGACGTGCTGCGTACTGAGCCCAGGCTGCCTGACGGCACACCATTTCCCACCACCTACTACGTGACCTGCCCGCGCCTGACCGCAGCCATCAGCACCTTGGAGACCAGCGGCATGATGCGCGAAATGACACTGCGGCTGGGCAGCGACCCTGAGCTGGCGACGGCCTACGGCGGAGCCCACGAGGACTACCTGCGCCGCCGCGGTGAGCTGGGTGAGGTACCCGAGATCGCGGGCATCTCTGCCGGCGGAATGCCCACCCGGGTCAAGTGCCTGCATGTGCTTGTCGGGCACTCTCTGGCTGTCGGGCCTGGTGTCAACCCTCTCGGGGACGAGGCGCTCGGCGCCCTTGGCCACTGGTGGACGGCCGGTCCGTGTGTTCCCCGCGACGAATCCGGAGGGCAGCGATGACCCGCGTCGGTGCGATCGACTGTGGCACCAACTCGATCCGGCTCCTGATCGCCGACATTGACCCGGACTCGGGGACGCTGACCGATCTCGTGCGCCGTATGGAGATCGTGCGACTGGGCCATGGCGTCGACAAGACCGGGGTCATCGCCGCCGAGGCGATGGCCCGTACGTTGGCTCAGACACGCGAGTACGCAACTCAGTGCTCGGACCTCGGCGTCGAAGCAGTCAGGTTCGTGGCGACCTCGGCGTCGCGCGATGCCCGCAACGCGCAGGAGTTCGTGGACGGCGTCCGCGACGCGTTTGCCGCCTTCGGAGTGACCCCTGAGGTGGTCACCGGACATGAGGAAGCCTCCCTGTCCTTCCATGGCGCCACCGGCGACCTGCGGGCCAACGGGATCCCCGGTCCCTATCTCATGGTGGATCTAGGTGGTGGCTCAACGGAGTTCGTCCGGGGCACCGGCGAGGTGGAGCAGGCGCGGTCGGTCGATGTGGGGTGCGTCCGGATGACCGAACGTCACCTTCGCAGTGATCCGCCCACGTCCGGGCAGATCGCAGCGGCAGTCGTGGACATCGACGTGGCCATCGACCAGGCAGCCGAAGTTGTTGGCTTCCAGGGGATCTCGACGCTGGTAGGGCTGGCCGGGTCGATCACGACCATCACTGCTCACGCACTGCGGCTGCCCGAGTACCAGCCCGAGAGGATCCAC
>CABEBK010000224.1_pt1 | contig 17307 bp, 18 predicted proteins | sample 3132581 | NCBI WGS metagenome assembly CABEBK01 (sample SAMEA5534345, study PRJEB31848) | metagenome | biome: tundra; feature: field; material: soil | place: USA | collected 2013-05 | depth 0.45 m | reverse complement strand
GAACCTCAACATGCTCAGCCTCCCAAGGCCGCATAGCGGGTGGAATCGCGGTCATTCATGACCGGGAGGATGTCAATGGCAGATAGTGATCCGCCCGCAGGTAGGTGGCAACTCGGGCTAGCGGGCCACCTTTGGTCAACAGATCTCGGCTGACCTGGCCCGTGGTCGAATGCGCGCGGATCCCTGCAAGGATGGATGAATGCCGAGCACCTTGCCCGAGGGCGAACCTGCCCCGCTATCCGGGGAGCTTCCTGCCAGCGCGCTGAAGACGCTGGGGTCGGGGCCTTTTGGTGTCTACGTGCACGTCCCGTTCTGTACGGTCCGTTGTGGGTACTGCGACTTCAACACCTACACACTGACCGAGCTGGGGGTCGATGGCGCCAGTGTCGGGACCTACGCCGACGTTGCCTTGCGCGAGCTTGATCTGGCCACCCAGGTGCTGGGTCCTGGCGTCCCGGCGGTCAAGACCGTGTTCTTCGGTGGAGGTACCCCGACCGTGCTGGCGGCGAGCGACCTGGTGAGGGTGCTGGACGGCATTCGTACCCGTTTTGGCCTGGCCGAAGGCGTTGAGGTGACCACCGAGGCCAACCCGGACTCGGTAACCCCCGCGTCGTTGCAAACACTGGCTGCCGGCGGGTTCACCAGGGTCAGCATCGGCATGCAGTCAGCGGTACCTCACGTGCTGGCCACCCTGGAACGCACCCATAACCCGCTCAACGTGGCCAAGGCGGTCCGGGCTGCGAAGGCCGCCGGTCTGAAGGTCAGCCTCGACCTGATCTATGGCACGCCGGGGGAGTCGCTGAGGGACTGGCGTACGAGCCTGGGCGTGGCCATCGACCTGCAGCCGGACCACATCTCGGCCTACGCCCTGGTCGTCGAGGAGGGCACCAAGCTGGGGGCCCACATCCGCCGGGGTCAGCTGTCCGCACCTCAGGACGACGACGAGGCTGCCAAGTACGAGCTCGCCGATCAGGTCCTGGCCGCCGCCGGCTACAACTGGTACGAAGTGAGCAACTGGGCTCGCACGGAAGCCGACCGGTGCCGGCACAACGAGGGCTACTGGCTCGATGGTGACTGGTGGGGTGTGGGACCTGGCGCACACAGCCACGTCGGCGGTGTCCGGTGGTGGAACCTCAAGCATCCCAACGCCTACGCCAGCCGGCTCAACGCTGGACTCTCGCCCGCGGCAGGTCGCGAGCTGCTCACCGGTGAGCAGCGTTACGACGAACGGGTGCTGCTCGGAACTCGGCTGGTCGCCGGGCTGCCGATCGATGACCTGCGCCCCGAGGGAACATCAGCGGTGGCTGGCTTGATAGCGCAGGGCCTGGTCGACGGGGCGAGCGCACTGCGGCCGCGCCGGGTCGTGCTGACCCTGCGCGGCCGTCTGCTGGCGGACACCGTCGTCAGGCGTCTGCTGGGTTTCTAGCCGATGGTTTCTAGGTGACCATCTGGGGAATGAGTGGGTAGTCGTAGGATTCGCCTTTGTTTGCGGCGATTGCGGCCATGATCGGGAAGATGATCCAGCAGACGAATATCGCCAACCCAGTCAAGAAGCCGACGAAGATGAAGATCAGGACGCCTGAAATCACGTAGCCGATCGCCACGATGATCTGGAAGTTCAGCGCCTGCGCTGCATGGCGCCGGATGAAGGGGTCGCGGTCCTTGTAGATCAGATAGACCACCAGTGGCCCGATGAAGTAGAAGAGAAAGCCGCTGAGGTTAGCCAACAGCGCCCACATCCGGGCCTCACTTGGCGTGACCGCAGCCGGCGTTGGCTGGGTGTATCCCTGCGGCTGACTGGGTGGTGGTGGCAGCGGGGGCGGTGGCGGTGGAGTCGGCTGCCCTGAATACGGCGGCTGAGCCGGGGAAGGCTGCCCGGAGTACGGCTGCTCCCCCTCAGCGGGTTGGTCTGTTGGGTTCTCAGTCATGACAAATCCCCTCGTGAAAGTCGAGCGCTGAACGTACGCCATCTAGAAATGTATCGCCCTGATGGGATCCAGTCGAGATTTGTCACAGTGTGTCTTTGTTCATCATTTTGCCTAACGCAGCCCGTTTCTGGTCACTGCTACGCCGGTATCATCGTCTGGGTTCGTCACTCCTGCCCCGAAACATCGATTCTTTGTTCGCCATCGGTGACGAAGTCAATCAGTTCCTCGACACTGGCCAGCAGAGCCGGCTCGAGGTCGGCATAGGTGCGCACTGTCGCCAGGATGCGCTGCCAGGCGTGGGCGATGTCGGTCTGGGTCTCATGCGGCCAGCCCAGCGCGGCAACGATCCCGTGCTTCCAGGACTGCCCGCGAGGGATCAGTGGCCAGCTCTTCAAACCCAGGCGCTCGGGTCGCACGGACTGCCACACATCGACATACGGATGGCCCAGGATTGTTACGTACGGCGCGTACCGGCGCAGGGCGCGTGCCTGCGCAACCAGTTTGCTCTCCTTGGTGCCCGGGACAAGATGGTCGACCAGAACCCCTAGGCGGCGCCCGGATGAGGGTCGGAAGTCACCGATGACCGCAGCGAGATCGTCGACGCCGTTGAGCATCTCGACGACAACTCCCTCGATCCGCAGATCGTCGCCCCAGACCTTCTCGACGAGCTCGGCGTCGTGCTTGCCTTCGACAAAGATGCGCGACCCGGAGGCGACTCTGGCCCGGGCGCCCTGTACGGCCCTGGACCCACTGGCGGTACGCGACGTCGCGGCCCTGGCCCGCTGGGCGGCTGCGTGGGCTGCTGCCGTTGGCTGGGTCAGGATGACCGGTGCGCCATCCAGGAGAAACCCGGGCCCCAGCGGGAAGCCCTTGCTGCGGCCGTGGCGGTCCTGCAGGTGGACGACCTGCATGCCCCCGGCCTTCTCGACTCTGATGACAGCCCCACACCAGCCGGTCTCGACATCTTCGACCACAAGCCCCGACTCGGCCTCGACCTCACGGCTGCGTCCGTTCTTCGGGACACGCCAGTCACCGGAAAGGATGTCGGCGCCGTATTGGTTGTCCACGGTGGCATCGTAGACTTAGCACTCTACAAAGTGGAGTGCCAACGCTCCGTGGGGCGATATGGGGCTACCTCGGATGCGATAGACAACGACCGACTCATGGGACAGGAGGTGGATCGATGCCCGACGAACGCCGGCTGGCGGTGCTGGATGCCATCGTCCAGGACTATGTGAAGACCTCCGAGCCTGTCGGTTCCAAGGCGCTGCTGGAACGCCACCGTCTGGGTGTCTCGGCGGCGACCGTGCGCAATGACATGGCAGCCCTCGAGGATGAGGGCCTGATCTCGGCTCCGCACACGAGTGCTGGGCGGATTCCCACCGATGCCGGTTACCGGATGTTCGTGGACCGGCTCAGCGAGCTGAAACCGATGAGCGGCCCCGAACGCACCGCCATCTCCACTTTTCTTCGCGGGGCGGTGGATCTCGATGACGTCGTGGATCGCACCGTGCGGCTGCTGGCCTCGCTGACCCATCAGGTGGCGGTCATGCAGTATCCCTCGCTGACCCGATCCTCGGTACGTCACGTCGAGCTGTTGCCGATGGGTGCCAGCCGCCTCATGGTTGTGCTCATTCTCAACACCGGCCGGGTCGAGCAGCGAGTCATCGAGTCGTCCCGTGACCTGCTGGGCGCCGACGGCGAGCAGTTTATTGCCGACCTGAGGTCGCGGCTTAACGCAGAGACCAGCGGACATCAGCTCGTCGAGGCAGCGGCGCGGTTGCAGTCCCTGCCGGAGAACTTCACCCCGGCCGATCGTGATCTCGTGCGCGCGGTCATCCGCTCGCTGGACGACGCCCTGGTCGAGGAGCGTGAGGAGCGCGTGGTTCTGTCCGGGACGTCCAACCTGATGCGTTTCGGAACCGATTTTCCGCTCACTATCGGACCGGTGCTCGAGGCCCTGGAGGAGCACGTCGTGCTGCTGAAGCTTCTTGCCACCATGAGTAACGAGGGTGATGTGGTGGCGGTCCGCATCGGGCACGAGAACCCTCACGCCGGGCTGAGTGCCACCTCAGTGGTCAGCACCGGCTACGGTGCCGGCCAGGAGGTCGTGGCTGGGCTCGGGGTGCTGGGACCGACCCGGATGGACTACCCGACGACGATGGCATCGGTGCGAGCGGTGGCGCGCTATGTCTCAGAGATCCTCGCCCCATGACCACAGACCCTTCCCCGACACCGACCCCGACAACGACATGACTCGGGCCAACTCCGTAACCAACTTGCGCAAGGACACTCTTTGAACAACTACTACGAAGATCTGGGCATCGCACGTGAGGCAAGTCCCGAGGAGATCAAGCGCGCCTACCACCGGCTGGCGCGCAAGCTCCACCCCGATGTCAATTCCCATGACGGAGCCGAGGAAGAGTTCAAGAAGGTCTCCCAGGCCTATGACGTCCTGGGCGATGCGGAGAAGCGTCGGGCCTACGACGCCGGCTCGGACCCCTACGGCGGTGCGAACGCGAACTTCGGTCAGGGGTTCTCGTTCAGCGACGTCATGGACGCGTTCTTCGGCCAGGCGGCCGGCGGGACTGGACGTGGACCCCGTTCGCGCAAGCGCCGGGGTCAGGACGCCCTGATCCAGATTGAGATCGACCTCTCACAGGCCGTCTTCGGTGCCGAACGAGACCTGACAATGGACACCGCCGTTGTCTGCGGCGTCTGCGAGGGCAGCGGTTCGCAGCCGGGCACCAGCACGCGCACCTGTGACGTGTGTGGCGGTCGGGGCGAGATTCATCAGGTCCAACGGTCCTTCCTCGGTCAGGTGATGACCTCCCGGACGTGTTCTGCCTGCCAGGGCATCGGAACCGTCATCGCCAACCCCTGCTTCGAGTGCTCGGGTGAGGGCCGGGTCCGTACCCGGCGCAACCTCAAGCTCCGAGTCCCGGCCGGCGTCGACACCGGCACCCGGATCCAGCTGCCAGGGGAGGGCGAGGTCGGTACCGGCGGGGGGCCGGCGGGCGACCTGTATGTCGAGGTGGTTGTCACACCGCATGAGACCTACCAGCGACGAGGCGATGACCTGCACTGCTCCGTCGAGCTGCCGATGACCGCAGCGGCCCTGGGCGCGACCATCAAGCTCGACACCTTCGACGGGATGACCGACCTTGAGATCAGGGCGGGGACTCAGCCCGGCGACGTCATCACGCTCAAGGGCAAGGGAGTCACCCATCTGAGGGGGACGGGACGCGGCGATCTGCTGGCCCATGCCGCCGTTCAGACGCCGACCAAGCTCACGCCCGCACAAGAAGAGATGCTGCGCCAGTTCGCGGCCTCTCGTGGCGAAGAGCGCCCCGAAGGCAAGCTCACTCTGGCCTCACAAGGCCTGTTCGGCAAGCTGCGCGACGCCTTCAAGGGCAAGTAGACCCGCGTCGTGACCGCCCCGCTCTTTTTCGTGTCTGCGGATCAGCTGACCGGGGCCACAGCGGGGTCCGAGCTCATCCTGGACGGTCCTGAGGGACGTCACGGCGCCACGGTCAAGCGGATCGGCGTTGGCGAGCAGGTTCTGCTCACCGACGGCGTCGGCCATCTCGCCGACGCCGTCGTCGGCAGCGTCGGTGTGGGGATCCTGCGACTGCGTCTGCTGGCGATAACCCAGGAGCGGGCCCCGGATTCGCGCTTCGTACTGATTCAGGCGCTGGCAAAAGGCGATCGCGGTGAGCAGGCCATCGAAGCCGCAACCGAACTCGGGGTCGACGAGGTGGTTCCCTGGCAGGCCGGCCGCAGCATCGTGATCTGGCGCGGCGATCGGGCGCTCAGGTCGCTGCGCAAATGGGAGTCGATCGTCCTCGCCGCGACCAAGCAGTCACGGCGGGCTCGTGTCCCGTTGGTGAGCGAGCCGGCGGACCAAGCGGGCGTCATAGCGCGGATCCAGACTGCAGCGCTCGCACTAGTCCTGCACGAGCAGGCCCGGCATCCACTGGCCGGATTGGCCCTGCCCCGCTCTGGTGACGTCGTGGTCATCGTCGGTCCCGAGGGCGGGGTCGCTCCAGACGAGCTGAGCGCATTCGTGGCTGCCGGAGCGGTGGCCGTGCGGCTGGGGCCCAATGTCCTGCGCTCATCCAGTGCCGGACCGGCTGCGCTCGCGGTGCTGAGTGCCGCCGGTCGCTGGCGGTGAAGACCACGTCGCGCTGACGTCTGTTCCATGGTGAGTGGATTTGACGCCCCGGCGACGACCTGGCCGTTCTGCATACCGACCCGACCTTTTCGGGTCCGGGGATGGTCAACGTTCTCACCCGGACATGACGCGGAGCCCCACGGCGCGAATCACGCGTCGTACGCTCATCCCATGAGCACCGATCCAGATGTGAGCCACTGCCTGTTCTGCAAGATCATCGCCCGGCAGATCCCGGCCGACATCGTCCATGAGACGCCGACGACATTGGCGTTCCGTGACATCAAGCCACAGGCGCCCACGCACGTGCTGGTAATTCCCAAGGAGCATCAGCCGAACGTCGTGGCGCTGGGTGCCTCATCCCCTCAGAGGGTGGTGGAGCTGTTCGAGGCGGTAGGGGCCGTGGCGCGGCTGGAGGGCCTGGATGCTGGGTACCGCAGTGTGTTCAACACCGGCGCCCTGGCCCAGCAGGAGGTGTTTCATGCGCATGTGCACGTGTTGGGGGGTCGGGCCATGACGTGGCCGCCGGGCTGAGAACCCACGTAGACTCAGGTTCAAGATGACAGACGATGGACGGCCCACGCACATCATCGTTCTTCCGCCCGAGTTGTCCATGGTGACATTGCTCGGGCCGCGGGACGAGTTGCTACGCGCCATAGAGAACTCTTTCCCCCACCTCGACCTGCTGGTGCGCGGCAACGAGTTCCATGTGTCGGGCGCCGGAGCCGACGTGGCGCTGCTAGAACGCACGATCGACGAGCTACTGGTCGTCCTGGCGACCGGGCAGGCGCTGAATCGCGACGCGGTTGAGCGTTCCGTCTCGATGTTGCGCACCCATACCACGGAGCGCCCCGCGGACGTTCTAACGCTGAACATCCTGTCGAACCGCGGCCGGACGATTCGGCCCAAGACCCTGAACCAGAAGCGCTACGTGGACGCGATCGACAAGAACACGATCGTGTTCGGCATCGGACCGGCCGGCACCGGCAAGACCTACCTGGCGATGGCCAAGGCGGTCGCCTCGCTGCAGACCAAGCAGGTCAGCCGGATCATCCTGACCCGGCCGGCGGTCGAGGCGGGCGAGCGGCTCGGGTTCCTTCCGGGCACGCTCAGCGACAAGATCGACCCCTACCTGCGGCCGCTGTATGACGCCCTGCACGACATGGTCGACGCCGAGTCGATCCCCAGACTGCTGGCTGCTGCCACCATCGAGGTGGCTCCGCTTGGCTACATGCGAGGACGCACCCTCAACGACGCCTTCATCATCCTGGACGAGGCGCAGAACACCTCACCGGAGCAGATGAAGATGTTCCTGACCCGGTTGGGATTCGGCTCCAAGATGGTCGTGACCGGCGACGTGACCCAGATCGACCTGCCATCAGGGACGCCGTCCGGGCTGAAGGTGGTCCAGGAGATCCTGCAGGGAGTTGAGGACGTGCACTTCGCTGAGCTGAACGCCCATGATGTGGTGCGCCACGCCCTGGTCGGGTCCATTGTGGAGGCCTATGGGCGCTGGGACCAGCTGACTTCCGTGCCAGCCAGGGCCGCGTCAACCAGGGGCACGTCATCGCGGGCCAGGCGGTGATGGGCCTTGAGTATTGATGTTCTCAACGAGAGCGGCTTCGTCCTTGACGAGATGGAGCTTGTCGGCTGCGCGAAGTACGTCATGGGTGAGATGCGAGTCCACCCGCAGGCCGACCTGTGCATCAAGCTCGTCGACGAACCGGCGATGGAGGTCCTTCACGTGCAGTGGATGGACCTGCCCGGTCCCACCGACGTGATGAGCTTCCCGATGGACGAGCTTCGTCCCGGAAGGGAAGAGCAGGAACCCGCCGAGGGTGTTCTGGGCGACATCGTGATGTGCCCGGCGGTGGCCGCGCGCCAAGCGGTCGGGGCAGGTCATGCGACCGAGGAGGAGCTGCTGCTGCTGCTGACCCATGGCATCCTGCACCTGCTTGGCTATGACCATGAGGAACCAGAGGCCGAGCGCGAGATGTTCGAGCTGCAGCGAACGCTGCTGTTGACCTTCCTCGCCGGCCGTGGTCGCCGCGTGGGTCGCTGACTCTCCCGCGGACATACTGGACAGTCATGGTCACCAGGCTCATCATTGCGGCGTTCGCCGGCATCGTGGTCGCGTTCGTGATGGCTGCCGCGGAGTCCTCCCAGTCGCGTCTTTCTCGCCACCGTGCCGCTGAGCTGGTCGAAGAGGGCCGGCGAGGCGCGTCCGCCCTGGCCGTCATCGTGGCCGACAGCTCGGCATACCTCTCGGCGGCGGCCTTTGTGCGGGTTCTGGCTGAGTCGGCGGCTGCCGTCCTGGTCACGCTGGCAGTGGTCAACTCGGTCGACCACTTCTGGCCGGCACTGCTGATCTCCATCGGGGTCATGGCCGTGGTCTCTTTCGTTCTGGTCGGGGTCTCACCGCGGACGCTGGGCCGCCAGCATGCCGATCAGATCTCGCTGCTGACCGCACCGACCCTTGTCCTACTGCGCCGGGTGCTCGGCCCGGTGGCGCGACTGCTCGTGACGCTCGGAAACGCGGTGACCCCGGGCCGCGGCTTTCGCGACGGGCCGTTCGACTCAGAAGCGGAGCTGCGCGATCTGGTCGACATGGCCGAGGAGGCCTTGCTGATCGAGTCCGGGGAACGCCAGATGATCCACTCGGTCTTCGAGCTTGGTGACACCCTGGTCCGCGAGGTCATGGTGCCGCGCACCGACATGGTGACCATGGACCAGGACAAGACATTGCGACAGGCGATGTCGCTGTTCCTGCGTTCGGGTTTCTCGCGCATTCCGGTTCTCGGCGACGGGCCCGACGACGTTCTCGGGCTGCTCTATTTCAAGGACGTTGCCCGCCGGGTCTACGGCGACGCCAAAGCCGCCAAGCTGCCGGTGAACCACCAGATCCGGCCTGCGCGGTACATCCCCGAGAGCAAACCGATCGACGACCTGCTGCGCGAGATGCAGCGGGACCAGAACCATTTTGCGATAGTCATCGACGAGTACGGCGGAACCGCAGGCCTGGTCACCCTGGAGGACATCCTCGAGGAGATCGTCGGGGAGATTGACGATGAGTATGACCGCGAGTCTCCCGGGGTCGAGCAGCTCGAGGACGGCTCGACCCGCGTGCCCGCCACGATGCACGTCGACGACCTGGCCGAGCTCTTTGACGTGACCCTTGACGAGGACGAGGTCGACACCGTCGGTGGTCTGCTCGGGAAGACCATCGGTCTGGTCCCGATTCAAGGTTCTTGCGCGGAGGTCGCCGGACTGTCGCTGACGGCCGAGCGCATGGCTGGGCGCCGTAACCGCATCGACACGGTGATCGTGCGACGCTTGGCAGACACAAAGAAACGCAAGACTATCCGGGAGGAAGCGTCGTGACCCAGGACTTCAAGGCCGGGTTCGCCTGTCTGGTCGGCCGTCCCAACGCCGGCAAGTCGACGCTGACCAACGCCATGGTCGGCCAGAAGGTGGCCATCACGTCGAGCAAGCCGCAGACCACTCGGCACACCATCCGGGGGATCGTGACCTCCGATACGGGGCAGCTGATCCTGGTCGACACACCCGGTCTGCACAAGCCGCGAACGCTGCTGGGTCAGCGGCTGAACGACATGGTCCGCGCAACGTTGCTGGAGGTCGATGTGATCGGCTTCTGCCTGCCCGCCGACCAGCGGATCGGCCCCGGCGACGCGTACATCGCCAGGGAGCTCACCGAGCTGATGCTGGCTAAGCACACTCCTGTGGTGGCGCTCGCGACCAAGAGCGACCGGGTCGACAAACACCGCCTGGCCGAGCACCTTATCGCCATCGACCAGCTCGGCGAATGGGCTGCCATCATTCCGTGTTCGGCCGTGCGCGGTGACCAGGTCGGGGAGGTCACCGCCCTTCTCGCGTCCTACCTTCCCCTTTCGCCGATGCTGTATCCGGACGGGGTCCTGACCGATGAGCCCGAGATCATCATGATCGCCGAGCTGGTCCGCGAGGCTGCCCTTGAGGGCCTTGACGATGAGATGCCGCACAGCCTGGCGGTCGTCGTGGAGGAGATGCTGGCCCGGGCGGGCCGGCTGGAGATCTCCCCGATGCTCGACGTCAGGGTCAACGTCTTCGTCGAGCGGTCCAGCCAGAAGGCCATCATCATCGGCAAGGGCGGAGCTCGTCTTCGGGAGGTCGGTACGACCGCGCGCAAGGGGATCGAGGCGCTGCTCGGCCAGCGGATCTACCTCGACCTGCATGTCAAGGTCGCCAAGGACTGGCAGCGCGATCCCAAGCAGCTGCACCGGCTCGGCTTCTGAGTTCCACATTCCCTGAGGTCCACGATGCGGGACCGATGTCCGATTGGTGGACGTGGCGCTGGTGAACGGCATACCGTAGGGATGTGCGCATCGCGTTCGGAGCTCTGCTCCTGCTTCCTTGCCGCGGCGAGGCCCTCTGACGGCCACCCTCGTCGCGGAGTTTGAGTTGCCCGGCCTTACCGAATGCAACCAGACGTTAGAGGCGAGAACATGATTCAGCCACAGAAACCCAGCGGTATGCCTGTCGGCAAGTACCTGCCTTTCGATCAACAGATCTCGGTGGAGCTGGCCGATCGTAGCTGGCCCACCAAACGCATGACCCACGCTCCGCGCTGGTGCGCGGTCGATCTGCGTGACGGTAACCAGGCCCTGATCGACCCGATGAGCCCTGAGCGCAAGATGCGGATGTTCGACCTGCTGGTGCGCCTGGGCTACAAGGAGATTGAGGTTGGCTTCCCGTCCGCGAGCCAGACTGACTTCGACTTTGTGCGGATGCTGATCGAGAGCGATCACATCCCCGACGACGTCACGATCCAGGTTCTGACGCAGGCACGTGACCACCTGATCGAGCGGACCTACCACTCGATCCGCGGGGCCAAGCAGGCGATAGTCCATCTCTACAACTCGACCTCGATACTGCAGCGGCGGGTCGTCTTCGGCCTGGACCAGGACGGCATCGTCGACGTCGCGCTGGAGGGCGCGCGTCTATGCCGCAAGTTCGAGGAGACCATCCCCGAGACGACCGTGTACTACGAGTACTCACCGGAGTCCTACACCGGCACCGAGCTCGAGTTCGCGGCGCGGATCTGTAACGAGGTCATCGAGGTTTTCGACGCCAGACCCGATCACAAGGTCATCATCAACCTGCCGGGGACGGTCGAGATGACCACGCCCAACGTGTACGCCGACTCGATCGAGTGGATGTCGCGTCACCTCGCGCGCCGTGAGTCGATCGTGCTTTCGCTGCACCCGCACAATGACCGCGGAACCGCGGTTGCCGCAGCCGAGCTGGCCTTTCTGGCGGGGGCTGACCGGATCGAGGGCTGCCTCTTTGGCAACGGCGAGCGCACCGGCAACGTCTGCCTGGTGACGCTGGGCATGAACCTCTTCAGCCAGGGCATCGACCCGCAGATCGACTTCTCGGACATTGACGAGATCCGGCGAACGGTTGAGTACTGCACCCAGCTGCCGGTCCACGAGCGTCATCCCTATGGCGGCGACCTCGTCTTCACGGCCTTCTCCGGATCGCATCAGGACGCGATCAAGAAGGGGTTCGACGCCATGGAGAAGGATCTGGCGAACAGTTCCACAGCGGCCTCGGTGGATGACCTCGTCTGGGAGGTGCCGTACCTGCCCATCGACCCGCACGACATTGGCCGCACCTATGAGGCCGTCGTGCGCGTCAACAGCCAGTCCGGCAAGGGCGGCGTGGCTTACATCCTCAAGAGCGAGCACCAGCTCGAGCTGCCGCGCCGGCTCCAGATCGAGTTCAGCAGCGTTGTCCAGAAACAAGTCGACTCCAGCGGTGGCGAGGTCTCCCCGGCAGAGCTGTGGTCGGCATTCCGGGATGAGTACCTGCCGATCAGCCGGGTGGACGCTGTCGCGGACCATAGCCAGCGATGGGGCCGGTTCGCACTGCTCAGCGTGCGTTCGGACTCGGCGGTTGAGGGTGCCGACGCGATTTCGGTCAGGCTCACGGACAACGGCCAGGAGGTGACACTTGAGGGAGTCGGCAACGGCCCGATCGCGGCCTTCGTGTCGGCGCTTTCAACCCAAGATGTCGATGTGCGCGTCCTGGACTACGTCGAGCACGCGCTGTCTTCTGGTGGTGATGCCACAGCTGCCGCCTACGTGGAGTGCGCGGTCGGTGAGCGGGTGCTGTGGGGAGTTGGCCTGGACGCCAACATCGTGATCGCCTCTCTGAAGGCGGTCATCTCTGCGGTCAACCGTTCGGAACGCGACGCGGTAGCCGCTGCCGGCTGACGTGATTGCCGTTGCGGACTGACCTAGCTGCGGTCAGTCCTGCGCGTGGGCGATGATCTCCTTGAGGCGGTCAAGGACCAAAGGATCCCCAGCCCACTGGATCTGGCCCATGGTCGGCCGGTCCCAGAGCAAACAGTCGAGGTCGGCGGCCGTTCCACTGATGGTGGCGGCCGCCGGCTGGCTGGCATCTGATGTGCCGCAGCCGGAGGCAACAACCTGCAGGCAGGGCTCATCGTGTTGTCTACCGTCGTCGGTTCCGCTGAGCTGGCCGAGGGTCACCAACCAGGACCGGTCCGTGTCGCTGGTCCGGACCTGGATGGTCTTGGCGGGCTCCGGGAGGAAGTGATCCCATGGCGGGGCTCCGGACCCGATGAACCCCAGTGCCTCGTCGACGCCATCGGTACTGAGGCCGGCGTCCATCGGTGTGCGCTCACCCATGGTCAGCTCGGCATCGAGCCGATGGATCAGTGCCTCGTGGGCCTGTCGGCGAAGGATAAACCCGACCGTCTGCTGGTCGGACCAGGTCCACGCTGGTGTGTCCGGAGATGTACCGCGCAGGTTCTGCTGCAGATCGTCGCTGGCTGCCTCGAAGTGCACCCACAGCTCGTCACGCCCAACTGGTTCCGGTGGTCGCTCAAGGGCTGCGACTTCCGCCTCCATGGTCAGCCCGCGGCCCACGATGGTGCCCAGCACCACTGAACCTGCCCGAGGTGCCACAAGAGGTCATCGGCGTCCCAGTCGGGGCAGGTCGGTACCCGTCTCCCGGTGGGTGACTGGGCCAGGACCTTCACGAAGCGTGCCGGGTTGCCGGCGAGGTGGCCCAGATAGTCCAGGTTCTTCGGGCCGCCGTCGGAGTTCATGGTTCGCAACCATATAGGCGGCCGGTGACGGACTCTGGTTCTGCTCAGCGAACGCCGCGTGGCCGGAACTGGATGCTGATCCGTGGACCGACATACCTGGTCGTCTTGGGAACGGAGTGCTCCCAAGTCCGTTGGCACGACCCGCCCATCACGAGCAGGTCGCCGTGGCCGAGGACATGGCGGGTAGTCCCCCCAAGGCCGCCGCCACGGGGGCGCAGAAGCAGCGCCCGGGGAGCCCCGACCGAGATGATGGCGACCAGCGTGTCCTGCCAAGACCCACGACCGATGGTGTCACCATGCCAGGCGACGGAGTCGCGGCCGTCGCGGTAGTAGCAGAGCCCGGCGGTCCGCAGCGGCTCTCCGAGCTCGCGCGCGTAGTAGGTGCTGAGCGCGGACCGAGCCTGCCCGAGAACGGGATCAGGAAGTCGGTCGTTTTCGTCGTAAAAGCTGATCAGGCGCGGGACCTCGACCTCATGGTCGTACATCCGTCGGCGCTCGCCATGCCAGGGGACGTCGCGGGCGAGCCGGGTGAACAGTTCGTCTGCACCGGTCAGCCAGCCAGGGCGAATGTCGATCCAAGCGCCCTGAGCCAGTGCGCTGCGTCGGATCGCGGGGTCAAGGCTTCGGAGTCCGACCTCGTCGATGCCGTCGAGCAGGGAACCCTGCAATGCCACGGACATCACGTCAGCATACTCCGAGGTCGAACATATGTATGAGAAGAGTTGCGTCCTGTCGAGTTTGTGATGCTGGACGTGGCGCTGAGCGGCACGGCATACCGCCGTTCGCCGGCCGGCATAGGACAATGAGGCCATGGCCCTATATCGCGACGCTGCGATCGTCCTGCGCGCCCAGAAACTGGGTGAGGCGGATCGCATCGTCACACTTCTGACCCGCCAGCACGGCAAGGTCAGGGCCGCCGCCAAGGGTGTGCGCCGGACCAAGTCGCGTTTCGGCGCTCGGCTCGAGCCGTTCATGATCGTCGACGTCCAGCTCTATGAGGGGCGCTCGCTGGACACCGTGACCCAGGCCGTAACCATTGCCCCGTATGGCGATCCGATCGCTCGCGACTACGTCTCTTACACCGCCGCGACAGCAATGCTCGAGACGGCCGAGCGGCTCACCGAGGAACGCGAGCCCGCGGTTCAGCAGTTCTTGTTGCTGGCCGGCGGGCTGAGCGCACTGGCCGGTGGCGAGCATGAGGCGGGGCTGGTGCTGGACTCCTACCTGCTTCGGTCGCTGGCTGTTGCGGGGTGGGCACCGAGCTTTCATGACTGCGCACGCTGTGGTGCGCCGGGGCCTCAGCGCGCTTTCAACCTTGCCAGCGGCGGTACCGTCTGCCCATCCTGCCGCACGCCCGGCTCAGCGGTACCGGCGCTGGCCACCCTGGAGCTTCTTGCGGCGCTGCTCGTCGGTGACTGGGGCGTCGCTGATAAGAGCCTGCCCCAGCACCGTCGTGAGGGCAGTGGTCTGGTGACCGCCTTCCTGCAATGGCATCTCGAGCGCGGCGTGCGCTCCCTAAGACTGGTGGAGCGAACATGACGAAGCCGGAGTCGAGTTGTCGACCGTGAGCAACCCGCCGTTCGCCCATCCGTCCGGGGCCCGCCCGCCCGATGTGCCCGCGGAGCTGATCCCCGGGCACATCGCGATCGTCATGGACGGCAACGGCCGCTGGGCGAACGCTCGGGGTTTACCTCGCACTAAGGGTCATGAGGCCGGTGAGGCGTCGTTGCTCGACGTTGTAGCGGGAGCCATCGAGATCGGCGTCAAGAACGTCTCGGCCTATGCCTTCTCCACCGAGAACTGGAAGCGCTCGCCGGACGAGGTCCGCTTCCTGATGGGCTTCAATCGTGATGTGATCCGGCGCCGCCGAGACGTCCTTAACGACTGGGGTGTGCGGGTTCGGTGGATGGGTCGGCGCCCACGCCTGTGGCGCTCGGTGATCAAGGAGCTCGAGATCGCCCAGGCGATGACCCGCAACAACACGGTCATGACATTGACGATGTGCGTCAACTACGGCGGCCGGGCTGAGATCGCCGATGCCACGCGCCGGATCGCTCAGCTCGTGCTGGACGGGCGGCTCAAACCAGGCCACATCGACGAACACACACTCGCCCGGCACCTCGACGACCCTGCGATGCCTGACGTCGACCTTTTCGTGCGGTCCTCAGGCGAGCAGCGGACCAGCAACTTCCTCCTGTGGCAGTCTGCCTACGCCGAGATGGTCTTCCTAGACACCCTCTGGCCGGATTTCGACCGGCGCGACCTGTGGCGTGCCATTGAGATCTACGCCGCCCGCGACCGACGGTACGGGGGCGCCGTGGACCGGTCGATGGGACCTGGCTGAGCAGCTGCCTCATGGGAGCCCGAGGGGCTCGACCGACGCAGGTCGTTCTTCGAACCGCCGGCGCCGACGAGGTGGCCCTGTACGACCCTGGTCGGTCTCATCTGGACGTTCACCGGCCGGTGAGGCCAGGCGAGCCAACCGGGCCAGGCAGGCGGGTCAGTCAGGCGGTGCAGGTTGAGCACAGGCCGAAGATCTCCAGGGTGTGGTGGACGTCGCTGAAACCGTTCTCAGCGCTGATCTTGTCCGTCCAGCTCTCGACAGCAGGTCCTTCGACCTCGACCGTCTTCCCGCAGTTGCGACAGACCAGGTGATGGTGATGGCCGTTGCTGCACCGCCGGTAGACAGCCTCGCCGTCGCTGGTCCGCATCATGTCTACGTCGCCGTCGGCGGCCATGGCCTGAAGCGTGCGATAGACCGTCGCCAGACCCACGCCCTGACCCTGGGCGCGAAGGCGCGCATGCAGGTCCTGAGCCGACATGAAGTCGCCAATGTTCACGAGCAGCGCTTCGACGGCAGCGCGCTGTCTGGTGGGCCGTCGGAAAGTTACGGACATCAATGCCTCACGGGTTCGTCGTGGGTCTGCAGCGGGTTGTGCTCGTCGTAGTGGCCTTCATGCGGAGCATGACGGTGGCCATCGTGAAGATAGTCAACATGGTGTTCGTGTTCGATCGCAGGGTGGCCGCAGTGCGGGCCGTGCTCGTGTTCGTGCTGCTCGGCCTCTTTGTGCTGCCTGCCCGTGATCCGACTTCGCAGGGCGCTGTATGACGCCGCGAGCAGAAACAGAGCAATGGCCAGCAGGACGATGGTGCCGCCCGGGGCGGTGTCGGCGTAGAACGACGCCGTGACCCCACCCACGCTGCAGATGACTCCGATCACCACAGCTATCCGCATCGCAGACCTGAAGCTGCCGGCGACCAGCTGAGCCGTGGCGTTCGGAACAATCATCAGCGCACTGATCAGCAGCAGGCCCACAACGCGCATCGCGACCACCACGGTGACGGCGGTGAGGACGGCCAGGGTGATGTTGAGTGCGGTGACCCGCATGCCAGTGGCCCGCGCGTACTCCTCGTCGTTTGCCACTGCGAAGAGTCGGGGAGCCAGCGCCCAGGTGAGCCCGACCACCACGAACGCCAGCGCGGCAAAGACCAGCAGGTCGGTGTGGGTCGTCGTGGAGATCGCGCCGAAGAGGTAGGAGTCGAGGTTGGTGGGTGCGCCGTTGGACCTGCCGATGACCACGACACCGAGCGCGATGCCGCCATAGAACATGACGGCAAGGGCGACGTCGCCGCTGGTCCGGCCGCGGGCCCGCACCAGTTCGATGCCAACCGCGGCCAGGACTGCGAACACAAGCGCGGTCAGAACCGGTGCCTGGTTCGTGAAGACGCCCACCGCGACACCGGCCAGGGCGACATGGCCCATGCCGTCACCGATCAGGGACAGCCGGCGCTGGACGAGGAAGACTCCCACCATCGGCGCAGCCAGGCCCACCAGGAACGCCGCCAGGAGTGCGTGCTGCATGAAGCTGAAGGACAGGATGTCAGGCACCGTGGCCTCCAGGTGGATGACTGATCTGGTCCAGTGGTCCCTCAGCCGCAGACGTCGCGGGCAGTTCCTGGTCGTCGTCGTGGTGGTGTCCGTCGTGGCCGGCCGCGGGGCCCCCCTGTGAGCGGGCATAGTCGCCAGGGGTGCCGTCAAAAGTGATCTGCCCCCCGTTGAGCTGGACGATCCG
>CABEBK010000216.1_pt1 | contig 17967 bp, 12 predicted proteins | sample 3132581 | NCBI WGS metagenome assembly CABEBK01 (sample SAMEA5534345, study PRJEB31848) | metagenome | biome: tundra; feature: field; material: soil | place: USA | collected 2013-05 | depth 0.45 m | reverse complement strand
GTGTTGGCCGCGCTCGACGCCGCCGAGGAGGAAGTCGCCGCGATCGCCGGGTTACGCGCCGGACGGGTCAGGCTCATGGCCTTCCCCTCGTCCTCAGCGACGCTGGTCCCTCGCGCACTGGCTCTGGTCAAGGAGCGTTTCCCCGATATCAAGGTGACTTTCACCGAAGCCGAGCCACCGGAGTCCCTGGCTGCGTTGCGTGCCGGCGAGTGCGACCTCGCGGTGGCCTTTGCCTATGAGGGCACCGACCTCGGACGTGGCGAGGAGGACCTCGACATGTTCGTCACCCACAAGCTGCTCGACGACGAGGTCCGGCTCGCGCTGCCCAAGAACCACCCGATGGCCAAGGCCAAGGTGGCCGAGCTATCCCTGCTTGGCGACGAGTCGTGGATCGCCGGCTGTCCGCGCTGTCGTGGTCACCTCCTGCAGATGTGCCACAAGTCCGGTTTCACGCCGAACGTGGCGTTCGAGACCGAGGACTACGTCGCCGTCCTGGGCCTGGTCGCCGAGGGCCTGGGCGTAGCGCTTATCCCCGACCTGATCCTCCGAAGCGCCAATCACCCAGACGTTGTCACCCTGCCGATCTCGCCGGCCTCGCGTCGGGAGGTCCATGTGGTCACCACGGCGGACCTGCAACGGGTTCCCGCGGTCAAGGCCACGTTGGACGCACTGTGCGAGGCGGCGACTGCAACGCCCCGCGTCTTTGCTCGCGGCTGAGCTCAGCGTCTTGGGATGCCTGCGGGCACCGCGACTGAACTTTCAAGGATCCAGTCCGGAGACCAAGAGGTGCAGCGGCAACCACGGTCAGCACGAACCCTGTCTTGAAGCAGTTCGCGTCCTCGATTCGGATCCTTCGCAGACGCGGCCAGCTCCTTGAAGAGCATCGGAGCCGAGCAGGTTGACAGCACGGCAACGACCCTACTCGCTTCAAGACAAGCCGATGTCCACTGTTATCAACATTGGCCAGAAGATTCACCCAGCGTTTATGCCAACACGAAAAGAGTTGCTGACGCAACCACGAGCAATGCCAGAACCCCGATCAGTACAAGGCGGCGAGAAGTGAAAGAGAAACGCCAAACGCGGAACCTCGGCGACGACCGACGCCGGTGACGACCGGACCTTTTTGAGACCGCTGGCGGCTCAACAACCGGCCCCGAGACAGCTGGCAGCGGTACCGCAGACTCGGACCTGTCGAGCTCACCGCTTCGTGCGCCGAAAGGATGAGACGGCCCAGCCGGCATCCGTCGTTGAGCCCCACGAAATAGTCGCGCTGTCACTGAATCGGAGGAGTCAGAGGGCTCGGACGGCTCAGAGGGCCGAGCCCTGAGGATGTCGGCGAGACGATCGGCAGTGAGATGGCGCGAGGTTTCGCGACCACGCTCGCCATCACGCCAACCATCACGTTGGGGCATGTCCACGTATCCATCCCTGAGGGAAGTCCGGCTGGACCCCGTAATAAGAAGTTACGGGATGGGGCGAAGGGTCGTTGGCTAATGATCAGAATTATGTCTGGTAGGAATGTACGTTGAGCCCGTTGAGCCCGTTGCCCTAAGCCAAACGGACTACAGAATCGACTATAAGATCCTTTGATACTCCAACATGGCACAGACTAGGACAATCAGCCGAAATAGCCTAGATCATGCCAGTCGCCTCTGAACCCAGCCGCGGATGTTGCCGTGATGGCGGATGATGACGAGCAGGGCGATACAGATGCCCCACGCCCGGCCGGCGGCGACGGGGTCCGGCAGCGGCGCCAGCCCGGCATACAGCGCGAGCAGTCCCGCCGCCACGATCGAAGAACCAGCCACCCACCTTGTCCACCACAGCATCAGTGCGAAGACCACGAGCATGCCCAGGGCAAACCACGGGAAGACCGCAAGTGTCGCGCCCAACGAGGTGGCGACCCCCTTGCCGCCGCGCCCGCGCAGGAACGGTGAAAGCACATGCCCGAGGACGGTCGCCAGGCCCACCACGTATGCCGTGAAGCGGTCAACCAGCAACAGCGCGAAGAACGTCGGTAGGAATCCCTTGAGAACGTCGAGCAGGCCCACGACGACTCCCCATCGCACCCCCAGGACACGACCGACGTTCGTTGCACCGGGGTTCCCGGAGCCCTGCCGAAGGTCCGCGTGGCGAGTCCTGGCGACGATGGTTGCCGGGTTGATCGACCCGACGAAGAACCCGAGCACGGCCGCCACCGCCACGACGATCCAGGACTCGGTCATGGACCAGCCTGGCCGAGGCCCGGTCGAGGCGAGACTGCGACGGCGATCGTGCCGGGACCGACGTGCGCACCGACCACCGCTCCGAGCTCAACGAGAATCACCGTCGTCCAGGACGGGGCTCTCGCCCGCAGACGGTCGGCCAGGTCGCTGGCCCGGCTGTGCGAGTCGAGGTGATGGACGGCGATGTCGACCCCTGGCTCCCCAGCAGCCGTGAGTGCCTGGAGAGCAAGCTCCTCCAGCCTGCTCAAGGCGCGGGCAGCCGTCCGTACCTTCTCGATTGGATTGATGTGCCCCTCCGATAGCGCCAGCAACGGCTTGATGGCCAGAGCCGAACCGAGCAGGGCCGAAGCAGCTCCGATCCGACCGCCGCGGCGCAGATGCTCCAGGGTGTCGACGTAGAAGATGACCGTGGCCGCCCGCGCCCGCGCACTAGCAATGGCCGCAACCGCCTTGACGTCCTGTCCCTGTTTGGCGGCCTCGGCTGCGGACAGCGCCGCATAACCGACTGCCATGCCCACCGAGCGGGAGTCGACGACCTCTACCGGGATCGGCGACTGACTCGCCGCGAGCGCGGCCGATCCGACGGTCCCGGACATGTCCGAGGAGATGTGCACGGACACGACGGCATCGGCGCCGCTGGCTGCCGCCGCCTCGTATGCGTCGAGAAAGGCCTGCGGCGACGGACGTGACGTGCTGACCTTCGTGAACTTGCGAAGGGCGACCGCCAACTCGGCGGTGGTGAAGTCGACGCCCTCGCTGTACTCCCGCCCGCCCAGAACGACGTGCAACGGAACAACAGCAATGCCATGGCTCGCCGCAAGATCCTCGGGCAGGGATGCCGTGGAGTCGGTGACGATCGCAACACTCACCCGGGCAGGCTATCGCTGTCCGGCGCCGTCCCTAAGAATGCCGGAGATCCGCACCCGTCCCGAGGTTTGTCAGCTGGCGACGATGTTGACGAGGTTCGGCGCACGCACGATAACCTTGCGGACAGCCTTGCCCTTCAGTGCAGCCTTGATCTTGTCGCCCGCGAGTGCAAGAGCCTGCAGGTCTTCCTCGCCGATGCCAGCCGCCACCTCGAGGCGGTCACGCACCTTGCCCTGGACCTGAACGACACAGGTCACGGTCTCGTCCACGAGCAGCGCCGGGTCAGCCTTCGGGAAATCAACATAGGTCAACGACTCGGCGTGCCCCATTTTGGCCCAGAGCTCCTCGGCGATGTGCGGTGCCACCGGAGCGGTCATGACGACCAGCGCAGCGGCGGCCTCGCGCGGCACGCAGGGCAGTCTGGTCAGCGCATTGTTGAACTCGATCAGGCGCGCAATGGCGGTGTTGAAGCGCAGACCCTCATAATCGGTTCGCAACGCATCAATGGTCTTGTGCAAGAGACGCTTCGTGGCCTCATCCGGGGCATCCTCGGTCACCAGCAGCTCACCGGTGCCTTCGTCGATCACGTTACGCCAGAGGCGTTGCAGGAATCGCTGTGCCCCGATGACGGCTCGCGTCTCCCACGGACGTGACAGGTCCAGCGGACCCATCGACATCTCGTAGACCCGGAACGTGTCGGCGCCGTAGACCTCGAACATCTCATCCGGGGTGACGACGTTCTTCAGGGACTTGCCCATCTTCCCGTACTCACGGGTGACCGTCGATCCCTTCCAGGTGTAGGCGACCTCACCGCTGGGTGTTGCCTCCTCGATGACTTCGGCGGCGGGCACGGACTGGCCGCGGCTGTCACGGAAGAAGTACGCCTGGATGTAGCCCTGGTTGAACAGCTTGCGGAAGGGTTCTTCGCTGCTGACGTGACCAAGGTCGAACAGCACCTTGTGCCAGAACCGGGAGTAGAGCAGGTGCAGCACCGCGTGCTCGACGCCACCGACATACAGATCGGCGCCGCCGGTATCAACGGCGCCAGGCGGTGCCCCCACCACGGCTTGGGCCTGCTTGCCCATCCAGTACTTCTCCACCTCGGGGTCAACCAAGGCGTCGTTGTTGGCCGGATCCAGATAGCGCAGCTCGTACCAGCAGGAGCCGGCCCAGTTGGGCATCGTGTTGGTCTCGCGGCGATAGGACTTCAGGCCGTCGCCCAGGTCCAGCTCGACATTGACCCAATCCTGCGCCCGGGCCAGCGGCGGCGCCGGGTTGGACTCCGCGTCCTGCGGGTCGAACGTGGCCGGCGAGTAGTCCGCAACCTCAGGCAGAAGCACAGGCAGCATCGACTCGGGCAGGGCAATCACGCTGCCGGCCTCGTCGTAGACGATGGGGAACGGCTCGCCCCAGTAACGCTGCCGCGAGAACAGCCAGTCGCGCAGCTTGTAGGTGACCGTCTCCTCGCCGAGGCCCTTGTCCTGCAGCCATTCGATGGTCCTGGCCTTGGCCTCGGTGACCCGCAGGCCGTTCAGCGAGATCTCGTCGTTGGCGGAGTTGATTGCCAGCCCATCGCCAACGAACGCCTGGTCCTGTGGGTGACCGTCTGGTGGCTGCACGGTGCGGATGATCGGCAGGTCGAACTTGGTCGCGAACTCGTAGTCGCGCACGTCCTGACCCGGCACTGCCATGATCGCGCCGGTGCCGTAGCCCATCAGCACGTAGTCGGCCACGAATACCGGAATCGATCGCCCGTCAACGGGATTGATGGCGAAGGCCCCCGTGAACGCTCCGGTCTTGTCCTTGCCCTCGGACTGCCGCTCTACGTCGCTCATCCGAGATGCCGTCAGCCGGTATGCCGCAACGGCCTCCCGTGGAGTCACAGTCTCGGGTCCGCCGGGAACCCACGCCTCACGCGTACCCTGCGGCCAGACATCAATCGGGACGATCGAATCCACCATTGGATGCTCAGGGGCCAGAACCATGAAGGTGGCACCGAACAGCGTGTCCGGGCGCGTCGTGAAGACATCGATGGCAACAGTCTTAGCGCCATCTGCAGCTGTCGAGCCCTCTGCGACAGGTACCTGGAAGGAGACCTTGGCCCCGGAAGAACGACCAATCCAGTTGCGCTGCATCAGCTTGACCGGCTCGGGCCAGTCCAGCCGGTCCAGGTCGTCAACCAGGCGGTCTGAGTACTTAGTGATCCGCATCATCCACTGCGACAGGTTGCGCTTGAAGACCGGGAAGTTGCCACGCTCGGAACGACCGTCGGTGGTGACCTCCTCGTTGGCCAGGACGGTGCCCAGCCCCGGACACCAGTTGACTGGTGCCTCGCTGGTGTATGCGAGCCGGTGATCGTCGATCTCCTTGCGCTGGACGTCGGCGTCCAGCCACTCCCATGGCACGCCGGAGGTCGTCTTCCGCTCCCCCGACTCAAGGGCCGCGACGAGCTCACTGATCGGCCGGGCCCTTCCGCGCCCGCCATCGGCCGAGTCGTCATACCAGCTGTTGAAGATCTGGACGAAGATCCACTGGGTCCACCGGTAGAACTCCGGTTCCATGGTGGCGATCGCGCGCCGGTCGTCATGGCCCAGTCCCAGGCGGCGCAGCTGCCGCCGCATGTTGACCATGTTCTCTTCAGTGGTCTTGCGGGGGTGCTGGCCGGTCTGCACGGCATACTGCTCGGCCGGCAGCCCGAACGCGTCGTAGCCCAAGGTGTGCAGGACGTTCTTGCCGGTCATCCGCTGGAAGCGCGCGAAGACGTCGGTGGCAATGAAGCCCAGCGGATGGCCGACGTGCAGTCCGGCGCCGGAGGGGTAAGGAAACATGTCCAGAACAAAGAGTTTCTTGCGGCCGGCCACGCCCTTGGGGTCAGCCCACGGGCCCGCCGGGTTCGGGGCGTGGAACGTACCCTCGCTCTGCCAGCGGTCCTGCCACGACGTCTCGATGCGTTCGGCCATCTCGGCCGTATATCGGTACGGAGTGTCGTTCATCATCGCGTCCTCTGCTCGTCGTCCTGCGAGTGCATGCTCCTGGGGCCCCTGACTGGCACATAAGAAAACCCCTCACGCAGGAGGGGTTGCCGCGTTGAGGTCCGGGTCGGGCCAACGCGGCTAACTAAGGAGCAGCGAACTTCGCATGGGTGACACGTTAGCGCAGGCTGGGGCCCTGCCGGCGACCACCATCAGCAAGTGGACGAGGTCAGGGGTTACGAGAGGCCGTCACCCGCACAGGTGACAGCCTCTCGAAGCCAGCAGAACGTGGATCCCTACAGGGAAGCAACCTTCTTGGCCATGGACGACTTCTTGTTCGCCGCGTTGTTCTTGTGGATGACGCCCTTGCTCACGGCCTTGTCGAGCTTGGTCGAAGCAACTTTGAGCGCGCCGGCAGCGGCAGTGGCGTCGCCGGACTCGGCCGCAGCCTTGAACTTGCGGATCCAGGTACGGAGCTCACTCTTAACGGCCTTGTTGCGTTCGGTGGCCAGAGCGTTGGTCTTGATGCGCTTGAGCTGGGACTTGATGTTTGCCACGTGGAATCTTTCTCACATTCGGGTAGGTCGATGAGTCTCTGTCATGAGGGCGACAGAAGCGACTCGGGACCGGGCGTGGGGATACCCGTGGTTGAGCCGCTCTGGGTGGAACTGCATGCGCACACGACCTGAGCGCGCACGCGACGACCAAATCTAGCAGCGAAGGCCACGCCCCGCCAAACCGCAACCTCGTCGGCAGCTCCGCATCACCAGCACTGGACCGTTCCTGTTGTCACGCTTCAGCGAGGATTGCGGGCATCGCAGATCGTCAGGATCGTACGCTCGACGGCATAGACCGGGTCGCGGCCACCGCCCTTGACCTCGAAATCCGCCGCGGCGACGGCCTGAATCCCCCGGCCAACGCCCTCGGGATCCCAGCCGTTGAGCTTCCTGCGGGCCTGGTCGACCTGCCATGGTGCCATCGCGAGAGTCTTGGCCAGCTGGGCGGAGGAGCCGCGACCTGCGCTGCCGACCTTCACCATCTGGCGCAGCTGCATTGCCAGCACAGCGACGATCGGCACCGGGCTGTCACCAGCCGCGATGGCGTGGCGTAAGAGTCGCAACGCCTCCCCCGCATTGCCGGCGATCGCGGCATCAGCAACCTTGAAAGCCGTCGTCTCGACCTTGCCGCCCTGATAGGTCCCGACCAGCGTCTCGTCAACCAGGCCCTGAGTGTCGGCGACCAGCTGCGCGCAGGCCGAGGTCAGCTCGCGGAGGTCCTTGCCCACCGCCTCGACCAGAGCCCTGACGGCACCGGGCGTGGCCTTGCGGCCCTGACGGCGGAACTCGTTGGCGACGAACTGCGCCTTGTCGCCATCTGACTTGATCAGCTGGGCGTCGATGACCCGGGCCCCGGCCTTCTTCAAAGTGTCCAGGACCTTCTTGCCGCGCGCACCGCTCTTGTGCGCCACGACCAGCGTGATCTCGTCGGCCGGTGCCTCCAGGTAGGCCAGGACGTCGGTCTGCAGATCGTCTGGTGCCTCATCGAGATCAAAGACGACTATCGCTTTGGTCCCACCGAACAACGAGGGGGAAGCATGCATGGTGAGCGTCCCGCTCTGGTAACCCTCGGCATACAGCTTGATGACCTCGAGATCGGGGTCGCGGGCCCGCAGTGCCTCCAGGGTCGAGGCAAGCGCACGCTCGGCAAGCACGCTTTCCGGGCCCGAGATCAGTACGTATGGCGGCGCACCGGCTATGGGGGCGTGCATGCTCTGGTTGCTCACGAGGCAAAGACTGTCATGCCGCGGTGACAGAGACCTGCCACGCTCAGAACGCCATCTTCGGTGAGTCCGACAGCTCAAGGCCCAAGAGGTTCAGCCGGGCGATGATCACGTCATCCTCCAGCTCGAGGTGGTCGGCCAGCTCATCGAGAGTCAGCCCCAGTTCGACGCCTTCGCGCAGCTCGCTGTCCTGCTCGGAGCTCCAGGAATGGCCCTGCGTGATGGCGGTGCGCGCAGATCCGGCAACTGGCGGGTTGCCGGCCACGGGCCGATCGTCCGCCGGCCGGTCATCCTGGTCCTCACCACCCATTGGGATACCTTCGATCACCCCTGCGATTCCGCGCAGTGCCGGCTCATGCACCGGCAGGGGTTCGGCTGCAGTCTGGTCCAGACGCGTCAGTGCCGCCAGGACCATGGCCTTGTCGATTGTCGGCCAGAAAGGTGGCAGGGACTTCTGCAAGAACCCGGCATAACGTGCGGTCATCATCCGCGAGTCGAGGATGGCCACAACCCCTCGGTCATCGCCGCGGCGCACCAGCCGGCCGGCACCCTGAGCCAGGCGCAAGGCCGCGTGGGTGGCCGAGACCGCCATGAAGCCGTTGCCTCCCATCCGGGCAATGGCCTGCGAACGCGCCGAGGACAGCGGGTCGTCCGGGCGCGGGAACGGGATCCGGTCGATGATGACCAGCTGACAGGACGAACCGGGGACGTCGACGCCCTGCCACAGCGAGAGGGTCCCGAACAAACAGGTCCGGGCCTCGCGGGCGAACTGTCGTACCAGCGTGGAGGTCTGGTCCTCCCCCTGGCAGATGAACTCGATGCTGTCGGTGTCACGGCCGAACCGCTCCCGCATCGCCTCGGTCGCGGCAACGGCTGCGCGCATCGAGGAGAACAGCCCGAGCGTGCGGCCCCCCGCAGCCCGTACCAGCTCCTCGATCTCGTCGAGCGTCTCGGGCGCCATGCCGTCACGCCCCGGAGCCGTCAGGTGCTTGGCGACATACGCAATGGCCTGCTTGGGGTAGTCGAACGGGCTACCGACGTCGAGCCCACGCCAGGTCGGCGCGCCCTCACCGCGCAGCCCGAGGGTCCCGGCGACAGCCTCGAACGTGCCACCAAGCTCGAGGGTGGCCGAGGTCATGACGACCGTGCGGTCGCCGAACACCTTGTCCCGCATCAACATCGCCACACTCATCGGCGCCACCTTCAGCACGGAGCCACGGCGTGGGTCCTTGCTCACCCAGGCGACATCGAGCTCGCGCTCCTCCAGCATCCGCTCGGCGTTCTCGAAGATCTCATCGATCGCCGCGCGGGCGACCTGCCGGGCGCCGTCGTTGTCCTCAGGCGATGCCGGCTTCAGCTCGGTCTGCACCCCGCGGGCCGAGTCCCGCACCCGCGCAAGAGCAAGAGCAAGAGATTCCGGTATGCCGTTCAGCCGCCCCTCGGGCAGCTCTTCGACGATCGCGGCGAGAAACTCAGATGCATCGGTGACCTGGTCGGTCCCGGCCAGACGCCCGGCACGCTTGGCGGCGCCGGCAATCATCGGGACGGTCAGCTCGTCGGTGATGGTGGAGGTGACCCGGTCGACAAGATCATGACCCTCGTCGACGATCAGCAGGTCGTGCTCGGGCAGCATCTGCCGGCCTTCGAAGGAGTCGATGGACATGAAGGCGTGGTTGGTCACGACCACATCGACGTCCTTGGCGCCCGAGCGTGCCTGCTCCACAAAGCACTCGGTGACCATCGGGCACTTCTGGCCCAGACACTCGTGCGCCGCGACCGACACCTGGCGCCAGGCCCGCTCTGAGACTCCCGGCAGGAGCTCGTCGCGGTCACCGGACTGGGTCTGCTCGGCCCAGGACCGCAGTCGGACGACCTCGGCTCCCAACCACGAGGCGTTGGCGTCCACCGCTCCCACCGACAGGAGGCTGCCCTCGTCATCAGCGGGAAACCCGCCGGACAGCTTGTGCCGGCACAGGTAGTTGCGGCGACCCTTAACCAGAGCCCAGGTCGGTTGGCGGCCCAGGATCGGGGCAATCGCCTTAGCCAGCCGGGGCATGTCAAAGTCGACGATCTGGGCCTGCAGGGTCAGCGTCGCTGTGGCCACAACCGTGGGCCGACCCGTGTCGAAGGCATGCACCACGGCGGGGATCAGATAGGCCAGCGACTTGCCCGTGCCCGTGCCTGCCTGGACCAGGAGATGCTCGCGCTTGGCGATGGCATCGGCCACAGCGTGCACCATCTGGAGCTGACCAGGGCGCTGGACACCACCGATACCCTTCACTGCCGCGTCCAGGAGTGCGTCGAGGTCGTGGGCTTTCAAAGGCATTGCCTCAGGTTATGCCCGTTGGAGCCTCAGTCCGCGTATGCCGCGAGCTCGTCGACCAACGTCTTGTTGACCTTGGCCTCGAGCCGGGTGCCGTGCTCGGTGTGCTCACTAGTGAGGATCTCGGCTTCGCGGTGCAGCCTGTTGACCAGGTCGCCCCGGTCATAGGGCAGAAGCACCGTCACCGCGATGTCCGGCCGCGGCAGCTCGTCAGCGATGAGGCCCCGGAGCTCGTCCAGTCCCTCGCCCGTGCGGGCCGAGACGACGATCGAGTGCTTCTCGCTGCGCCGAAGCCGGTCCAGCACCTCGGGGTCGGCGGCGTCAGCCTTGTTGACGACGATGACCTCCCTGATCTGGTCACCGCCCACCTCGGCAAGAACTGCGCGCACAGCCGAGATCTGAGACTCGGGGTCGGGGTGCGACCCGTCGACGATGTGAAGTAGCAGGTCGGCATCGCCGACTTCTTCAAGGGTCGAGCGGAACGCCTCGACGAGCTGGGTCGGCAGCGCGCGGACAAACCCAACGGTGTCCGAAAGGGTGTACAGCCGGCCGTCTGCGGTCTCTGCCCTGCGCACGGTCGGGTCCAGGGTTGCGAACAGCTGGTTGTCGACCAGGACACCGGCCCCGGTGAGCCGGTTGAGCAGGGAGGACTTGCCGGCGTTGGTGTAGCCGGCAATGGCGACGCTGGCGACCCCCTTGACCTTGCGACTGTGCCGCTTGGTATCCCGTGTGGTCTTCATGGCCTTGATCTCGCGCTTGAGCTTGGCGATCCTGCTGTTGATCCGGCGTCGGTCGAGCTCGATCTTGGTCTCGCCGGGGCCGCGTGAGCCCATGCCCTGGCCGCCGGCCGCCTGGCCCCCGGCCTGACGCGACATCGACTCACCCCAGCCACGCAGGCGCGGCAGGAGGTACTGCAGCTGGGCCAGCTCAACCTGTGCCTTGCCTTCACGGCTTTTGGCGTGCTGGGCGAAGATGTCGAGGATCAAGGCGGTGCGGTCAATGACCTTGACCTTCACGACGTCCTCGAGCGCCCGTCGCTGTCCGGGGCTGAGCTCGCCGTCGCAGATCACCGTGTCGGCCCCCTCGGCGATGACGACATCGCGCAGCTCAATCGCCTTGCCGGACCCCAGGAACGTACTCGTGTCGGGCCTTTGGCGACGCTGGATCAGTCCGGCGAGCACGGTCGAACCGGCAGTCTCAGCCAGGGCTGCCAGCTCACGGATCGAGTTGTCCGCATCCTCGACGGTTCCTTCGGTCCACACCCCGCAGAGCACCACACGCTCCAGGCGCAGCTGGCGGTACTCAAGCTCGGTAATGTCCTGGAGCTCAGTCGAGAGGCCGGGGACCCGGCGCATGGCCGCGCGTTCCTCACGGTCAAGCTGGGCGCCATCGCCGTCGGCGCCAAAGTCCGATTGATTGCGGTGCCAGGTGTCGTCGTCGCTCAGCGCCGAGGCCTTGAAGTCGAACAGATCAGATCGTTGAGTCATATCTCCCTTAGGATCGCACCTTTTTCAACCACCCGTGCGAACTGGTTGTTCCGGTATGCCGCCTGACCACAGCTCACCTTGCCCCAGTACGGCGACAGGTGGGTGTTCTGTCTTCATAGGGGCTACGGATCTGCATATGATGCACACCAGCCAGGATCAGCGCGACCATCGACAGTTCCAGTCGAAGACCGGAGTCAGCTTGTGAGTTCCCTCGACCCGGCCGGTGCGCTGCGCATTGCTCTGACCAGCTACCGGAGCAAGCCTCACTGCGGTGGGCAAGGCGTCTACGTCCGGCACCTCTCGCGGGAGCTCGTCGCCCTCGGTCACCGGGTCGAAGTCTTCTCCGGCCCCCCCTACCCCCAGCTCGACGAGCGGGTGGCGCTGACCCGTGTGCCGAGCCTGGACCTGTATGCCGAGCCCAAGCCATTCCGGACACCGCGCCCGTCGGAGTTTCGCGACCTCACCGACCTGCTCGAGTTCGGCACGATGTGTACCGCCGGATTCCCCGAGCCCCGGACGTTCTGCCGACGGGTGGCGCCGCTGTTGTCCGCCCGCGCTGGGGAGTTTGATGTCGTCCACGACAACCAGGGGCTGGGTCCGGCGTTGCTCGACGTCACCAGGGCCGGGTTGCCGCTCGTGGCCACCATCCACCATCCGATCTCGGTCGACCGTGAGGTCGAGATCGGGGCCGCGCCGTGGTACCGGCAGCTGATACTGCGCCGCTGGTTCGGATTCGTCCGGATGCAGGCTCGCGTCGCCCGGCAGATCGATCATGTGCTGGTGCCCTCACTCAGCAGCGCGCATGACGCGATCCGCGACTTCGGCCTTCAACCCGACCAGCTGCACGTCGTCCCGATGGGCGTGGACACCGACCTGTTCCGCCCTCGGGGAAGCCGGGTACCAGGACGCATCGTGGCCCTGTGTAGCGCGGATGTTCCCCTGAAGGGACTTGCCGTGCTGCTACGGGCACTCGCCGCCTTGCCGGATGAGCAAGACGCCCACCTCACGGTGGTGTCGAAGCCGACACCGGGCGGCAAGACCGAGCAGCTCGTCGCGGCGCTCGGTCTCTCCCAACGTGTGCACTTCGCCTCAGGTCTGACGGACACCGACATCGCCGAGCTGATGGCCTCGGCGGAGGTGGCCTGCGTGCCCTCGCTCTACGAGGGCTTCTCGTTGCCGGCAGTAGAGGCGATGGCCTCTGGCACGGCATTGGTCGCCAGTGACGTTGGCGCTCTGGCGGAGGTGATCGGCCGTGACGGTCGCGCAGGAATCTTGGTCCCTGCCGGGCAAGCGGGTGCACTGACCACGGCGCTCGGCGGCCTGCTCTGCGACTCCGCCCACCGCGCCACCATGGGAACGGCCGCACGCGCGCGGGTTGAGGAGCGGTTCAGCTGGACGGCGACGGCGCAGGCGACTGTCGAGGTGTACCGCAAGGCGATCACCGACGCAGCGACGGGCCGGACCAGCGAACGACTTCCGGTGGCCTCGTGCTGACCATCGACTTCGACCGCCTCGGTGTCCTGCCGGGCCAGGCGCTTCTCGACATCGGTTGTGGCAGCGGCCGGCATACGTTCGAGGCCTTACGCCGCGGCGCGGACGTCGTGGCCCTCGACCAGAACGCCGAAGACCTGTTGGGCGTCGAGGTGATGGTCGCGGCGATGGTTGACGCGGGCGAGGTCGCCAGACCAGAGGGCCCGGTGACGCTTCGCGCCGACGCTCTGGCACTGCCCTTCCCGAACGACAGCTTCGACCGGGTTATCGCCTCCGAGATCCTCGAGCACGTCCCGCAGGACGGCGCGGCGATCGCCGAGATCTTTCGGGTGCTCAGGCCCGGTGGCCTCGTCGCCGTCAGTGTCCCGCGGCGGTGGCCCGAGTGGATTTGCTGGGCGCTGTCCGACGCCTACCACGAGGTCCCGGGCGGCCACGTGCGCATCTACCGCGGACACCAGCTCCTCGCGACGCTGCAGACCGCAGGCCTGGAGCCGCTGGACAGCCACCACGCACACGCACTGCACTCACCGTACTGGTGGCTGAAGTGCGTTTCAGGAGTCCAGCAGGAGAACTCGCTCACCCAGGGCTACCACAGGCTGCTGGTCTGGGACATGACGCGCCGGCCGTGGCTCACCTGCACCGCCGAACGTCTGCTCAACCCCATCCTCGGAAAGAGCCTGGTGCTCTACCTCCGTAAGCCAGGCGCGGGCGAGTGACGCGGCCCCAGCCGCACCTTCCGGGCACTCTGACGGCCGACCAGATCCGGATAACCGGGCAGCACATCGCTGACCAACAGCTAGCCAGCGGGCTGATCCCCTGGTTCCGCGGCCACCACGGGGACCCCTGGGACCATGTCGAGGCGGCGATGGCGCTGACCGTATGCGGGCTCGACGACGCAGCGGGGCTGGCGTTCGAGTGGAGCGCGGCGCACCAGCGGCCCGACGGCAGCTGGCCGATGGAGACCACAGCCAGCGGCATCCGCGACAAGCGCATCGACACCAACCAGTGCGCCTACCTCGCGGTTGGTGTGTGGCACCGCTGGCTGATCACCGGGGACCGGCCCCAGGTCGACGTGATGTGGCCGGTCGTGCGCCGAGCCATCGAGCTGGTCGTCGCGCTTCAGCTGCCCTTCGGCGGGATCGCCTGGTCGCGCAACGATACTGGCGAGGTGAGCGAGAGTGCCCTGCTCACCGGCAGCTCCAGCACGGTAATGTCGCTGCGATGCGCCATGGCACTGGCCGAACTGGTCGGTGACCCACAGCCGGACTGGGAGCTCACCGCCGCCCGGCTTGCGCATGCGGTGGCGATCCACCCTGACTGTTTCCTGGACAAGAGCCGATTCTCGATGGACTGGTACTACCCCGTGCTCGGCGGCGCCGTCCGGGGCCCCGCAGGCCGAGAGCACCTGAACCGCAGGTGGGACGAGTTCGTCGTACCGGGATTGGGCGCACGCTGCGTCTCAGACCAGCCATGGGTGACCGTCGCAGAGACCTGCGAGCTGGTGCTCACCCTCGACGCAGTCGGCGACCGCACACGGGCGCGGGATCTGTTCGACTCCGTGCAGCACCTGCGCGAGGCCGACGGTGGTTTCTGGACCGGTTACGTCTGGCCCGACGACGCGATCTGGCCCGAGGAACGCAGCACATGGACCGCAGCGGCCGTCGTCCTGGCGGCGGACGCGCTGGCGGGTTCCTCTTTGGGCAGCGGGCTCTTCCGCGGCGACGGGCTGCCCACACTGATCCAGATTGGCGCGGCAGACTGCGACGAGCAGTGCATCACCCTTACCGGAGACCTGGCTTGAGGCTCGACCCGGGCTTGGCAGAGCTGGCCGCGCGCACGAAAGGCTTCATGCCGGACGACGAAGCGGCGGCCCTGCGCCAGGCAGCAGCAGCGGTCGCGCCCGGTTTGTGGCTCGAGATCGGTTCCTACTGTGGCAAATCCACCGTGCACCTCGGGTCCGTTGCCGCCGAAGGCGGCTCGCACCTGGTCACACTCGATCACCACCACGGCTCGGAAGAGAACCAGCCGGGGTGGCAGTGGCACGACCAGTCCCTGATAGACCCGCGCACCGGCCGGCTCGACACGCTGCCGTCACTGCGGCGCACCCTTTCCGAGGCCGGCCTCGAAGGCACAGTGAGCGTCTTGGTCGCATCCACACAGCAGGTTGCTCCGTGGTGGACCAGCCCGTTGACCTTGCTGTTCCTGGACGGCAATCACACCGAAGCCGTCGCCCAGCACGACTATGCCGCGTTTGCCCGACACCTCCTTCCGGGCGGTTTGCTCGCCGTGCACGACGTGTTCCCCGACCCACGCGACGGCGGACAGCCTCCATGGCACGTCGTGCAAAGGGCGCTGGACGAAGGCACTTTCACCCAGGTGGGCACCCACGGCTCCCTACGCCTGCTAGAGCGCGCCGCCGCCGAGGCTGTCGATCCGAGCTAGGCATCGCTCACCCTCAATCTGCGGGGACAAGGCCAGATCTGCAAGGATTCTCGGCTTATTAATATTCGTGGTTTCGGCGCCTTCCCAGGGGAGTTACGCTACCGTAGGTTACCGACCGGTAAGCACATAGGAGGTGCCGTGGTGAGCACGCGCGAGCGCACGGCAATGCTGAACGGGCACGAGTTCTCGTACCTGGACAGCGGCGAGGGCCCGGCAATTCTGTTTATTCATGGGCTCACTGGGTCACGCCGGAACTGGGCCCGTCTGACAGACACGCTAAAAACCGATCACCGAGTGCTGGCGCCCGACCTGTTTGGCCACGGAGCGTCGGCAAAACCGATGGGTGACTACTCGCTCGGCGCGCACGCGGCAACCTTGCGCGATCTGCTCGATCTGCTGAGCATCAGTCGCGTCACCTTGGTGGGGCACTCCTTCGGCGGCGGCATCGCGATGGAGTTCTGCTACCTGTTCCCCGAGCGGGTACAGCGTCTCGTCCTGGTCTCCAGCGGAGGCCTCGGGCGAGATGTCAGCCGGCTGCTCCGCGCGGCCACTTTGCCCGGCGCCGAATTGGTCCTACCGCTGATCGCATCCAGCTGGGTGCGCGGACGAGTCGAAGCAGCCGGACGGATCCTTGCCCGAACGGGCTTGCGGGCGAGTCCGGAGACGACCGAGGTCTGGCGCGGGTTCACGACCCTGGCCGACGCCGATACCCGACGAGCCTTTCTCGCCACAACCCGCGGCGTCATTGATCCTGGAGGACAGACCGTCTCTGCCCATGATCACTTGCCGATGGGCATCGAGATCCCCACGCTGATCGTCTGGGGCACCCGGGACCGGATGATTCCCGCCTGGCATGCGACCGCCGGCCATCAGGCGATCGCCGATAGCCGCGTGGTTCTGTTCGAGGGCGCCGGTCACTTTCCACACCTGGACGAGCCTGAGCGGTTCGCTCAGGTGTTGGGCGACTTCATGGCTCGCTGAGGGCGGCGCGGAGGATCCCGCTCAGGCAGCGCAAAGGGATGGACTTGCCGCTGCCGGTGCTTCAACCGTCAGGCGATGCTGCTGGCGGCGTGGCGGCCTGCGATGCGGCCCGAGAAGAGACAGCCGCCGAGAAAGGAACCCTCCAGGGAGTTGTAACCGTGCATCCCTCCGCCACCGAACCCGCTCACCTCACCGGCCGCATACAGGCCGGCCAACGGTTGCCCGCTGTTGGTCAGGACGCGACCTTGCAAGTCGGTCTCCAGACCGCCGAGGGTCTTGCGGGTGAGGATGTTGAGGCGGACCGCTATCAGAGGTCCCGCCTTGGGATCGAGCAGCTTGTGCGGCGCCGCGGTCCGCCAGATCCTGTCGCCGCGGTACTTGCGGGCGCCGCGAATCGCGGTCACCTGGGCGTCCTTGGTGAACTTGTTGTTCATCTCCCGGTCTCGGGCAGCCACGATCCGGGCCAATGCGTCGGCGTCGATGAGCGGCTGATCTGTCAGCTGGTTCATCCCGGTTGCCAGGTCGCGGAGGTTGTTGGCGACGATGAAGTCCTCCCCGTGTGCTTTGAACGCCTCCACCGGTCCGGGCACGCCAGACCTGACGCGCCGCAACAGCAGCCTGACGTCCTTGCCGGTCAGGTCTGGGTTCTGCTCGGACCCCGAGAGGGCGAACTCCTTCTCAATAATCTTTTGGGTGAGCACGAACCACGAGTAGTCATAGCCGGTGCTCATCACATGCCTGAGGGTGCCGAGGGTGTCGAAGCCCGGGAAGTACGGCGCCGGAAGACGATTGCCCTCGGCGTCAAGCCACAACGATGAAGGCCCAGGCAGGATCCGGATGCCGTGGTTTGCCCAGATCGGGTCCCAGTTGCGCAGGCCCTCGGTGTAGTGCCACATCCGGTCCGAGTTGATGACGTTGCCTCCGCTGGCCGCGGTGATCTCCAGCATCCGGCCATCCACATGGGCCGGGACACCGGACACCATCGCCTTCGGCGGTGGCCCCAGGCGCCCCGGCCAGGCCTTGCGGACGAGGTCGTGGTTGCCGCCGATACCACCGGACGTCACAACCACGGCCTGGGCCGTGATCTCGAAGTCGGCGACCTCGACCCGAGAGCTGGGCTGTCCACGCTCGATACTGCTCGGCTCCAGGACTTTCCCGCTCACCCCGGTGACGGCGCCGTCGTGGGTAACCAGAGAGTCGACGCGGTGACGGAACCTGAGCTCGATGAGCCCGCTGGCTGCGTGCGCCCGCACGCGTCGTTCGAACGGGGCCACGACGCCGGGACCCGTGCCCCAGGTGACGTGGAAACGAGGGACGGAGTTGCCATGGCCGTCCGCGCGTCCGTCACCGCGCTCGGCCCACCCGACCACCGGGAACACCCGATGACCCATCTGCCGCA
>CABEBK010000199.1_pt1 | contig 18467 bp, 17 predicted proteins | sample 3132581 | NCBI WGS metagenome assembly CABEBK01 (sample SAMEA5534345, study PRJEB31848) | metagenome | biome: tundra; feature: field; material: soil | place: USA | collected 2013-05 | depth 0.45 m | reverse complement strand
GGCGCAGCGTGCAAGAGAAGCTCAAGCAAGTCGCTTCCACCCGCGTTGGCACGCTCGCAGTTCGCTGCAGTCACAGCCGCCGGGTTCCAGGTCCGCCCGGCTGGGGCGTCGCACGCAGGGTGCGCCGCAGCAGACGTGCAGTGTGACGGGTGTATTCACCTGCCACACACGGCGGTTTGGTTGGATGCTCCTTGTCATGAAGCTCCTCGCGCACCACGGTGGCGAGGGGCTTTTCTCGTCTGCCGGTGGTCACCCTTGACGGACAACACAGTCCCGCTTGGCCGGACAACAGAGGAGAACAGACATCAGCGAGCCTCGTATCAACGATCGAATCCGGGTTCCGGAAGTGCGTTTGGTTGGTCCCAATGGTGAGCAGGTCGGCATCGTGCGCGTCGAAGACGCGTTGCGTCTGGCCGCCGAGTCGGACCTCGATCTCGTCGAGGTGGCTCCGATGGCAAAGCCGCCGGTCGCCAAGCTCATGGACTTCGGCAAGTTCAAGTACGAAGCGGCCATCAAGGAGCGGGAAGCCCGCAAGAACCAGGTCAACACGGTCATCAAGGAGATCAAGTTCCGTCCGAAGATCGACCCCCACGACTACGCCACCAAGAAGGGCCACGTTGAGCGGTTCCTCAAAGCCGGCGACAAGGTCAAGGTCACGATCATGTTCCGTGGCCGCGAGCAGTCGCGGCCCGAGCTCGGCTACCGTTTGCTGCAACGTCTCGCCGCAGACATCGGCGATCTTGGCTTTGTCGAGAGCTCGCCCAAGCAGGACGGCCGCAACATGATCATGGTGATCGGTCCGACCAAGAAGAAGGCGGAGGCCAAGGCCGAACAGCGTCGCAAGCGCGAAGATGGCGCGGCCGCCGCCGCTGCGGCCGCTGCTGCCTCGAACGCAGCACCGGCTGTTGAGACCACCGCACAGGCGGGTGTGGACACGACCGCGCAAGCGGCCGTGGACACCAATGCCGAGGCGGAGAGTACCAACGCCGAATAGTTTGCCCAGCTTCACGACAGAACCCCGTGGGTCCGGCAGGACCCGCACGACTGAAGGAGATCGGCACCATGCCGAAGATGAAGACCCACAGCGGCGCCAAGAAGCGCTTCCGCCTCACGGGCACCGGCAAGGTCATGCGTGAGCAGGCCGGTGGCCGCCACCTGCTCGAGCACAAGTCTTCGAAGAAGACCCGCTCGATCGCGAACGACGTTCAGCTGAACAAGCCCCAGGCCAAGAAGATCAAGAAGCTTCTGGGTAAGTAGTCAAGGCAGCCCAGACACACTCGTAGTACGAATAACCAAGCAAGGAGTCTCACGTGGCACGCGTGAAGCGGGCGGTAAACGCCCACAAGAAACGCCGGGTAGTTCTCGAGCGAGCCAGTGGCTATCGCGGACAGCGTTCGCGGCTGTACCGCAAGGCCAAGGAGCAGGTCACCCACTCTCTCGGTTACGCCTACCGGGATCGTCGCGCTCGCAAGGGTGACTTCCGTCGCCTGTGGATCCAGCGGATCAACGCCGGCGCCCGCGCCAACGGCATGACCTACAACCGTTTCATCCAGGGTCTGAAGGCCGCCGAGGTGGAGGTCGACCGACGCATGTTGGCCGAGCTTGCCGTTAACGACGCGGCCGCTTTCGCCGCCCTGGTGGAGATCGCTCGGGCCCACGCGCCGGCGCAGTCCGTCGCCGACAACGCCGCCTGAGTCCGCCCGAGTCACAGCCACCTCGCCGCGCCGGTTCTACGCCCCGCAGTTCTGAGCATCAGATGTTGACCAATACCGGTTCCGACCGGGTCAGGTCTGTGCGGGCGTTGAGTCGGCGCGCTGTGCGTGAACGCGAGGGTCTGTTCCTGGCCGAGGGTCCGCAGGCTGTTCGCGAGGTCGTGGCGCACCGCCCTGACACGGTTCAGGACCTCTACTTCGAGGCACAGCCGGGGACCGGGCAGCCGGGCGTCCGGCAGGGGACCTTACTGGACGCGGCCCGTGCCGCCGGCCTGACCCTGCGTGAGGTGAGCCACGAGGTCCTTGTCGCCATGAGCGACGCTTTGGTCCCGCAGGGCGTCGTCGCTGTCTGTCGGCCCATCGATGTGCACCTCGATGCGGTTCTGGATGAGCACCCGAGGCTCTTGGTGATCCTGACTAACGTCCGCGACCCGGGCAATGCCGGCACGGTGATCCGCGGCGCCGACGCGGCCGGAGCCGACGGGGTCCTGCTCAGCGACTCCAGCGTCGACATCTACAACCCCAAGGTGGTCCGGTCGAGCGTCGGGTCCCTGTTCCACCTGCCGGTCGTGACCGGCCTGCCCATTGCCACATTGCTGGATCGGGTTCGCGCGGCTGGGCTGGTCCTGCTGGCGGCCGACGGTAGCGGGGACACGTTCCTGGATGACGCAGACCTGACCAGGTCCCACGCGTGGGTGATGGGCAACGAGGCCTGGGGCCTGGAGCCCGACGTGAGGGCGGCCTGTGACGCCGTGGTCCGGGTCCCCATCTACGGAAAGGCCGAGTCGTTGAACCTTGCTATGGCCGCAACTCTGTGTCTCTATCAGTCCGCTGGCGTGCAGAAACGCTCCAGGATTCGATAGAGTCGTTTGATGGGACAAGGGGCCAAGGGATCGGCTGCCGAGAGTTCCGCCGAGTGGTTCTCCGGTGTTTGCGACCACCACCCCGACGGGCTGGTGGTCGCCGACGACCAGGGGCTGATCGTCTACGTCAACCCCCGGGCCGCCCGCATTGTCGGGGTCTCCGCCCCGGAGCTGCTGGGCCAGGACATCCGCAAGGCGATTCCCTTGCACGAGTATGACGGTCGCTCCTGGTGGGATGCCACCGATCCCTGGAATGGATTGGCCATCCGATCCGGTCACCGCGAGAAGCTGCTGATCATCCCCGGAATGCATGAGGTGCTGGTTACTGCCCGTTATGTGCGCCCGGGACGGAGCATGCCGGTCAGCCAGGTTGTTGTCGGGCTGCGTGATGCTGAGGCCCGCCGCCGTGCCGAAGCCAACAGTTCCGCGCTGATTTCGACCGTTGCACATGAGCTGCGATCGCCCCTCACGTCGGTGAAGGGTTTTTCTTCGACGCTTCTTCGTCGCTGGGACCGATTCACCGACGACCAGAAGCGGTTGATGCTGCAGACCATCGAGGCCGACGCGGACCGGGTCACCCGGCTGATCACTGAACTCCTGGACATCTCACGTATCGATGCCGGGCGACTGCAGGTGCGTAAACAGCCGGTTGACATCTACGCCGCCATTGAGCGGCACATCGAACGATTCGTTGCCAGCGGCTATGAGCGCGATCGGTTCGCTCTCAGCGGGCACGAGTCAGCGTTGCCCGAGGTGTGGGCCGACCCCGACCGGCTGGACCAGATCCTGGCCAACCTGATGGAGAATGCTGTGCGCCACGGAGAGGGCACCGTCAGTCTCAGCGTGGCTCCGACTAGACAAGATGGGCAAGAGGCCGTCGCCGTCACCGTCAGCGACGAGGGCGAGGGGATCCCCCCGGAGAACTACCCCATGATCTTCACCCGGTTCTGGCACAGGTCCCGCCGCGGGGGCACCGGACTGGGGCTGTACGTCGTGCGAGGACTGGTGGAGGCCCACGATGGGACGGTCGGCGTCGGGCGCGCCGCGTCGGGCGGGGCCGAGTTCCGGTTCACCTTGCCTGCTGGTGCCCCCGAAGGCGTCAGCTGACCGTCCGGCACATCGTCGCACCGGCAGGGCGGCCTCTAGACTCACCGGTGCGCGTCGTGGCACCCTCGCGAGCGCAGGTTCGCCTGATCCATCACCTGGAACAACTCCAAACCGAAACGATTGAAAGCGATGTCTGGACCCAACAAGAGCTATGACCCTGTCGAGGTCGCCGCGCTTGACCCGGCTGCCCTGGAGGCGGCTGTCAGCGAGGCGCTGGCGGCCTTTGCCGCTGCTGACTCCCTCGCGTCACTGAAGAGCGCCCGTCTGGCCCACCAGGGCGATGCGTCCGCGCTTTCCCTGGCCAACCGCGAGATCGGCGCATTGCCTCCGACTGCCAGGGCGGAGGCAGGAAAGCGCGTCGGGATGGCCCGCGGTCGGGTCGCCCGGGCTCTTGCCGAGCGTCAGTCCGAGCTCGAGGTCGAGCGCGATGCGCGGTTGCTGGTCGAGGAGGCCGTTGACGTCACAGCCCCGGTGTCGCGGCGCCGGCTCGGTGCCCGGCACCCTCTCGAGCTGATCTCCGAGCGGGTGGGTGACATCTTCATCGCCATGGGCTGGGAGATCGCCGAGGGGCCCGAAGTCGAGTCCGAGTGGTTCAACTTCGACGCCCTGAACCTTGGCGTCGACCATCCAGCCCGTCAGATGCAGGACACATTCTTCGTCGATCCCCCCGACGCCGGCCTGGTCTTGCGAACGCATACCTCCCCGGTTCAGGTCCGCTCGATGCTCGAGCGCGGGCTGCCGTTGTACATCGTCTGTCCCGGCAAGGTGTTCCGCACCGATGAGCTGGATGCAACGCATTCCGCGGTGTTCCACCAGATCGAGGGCCTTGCGGTCGCCGAGGGCCTGACCATGGCGCACCTGCGTGGCACCCTCGACCACTTCGTGGAGGCGCTCTTCGGGCAGGATCTCGAGACGCGACTTCGGCCCTCCTACTTCCCCTTCACCGAGCCCAGCGCCGAGCTGGACTTCCGGTGCTTCGTCTGCGGCGGCTCGGACGAGCACTGCCGCACCTGTGGAGGCACAGGCTGGATCGAGTGGGGTGGTTGCGGGATGGTCAACCGCAATGTGTTCCGGGCCTGTGGCATCGACCCGGATCGATACACCGGCTTTGCGTTCGGGATGGGTATCGAACGGGCCCTCATGTTGCGTCACGGAGTTAAGGACATGCGCGAGATGGTCGAGGGAGACGTGCGGTTCAGCACGCAGTTCGGGATGGAGATCTGATGCGGGCGCCTGTTTCGTGGCTTACCGAGTACGTCGAGGGTGCGCCGGTCGCGTCCGGTCGGGAGGTCGCCGCGAGCCTGGTCCGAATCGGTCTGGAGGAAGAGGGCTTGCTCGGGGGCGCCATCAGCGGTCCTCTTGTTGTTGGCCGGGTCCTGGAGTTCGTCGAGGAGCCGCAGAAGAACGGCAAGACGATCCGCTGGTGTCAGGTGGACGTGGGCCAGAACGGTCAGCGGGTCACCGAGGGCACACCTCAGGAAATCGTCTGTGGCGCCAGGAACTTCGCTGTCGATGACCTCGTCGTCGTCGTGCTTCCCGGGGCCGTCCTGCCTGGTGGCTTTGCTATCTCAGCCCGCAAGACTTATGGGCACGTGAGCAACGGCATGATCTGCTCCGCTGCCGAGCTTGGTATCGGCTCTGGTCCCGAGGCCACCGAAGGCATCGTGGTGCTGCAGACATACCTTGGTGAGCACGACGCGGCCAGGTTGACCCCGGGGGACGACGCGATCGAGCTGTTGGGGCTGGCCGACGAGGTCGTCGAGGTCACAGTCACCCCGGATCGTGGTTACTGCCTCAGCATGCGCGGCATGGCTCGTGAGTACGCCCACGCTACGGGCGGGACCTTTCGCGACCCCGCGGCTCTTGCCTCAGCAGCGGCCAACGCCAACGGCTATGCCGTGCAGCTGTCCGACGACGGGCCCCTTGACGGCCGTGCGGGTTGCGACCGATATGTGGCGCGGGTGGTGCGTGGAGTCAATGCTTCAGCGCCGTCGCCGCCCTGGATGCAGAAGCGACTTACCCAGATGGGGATGCGACCCATCTCGCTGGCCGTCGATGTCACCAACTACGTGATGCTTGCCCTGGGGCAGCCGCTGCACGCTTTCGACGTCTCGACCCTGCAGGGGCCGATCGTGGTGCGCCGAGCGAAGGCCGGTGAGACGTTGAAGACCCTCGATGACGTGCAGCGAACGCTGTACCCGCAGGATCTGCTGATCACCGACAGTGGCACGACTGTGCTGGCCATCGCCGGTGTGATGGGCGGTGCCACCTCGGAGGTTGGCCCATCCACCACCGACGTGTTGGTGGAGGCGGCGCACTTCGACCCGACCTCGGTGGCGCGTTCCTCGCGTCGGCACAAGCTGGCGACCGAGGCCTCCAAGCGTTTCGAGCGCGGAGTGGACCCTGACATCACTGACGGCGCTGCGCAGATGGCGGTCAACTTGCTCATGAAGTTCGGCGGCGGTGTTGCTGAAGAGGGCGTCACCGATGTCGATAACCGCCCGGCGCGCTCCCGGCTCGAGCTCGACCCCACCCTGCCGGCCAGGCTGATCGGCCTGCCGTACACCCGCCAGGAGGTCATCGAGACCCTGCGTGAGATCGGGTGCGACGTTCTTGAGCCGGCAGATTCAGGGTCCGGCTCTTCGGTGCTGTCCGTGCTGCCTGCATCCTGGCGTCCAGATCTGACCAACGGACCTGACTTCGCCGAGGAGGTTGTCCGGCTCCGTGGCTACGACCAGATCCCGTCGGTGCTTCCGCAGGCGGGCAGTGGGCGCGGACTGACCCACGGACAGCGGGTGCGGCGGGTTCTGGCCAATACCCTGGCCGTGCAAGGCTTCGTCGAGGTGCTGACCTACCCTTTCGTGTCGGTAAAGAACCACGACGACCTGGGTCTGGAGGCTAACGACCCACGGCGCACGACCGTGCGCATCGCCAACCCCCTCTCGGATGAGGCGCCGCTGATGCGGACCTCCGTCTTGTCGACCATGGTTGAGGCGCTGCGTCGCAACGTCTCTCGAGGGGCGCGTGACACCGCCATCTTCGAGATGGGTCTGGTCACCCGCCCGCTGTGGGAACCACAGGCCGCGCCGGTGCCGGGCACCGATCAACGTCCCGATGAGGTGACCCTTGCGCAGATTATGGCGGCCGTTCCTCCACAGCCACGCACGGTTGCGTTCGCCCTCACCGGCGACTGCGACCCTGCTGGGTGGTGGGGACCTGGCCGTCCGGCTGACTGGACCGATGCTGTCGGCGCTGCCAGGGCAGTCGGCGCTGCCCTGGCTGTGGACCTGGTGGTCACCGCCGATGACCAGGCACCGTGGCACCCCGGCCGGTGCGCACGACTGGAGCTGGCCGACGGAACGCTCGTCGGTCACGCAGGAGAGCTGCACCCCAAGGTGGTGGCCGCTCTCGGCCTTCCTGCACGCACCTGCGCCGGCGAGCTGGACGTCGATGTCCTTACGGTCGCCAGCGACGTCACGGTCCAGGCCCGCGAGCTGTCCACCTATCCGGTGGCGCAGAGCGACGTGGCCCTCGTTGTCGATGAGCAGGTCAGCGCCGCTGCCCTTGAGGCGGCTCTGTGGCAGGGTGCGGGCGAGATGCTCGAGTCGGTCTGGCTCATGGATATCTACCGCGGAGATCAGGTCGGGCCCGGACGCAAGTCCCTGGCCTACCGCCTGGTCTTCCGTGCCCGGCAGCGAACCTTGACCACCAAGGAGGTCAACGGCTTTCGGGATCGGGCGATCCAGACTGCGGCGACAACCGTTGGCGCGGCCCAGCGCGGAGCCTGAGGTGACAGCGGCGCAACGGGTCGCGGTTGTCACCGGTGCCTCTCGGGGCATCGGTGCGATGATCGCGCGTGCTCTGGCCGACGACGGGTATGGCGTGTGCCTGCTCGCGCGGGACGGATCGGCCGCAGCTGCCGTCGCCGGCGAGATCGGGTCGGTTGGCGGCCTTGCGATGGCCAGGTCGGTCGACGTGACCGATGAGGTGGCTGTCGGCGAGACGGTGAGGGCGGTTCTCTCGTCCTGGGGGCGGATCGACCTGCTGGTCAACAGCGCCGGATCGATCGAGCGCGAGGTGCCATTGTGGGAAGCCGAAGTCGACCAGTGGTGGTCGGTCATCACTACGAACATCCGTGGTCCGTTCCTGATGACGCGCGCTGTCGTGCCGGCGATGATCGCGGCCGGGGGAGGTCGGATCATCAATCTCAACAGCGGCGCGGCCGCGGCGGAGCGGGCCGAGCTGAGCGCCTACAGCGCCAGCAAGTCGGCGCTGGCGCGGATAACCGGGAGCACGCACCTGGCAGGGTGGGCAGATGGCATCCGGGCCTTTGACCTTGCTCCCGGCGTCGTGCGCACTCAGATGACCCTCTCGATGGACCTGCATCGCGGCCGAACCCAGTGGACCGAACCCACAGACGTCACGAACCTGATGCTGGCGTTGGCCAGCGGGGAGCTCGACGCCTGGTCCGGGCGGTTCGTGAGGGCGGGCGTTGATACGCCGGAGTCTTTGCGCGGACGGGTCGGGCTTGTGATGGGCGACGGGGCGCGCACTTTACGTCTGCGGCCGTGGGGTGCGTCCGACCCTCTGGGGTAACTCTGCATAAACTCCCATAAGTGTGTATAGTCATGCGCATGATCAGGGCGGCCATTGCAGGAGCCAGCGGCTACGCCGGTGGCGAGATCGCGCGGCTGCTGATCGGACATCCGGACATTGCCGTGGGAGCACTCACCGCGTCGTCCAACGCGGGCACCAGGCTGGGCGAGATCCATCCCCACCTCATCCCCCTAGCCAACCGGGTGCTCGGCGAGACCACTGCGCAGACGTTGGCCGGTCATGAGGTCGTCTTCCTGGCTTTGCCGCACGGCGCCTCCGCCGCGATCGTGGACCAGCTGGCGCCGAACGTGATCGTGATCGACTGCGGCGCTGACTTTCGGCTGGCGGATGCACAGCAGTGGCAGCGCTTCTACGGCAGCAGCCACGCCGGCACCTGGCCCTACGGGTTGCCCGAGCTGCCATTACCGCTGGGACACAAGGGCCGCGAGTCGCTGTCCGCGGCGCGAAGGATTGCCATCCCCGGTTGTTATCCCACCGCGTGCACTCTTGCCCTGGCGCCGGGGTTCGTCGGGGGAGTCCTGGAGGCCGACGACGTGGTCATTGTCGCGGCCAGCGGCACCTCTGGTGCGGGCAAGTCCCTGAAGCCACATCTTCTGGGTTCGGAGCTGATGAACTCGATGTCGCCTTACGGGGTCGGCGGCAGCCATCGGCACACACCAGAGATCGAGCAGAGTCTCAGCGCCTCGGCCGGGCAGCCAGTGACCGTGTCATTCACGCCCACACTGGCGCCGATGCCGCGAGGGATCCTGGCCACCTGTACGGCCAGGGTAAAGCCGGGTGCGACCGCGGCCACAGTGCGGGCAGCCTGGGAGGCTGCCTACCTCGACGAGCTGTTCGTTCACCTGTTGCCGCACGGGCAGTGGCCACGTACTGCAGACGTGCTCGGAAGCAACAACGTCCACCTTCAGGTCGCCCTGGACGAACGCTCTGGCAGGGTTGTTGCCGTGGCCGCGATAGACAACCTGACCAAGGGCACGGCGGGGGCGGCCGTGCAGTGCGCCAACCTCGCCCTGGGCCTGCCTGAGTTCACCGGACTGCCGACCGCAGGAGTAGCACCATGAGTATCACCGCCCCCGCCGGATTCCGAGCGGCCGGAGTGACGGCCGGTCTCAAAGCCAGCGGCAGGCCTGACCTGGCTGTCGTCGTGAACGACGGTCCGGACCATCGTGGCGCGGCGGTGTTCACCAGCAACCGGGTCGAGGCCGCGCCGGTGACCTGGAGCCGTCAGGTGCTGGCCGACGGCCGCCTTGACGCCATCGTGCTCAACTCGGGCGGAGCCAACGCCTGCACAGGGGCTGCCGGGTTCGCCGACACTCACCGCAGCGCCGAGCACCTTGCCGCGGCGATCGGGGTCTCGCCCGGGGACGTGGGCGTCGCCTCCACCGGCCTGATCGGCGAGCTGTTGCCCATGGACAAGATCACCGCCGGTATCGATGCGGCTGTGGCGGCACTGTCTAGGACCGGGGGCCAGGCCGCGGCCACCGCGATCATGACGACCGACACCGTCGAAAAACAGGCACTGGCAACCGGGAAAGGATGGTCGGTCGGCGGGATGGCCAAGGGTGCCGGCATGCTCGCCCCGGCGCTGGCCACGATGCTCGTCGTGATCACCACCGACGCCGTGGCGGACGCTGGCGCACTGGATGCCGCCCTTCGTGGCGCAACCGAGACCACCTTCGACCGGATCGACTCTGATGGCTGTATGTCGACCAACGACACGGTCCTGCTGATGTCATCTGGTGCGTCGGGCATCACGGCGACGGCCACGGAGCTGAGCGCAGCAGTTACCTCGGTCTGTGCAGATCTGGCCCGACAGCTCATCGCCGATGCCGAGGGAGCCAGGCATGACATCGCCATCGAGATCCGATCCGCGGCCAGTGTCTCCGACGCCCTCGAGGTCGCTCGCGCGATTGCCCGCAACAATCTGTTCAAATGTGCGGTCTTCGGCGGTGACCCGAACTGGGGCCGTGTCCTGGCGGCGGTGGGCACCACCAGGGCCGCGTTCGACCCCACCACGCTGGACGTGAGCATCAACGGGATTCAGGTGTGCCGTGCCGGGGGCGTCGGCCGGGACCGCGCGCTGATAGACATGGGTGCCCGCCAGGTGCACGTCGTGGTGGACCTGCACGCAGGGGAAAAGACAGCGACCATCTGGACCAATGACCTGACCCACGACTACGTCCACGAGAACTCGGCGTACTCGACATGAGCAACCGCCTCGACGTCAGTGACAACGACCGGTTCGGCCACGGCCGGGACCGGCTCGCGGCCGCGGCTTCCAAGGCGCACATCCTGGTCGAGGCGCTTCCGTGGCTCGAGCGGTTCCGCGGGGCACTTGTCGTCATCAAGTACGGCGGCAACGCCATGGTCGATGACGAGCTCAAGGCGGCCTTCGCCCAGGACATCATGTTCCTTCGGTATGCCGGTCTGCGACCGGTCGTCGTGCACGGGGGCGGTCCGCAGATCGCGGCCATGCTGAAGCGCGTCGGGTTGACCAGCGAGTTCAAGGGCGGTCTACGGGTGACCACCCCCGAGATCATGGACGTCGTCCGGATGGTCCTGACCGGCCAGGTGGGGCGCGAGCTGGTTGGGCTGCTCAACCAGCACGGACCACTGGCAGTGGGACTGTCCGGCGAGGACGCCGCTCTGTTCGGGGCGCGGAAACGAGACCTGGTCATCGATGGCATCCCTGTGGACCTTGGACTGGTCGGCGACGTCGTGAGCGTGAATCCCTCTGCGGTCATGGACATCCTGGACGCGGGGCGGATTCCCGTGGTCTCGACGGTGGCTCCGGACCTGGACGTGGAAGGACAGGTCCTTAACGTCAACGCCGACACGGCGGCATCAGCGCTCGCGGTCGCCCTGTGCGCACACAAGCTCGTGGTGCTGACCGACGTCGAGGGTGTCTACGCCAGCTGGCCTGATCCCGACTCCCTGCTCTCGCAGCTGTCCGTCAGCGCGGCTGCCGACCTGTCGACCCGGGCCGCGGCCGGCATGAAGCCCAAGCTCGAGGCGTGTGTGCGGGCAGTGACCAACGGGGTGCCGCAGGCGCACATCATCGACGGTCGGCAGATGCACTCCCTGCTGTTGGAGGTCTTCACCAGCGAGGGCATCGGCACCATGATCGTTCCGGATGCCGAAGCGGACCGGGTCGCCCGGCTGCGCACCGATGATGAGGACTGCGTCCCTGATGATGATGGCGCTGGGAGTGTTGTCTGATGCCGGCGCTTGATAATGCGACCTACCTCGACCGTTACGCACAGTCACTGATAGGCGTGTATGGCCGCCCTAAGACGGTCCTGACCCGCGGCCAGGGCTGTTATGTCTGGGATGCCGACGGCAACCGTTACCTCGATCTGCTCGCCGGGATCGCCGTCAACGCGCTCGGCCATGGACACCCGGCTGTGGTCGACGCACTGTGCAGGCAGGGCGCGTCACTGATTCACGTGTCCAACTTCTTCGCGACCCCGCCTCAGATCGAGCTGGCAGAACGACTCATCAGCGTCGCCGGCGCTCCAGCGGGCTCGGCCGTCTTTTTTGCCAACTCCGGTACTGAGGCGATCGAGGCTGCGATCAAGCTGAGCCGGCGCACCGCTCGCACCGGGCTGGTCGCAGCCGAGGCAGCCTTCCACGGGCGCACCACCGGCGCCTTGGCACTGACCCACAAACAGGCGTATCGCGAGCCCTTCGAGCCGCTCATCCCATCGGTGACCCACGTCCCCCTCAACGACGAGGCGGCCCTGCGTGCGGCCGTGAACGCCGACGTCGCGGCAGTGTTCCTGGAGCCCCTTCAGGGCGAGGCCGGGGTCATCACTGCCGAGCCGGCATACCTGCAGCTGGCCCGTGAGCTGACCGCGGCGAGCGGGACATTGCTCATCATCGACGAGGTTCAGACCGGTGTGGGCCGCACCGGGACGTGGTTCGCATTCCAGCAAGCCGGCATCGTCCCGGACGCCATCACGGTCGCTAAGGGGCTTGGAGCGGGAGTGCCGATCGGTGCCCTGGTCACCTTCGGCCCAGGCGTCAGCGGGCTGCTCACCGCCGGTCAGCACGGCACCACCTTCGGTGGCAACCCGCTCGCAGCAAGTGTGGGACTGGCCGTCCTGGACACGATCGAGTCGGAGAACCTTCTCGCTCATGTCACCTGCGTGGGCAACCACCTTCGTGACTCGGTTGTCGCCCTTGACCATCCATTGATCCGCGGAGTTCGCGGAGCAGGTCTGCTTCGCGCCATCGAGCTGTCTGCCGATGTCTCGGCAGTAGTCACCGATCGCGCGCTGGCCGCGGGCTTCATCGTCAACGCACCGACCCCCGATGCCATCCGGCTTGCCCCCCCGCTTGTCGTCACCAAGGCGCAGATCGACTCGTTCGTGAAAGCCTTGCCGGCTCTGCTTGAGGCACTGGAGCCGACGTCGTGATTCCGCAGACCCTGGCCGGGCGACGTCAGCTCATCCTGGACATCCTCGGACGTCAGAGCGTGCGATCCCAGGGCGAGCTGCTGGAGATCCTGTCACGCGACGGTTTTGACGTCACCCAGGCGACCTTGTCGCGTGACCTCCTCGAACTGGGTGCGGTCAAGGTGCGTGAGGGCAAGACCCTCGTGTATGCCGTGCCCGGTCAGGGCGGCGATCGCACAGCCCGGGTGGCCCCGGGACCGGATGAGGTGAGCTCACGCCTTCGGCGACAGTGCGAGGAGCTGCTGGTGACCGCGCGAGTCTCGGCCAACCTCGTCGTGGTGCGCACGCCATCGGGAGCCGCGAACTATCTCGCGTCGGCGCTCGACCACGCGGACGAGACAGACATCATGGGCACCATCGCCGGCGACGACACCATCGTGATCATCACCGGTGGAGAACCGCAGAGCCGGGCCCTGGCCAACCGGCTGTTGGCCCTGGCTGGCCGTGAGCGTAGCGACGCCATCCATCACCCGAACGACCCCTCGAACAACCCCGCAGACCCAACAAGCCGTCACACCGACGACGACACCACTAAGGAGTACCTGTGACTGACCGCGTTGTTCTCGCATATTCCGGAGGCCTCGACACCTCTGTAGCCATCGGCTGGATCGCTGACGCCATCGGCGCCGAGGTCATCGCCGTCGCCGTCGATCTGGGCCAGGGCGGAGAGGATCTCGACATCATCCGTAAGCGCGCGCTCGACTGCGGTGCCGTTGAGGCCTACGTGGCCGACGCTCGCGAGGAGTTCGCCAACGAGTACTGCCTCCCGGCGATCCAGGCGAACGCCCTCTACATGGACCGCTACCCGCTGGTGTCGGCGCTGAGCCGTCCCCTGATCGTCAAGCATCTGGTCAAGGCGGCCCAGCAGCACGGCGCCCGCATCGTCGGCCACGGCTGCACCGGCAAGGGCAATGACCAGGTCCGCTTCGAGGTCGGCATCACGTCGCTGGCGCCCGAGCTCACCTGCATAGCTCCGGTCCGCGACCTAGCGCTGACCCGCAACAAGGCGATCGACTATGCCGAGGCGCACAACCTGCCGATCGAGACCACCAAGAAGAACCCGTACTCGATCGATCAGAACGTCTTCGGCCGTGCGGTCGAGACCGGCTTCCTTGAGGACATCTGGAACGCTCCCATCGAGGACCTTTACACGTATACCAAGGACCCCGCCCGCCAGCACGACGCCGATGAGGTCACCATCAGCTTCCAGGCGGGCGTCCCGGTCGCCGTCGACGGGGTGAAGTGCAGCGTCCTGGAGGCCATCTCACAGCTCAACGCGCGCGCTGGCAACGCCGGAGTCGGCCGCCTCGACCTGGTCGAGGACCGTCTGGTCGGCATCAAGAGCCGTGAGATCTACGAGGCGCCCGGCGCGCTCGCCCTCATCACCGCACACCAGGAGCTTGAGAACGTCACTCTGGAGCGCGAGCTCGGTCGTTACAAGCGCGGCGTCGAGCAGAAGTGGGGCGAGCTGACCTATGACGGTCTGTGGTTCAGCCCACTGAAGCGTTCGCTTGACGCGTTTGTGGCATCCACCCAGGAGTACGTCTCCGGTGACATCCGGATGACGCTGCACGGCGGCCGCGCCGTGGTTACCGGTCGTCGCTCCGAGACCAGCCTCTACGACTTCGGTCTGGCCACCTACGACGAGCTGGACACCTTCGACCAGAGCCAGGCCAAGGGCTTCATCCATCTGCACGGCCTGTCCAGCAAGATCGCCGCTGGTCGTGACCAGCGGCTGGGCAAGTGAGCCTGGACGGTCCCAGCGGCATGCCGGACGCGGGGCAGGTCGGCAAGGTCAGCCTGTGGGGCGGCCGGTTCGCCGGTAACGCGTCGGAGGCACTTGCAGCGCTGTCGAAGTCGACCCACTTCGACTGGAGGTTGGCGCCGTACGACATTGCGGGGTCCCAGGCGCACGCCCGGGTGCTGCACCGCGCAGGCCTGCTGGACGACGCCACCCTGGCGGCGATGCTTGCGGGTCTGGGAGAGCTCCTGGCCGACGTCAGGTCTGGGGCATTTGGTCCCGACGTCGGCGACGAGGACGTGCATACGGCGCTGGAACGTGGCCTGATCGAGCGTGCCGGCGCCGACGTCGGCGGGCGGCTGCGGGCCGGCCGCTCGCGCAACGACCAGGTGGCCACGCTGCTCCGGATGTACCTGCGCGACCACGCCCGCAGCGTGAGCGCGCTGGTCCTGGATGTAGTGGACGCCCTCGCCGCCCAGGCGCATCAGCACATCGACGTGGCGATGCCTGGCCGCACTCACCTGCAGCATGCCCAGCCCGTGTTGCTGGCCCATCACCTGTTGGCCCATGCCTGGGCGTTGCTGCGGGATGTGGACCGCTGGCAGGACTGGGATCGCCGTACGGCCCTGTCGCCGTACGGTTCGGGCGCTCTGGCAGGCAGCTCTCTCGGACTGGACCCCGAAGCAGTTGCTGCTGACCTCGGCTTCGCGGGTGCGGTGGAGAACTCCATCGACGGAACCGCGAGCCGCGACTTCGTTGCGGAGTTCGCCTTTGTCAGCGCCATGGCTGCGGTGGACATCTCCCGGCTCGCTGAGGAGGTAGTCCTGTGGGCCACCAAGGAGTTCTCCTTCATCGCGCTGGACGACGCCTACTCCACCGGGTCGAGCATCATGCCGCAGAAGAAGAACCCCGACGTGGCTGAGCTGGCCCGCGGCAAGGCCGGAAGGCTGGTGGGGGACCTCGCCGGGCTGCTCACCACGCTCAAGGGGCTGCCTTTGGCCTATAACCGTGATCTGCAGGAGGACAAGGAACCGGTCTTCGATGGTGTGGACACCCTCGAGGTCCTGCTACCGGCTTTCGCCGGAATGATCGCGACCATGCGCTTCAATACCGACCGTCTCGAGTCGCTGGCACCGCAGGGGTTCTCGCTCGCTACCGACATCGCCGAGTGGCTCGTCCGCCAGGGCGTGTCGTTCCGGGTCGCCCACGAGATCGCCGGTGCCTGTGTTCGCGAGTGTGAGGGCCGTGGAATCGAGCTCTGGGAGCTGTCCGACCAAGACCTTGCAGCGATCTCGAGGCACCTCACGCCGGCCGTGCGCTCGGTGCTCAGTGTGCGCGGATCGCTGGAGTCCCGTGACTCCAAGGGTGGGACGGCTCCGGTCCGCGTTCGTGAGCAGCTGAAGCTCGTGCGGACGCGTGTCGCTGAGGCAAGGTCCTTTGCTCTCAGGGGGTAGAGCCCTCGGGAGGGCAGAACAGGGGCGCCTAACTCGCGCTTTCTTTGCCCGCCCTGTTCTGCAGGTGGCACCCGAACTGCTCGGCTGCACCGTCGCCCATGCGGGTGTCACGGTCCGTCTGACCGAGGTCGAGGCCTATGACGGGTCGAACGACCCCGGGTCGCACGCTTTCAGGGGCCAGACGCCCCGCACCGAGGTGATGTTCGGCGAACCGGGAGGGCTCTATGTCTACTTCACCTACGGGATGCACTGGTGCGCGAACCTGGTCTGCGGTTCTGCAGGTGCCGCCAGTGCGGTGCTTATGCGGGCCGGTGAGGTGGTTGACGGGCTCGAGATGGCCCGAACCCGTCGGGCGGGTGTCATCGACCGGGATCTGGCGCGCGGCCCTGCCCGCCTCACGATGACGATGGCGTTGACCCGTGACCACAACGGCATCGACACCACTGCGACGGACAGCCCCCTGGTGCTGCGGGCGGCCGGGCCTGGGCGCCTGTACGGTGCGACAGTGCGCACAGGGCCCCGGGTTGGGGTCAGTGGTCCGGGAGGTGACGCCGCGGCATACCCCTGGCGGTTCTGGCTCGAGGGGGAGGCGACGGTCTCGGTATACCGGCCAGGCAAAGTCCGTGTACCTAAACCGACTGCCGGCTCCGGGGACCGGTAAGGCAGGCTGTGGCGTGACAATGTGGGCCAGTGAAGGGAACGAACCGCCGTGAGCGACATCTTCGACGAACTGCAGTGGCGCGGGTTGGTGGCGCAGACCACTGACGACCAGGCGCTGCGCTCCGCACTCGCCGATGGACCCGTCACCTTCTACTGCGGCTTCGACCCGACTGCACCCAGCCTGCATATGGGCAATCTGGTCCAGCTGATTTTGATGCGTCACCTGCAACGGTCGGGTCATCACGCACTCTGCCTGGTGGGTGGTTCCACCGGCCTGATCGGCGACCCCAAGGCAACCGCTGAGCGCACCCTGAACTCGCCGGAAACGGTGGCTACATGGGTGGGCCGGATCCAGGCCCAGGTGCAACCCTTCCTGGACTTCGGGGGTGACAACCCTGCTGTCATGGTCAACAACCTTGACTGGACGGAGCCGATGTCGGCGCTGGACTTCCTGCGCGAGGTGGGTAAGCACTTCAGGGTCAACGCAATGATCAAGAAGGACGCGATCGCCACTCGTCTTGCCAGCGAGGATGGCATCTCCTACACCGAGTTCAGCTACCAGCTCCTGCAGGGACTGGACTACCTTCACCTCTACCGCACGTACGGCTGCACGTTGCAGACCGGCGGAACCGACCAGTGGGGCAACCTGACCGCGGGCTCTGACCTGATCCACCGTGCCGAGCACCAGTCGGTACACCTGCTGACCACTCCGTTGGTCACCAAGGCTGACGGGACCAAGTTCGGCAAGACCGAAAGTGGCACCGTCTGGCTCGACCCGGAGATGATGTCGCCCTACGCCTTCTACCAGTTCTGGATCAACGCCGAAGACGCTTCCGTGATCGGTTACCTCAAGATCTTCACCGACCGCTCCCGTGAGGAGATCGAGGTACTGGAGACCTCGCTGGCCCTGACACCTTTCAAACGCGAGGCACAGCGGACCCTCGCCGCTGACGTGACGACATTGGTGCACGGCGCGCCCGCAACCGCCGCTGTACAGGCCGCCAGCGAGGCGTTGTTCGGCAAGGGTGACCCGGGCGCCCTGGATGCCCGTACCTTGCGTGACGCGACCGCTGAGCTGCCCGGGGGGCAGGTGTCACCGGGGGACTCCGTGGTGGATGCCTTGGTCGCCACCGGCCTGGTGGACAGTCGCAACGCCGCGCGAAGGGTCATCGGCGATGGTGGCGCATCCGTCAACAACGTCAAGGTCAGTGATCCCGAAGCGCTTTTGAGCGAAGACGACTTCCTGCATGGCCAGGTGGCACTGGTGCGCAGGGGACGCAAGTCGCTGGCCGCCGCCCGCAGGCCGTCCTGACCGATGTGCGCACCCTGATCGATGGATTCACCTTCTTATCGGGACTGCACGACGGGTTGGACGACCACCGGCAGGCCTGTGACCAGCGGATTTGTGTTTAGCAGGGGAGAGGTTCTAAAGTTCAGCAAGTCAGCCCGACAGGGAGCAACGGACACCACTGCTGCAGGTGCGCAAGCGCCGCGCGAAGTGGCCGGTCCCGCGGGCTGGCAGCACACGAGTCGCAGGTGTGGAACCACCCCTGTAGCATGTGTGCACCACAGAAAAGGGCGCCGGGTTTTCGGGTGCCGCCAGGTTCCCGCAAGGGCATCATGGGACGGGCTTCGGCCTGTTACAGTGGATACTCGCCCCGGCCCCACCCACCGTGCCGATCTTCGGATCAGGCGCGATGATGTGAACGGCCGTTAGGCAAGTGAGTGTTTTGCGAGTAAGTTTGTATGGTTGCCCCGATGTGACACTGGAAGGTGTTGTGTTGGTGTGCGTCCGATTCTTGAGAACTCAACAGCGTGCCAAAAATCGATGCCAAGTTTGATCTCGGTTTGCAGGG
>CABEBK010000192.1_pt1 | contig 18653 bp, 21 predicted proteins | sample 3132581 | NCBI WGS metagenome assembly CABEBK01 (sample SAMEA5534345, study PRJEB31848) | metagenome | biome: tundra; feature: field; material: soil | place: USA | collected 2013-05 | depth 0.45 m | reverse complement strand
CATCGCGAGGCCGATCCGTCTGCGCCGACGCAGGCTGCGGTTCGAGACGCTGATCCGCGATTGCTCACTCATGTTTGAGGCGTTCAGTCATGACTTCTGTTGCATCCTGAATCTACGCAACCAACAGGGCCGGTCGTGATACGGACCGGCCCTGTTCGTTGTCTGAGGTATGTGTCAGGCGTTGACCTTGCGACGCCTACCGGCGAGCACCATCGCGGCACCGCCGAGCAGGAGCAGGCCGCCCAGAGCACCGATGCCGATCGCGTTCGCGCCCGTGAACGCCAACCCGCTCGTGGTGGGTGCAGCGCTCGCGCTCGCTCCAAGAACCTGGATCGTGGTACTGGACGTGCGTCCCGACGTGGCTCCGGTCGCGGTCAGTGTGTGGGTTCCAGCAGTGAGAGTGGCACCCAAGACGATGGTCGTGCAGAAGGCGCCGCTGGTATCGGTGGTGACCGAGGGGTACGAGATGCTGTGGTCCAACGTGATGGTCACCGTCTCGCCCGGCAGGAAGTCCTGGCCGCAGAAGGTGAGGCTGGACCCTGCTGCAGGGCTCTGGTTGCTCACTGAGGTCGTCGGATGATGCTTGTAGGACCCCGCGGCAGTAGCCGGTATTGCGAAGGCCACTACCGCGATGATCACGCCAAACATCACGATGAGAGGCGCGCGAAGACGCTTACTGGTTGACATGAGATCTCCCTGAGTGTGCGAGAATCCTACAAATAAGTTGGAACATAGCGAACGTCTGCGACTCCCATGTAAGGTTCGGTGAGTCTTGTTTTGTGCCCCCTGAGATGCTCTCATCGCGGTTCGGTACTCAGCAAAGTATAGGTGCGAGGCCAGCGCCTGACAATCCCCAATCACGACGAAGTAACAGTGCGCGCGACCATAGACTCCACCTGCGTTGAGCCAGCTCTGGGGAGAGTCAGAGATCTGCGGGTAGGCTCACATGGGTGAAGGACCTTGGCGAGAGTCTGAGGGCCAGGGGTATGCGGCTGACCCGGCAGCGGGAGCGAATCATTGATGCGGTCCGCGGGCTCGGTCACGCCACCCCGGATGGGCTCGCCGCGGCCGTCGCCAGAGACGGCGGACCTGCCTTGTCACTGTCCACCATCTATCGCAACCTCGAGGCGCTTGAGGAAGTGGGCGTGGTCTCGCACACCCATCTCGACCACCGCTCGCCGACCTACCACCTCTCCGATCATGCGGACCACCTACACCTCGTCTGCCTGTCGTGCGGAATAGTCATCGAGAGTCCGGTGACAACGGCCGATCCATTCGTCGGGAATCTTTTGGCCGCTCACGGCTTTGTGGCGGATGTGAAACACATGGCAATACACGGATGGTGCGCAGCATGTCCGGCCCCGACAACCCCGTTCAGCGGCCGGTGAGAACGTGACCGATCTCCAGCCGATCGTTGACCCGGCCAGCGCGCCGTCGCCTGCCTCGTCCAGTCCTTTCTTGAGCCGGCCCGGAGCGGTGGCCGGTGAGGGCGTTGATGCCGCCGTTGCCGCTCACTATGGTGACCCCCTGCGCGAACAGCGGCTTCTGGTCGAGGGTCTGGCCGCTGTCGACCTGTCCCAGCGTGGGGTCGTGACCATCGCCGGACCGGATCGCCTTTCCTGGCTGAACTCGATCACGACCCAGCTGCTCATCGGGCTGGCTCCTCGCACGTCCAGGGAGACGCTGGTCCTTAGTCCCAAGGGGCACATCGAGCATGATTTGCACCTCGTAGACGACGGCCAGACCACCTGGGTAACCGTCGAGCCAGGCACCACCGCCGCGCTCGTATCCTGGCTGGACTCGATGCGCTTCATGCTGCGCGTGCAGGTCCGCGACGTCAGTGCGCACTACGCCGTGATCGGTGAGCCGGTGCATTCGGAGTCCACTGCGTTGGAGCCCCTGGCCTGGAGCGACCCCTGGCCGCTGCTGGTCGGCGACACTGCGGCGTACAGCGCAGTCATCGACCCAGCAACACACCCTGGGAGCGAACGACCCTGGCGCGAGCTGATCGTCGGCCGTGATCAGCTCGAGGCAGTGGTAGGGGATCGGCCGTTGGCCGGGATGTGGGCCGCCGAAGCACTGCGCGTTGCGGCCTGGCGTCCTCGCCTGGGTTTTGAGACCGACCAGCGCACGATCCCTCATGAGGTCGACTGGCTGCGCACTGCCGTTCACCTGCACAAGGGGTGCTATCGCGGGCAGGAGACCGTGGCTCGCGTTCACAATCTCGGGCGGCCGCCGCGCCGGCTGGTGTTTCTGCACCTTGACGGATCCGGTCACACCCTGCCCGGGCGCGGCGTCGAAGTCGAGGCTGATGGCAAGGTCGTGGGCCGCCTGACGTCTGTGGCGCGTCACCACGAGCTTGGCCCGATCGCTCTGGCCGTCGTCAAGCGCAACACGGCCTTGAACGCCGTGTGCACGGCGGCCGGGCTAAGCGCCAGCCAGGAGGAGATCGTTCTGCGCTAGAACCCTGTGGTGAGAGCCTCGTCCCCGCCCAGGTCAGAAGCGGTCTTGTCGCGCTTTTTCGCCAGGCCAGAAGCGGTCTTCTCGCGATCTTTGGCGCTCAGGCGTGGTGTCTTGGTGGTAGGTGATGGTTGGGGGGCATACCCGCCTCGGTAGTTGTAGTAGGCGTCGGTGCCCTTGGTCGGGATCAGATTGAGGACCAGCCCCATCACCCGGCCCTTGACTGCCTCCAGCGATTGCAGCGACCTGGCCAGATGGTCGCGGTCCACCCGTCCTGCTCCGACCACGACGACGGTCCCGCCGGCGATGGTGCTCAGGACTGCGGCGTCCGTCACCGGCAACAACGGAGGCGTGTCGATGATCACGACGTCGAAACGGGACTCCAGTTCGCGCAGGGTCCCGATCATCGCCGCCGAGCCGAGCAGCTCGCTGGGGTTGGGCGGAATCGAACCGGCGCCGACGACATAGACGGTGCTCTCGGCGAACTGCTGCAGCACGTCTGTCAGCTCGGCCTGGCCGATCAGGACGTTGGTCAGGCCGATGGAGCCGTCCATGCCCATGTACTCCAGCAGACGTGGGCGACGCAGGTCGCCTTCGATGACGCAGATCCGGGCACCTCCGGCGGCCATCGTGATCGCGAGGTTTGCCGTCGTTGTTGTCTTGCCCTCATCGGGAACCGACGAGGTGAAGACGATGGAGCGTGGGTGGTTGGCAGCGTCCACGAACTGAAGGTTCGTCCGCAAGGTACGGAACGCTTCGGCGCGGGGGCCGTGCGGGTCGGCCTGGGCGATCAGTGGATTCTTGGAGGCATCGGGGTCAAAGGCGATGCTGCCGATGACCGTGGTGTCGCTGACCTCGGAGCAGTCCTTCTCGTTCTTGATAGTCGTGTCGAGCAGATCTCGCAGCAGCGCCAGGCCGAGGCCGAGCAGGAGGCCGAGGACCACGCCGAGCGCCAGGTTGCGTGTTGGCTGAGGGCTGACGGGCGTGGTGGGCACGGTCGGGGAGCTCACGACGGTGACCTTGACCGGGCTCGACTGGCCCTTGTTGACGCTCTCCAAGTTAGCGACCGTCTTGGTGAACTGTTTGCCGACAGCGTCGGCGACCTGCGCGGCCACGCGCGGGTTGGTGTTCTGGACGGCCACTTCGATCAGAACAGTGTTCAGAGGCACCGTCGCCGTGATCTGGGCTCCGAGGTTGGCCGCGGTCGTGTTCAGGTGCAGTGTCTTGATCACCGGGTCGAGGACGTTGGGGGTCGTAATGACCTCCGCGTAGGAAATGACGCGTTCCTGGGTGAAGTTGCTGCCCGATAGGAGCGCTGAGCTGTCAGTACTGCCTGAGGTCGAGACAAAGAGCCGCGTCGTTGCCTCGTAGACCTTGGGGCTCACCGCGGTCGCCATCGCGGCGCCGGCCAGGACCACAAGTGTCACGGCCACAATGATCTGCCAGCGTTTCCGGATGACGCGGATATAGTCCTTGAGCTCCACAAACGTCCCTATTCTCTCGCCCACTGCTGCGCGTCTTCGCTCGTTAGGCAAACGATACTGCAGAGCAGGTTCCAACCAAGGCTTGGACAGCCAGCGCTTTGACGACCTCTTTCCGCTGGCACTATGTCAGCCATGACCAACTATTCTACGCGGGGTATGCGCGCCACCGTCGCGCCTGTGGGGACTCTCATCACGGTCGCTCCCACCGGAGCAGAGACCGCCAAGAGCGACTGTCCCCAACTGCCGACGACGTTGGCCGAACTGGTCGAGACGGCCGTGGCGTGTCAGGACGCAGGCGCTTCCCTGATCCACATCCACATCCGCGATGGCGAGCATCGGCCTAGCCTTGATGCCGTTCTCCTGCGCGAGGCTGTCCAGGCAGTGCGCGAGCGGACGTCGCTGGTCATCCAGCTCTCCACTGGAGGAAACGTTCACGACCCGCTCGAGAAGCGACTGACGGTTCTGGATGCCGAGCCTGACTCCTGCAGCCTGACTTGTGGCACTACCAACTTCGGCGACGACGTCTTCCTCAACCCCTTCCCGTTCATGGCCCAGCTCTACCGTCAGGCACAGGAGCGCGAGATCGTCCCCGAGTTCGAGTTGTTCGACCTTGGCCATGTCGCCGCCCTGCGACGTCTGATCGACGCCTATGGGTTGCCATTCGGGGGCAAGGTGCACGTCGACTTCATCACCGGGGTGCCGGGCGGTATGCCAGGCACGCCGGCCGCACTGCTGGCCGGCATACAGGCTCTGCCGGCCGAGGTGACCTCCTGGGCCGCGACCGGTATTGGTCGCAGCCACCTCCCGATCGCAGCAGCGGCGCTCGCCTCCGGTGGACACTTGCGAGTTGGGATGGAAGACAACTTGAACTACGCCAAGGGGCAGCCGGTTCAGCGCAATGACGAGCTGGTCTCACGGGCAGCGGATCTGGCCCGATTGATGCAGCGGCCGCCGTTGACCACAGACGAGGCACGCTCTTTGTTGTCGGTCAAGGAACGACGCACCGCCTGACCCGAGTCGGCCCTGGCGGGTGTGCCTTTGCCTTAGGCAGGGACGACCGAAATTGATGCTTGCCAGGGGTTGCATTATGCTAACTCTAGTTAGCATAATGGAGTTATGCCGAAGTTCACCCCGATCTCCGTTCACGATCTTGGCGAGTACCTGCGAGAGCAGCGCCAGTCGGCGCAGCTCTCGTTGCGGCAACTGTCCGAGGTAGCCGGGATCAGCAACCCGTACATCTCGCAGATCGAGCGCGGCCTGAAGAAACCCAGCGCCGAGATCCTTCAGGCTCTGGCCAAGGCCCTGCGCATCTCGGCCGAGTCTCTCTACGTCCGCGCCGGCATCCTTATCCTTGATGAGCGCACCGACCGTGGCCAAGACCGTGCTGTTGATGTCACCGACGCCATCCTGGCCGACCCCAAGCTGAACGACCGGCAGCGCGCGGTCCTGCTGGATGTCTACGAGTCTTTCGTGGCTGAGCCTGCGCCAACCAAGACACCTGCGCCGCCGAGGACTTCGAAGCCCGGCAGGGCGGCCAAGCCCACCAGACCCGCGGCGCCGCGGCGCGCGCAGAGCCCAGCACACAAGCCGAGCTCAGAACAGCCGACCCCGGAGCCGAAGCCGGCCCCAGCACAGAAGCAGACCCAGCAGTCATCCAACAAGGAGAAGGAATCATGACCCTCGTCAAGGACATCCGAAAGACCGTCACCGACACCACCCCCGTCTTCGCCGCCCTCGGCGTCACCGACCTGGCAGTCGAGAGGTTGCGCGACGCCCGCGCTCGTGCCGCTGCCGTTCGCCTGGATCTCGACATCAACGTGATCCAGGACAGGGCTGCTAAGCGCTTCGAGAAGGTCACAGAGCAGGTTCAGCAGATTCCCGCGCAGGTCCGCAACCAGAGCGCCGAGGTTGCCGGCAAGGCACGGGAGACCTACTCCGAGCTTGCAGTGCGCGGAGAGAAGATGGTCAAGCGCGTCCGCAACCAGAAGTCCACCAAGGACCTGTTTGCCCAGGCTGGCAACACCGTGTCCCTCGGCAAGGGTGCCGTCACCACCGTCCGCAAGGCTGCACACGACACCCAGCGCGCCGCTATCCTCACCCTGACCACCGGTCGCCGCGAGGCGGGATCCGTCGCCGCATCCGTCCAGGACGGTGTCCGGGCCGTCGGTCGCACGGCGACCAAAGCGCCGGCCACCGCACCCACCGCACCCACCGTGGTTCAGGGCACCGGAACCCCGGCAAAGAAGAGCACCGCCTCGACGCAGCGCGCCAGCCGGTCTGTTGCTGCGGGCGCTCGCAAGACGGACCCCACGGCGACCAAGACCGTCACCCCCAAGGTTGGCGACTGATTGCACGACAGCTGCCCTGTTCGGCAGCTGAGCCGTGGCTGGCACGACCGGTGTCATCTGACACCGGTCGTGCCGTCGTTCTAAGCCGGCCGTGGTCGGAGCAGTAGAATCGCCGCCGTGAGTGAAGAGCGGGTATCCCTGTATGACGCGCCTGTGGTGGCCCATGTCGTCCGCTCCGGCTTCGTGGAGTCCGTGCATCATGGCAGCGTGGTGGCGTTGGACGCTCAGGGTTCGATCTTGCTGACGGTCGGGGATGTTGCCGGTCCGATCTTCCCTCGTTCATCCAGCAAACCCATCCAGGCTCTGGCCATGCTGCGCGCCGGTCTGGACCTTGACGGTGAGCTGCTCGCCCTCGCAGCCGGGAGCCACTCGGGTGAGTCGTTCCATCTCGAGGGAGTCCGGCGGATCCTTGCCGGGGCCGGGCTCAGCGAGCAGGACCTGCAGAACACTCCAGACCTGCCGTACGACGAGCTGGAGCGTACGGCCTGGATCGCTTCCGGGCGTGGCGCGACCTCGCTTGCGCAGAACTGTTCTGGCAAGCACGCCGCCATGCTCGCCACCTGTGTCGCGGCCGGCTGGGACACCGCGACCTACCTCGAGCCAAAGCATCCGCTGCAGCTGCTCATTGCTCAGACGCTGATCGAACTTTCCGGCGAACCAGCGGCGGCCAGTGGTGTTGATGGCTGCGGCGCCCCGGTCATGGCCGTGTCCCTGACCGGTCTGGCGCGGGTTTTCTCCCGCTTTGCCACTGCACCCGAGGGCACCGATGAGGCAAGGGTGGCAGCCGCGATACGGGCGTATCCGCAGTGGCTGGGCGGGACGGGACGTGAGGTCACTGCACTCATTCGCGGGGTGCCAGGCCTGATTGCCAAGGACGGTGCGGAGTCGGTCTATGCCGTGGGGCTGGCCGACGGTCGCGGCGTCGCCCTGAAGATCGCCGATGGCGCACAGCGTGCCCGGCCCGTCGTGATGGCAGCAGCTTTGCGGCGGCTGGGGATCGACGCTGAGGTGCTCGATGAGCTTGCCCATGCCCCGGTGCTCGGCCACGGCGAGCCGGTCGGATCGGTCGAGGCGGTCGGGATCTGAGCGTGAGCGCTGCGATTGTGGACCTCTGATCCTGGCTACGCCCTTAGGCTGGGAGCATGTCCAACATCTTCACGAGCATCCAGTCGCTCATCATGTTCGCCTTTGGCGTCGCCGCTCTAGGGCTGTCGGTGTTCGGGCTCGTAGATGCTCTGAGACACCGTCCTGACGCGTTCACCGCTGCGGGTAAGAGGACCAAGAACTTCTGGCTGGTCGTGCTCGGGATTGCTGTGGCCTTGAGTTTCGTCAGCGTTTTCGCACCGTTCTCGCTGCCCTGGATCCTGGCCGTGGTCGGCGCCAGCGTCTATGCCGTGGACGTGCGCCCCGCACTGCGCAAGGTCATGGGACGCGGGTCCTCTGGTGATGGTCCTGCGGGCCGCTGGTGAGCCTGGGTCCAGCTGGCACAATCAGCTCGACCCTGCAGGGCCCTAACGGCTCGCTCGAGTTCATCACCACCGGATCAGGCTTTCCCGCAACGGTCTTCGCGCACGGCCTCGCCGGTTCGATTCCGACGACTCGCCCGTTCGGGTCTGGGGTCGGGGGTAGTCGCACGTTCATGCACTTCCGGGGGTATGGCGCGTCTGTAGCTGTGGAGGCCCCGTGGACCTACGCTGGGCTGGCCGAAGACCTTAGGGCGGTCGCCGACCATGTGGGGGCGACCCAGGCCCTCGGGGTGAGTATGGGCGCCGGCGCCTTGTGCAGCCTGTTGGCAGCCACGCCACTCCGGTTCGAGCGGCTGGTGTTTGTCATGCCCGCCGCCTTGGACAAGCCCCGCACCGATGACGGTCTGAGTCGAGTGGTCGAGATGGCGGATTGTGTGGAAAATGGCGACGTTGAAGCCCTGACGGCTCTCCTGCTCGAGGCAGAGCCCGCCTCGGTGAGAACCCGGCATGGCGTTAAGCTCTGGTGCCGGCGTCAGGCCGCTGCAATGGTTGGGACACCGGTTTCTCAGGCGTTGCGGGCGTTGCCGAACGCGGTGCCTTTGACAGAGCGTGGGGTGCTTGCCGAGGTCACCACGCCGGCCCTGGTCATCGCCCAGGAACAGGACCCTGCGCACCCGGTGCTGGTTGCTGAGCAGCTCGCGGCCTCACTACCCGACGCCCGCCTCGAGGTCATGGCGCCTGGCGGCCTCATGTGGCGCCACCGAGCCTTGATGAGGGATCTAATTGGGGGGTTTCTGTCCGGAGAACCACGTCGGCATTCCTGCCGACCGAGTCAGTCCACCGGGGGTCGACCAGACTAAGTCTCGAAATACCTGGCGCCACCGCTGTGTTGGGACTGAATGTTGATAGACCGTTTTCCCAGTTGTTCAGGTGCCAGGAGGGACCTATGTCGGCAGTGCCGCAGGTTCGTCGGGTAGCCATGCTCAGCGTCCACACCTCGCCCCTCGAGCAGCCAGGAACCGGCGATGCGGGCGGCTTGAACGTCTATGTCGTCGAGGTCTCCAAACGGCTCGCCCAGCGTGGTATCGAGGTCGAGATCTTCACCCGAATGACAGATGGCGCTCTGCCTCTCCAGTCCGAGATAGCGCCCGGGGTCCACGTCCGCAACGTCATCGCCGGGCCGTTCGAGGGCCTGGGCAAGGGAGACCTCCCCGGCCAGTTGTGCGCGTTCGCCCAGGGGGTCATGCGCGCCGAGGCAGCACGGCCCGAGGGCTGGTACGACCTGGTGCATTCCCACTACTGGCTCTCCGGGCAGGTGGGCTGGCTGGCGGCTGATCGTTGGCGCGTGCCGCTGGTGCACACCATGCACACGATGGCTCGCGTCAAGAACTCACGGTTGGCCGATGGAGATACCCCGGAGCCGGTCGGTCGCGAGATCGGTGAGGCCCAGGTCGTGGAGGCTGCGGACCGCCTGGTGGCGAACACTGCAGGCGAGGCAGGTGAGCTGGTCGAGTTGTATGACGCCGATCCCGACAAGGTGCGGGTCGTGTCTCCGGGCGTCGACCTGGACCTGTTCACCGTCGGTAATATCGCGGCGGCGCGCGCCCAGCTGGGGCTGACCGAGGATGCACACGTGCTGCTCTTCGTAGGCCGGATTCAGCCGCTCAAGGCTCCCGACGTGTTGCTGCGGGCTGCGGCTGACCTGTTGGCCCGTCGGCCCGAGCTTCGCCAGAGACTGGTCGTCGCCGTGGTCGGCGGCCCGAGTGGCTCAGGACTGGGCAAGCCTCGGGCACTGCAGGAACTGGCCCAGCGGCTCGGCATCCAGGCGCAGGTGCGCTTCGTGCCGCCGGTCGACCGGGCGACCCTCGCCATGTGGTACCGCGCTGCTGACCTGGTCACGGTCCCGTCCTACAGCGAGTCGTTCGGTCTCGTGGCCGTCGAGGCTCAGGCTTGCGGGACGCCGGTGGTTGCCGCCGCGGTGGGCGGCCTGCCCTACGCGATCGGGGACGGCGGCTTGCTCATTGACGGACATCGCACGGCTGACTGGAGTGCTGGGCTGGAGGGTCTGCTCGATGACCCTGGTCGCCGAGACCTGATGAGCCGTAAGGCGGTTGAGCATGCCTCGCAGTTCAGCTGGGAACACACCACGGACCAGCTGCTCGAGGTCTATACCGAGTCCGTGATCGCCCGGGCCACCCCGCCCCTCGATGACACGAGCTCACCGATGGGCGCCGGGGGACTGTCCGGTGTCCCCGCGGCGGTGATCCCATGACCGGAAACACTCTGCACGACAGTGCCGCAGTCCAGGAGTCGGTGCGTCAGTTCCTCGACGAGGCCGGTATCAAGTGGGAGCTGGGCCGGCGCGCGGGGGAGTTCATCGTCACGTTGCCGGGGGAGAAGAGGCTCACCACACTCTGTTCGTTGGTGGTCGGTCCCCAGTCTTTGTCGATCTCTGCTTTCGTGGTGCGCAATCCGGACGAGAACCACGAGGCCGTCTATGCCCACCTGCTGCGCCGCAATCTGCGGCTGCCCGGACTTGCGTACGGAATTGACAAGTCCGGAGATGTCTATGTCACCGGGCGCGTTCCACTGCAGGGTGTGGATGCGGCATACCTTGACCAGATCTTCGGCGTGGTTCTGGAGGCCACAGACGGCGCCTTCAACGAGCTTCTGGCGATGGGATTCCTTGAGTCGATGAAGAAAGAGTGGGCATGGCGCAACTCCAGGGGGGAGTCCACCCGCAATCTCGATGCCTTCCGGCATCTGCTCGAGACGCCCCCCGAGGGGCCGACGACGTCGCCGTAGCCTCGCCATAGACTCGCGCTATGACCTCAGTTGATGCTTACACGCTCATCCTTCTCCGACACGGTGAGAGTGAGTGGAACGCCAAGAACCTCTTCACCGGCTGGGTTGACGTCGACCTGACGGAAAAGGGCCGCGCCGAGGCCGTGCGAGGGGGCCAGCAGCTCAGGGAATCCGGCCTCCTGCCCGACGTCGTTCACACCTCGGTGCAGCGTCGTGCCATCACCACGGCAAACCTCTCCCTGGACGCCGCCGACCGTCACTGGATCCCTGTGAGTCGCTCCTGGCGCCTTAACGAACGCCACTATGGCGCGCTGCAGGGAAAGAACAAGAAGCAGACCCTTGAGCAGTACGGGGAGGAGTTGTTCATGACCTGGCGACGCTCCTTCGACGTCCCGCCGCCGCCCCAGCCGATCGACGACGAATTCAGCCAGGCTCACGACCCGCGGTACGCCGACATCGAGGGCGGCCCGCCCCTGACCGAGTGCCTCAAGGACGTCATCGCGCGGATGTTGCCCTACTGGGAGAGTGCCATCGTGCCTGATCTGCGTGCAGGCAAGACAGTCTTGGTCGCTGCGCACGGCAACAGCCTGCGCGGGATCGTCAAGCATCTGGACGCCATCAGTGACCAGGACATCTCTGGGCTCAACATTCCCACCGGCATGCCGCTTGTCTACCACCTCGACAAGGACCTCAAACCGATCATCGCAGGTGGGGAGTACCTCGACCCTGAGGCGGCCAAGGCGGCTGCCGCGGCCGTGGCCAACCAGGGCCGCTGACCCGCCTTAAGCCTCCTCGTTGTCCAGATGGTCTTCGCTCTGGAACTCGCCTGTGACCATGTACACGACCCGGCGTGCCACCGAAACCGCGTGGTCGGCGTACCGCTCGTAGTAGCGACCCACCAGCGACGCGTCTACGGCTGCCTCGGTGCCGTACTTCCACTTGCCATCCATGAGCATGTTGAAGATGTCCCGGTGGAGGCGGTCCATCTCGTCGTCGTCGCGTTCGAGGGCCAGCGCCGTCTCGATGTCCTTGCCGGCGATGACCGATCCGGCCTTGGCCACGATCCGCTCGGCCACCTGACCCATCTGGAGAACCGTGGAGCGCATCACCGGGTGGATCGCTGAGTCCGGGTAGCGCAGCCGGGCCACCTTGGCCACGTGCCGCGCGAGGTCGCCCATCCGCTCGAGGTCGGCGCCCATCCGCATCGCGGTGACGACCATGCGCAGGTCGGTGGCCACGGGCTGCTGGCGGGCCAAAAGGTCGATTGATCGTTCGTCGAGCTCGCGGCGCAGCGAGTCGATCTCTTCGTCAGAGGCGATGACGCTCTCAGCCAGATGCAGGTCAGCGTCGAGCAGCGCAGTGGTCGCCCGGGACATGGCCGATCCGGCAAGCCTGGTCATCTCGACCAGCTGCTCAGAGATCTTGTCCAGGTCTTCGTGGAAGGAGTCGCGCATGGGTCCCTCTCGTAATCGGGCTTATCTCACCAAGGTGCCTTGGAGGATGGCATTCGCCAGTGAACTGTACTAGGCGTTGAGATGAACAGTAGGGGGACGACGCGCACGGCCCTGGGACGAGCGTACGGTCGGGGACATCACCGTGCGTACCCTTGGTGTTGTGGACCCGACGGCTGCGGCGATTCTTGGTGGCGTGCTCGGTCTGGTGACCGGTGCGATCTCGGTGTCCTGGGTACATCGGTCCGAGGCATCTAGGGCTCCTGTCCCGCAGTCTCCGGATGCCACCTTGCCGGCAGGGGTGTCCGACGTACTGGCTGTCCTGCGTTCAGGAGCGATAGTCCTGGACGCCGCCGATGCCGTCGTCAGCACCAGCCCTCCGGCCGTAGCCAACGGACTGGTCCGTGATCACGACCTGGTCCACGACGAGCTGCGTCACCTGGCCCGACAGGTTCGTCGCGACGGTGTCATCAGAGAGGTCGAGCTCGATCTGCCGCGAGGTCCCATGGGGCGTGGCCGCATCACGGTTCGTGCCCGGGTGGCCCCGTTGGGAGAGACTTACGTACTCCTGCTTGTTGATGACCGCACCGAGGCTCGACGGATCGAGGACGTCCGGCGTGACTTCGTCGTCAACGTCAGCCATGAGCTCAAGACTCCGGTGGGCGGGCTGGCTCTGCTGGCCGAGGCCGTCCTGGAGGCCAACGATGATCCGGAGGCGGTGGCGCGCTTTGCGCACCGGATGCAAGTGGAGAGCACGCGGCTCACCCGTCTGGTCCAGGAGATCGTCGACCTCTCCCGCCTTGAGTTCGCAGGCACCCTGCACGACCCTGAGCTGGTGGACGTCGGAGCAGCGGCCGCCGAGGTCATCGAGCAGTCGAGGCTGGTTGCCGGGTCCCGAGGTGCGGAGATCGTGTCGTCGCTGGCTCGGGACGCATACGTGTTCGGCGACTCAGACCTGCTTGCGACCGCCGTGCGCAACCTGGTCGGCAACGCCATCAACTACTCCGCTCCCGGGGCCAGGGTGGCGGTCAGCGTGCGTTCTTCGGAACAGTTAGTCGAGATCGCGGTCGCCGACCAGGGTCAGGGCATCCCCGAGAGCGAGCAGGCACGGATCTTCGAGCGGTTCTACCGCGTCGACGCCGCCCGCTCCCGGGCCACCGGTGGCACCGGTCTGGGACTGGCCATCGTCAAACACATCTGCGCCAACCACGGCGGAGAGGTCACGGTCTGGAGTGAGCCGGGCCACGGCTCAACTTTCACCATGCGCCTGCCGGCCGCACAACCGGGCCGGACAACCCCTGACCCGGCACGCGGGGTACCCGCTGGGTCCTCGCAGATCCCGAGTCTTGGACATCGAACACGAGAGGTCACCCCATGACGCGGATCCTGATGGTCGAGGACGAGGAATCGTTCTCCGACCCCTTGTCCTACCTGCTGCGAAAAGAGGGATACGAGGTTACGGTGGCCGAGACGGGGCCGATGGCGCTGGAGGATTTTGACCGCGCAGGCGCGGACCTGGTGCTGCTCGACCTGATGCTCCCCGGGTTGTCAGGGGTGGATGTGTGCAGGGCGCTGCGGCATCGTTCGTCGGTGCCGGTCATCATGCTGACCGCCAAGGACAGCGAGATCGACAAGGTCGTCGGTCTCGAGATTGGTGCGGACGACTACGTCACCAAGCCGTACTCCAGCCGTGAGCTGTTGGCCCGGATCAAGGCGGTTCTTCGTCGCGGCCAGGAGCCCGAGGAGCTGATGCCCGCCACGCTGGAGTCGGGTCCGGTCCGGATGGATGTCGAACGGCATGTCGTCGCGGTCAACGGGACGCACACACCGCTGCCACTCAAGGAGTTCGAGTTGCTCGAGATGCTGCTGCGCAACTCGGGCAGGGTGCTGACCCGCGCACAGCTGATCGATCGGGTGTGGGGCAGCGACTACGTCGGTGACACCAAGACCCTGGATGTCCACGTCAAGCGACTGCGCTCCAAGGTCGAGCCCGACCCGGCGAACCCGCAGTTCATCGTCACCGTGCGTGGTCTCGGGTACAAGTTCGAGACTCCCTGAGCCTGGCTCAATGCACGTGAATTGACGTTCTGTCAAGACCGCACATGCGGCGAATATTGGCGATATTGTGGCTCTGACCTGCAGAAACGCGGGATCGTGCACTCTGGCGTGTCCTTTTGCCGTGGTATCCTAAAGGTCGCGAAAGGGGTACATAGCAGATGGCCTTCAAAGTCGGTGAAACGGTCGTGTATCCGCACCACGGTGCGGCATTGATCGAAAAAATGAAAACTCGCACCATCAAGGGCGAAGACAAGATCTACCTCGTGCTCAAGGTTGCCCAAGGTGATCTGACCATTGAAGTTCCTGCCGAGAACTGTGACCTCGTGGGTGTGCGCGACGTCGTTGGCCAAGAGGGGCTGGAACGCGTCTTCGAGGTTCTGCGTGCAGCGCACACCGAGGAGCCGACCAACTGGTCACGACGCTATAAGGCCAACCTCGAGAAGCTCGCGTCCGGCGATGTCATCAAGGTCGCCGAGGTTGTCCGCGACCTGTGGCGTCGCGACAAGGACCGTGGCCTCTCCGCTGGGGAGAAGCGCATGCTGGCCAAGGCCCGCCAGATCCTCGTCTCCGAGCTGGCGCTCGCAGAGAAGACGAACGAGGACAAGGCTGAGGCCATCCTCGACGAGGTTCTAGCCTCCTGAGCGAGTGTCTCCTGAACAAGCTCCGCCTGAACACGCAGGGACTGAACAAGCACTGCCTTTAAGAGTCGCGGTCATCCTGGTCGCTGCCGGTGGCGGTGTGCGACTGGTTGCAGGGATGCCCAAAGCGTTCGCCCCGTTGTGCGGTGAGTCACTACTGGCTCACGCACTGCGGGGCGTCTTTGGTTGTGCGCAGGTGCAGCACGTGATCATCGTGGCACCCGTCTCGCACGTCGGGCAGTGCTGGGCCGCCGCCGACCTCCTTGGTGAGCACTCCCGGGTGGATGTAGTGGCCGGAGGGGTGGATCGGTCGGCTTCGGTCGAAGCAGGCCTGGGCACACTGCGCCCGGACGATGGCATCGTGCTGGTTCATGACGTCGCCCGGTGTCTGGCGCCCTCGGACCTGTTCGCCAGGGTCATCGGCGCCGTGCGAGATGGCCATTCTGCCGTCGTGCCCGGACTCCCGGTCACTGACACCATCAAGGTGGTCGACGACCAGGGTTGTGTGCTGGACACTCCCGATCGTGGGTCCCTGCGCACAATACAGACACCGCAGGGTTTCCTTCGCGAGGTGCTGGAGCTTGCTCACGCCGACACCGACGGTGCTTCGGCCACCGATGATGCCGGTCTCGTTGAGCGCAACGGCGGGCACGTACGCGTCGTTACCGGCGATCATCGGGCGCTGAAGATCACCTCACCTGTGGACCTCACCGTCGCTTCGGCTCTGATTCAGGATGGCTTGAATGCCGGATAGCCCTCATGCATGCGCCAGCCCGGCGCCCGGCTCAATCCCCCTGCCACGGGTAGGAATCGGTGTGGATGTACATCGGTTTGCCGACGACGACCGAACGTTGTCGCTGGCCGGGTTGACCTGGCCCGGTGAGCGCGGACTGGCCGGTCACTCCGATGCCGACGTCGCCGCCCATGCGGCCTGCGACGCGCTCTTCTCCGCCGTGGGGCTGGGGGATCTGGGAGCCCACTTCGGCACTGATCGCCCCGAGTTCGCCGGCGCCGCCGGTGTCGTCCTGCTCGCCCAGGCTGCGCGGATCGTGACCGACGCTGGTTATCTGATTGGCAACATCGCCATCCAGATTGTCGGCAACAGGCCGAAGCTCGGTCCCCGTCGCGATGAGGCTCAGGCCGTCCTGGGTGCGGCTGTGGCGGCACCGGTGTCGCTCTCGGCGACGACCACTGACGGGCTCGGGCTGACCGGACGTGGTGAAGGGATCGCAGCCCTCGCGACGGCGGTCGTCTTCCCGGCCCCACCAGCACGCTCTGAGCGGACAGCAGCCGAGCCCTGAGACCACCACGAAGACACGACAAGGGGGCAGCCTTGGAACTGCTCTGGCTTACTCGGCTGGCGCGGGTTCGGCCGGCTCGCCGGTAACCTTGGCTGGTGAGCATTCGCCTGTATGACACCGCCACTCAAGAGCTGCGCGACTTCGTCCCGGTCACCGAGGGTAAAGTCGGCATCTATGTCTGTGGACTCACGACCCAGGGTGCCCCACACATCGGGCATGTCCGGTTCGCGGTCGCGTTCGACATCCTGCGTCGTTGGCTGACCTGCGGACACGGTTTTGACGTCACACTGATCCGCAATGTCACCGACATCGATGACAAGATTCTGGCCAAGTCCGCCGAGGCAGGCGCCCCGTGGTGGGCCTGGAGCTATGCCAACGAACGAGCCACCAACGATGCGCTCAACCTGCTCGGTGTCCTGCCACCGACGTACGAGCCGCGGGCGACCGGGCACATCACCGAGATGCAGGAGATCATGCAGACCCTTATCGACAAGGGTCACGCGTACGTCGCACAGGACGGTAGCGGCGACGTCTACTTCGACGTGCGGAGCTACCCGCCTTACGGAGAGCTCACGCATCAGAGGATCGACGACATGGAGGCTGCTGCTGACGCCGACCCGCGCGGCAAGCGCGACCCGCGGGACTTCGCGTTATGGAAGGGCCACAAGGCGGGTGAACCGGAGACGGCCAGCTGGCCCACGGCATTCGGACAGGGTCGTCCGGGCTGGCACCTGGAGTGCTCGGCAATGGCACGCAAGTACCTCGGTGACACCTTTGACATCCACGGCGGAGGCGTCGACCTGCGTTTCCCTCACCACGAGAACGAGCAGGCCCAGTCGCGTGCTGCCGGGCTGGGTTTCGCCAACTACTGGTTACACAACGCGTGGGTGACCATGAGCGGCGAGAAGATGGGCAAGTCGCTAGGCAATGCCCTGCTCGTTAGTGAGATCACCAAGGTGGCGCGCCCGCTGGTGGTCCGCTACTACCTGGGCGCGGCTCATTACCGCTCCACCATCGAGTATCACGAGGGGTCGTTGCGGGAGGCTGAGGCGGCGGTCGATCGAGTCGAGGGCTTCTTGCGCCGTGCCCTGGGGGGCGGCTCTTTCGAGACCGGCACCGACCTGTCACCTGGCTTCGTCGCGGCCATGGATGACGACCTCAATGTCTCAGGTGCGTTGGCAGTCATCCATGAGACCGTGCGGGCCGGCAATACCGCTCTCGATGAGGGCGACGAGGACCAGGCCAGGCGGTTGGCCCAACAGGTCGTCGCGATGACCGAGGTCCTGGGTGTCAATCCGCTTCACCCGCAATGGAACTCATCTTCTGGCAGTGGCACTGACGATGCCCTGACGGCTTTGGGCGCACTGGTGAGTGACCGCATCGAAGCCCGGGCGGCGGCCCGCGCCGCACGCGACTTCCGGGCGGCCGACCAGATCCGCGATCGGCTCACGACAGCGGGTATCGCTGTCGAGGACACCTCCTCGGGCGCGCGCTGGTCGCTGGCCCGGCACATCGAAATCTGAAAGGCGAGCGAACATGCCTGGTAACTCTCAGCGCCGAGGCGCCATCCGCGGATCCAAGAAGGGTCCAAGCGCGGGTAGTGGTGGCCAGCGGCGCAAGGGTCTGGAAGCCCGCGGCGCAACCCCCAAGGCCGTCGAGCGCACCAAGCACCCCGCACACAAGAACGCGGTCCGCGCAGCCGCGCGCGGGGCTGCTCCTGGGAGTCGGCCGGCTCGCAGTGGTGGCCCCGCACGCAAGGGTGGCACGTCTCGCCGGCCCAAGGGGTCCAGCGAGATCGTCTATGGCCGCAACTCCGTGCTGGAGGCGCTGAGGGCGGACATCCCGGTGACGACGATGTACGTCGCCGGAAGGCTCGAGTCGGACGACAGGGTCCGTGAAGCCCTCAAGATCGCCACTGGCCGATCTATCTCGATTCTGGAGACCCCGCGCGGCGAGCTCGACCGGCTCACCGAAGGCGGAGTCCACCAGGGTCTGGCCCTTCAGGTTCCGGCGTACGCGTACGCCCACCCCAACGACCTGGTCAACCCCGAGGCCCCGGGGATACCGCTTATCGTCGCGCTGGATGGCATCACCGATCCACGGAACCTGGGCGCGATCATCCGTTCGGTGGCCGCTTTCGGGGGTCACGGTGTTGTCGTGCCGGAACGGCGTTCGGTCGGGATGACCGCGAGCGCGTGGAAGACCTCCGCCGGGGCTGCCGCCCGGATCCCCGTCGCCCAGTGCAGCAACCTCACCAGGACTCTGGAGGACTACCGAAAGGCCGGCTTCTTCGTGTTGGGCCTTGACATGGACGGCGACGTATCGCTGCCCGCTCTGGAGTTGGCCAAGGAGCCCCTGGTCGTGGTCGTGGGGTCGGAGGGAAAGGGGTTGTCGCGGTTGGTCCGAGCGACCTGCGACCAGATTGTCTCGATCCCCATGTCCTCGGTGGTGGAGTCTCTCAACGCCGGCATAGCCACCGGAGTCACGCTCTATGAAGTTGCCCGTCGCCGCGCACTGTGAGGGTTGGGCTGCATCTGCACGATTGTCACGCTCAAATGAGCCACTAGCGCCACCAGGTCCGATAACGTCTGATCAGGGCGCCATCAGGGCGCCGGCACATGACGAAAGGGCTTGCGCATGTC
>CABEBK010000188.1_pt1 | contig 18820 bp, 17 predicted proteins | sample 3132581 | NCBI WGS metagenome assembly CABEBK01 (sample SAMEA5534345, study PRJEB31848) | metagenome | biome: tundra; feature: field; material: soil | place: USA | collected 2013-05 | depth 0.45 m | reverse complement strand
GCGTTGCGTCGGGCCATCTCGACGGCAAGCTTTTGAACCAGCGGGACCTCCTCGAACGGGAGCTCGACACCAAGGTCACCACGGGCGACCATCACGGCGTCAAACGCGTTGATGATCTCCCGCAGGTTCGTGACCGCCTGTGGCTTCTCGATCTTGGCGATCACCGGCAGGCGAACGCCCTCCTCGTCCATGATCTCGTGGACTCGTTCGATATCTGCGGCGTCACGTACGAAGGAAAGCGCCACCATGTCCGCAGGCAGTCTCAGTGCCCAGCGAAGGTCTGCCTCGTCCTTTTCCGACAGGGCCGGCACGCTGACCGCCACGCCGGGCAGGTTAATGCCCTTGTTGTTGGACACCACCCCGCCGATGACTACCTCACAGACGACGTCGGTCTCTGTGACCTCAAGGGCCTTGAGCGTGACCTTTCCGTCATCGATCAACAGCCGGTCGCCGGGTTTCACGTCGCCGGGCAGCCCCTTGTAGGTCGTGGACACGCGCTGCCGGTCGCCGGGGATATCATCGACGGTGATGGTGAATCGCTCGCCGACCAGCAGCGTGACCGCGCCGTCGGCGAAACGACCTGTGCGAATCTTGGGACCCTGCAGGTCGACCAGTATGCCAACCGCTCTGCCCGACTCCAGACTGGCCTTACGCACCTCGGCATAGGCCGCTTCGTGCTCTTCGTAACTCCCGTGGGAACGGTTGATCCGGGCGACGTCCAGGCCCGCGTCGACCAGTGCCCGTACACCCCCGGGTACAGCTGTTGCAGGACCTAGGGTGCAGACGATCTTTGCGCGGCGCATGGTGTCGATTCTATTAGCGTGGTTAGCGATGTCGTGAATCGGGTTGTGGCGGGACTCACACGTTAAGCGGTCGGTCCGTGGGATTCACCGGGCGGGGCAGCGCGGAGCTCCCGCCCATGAGATAGGCGTCCACGCCGGCGGCCGCCGAGCGGCCCTCGGCGATGGCCCATACGATCAGGGACTGGCCGCGACCAGCATCCCCGGCGACGAAGACACCGGGAACCGATGTCATGAAAGCCTTGTCCCGCTTGATGTTCGAGCGTTCGTCCAGCTGAAGGCCGAGCTGTTCGACCACACCACGACTTTGAGGTCCGAGGAAGCCCATGGCGAGTAGGACCAGCTGTGCCGGGATCTCGCGCTCGGTGCCCTCGACCTCGGCAAAGCCGCCCGACCCTTGGGTGACCTCGACCAGACGCAGGGCTCTGACCCTGCCTGAATCGTCGCCCAGGATCTCCTTGGTGCTCACTGCGTAAACGCGCTCCCCGCCCTCTTCGTGTGCGGCGGCGATGCGAAACAGGGTGGGGTATGTCGGCCAAGGCTGGGTCGGCGGGCGGTCGTGGCCAGGGCGTGGCATGATCTCCAGCGACGTCACAGACTTGGCGCCCTGGCGAAGTGCGGTGCCGATGCAGTCCGCCCCCGTATCTCCACCGCCGATGACGATGACGTCCTTGCCGGTGGCCACGACCTGGCCCTCGACCTTTTCGCCCCGGGCGACGCGATTGGCCGGAGGTAGGAACTCCATGGCCTGCATGACCCCGTCCAGCTCGCATCCCGGGACGGGCAGGTCACGAGGAACAGTGGCCCCGATCGCCAGAACGACGGCGTCATACCGCTCACGCAGCGCCTTGCCGGTCAGGTCGCCGCCGACGTCGACGCCGTTTCGGAACCGGGTGCCCTCGGCCTCCATCTGGGCCAGCCGACGGTCAAGGATGGACTTCTCCATCTTGAACTCGGGGATGCCGTAACGCATCAGGCCGCCCGGCTTGTCGGCTCGCTCGAAGACCGCGACGGTATGCCCGGCCCTGGTCAGCTGCTGGGCGACGGCCAGGCCGGAAGGTCCGGAGCCGACAACGGCGACGGTCTTGCCGGACAGACGGTCCGGGGCCTTGGGGGTGACTGCGCCCTCATCGAAGGCGCGCTCGATCGTGGTGACCTCGATCTGCTTGATGGTCACGGCGGGCTGGTTGATACCCAGCACGCAGGCCATCTCGCAGGGCGCCGGGCACAGCCTGCCGGTGAATTCCGGAAAGTTGTTCGTGGCGTGCAGCTGCTCTATCGCCTCACGCCAGTCGCCCTTCCACGCCAGGTCGTTCCACTCGGGAATCCTGTTCCCCAGGGGGCAGCCGTTGTGGCAGAAAGGGATACCGCAGTCCATGCAGCGTCCGGCCTGCCTCTGCACCTGGGCCACATCTTGGGCTTCGTAGACCTCACGCCAGTCCATCAGCCGGACCGGGACCGGACGGCGCTTGGGCAGTTCGCGCTCACGGGTGGTCAAGAATCCCCGAGGATCAGCCACGAGAAGCCTCCATGATCCGCTCCCATACGTCAGGGCCGTTGAGGTCGAGCCCCTCGGACTCGGCCGTTGTACGAACGTCCAGGACACGCTGATAGTCGCGTGGCAGGACCAGGGTGAACTGGCTCTTAACGTTGTCCCAGTCCGCGAGCAGCCTCGCGGCAACGGCGGATTCGGTCCACCGGCGATGCCTGGTCAAAAGCTCCTGCACAACCTCCTCGTCCCGCTCGCGCAGGGGCATGAGATCGACCATCTCGCGATTGACCCGGCCCTCACGCAGATTCAGGACATAGGCCACACCACCGGACATTCCCGCCGCGAAGTTACGACCGATTGGCCCAAGGACCAGCACCGTGCCACCGGTCATGTACTCGCAGCCGTGGTCACCGAGCCCTTCGACAACTGCCGTGGCGCCAGAGTTGCGTACGCAGAACCGCTCCCCCACCTGACCGCGCAGGAAGACCTCACCGCTGGTGGCTCCATAGGCGATCACATTGCCTGCGATGACGTTGTGCTCTGCCGGCAGCGAAGCCGCGCGATCGGGGCGAACCACGATCCGCCCACCCGAGAGTCCCTTGCCCACATAGTCGTTGGCATCCCCATACAGGCACAACGTGATGCCAGCGGGAAGGAAGGCACCCAGCGACTGCCCGGCCGACCCAGTTAGCGAGATCTGAATCGTGTCGTCGGGCAGACCGGACGGGTAAGCCTTGGTCACTTCGTGACCCAGCATGGTGCCGATCGTGCGGTTGACGTTACGGACCGGCAGCTCGATCCGCACCGGAGTCTTGTCGCGCAGCGCCTCCTGGCTCAGCTCGATCAGCCTGTGGTCCAGGGCCTTAGCCAGTCCGTGGTCCTGGCCGACGGTATTGCGCCGGGGCGCACCGTCTGGGGAGGCCACCTCGGCGAGAATCGGAGTCAGATCCAGACCGCTGGCCTTCCAGTGATCGACGGCGGCCGAGGTATCGAGCAGCGACACCTCACCGATGGCCTCGGCCATCGTTCTGAACCCCAGGGCGGCCAGGTTCTCACGGACCTCCTGGGCGATGTACTCAAAGAACGTCACGATGTACTCGGGCTTGCCGGAGAACCGTGAACGCAGCTCAGGGTTCTGGGTGGCGATACCAACCGGGCAGGTGTCGAGGTGACACACGCGCATCATGACGCAGCCGCTGACCACCAGCGGAGCGGTGGCGAAGCCGAACTCCTCGGCGCCCAGCAGCGCCGCGATCACGACGTCGCGCCCGGTCTTGAGCTGACCGTCGACCTGAACCACGATCCGCTCACGCAGACCGTTGAGCACCAACGTCTGCTGGGTCTCGGCGAGCCCCAGCTCCCATGGCCCGCCGGCGTGCTTGAGCGAGGTGAGCGGCGCAGCGCCCGTACCACCGTCATGGCCCGAGATGAGCACAACGTCGGCATGGGCCTTGCTGACGCCTGCGGCCACTGTGCCCACCCCGATCTCCGCCACCAGTTTGACGTGCACTCGCGCCGAAGGATTGGCGTTCTTGAGGTCGTGGATCAGTTGTGCGAGGTCCTCGATGGAGTAGATGTCGTGATGCGGCGGGGGCGAGATAAGTCCCACCCCGGGAGTCGAGTGACGGGTCTTGGCCACCCATGGGTAGACCTTGTGGCCGGGCAGCTGACCGCCCTCTCCCGGCTTGGCGCCCTGGGCCATCTTGATCTGGATGTCGTCTGCCTGCGTCAGATACAGCGAGGTCACCCCGAAGCGGCCCGAGGCGACCTGTTTGATCGCCGAGCGGCGCACCGGGTCCAGCAGGCGGTCCTCGTCCTCCCCGCCCTCACCTGTGTTCGACCGGCCCCCAAGGCGGTTCATCGCCACTGCGATCGTCTCGTGCGCCTCCTGGCTGATCGAGCCGTAGCTCATCGCCCCGGTGCTGAACCGGGCCACGATCGCGCTGACCGGTTCCACCTCGTCGATCGGCACCGGCGTGCGGCCGGCGGTGAACCTGAACATTCCGCGCAACGTCATCAGGCGCTGCGACTGCTCGTCGACCCACGAGGTGTACTGCTTGAAGATGTCGTAACGCCGCGAGCGGGTGGAGTGCTGCAACCGGAAGACGGTGTCCGGGTCGAACAGGTGGGGCTCACCCTCACGTCGCCACTGGTACTCCCCGCCCACAGCGAGCTTGCGGTGCGGCAACCGCACGCTGTCCAGCGGGTATGCCGTGGCGTGGCGCGCCGCCACCTCCTCGGCAACGACGTCGAGGCCGATACCACCCAGCTGCGAGGTGGTTCCGGTGAAGTAGGTGTCGATCAGCTCCTGAGAGAGCCCGATGGCTTCGAAGGCCTGCGCGCCGCGATAGGAGGCCACGGTGGAGATGCCCATCTTGGACATGACCTTGAGCACGCCCTTGCCCAGTGCCTTGATGAGGTTCTTGACCGCTTTTTCGGCACTTTCTGCGGGAAGGGCACCGGAACGAACCAGGTCCTCCACGGTTTCCATGGCCAGGTAGGGGTTCACAGCTGCAGCGCCGTAGCCGATCAGGAGCGCCACGTGGTGGACCTCGCGGACGTCTCCGGCCTCGACGAGCAACCCGACCAGGGTGCGGGTCTTCTCCCGGATCAGATGGTGGTGCACAGCCGAGGTGAGCAGCAGCGACGGAATCGGCGCCAGTGCGCGGCTTGAGTCACGATCGGACAGGACGACGAAGCGTGCCCCCGCGGCGATGGCCACTGACACCTCGGAAAGGATCTCGTCAAGACGAGCCTTCATCGCGTCGGACCCGCCGGCCACCTCGTAGAGGCCCTTGACCAGGTACGTGTCGTAACCGGGCAGGTCACCGTCCGCGTTGATGTGAACTATCTTTGCCAGCTCGTCATTGTCGAGCACCGGGAACGGCAGGACGAGCTGACGGGCGTGGGCCGGCCCGGCCGCGAGCGCGTTGCCCTCCGGTCCGATCACGGTCCCCAAAGAGGTGACGAGCTCTTCGCGGATGGCGTCAAGGGGCGGGTTGGTCACCTGGGCGAACAACTGGGTGAAGTAGTCGAAGAGCAGGCGAGGGCGCTCGGACAACACCGCGATAGGGCTGTCGGTGCCCATCGAGCCCAGCGCCTCTCCCCCGGTCCTGGCCATCGGGGACAACAGGATCCGCAGTTCTTCCTGGGTGTATCCGAACGTCTGCTGACGACGAGCGACCGAGGCCGCGGTGTGCACGACATGCTCACGCTCGGGCAGTGCGCTCAGGTTGATCAGGCCGGCATGGAGCCAGTCCTCGTAGGGGTTCTCGGCCGCGAGTGAAGACTTGACTTCGTCGTCGCTGACAATTCGGCCATGCTCGGTGTCGACCAGGAACATCCGCCCTGGCTGCAACCGGCCCTTACGGACCACCCGCCCTGGTTCGAGGTCCAGCACGCCGGTTTCGGAAGCCATGACCACCAGGCCGTCGTCGGTGACCCAGTACCGCCCCGGACGCAGACCGTTGCGGTCCAGGACCGCGCCGATCACGGTGCCGTCGGTGAAGGTGACACAGGCCGGACCGTCCCACGGCTCCATGAAAGTGGCGTGGTACTCGTAGAACGCCTTGCGCGCCGCGTCCATCTCGTCGTGGTTCTCCCACGCCTCGGGGATCATCATCAGGACTGAGTGCGGCAACGAGCGGCCACCCAGGTGCAGCAGCTCCAGCACCTCGTCAAAGGTCGCGGAGTCCGAAGCCCCTTCGGTGCAGATCGGGAAGAGACGTTCCAGGTCCCCTGGGATGACCTCGCTGGCAAGCTGGCTCTCGCGAGCCTTCATCCAGTTCCGGTTGCCCTTGAGCGTGTTGATCTCGCCGTTGTGGGCGATCAGTCGGTAGGGGTGAGCCAACGGCCACGAGGGGAAGGTGTTGGTCGAGAAGCGCGAGTGAACCAGTGCCAGCTCGGTGGCGAACCTCTGGTCGCACAGATCGGGGAAGAATCGCTCCAACTGGTCGGTGGTGAGCATGCCTTTGTAGACCATGGTGCGTGCCGACAGCGACGGGAAGTAGACCAAGGCCTCGTGCTCGGCACGTTTGCGCAGGCAGAAGGCCAGACGTTCCAGGCCCAGGCCCACCACGCGACCGGCGGAGGCGGTGACGAACAGCTGGCGGAAAAAGGGCATGCACGCCCGGGCCGCGTCACCAACGATTTCGGACTGGATCGGCACGTCGCGCCATCCGAGGACTTTCAGCCCCTCCTCCTTGGCGATGATCAGGATCTCGGCCACGGCGGCAGCACGCTCGTCCTCATCGGAGGGCAGGAAGGCGATACCTGCGGCGTAGGCGCCGCGTGCTGGGAGCTCAAAGTCCACGACCTCGCGCAGGAACGCATCCGGGATCTGGGTGAGGATCCCGGCCCCGTCACCGACAAGCGGGTCAGCCCCGGTCGCACCGCGGTGCTCCAGGTTACGCAGGGCGGTTAGACCGTGGTCGATGATGTCGTGTCCCGCGCTGCCGCGCATGGTGGCCACGAGCGCGACACCGCACGCGTCGTGCTCGAACTCGGAGTTGTACAACCCTTGGTTCATCGGCTGAGCCGAGAACAGCGAAAAAGCCACGATCAGACACCGTCCTTGACGTCTTGATAAACACCTCGTAGAACCTGCATGGACGGCATTGGCCAGCGAGGAGTTTTGTCAGACTACCGGAAACCTCTAAATCCCTACTTGACGGTCGATCCCCTTAGTCCGAATGCTGAGATGGTTGGGGGGAATCCACGACAGGTTCGCCCGGCGCAGGTCCGGTCGACCCGTTGACTCCCTGGTCGGTGCGTCGCGCCCGAACCCCGAAGTACCAGAAGGCGAACGTTGAACCGGCGAAGACGATCACCGAAGTCCAGACGTTGAGCCGCAGCCCCAGGATGTGGTTGGCGTGGTCGGTGCGCAACAACTCGATGAATCCGCGACCGATCGTGTAGAGCATCCCGTAGAGCGCGAATATCTGGCCCCTGGCAAGAGTGAACCGGCGGTCGATCTGCACCAGGGCCAGGGCGACAAGCACGCACCACAACGACTCGTAGAGGAAGGTCGGCTGGAAGGTCGCATACTGCGTGTACCCCGGGGGCCGGTTAGCCGGTGAGATCTCCAGCCCCCACGGTAGAGAGGTGGGGCCACCGAACAGCTCCTGGTTGAAGTAGTTGCCCCAGCGACCGATCGCCTGGGCGAGGACTATCCCGGGGGCAGCCGCATCGGCGTAGTCCAGGAGGCGAACTCCGTGACGACGACAGCCGATCCAGGCCCCCACAATGCCCAGCGCGACGGCTCCCCAGATCCCTAGTCCGCCATTCCAGATCGCGAACGCATTCCACGGGTTCCTGCCCGCGGCGAAGTAGAGCTCGGGGTCCGTGATCACGTGATAGATCCGACCACCGACGATCCCGAACGGGACAGCCCACACCGCCACGTCCAGCGCCTGACCGGGCTTCCCCCCCCGGGGGTTGAGCCGCCGCTGGGTGATCCAGACCGCCACGACGATGCCCGCGAGAATGCACATCGCGTACGCCCGGATGGGGAACGGGCCGATGTGCCAGACCGACTGTCCGGGACTGGGAATGGATGCGATCAACGCGTGGCGCCCTTCACCGCAGCGACCAGTGCCTCAGGGGTCGTCAGGGTCTTGCTGATGTCAGTGCCGTTGAGCTTCACGGTGGGTGTGCCGGTCACTCCAGCCTTCCCGGCAGCGGTCTCCACGTCGGTGACGTACTGGGCGTGCTGAGAGGTCGTGGCGCACTTCTGCCAGGTCGTCAGTGCGGGACCGGTGATCCCAGCGGTCTGGGCGAACGCCGTGAGCTGGGCGTCGGTGTACCCGGCGCCCTCCTTGGCTGGTTGTCCCGCGAATACGGCGGCGTGGTACTGCAGGAACTTGCCCGCGTCGGCCGCGCACGCTGCTGCGTTGGCGGACCGCGTCGAGGAGTCGTTGCTCAGGTTGCCGTCCAGGAAGGACATCATGTGCACGACCAGCTTGATCTGGCCGGCGTCTGCCAGTGTCCGAATCTGCGGCCCAAGCGCCTTCTCGAGCTCCCCGCAGACCGGGCACTGGAAGTCCTCATACAGGTCCATGGTGGGGGCGTTGGGCTTGACCGTCGCCGGGTTGGCCAGGATGCCGCCACCGGTGCCGCCGACCACACCCACAGGAACAAGGCTGCCCGAAGCAGCAGTTGATGACCCGGACTTGCTGCCGTTGCCGATCACGATGGCTACCACGACTGCCAGCACGACCACGGCGGCAATGATCGCGCCGATGATGACGGGGTTAGGGCCACTTTTCGGCGTGACTTTGGCGATCTTCTTGGAGGCGTCGGGACGCATCTGGGTGGTCTCCTTTATCCGAACAAACGGTGATCGAGGCTGTATGCCGTGCGAGGACGAACGACGAGCCACGTGGCGCAGGCTGCGAGCCCTACGTCGCGCATTATGTCCCACGGGTATTGCGTTTGAGCGGCCGCGATCGTTCCCCCGCCGCCGAAACAGCCGCAGTCAAGGGCATAACCGTGAGCCCAGGCCCAGCTGATGCCGAATATGAAAGCCACCATCAGCAGGCCGCCCACCGCTGCGGACGCGCGGGTGAAAAGGCTTACGACCAGGAGCAGACCGACGAGGATCTCCAGCACGGGCAAGGCGTAGCCCACGTAACCCGCGACGTTGTAGTCAAGGAGCTGATAAGCGCGTACCGCCGCCGCTGAGACCGCCGGATGGGTCACCTTGGCCGCACCGGCCCAGATGAGGACGATCCCGAGGATCAGCCTGGCCAGCAGGCCGATCAGGTCGGGCAGACGACCGGCGCCCCATCGACCCACGATCTCAGCGCCCTTTTCGGACGCCGGCGGCCAGCTCGGCCGTGAGCTTGCGGATAGCGGTGAGACCCTCACCGGGCGAACCGGCGTCGGCCAGGGCGCGCACCAGCGCCGAGCCGACGATCACGCCGTCGGCGAAGGCCGCAACCTGCGCCGCCTGGGCGCCGGTGGAGACGCCGAGTCCCACACAGATCGGCGTGTCGGTCATCAGACGGGTTCGGGTGACCAGCACCTGAGCCGCGTCGCCGACCGTGGCGCGCGCGCCGGTGACCCCCATGCTGGAGGCGGCGTACACGAAGCCGGTACAGGCCGAGGCGGTGCTCCGTAGCCGCTGCGGGGTGGAGCTGGGTGCCACCAGGAAGATGTGATCCAGGTCGTTGCGCTCAGCGGCGGCTATCCACTCGGCGCCTTCGTCGGGAATGAGGTCTGGCGTGATCAGGCCGGACCCGCCGGCCTTGGCCAGGTCGTCGGCAAACCGGTCGACGCCATAGCGCAGGACCGGGTTCCAGTAGGTCATGACCAGCGCAGGAGCACCCGCGTCAGCCACAGCCCGCACCGCGGTGAAGACATCCTTGAGCCGGGTCCCATGGGCAAGCGCGACGTCGGCCGCGTGCGCAATGACCGGGCCGTCCATCAACGGATCGGTGTACGGAACACCGATCTCAACGATGTCCACACCAGCCTCGACCATGGCGACCATGGCATCGATGGATCCCGCCACGTCCGGGAACCCGACGGGCAGGTATCCCACGAGCGCCGCCCGCCCTTGTGCCCTGGCCCCGGCAAGGACCTCTGCCACGCGGCTCATAGCTGCTCCTTCGCGTCGCCGAGCAACCCGAACCAACGAGCTGCCGTGTCGACGTCCTTGTCGCCGCGCCCTGACAGGTTGACCAGGATGACACCGCCTGGCCCGAGCTCACGCCCGATCTGCAGGGCGCCCGCGAGCGCATGGGCACTCTCGATGGCGGGGATGATCCCCTCGGTCCGGCACAGCAGCGAGAAGGCGTCCATGGCCTGGGTGTCGGTGATCGGGCGGTACTGCGCCCGGCCGCTGTCCCGAAGGAACGAGTGCTCGGGCCCGACGCTGGGGTAGTCCAGCCCGGCCGAGACGGAGTAGGACTCGATGGTCTGTCCGTCCTCGTCCTGAAGGACATAGGTGAACGCGCCGTGCAGCACCCCGGGCAGGCCGGTGCTGAACCGGGATGCGTGCTGCTCGGTGTCAACACCGCGGCCGCCGGCCTCGAGCCCGATCAGACGCACGGACGGGTCGTCGATGAATCGGTGGAAGATGCCCATCGCATTGGAGCCTCCGCCGACGCAGGCGCACACGACATCAGGCAGGCGACCGACCAGGTCGAGCACCTGAGCCCTCGCCTCGACGCCGATGATGCGCTGGAAGTCACGCACCATCACCGGGAATGGGTGAGGACCGGTGACCGTGCCGATCACGTAGTGGGTGGTCTCGACGTTGGTCACCCAGTCCCGCATCGCCTCGTTGATGGCGTCCTTCAGGGTCGCACTGCCATGACTGACCGCAATGACCTCGGCACCCAGCAACTGCATCCGGGCGACGTTCAGCGCTTGACGCGCCATGTCCTTGGTGCCCATGTACACGACGCACTCAAGGCCCATCAGGGCCGCCACTGTTGCGCTCGCCACCCCGTGCTGGCCTGCGCCGGTCTCGGCGATGATGCGGGTCTTGCCCATTCGCTTGGTCAGCAGCGCCTGGCCCAGCACGTTGTTGAGCTTGTGCGAGCCGGTGTGGTTGAGGTCCTCTCGCTTGAGCAGGATGCGGGCACCCCCGGCGTGCTCGCCAAACTTCGGAGCCTCCGTGATGATGCTCGGACGGCCGGTGTAGGTGCGGTGCAGCCGCTCGAGCTCACCCTGGAAGGCCGGGTCCACGTTCGCCTTGAGTCGCGCCTCGTCCAGCTGCTCAAGAGCAGCCATCAGGGCCTCGGGAACGTAGCGACCGCCATAGGCACCGAAGCGGCCGGGCCTCGGTCCTGGTGGAGTCGGGCTGGACTCGTTGTTCATCAGACTCCCTGCTGGCGCAACGCTGGATGGGCACCAGCGGCAATAAGGTCGGCCACTGCTTGACGGGGGCGATCACCGATCACCAGGCTCTCGCCGACAAGTACGGCGGATGCACCGGCCTGAGCGTATTCGATCACGTCGTGCGGTCCGCGAACTCCAGACTCGGCGACCTTGACTATCCCCGGCGGAACGCGGGGGGCCAGCCGGGCAAAGGTGGCACGGTCGACCTCCAGCGTCTTGAGGTTTCGGGCGTTGATGCCGATGACCCGGGCACCGGCCTCCAGCGCCCGGTCGGTTTCGGCCTCGTCATGAACCTCGACCAGAGCGGTCATCCCCAGTGACTCGGCGCGCTCACGCAGGCCGACCAGGGTGGGCTGGTCAAGAGCTGCGACGATCAGCAGGACGACGTCGGCGCCATAGGCGCGCGCCTCCCACAGCTGGTAGGAGGACACCATGAAGTCCTTGCGCAGCACGGGGATGTCAACTGCTGCTCTCACCGCCGCCAAGTCCTGCAGGCTGCCACCGAAACGGCGCCGCTCGGTCAGGACGCTGATGACGCTGGCCCCGCCTGCTGCGTAGTCCGCGGCGAGCCCGGCCGGGTCGGCGATGATGGCCAGGGCGCCTTTGCTGGGGCTGGAGCGCTTGACCTCGGCGATCACCTTGACGCCGTCTCCGGCCCGCAGAGCCGCGTAAGCGTCCAGCGCCGGCGCAATCCGCTGTGCGCGGGCCTTCAGCTCATCCAGCGGGACAAGGGCGCTGCGAATTGCGAGGTCCTGGCGAACGCCGTCGATGATCTCGTCGAGGACTGTGGGCACCTGACAAGGCTATCGGCGAGTTGGGCGAACAGGAGAACCGACCCCCTTGGGGGCGATCAGCGAGCTTGTGTGCTCTTGGGTGACTGCTCCGGCTTGGTCTGGCCGTAACCTGCCGCGGCCAGGATCTTGCCGGCAGCTGCGCCCACCATGATCAGGACAATGCCGACGAGAGCTAAGGGCCAGCTCCCGATCACGACCGCCAGGGAGATCAGGAACGTGGCCAGCATCACGATCGCGACGGCGGTCCAGGCTGCGGTGCTCTGACCGTCCTGGTGCTCTGCCATGGGGTCTTCTCCTCTAACGGCGCTCAGTGAGTTCATTGACATCCTGGCGGCCACCAATGACCGGGATTCCTACCTTGCCACACGCGCGGCACCTCGGCGGGTTCTCGCTTCACAACCGCTGGACAGGTACCTCCGCTGACGCAGCCTGCACGAGCGTTTATTCCTCTCCGCCAGCTCGGCGGCGACCCTGTTCAGTGTTGCGCTGCAACAGCGGCGACCTTGGTTATCGCCCAACCACATGGAACGTAGCAGCAGGGCGCGACAGTGGCTATCCCAGAGCTGTTGCGCTGGCTTGCGCCACCCGGGTGCCCGGTCAGCGCCGGCCCACGTAAGGAAACCCCATGGCTGAGAACGGCTGCTCGGTACTGCGCAGTCGTCCCTCTTGCTCAGTGCTCTGCAGTGGGATCCTCTCCATGGGAGAGCCGGTCCCAGTCCGATGCGCGTTCAGCTGCCGGCTCCCCTGCCTCATACCTGCTGGACAGCCCATGCCAGCGTGGTCCACCGACCAGCGCGCCCAGGGCACCCAGCCCCATGACGAGCATCGCGGCGAACGCGACCCACGCCCAGCTGCCAGCCTGACCGTGGGTGGCCAGTGCCCCGCTGCGGCCGGTGCCGGCGGCCGCCAGCTTGCCCAGCGCGCCACCGGGGTCGACCAGGACCGAGATGATCACCGTTGCCCCCAGGACTGCGGCCATCAGCGCCGAACAGGCCGCGGCCACCCGCACTACACGGCCGGACGTGGCTGCGGCCACCGCCGAGGCCAGGCCCACCAGCGCAGCGGCCAGGGCGCCCGGCGCAATGTCGGAACCTGCGCCATGCAGCGCGCTCGCACCGAGCACGGCATCCTCGACAGAGCCTGAGACCCACTCCCGGGAACCGCTGATCAAGATGACCGAGGCGGCCGTGAGGATAACGACCAGCACTGTGCGCTTGCTCGTCAACGCGTCGATCACGGTGACCGCAGCCCTGCTGCCGCCGCGACCGCTCGCAGCGCCGCTGCGGCCTTGTTCACGCTCTCTTCGAACTCCAGGCGTGGTACCGAGTCCGCCACGATTCCCCCGCCGGCCTGAACGTACGCCTGTCCGCCCTTGATCACCGCGGTGCGGATGGCAATGGCCATGTCCAGGTCGCCGTGGAAGTCGAGGTAGCCGACGACCCCGCCATAGATGCCGCGCCGGCTCGGCTCCAGCTCGTCGATCAGGGACATGGCACGCGGTTTGGGCGCCCCCGAGAGGGTGCCGGCCGGGAACGTTGCTGTGAGCACGTCGTAGGCGCTCTTCTCGGGCCGGATGTCGCCGACGACCGTGGACTCCAGATGCATGATGTGGCTGTAGCGCCGGATCGTCATGAACTCCACCACGTCCACGGTGCCCGCATGACACACCCGCTGAAGGTCATTTCGCGAGAGGTCCACGAGCATGACGTGCTCGGAGCGCTCCTTGGCGTCGGCCAGCAGGTCCTCGCCGTTGGCGACGTCATCCTCGGGGGTGGTACCTCGTGGCCTTGAGCCCGCGATCGGATGGGTGATCGCCCGCCGGCCGGTCACCTTGACCAGTGCCTCGGGGCTGGAGCCCACGACGTCGTAGGCCGTGCCGTCGGGTGCCGGGAGCCGCAGGAGATACATGTACGGGCTGGGGTTGGACGCGCGAAGGACACGATAGACATCGAGGGCGTCGGCCGGGCAGTCCATGGCGAACCGTTGTGAGAGCACGACCTGGAAGACCTCGCCAGCGCGAATGGCCTCCTTTCCGGCCTCGACCATGGCGCAGAACTGCTCAGGGGTGTGGTTGCTGGAAGCCTGCGGGGCGGTCGGCTCGATAACCGCCACGGTGCTGGGAGCCGAGGCAGCCAGGTCGGCGGTCATCCGGTCCAGCCGGCTGACCGCGTCGGTCCAGGCGTCCTCCACCCGCTCGTCGGTGGCGTCGTAGTTGACCGCGTTCGCGACCAGAAGCAGGGACCCGTCGGAGTGGTCCAGGATCGCCAGATCCGTTGCCAGCATCATGGACAGCTCAGGCAGGTGCAGCTCGTCGACGGTGCTGTCGGGGACCGCCTCCCAGCGGCGCACCGCGTCATAGGTAATGGTCCCGACCATGCCACCGGTCAACGGTGGCAGACCTGGGATCGGGTCGGTCGCAAGCGCAGAAACGGTATCCCGTAATGCTTCCAGCGGGTCGCCTCCGGTGGGGACCCCAACCGGGGGATCGCCGATCCAGTGGGTGAGGCCGTCCTTCTCGGTGAGCACGGCTCGGCAGGCGGCGCCCACGATGGAGTAGCGCGACCACACTCCCCCATGCTCGGCAGACTCCAGCAGGAAGGTGCCGGCCGCATTCTTGGCCAGCTTGCGGTACACACCTACCGGAGTCTCGGCATCGGCGAGCAGCCTGCGCACCACCGGGATGACCCGACGGGTGCGGGCCAGGTCGGTGAACGTATCCAGCGAAGGCCATGTCAGGCCAAACCCGAGGTTGACCGCAGGACTGGGCGTCTGGCTGTCCGGGTGGACGCTCTGGGCTGACTCACTCATCCGGGGCTGGCTCACTGACGCGATGTCCCTGGACCGCGCTCAGATGGCGGTCGTCGAAGCAGGTTCGTGCGCCGGTGTGGCAGGCCGCGCCGACCTGATCGACCCGGACAAGCAGCGCGTCGCCGTCGCAGTCCAGCGCCACGGTCTTGACGTACTGCGCGTGGCCCGAGGTGTCGCCCTTGCGCCAGTACTCGCCGCGACTGCGGGACCAGAACGTCACCCGGCCCGACGTCAGGGTGCGATGAAGAGCCTCATCGTCCATCCAGCCGACCATGAGCACCTCACCGCTGTCGTGCTGCTGGACGACGGCACACACCAGTCCGTCGCCGTCGCGCTTCAGGCGCGCTGCGACCTCGGCGGACAGGTCGGACTTCGAGGGTTTGGGGCTCACCCGGATCATTCTGCCGTGTGAGCCCCTGAGCGAACCCACCAGATCCACCAGTGTTGGATACAGAAGTGCTGACAATCAACCTCGACGTCGTCCGGCTCACCCTCCACGTGCTCGCGGCGACCATCTGGGTGGGCGGCCAGATCGTCCTGCTGGCGCTCATGGGACCACTGCGCCGCAGCGCCCCGGAGGCGATCGCCCCGGCGGCTCGCACCTTCGCCTGGGTGGCCTGGCCGGCCTTCGCGGTGCTCGTCGTGACGGGCGTCTGGCTGATCGCCGGAGCCGGCAGGCAGAGCGATGCCTACCGGAGCACGCTGATGGTCAAGATGGTGTTCGTCGTGCTGTCCGGAGTCGGCGCCGCCCTGCACACCTGCGTCAAGAACCCGACCCTCAAAGGCGTCTGGGCGAGCGTCGGTCTGGTCAGCGCATTGTGCGTCGTGCTGCTCGGTGTCTCTATCGTCGAAGCGCCCTGAGCCCTCTCGTGCAGGCCCTCTGTCTGGGGAGGCCGGTGTCCGGCGGTAGGTCAGGTGAGGTTCAGAGGTCGTGGCGGGCCGTCCACGACGCGTGCAGGGTCGGTGACTGCGCGCAACCAAGGCCGCTCCACAGGCTCACCGAAACCTCAGCCCTCCCAACCAGGTCCCGAGGTCGCCGTCGTGAGCGTCAGAGGTCGCGCACGGGCGCGCGCGGGTACGGCCAGGCGGCGGGCCCTGACCACAGTGTCAAGATGGCCACATGACTCGATTTGCCAGAAGTGAGCGCCAAAGCCTGTGTGACACCTTCGAGCACGTTGGTCCTGACGCGCCAACCTTGTGCTCGCCCTGGCTGACCCGTGACCTCGCCGCCCACCTCGTCGTGCGTGAGCGCCGGCCCGATGTCGCCGCGGGAATCTTGTTGCCGATGATGGCCGGCCGCCTGGAGAAGGTGCAGAACGGGTATGCAGCCGGGGACTGGGCGCGGCTGGTCCACGAGGTCCGTTCTGGTCCACCGATCTGGTCGCCGACTTCGCTGGGTCCGGTGGACGAGGCCATCAACACCGCCGAGTTCTTCGTCCACCACGAGGACGTGCTCCGAGGCGGCCCGGACTGGACAGCCCGCAAGCTGCCTGTCGATCTGGAGTCAGCGCTGTGGGGCATCGTCTCGCGAACCGCCCGGCTGCAGTTCGCCCGCGCCCACGTTGGTGTCGTGCTGGTGGCCCCCTCCTATGGCGAACGCCAGGTCCACGCCGAAACCGACCTCGGAACCCTCGTGGTCACCGGTGCCCCCGGCGAGCTGCTGCTCTACTTGTTCGGACGCCGTGCAGTAGCCCAGGTCGACCTCTCCGGCTCTGCGGACGCCCTGACCGCCCTCTGATTCTGAAGAACCATGGCCGCGCTCGCGAAAATCGCTCTCAGCGGACGGGCAGCCCATGGCTGCGCAGAGCGTCCTTCACCTGGCCGATGGTGAGCTCGCCGAAGTGGAACACACTGGCCGCCAGCACCGCGTCGGCGCCGGCATCGACCGCGGGAGCAAAGTCGCTCAGGGAGCCTGCGCCTCCGCTGGCGATCAACGGCACTGCGATCTCTTTGCGGACGGCCTCGATCAGCTCCAGGTCGAAACCATCCTTGGTGCCGTCGGCATCCATCGAGTTGAGCAGTATCTCCCCCGCGCCTAGCTCGGCCGCCCGCGCACACCACGCGATCGCGTCAAGTCCTGTCCCCTGACGACCTCCGTGGGTGGTCACCTCGAACTCACCGGTGGCTACCCCCGACGGGCTGCGTCGACGCCGCACATCGGCCGACAGCACCAGGACCTGGGAGCCGAAACGATCCGCGATGTCAGCGATCAGTGCCGGGCGCGAGATTGCTGCGGTGTTGACACCCACCTTGTCGGCCCCCGCGCGCAGAAGGCGGTCCACGTCATCCACCTCGCGCACTCCCCCGCCGACGGTCAGCGGGATGAAGACTTGCTCGGCGGTCCGGCGAACCACGTCATAGGTGGTCTGCCGGTTACCGCTGCTGGCGGTGACGTCAAGGAAGGTCAGCTCGTCAGCGCCCTGGCGGTCATAGAGTCTGGCAAGCTCGACAGGGTCGCCGGCATCACGCAGGTTCTCGAAGTTGACCCCCTTGACCACTCGGCCGGCGTCAACATCAAGGCAGGGGATGACCCGTATCGCGACACTCACCCGGCGAGCCTACCGAGCATTACCGCACGGTCGTGGCCCTCTACAGTCCAAAGATGCACATCCCGACGCCTCAGGATGGGATCGACGCGGCCCTGCTCATCATCAACAGGGCCCCAACGCGCTGCGGTACAACAAAGGTTGTGGCAGTTGACGGGCCTAGTGGCGCGGGTAAGACCGACTTCGCCGGCGCCCTGGCAGCTCGCCTGAGCGGCGCGCTGCTCCTGCACATGGACGACCTGTACCCCGGCTGGGACGGCCTGGCGCAGGCAGTCACGGCCCTGCACGAACAGGTTCTGGCCCCGCTCGCCCGTGGCGGGCAGGCGACATTCCGGCGATGGGACTGGGAGCACGACCGCTACGCCGAGATGCACGCCCTGCCCGTCACGGAGCTCCTGCTCGTGGAGGGAGTCGGCTCCGGCGCGGAACCGGGCTGGGGGCTCGAGTCGGCGCTCATCTGGCTGGAGGCCGACCGCGACGAACGCTTCAGACGGGGAATCGAGCGCGACGGCGAGTCGTATCTGCCGCACTGGCGGCGCTGGTCAGCCCATGAGGAGGTCCTGTTCGCGGTCGACGGGACGCGCGCCCGGGCGGACCTGATCATCAACACCTCACCTTGAGCCCGCTGATGAAGCCTGGCCCTGCCAAGGGCGGTGGCGATGTGTGGGCAGGAGCGCTCAGCCCGTCGGGCGCGGCCTGCTGTGGACCTGCACGAGCGCCGAGAGGCGAGCCGCCTCGGCCTGGCCGAGGTCACCATCAGCCTTCTGGATCGCCATGACCGCCACGGTGTCGGTGTCATCGAGGTCCACGCTGACCCATGGGGCGCCGCCTCCGAACTGCACGCGGATGATCTGCGCCCACGCCAGGGTGCGCGTCGTGATCAGATTGCGAATCACCAGGCCCTGAGTCGATGGGACGGCCCGAATCGAGGCGAAGCGCCACAACGCCGCGGCCACAGCCAAGCCGCAGCAGGTAAGGATCAACCGGTCTGAGAGGCTCCAACCACCCTGGCTCGGATCAGCCGAGGGCATCAACCAGGCGCCGCCGGCGAAGATCACCACGGACAACGCCGACATGGCCGCGGCAACCCGGCGCCCTCGACGGGGACGAAACACCGCGTACGGGTCCAACTGACCACGACCGTCAGTCGGGGTGCTGCTCATCACAGACGGCAGGCCGAGATGTCGGTGACCAGAATCGCTCGCGCACCGAGGTCGTAGAGGTCGTCCATCAGCTGGTTCGTGCGGCTGCGCGGCACCATCGCGCGTACAGCGGCGTAGCCCCTGTCATGCAGCGGAGACACGGTCGGTGACTCAAGGCCGGGGGTCAGGGCACAGGCCTGCTCAACCAGATCGACCCGCACGTCGTAGTCCATCATCACGTAGCTGTGCGCGGTGATCACCCCCTGAAGACGGCGTGCCAGGACGTCGAGGGCGCCCTGGGACTGGCTCTCGGCGCGCTGGATCAGGACCGCCTCGCTGAGCAGGATCGGGTCACCGAACACCTCAAGACCCTGCTGACGCAGGGTGGACC
>CABEBK010000178.1_pt1 | contig 19190 bp, 16 predicted proteins | sample 3132581 | NCBI WGS metagenome assembly CABEBK01 (sample SAMEA5534345, study PRJEB31848) | metagenome | biome: tundra; feature: field; material: soil | place: USA | collected 2013-05 | depth 0.45 m | reverse complement strand
AAGAACGAACAACGGGTCAGCACTTGAGCCCTGGCGGCGGCACAACACCCTTCACCAAGTAGGCATCGACCGCGTCGTCGACACACGAGTTGGACCGCATATAAGCCGTGTGGCCGTCTCCGTTGTACGTGATGAGGTGTCCGTTCTGGAGCTCGGACGCAAGGCCCTGCGCCCATTTGTACGGCGTTGCCGGGTCCCGGGTTGTCCCCACGACAACGATCGGGCCACTGCCGGCTGCCGTGATCTTCTTGGGAGCGTTATTGGCAGGCACGGGCCAGTAGCCACAAGGCACAGTGCTCCAGGCCAGAAAAGGACCCCAGGTCGGCGCCTTGGCGGTCAACGAGCGCGCTTCGGACTCGTAGTGGGTCAGGGCCTTGACGTCGGAGCGGTCCAGGCAGTTCACGGCATAGATGACCTGCATCAGGTTGCCGAGATAGGCGCCACCGCTGGTGCGTTCGGCGTAGCTGTCGGCCAGCTTCATCAGGGAACTCCCGTGGCCGGCGAAAGCCTCGCGAAGTGCGTCAGTCAGGGCCGGCCACTGTTGTGGGTCATACATCGGGCCTGCGACTCCGAGCGATGCCCACCCCTCCGTGAGTTTCTTGACATAGGGGTCGTCCACGGGAAGCGGCTTCGTGTCCATCTGTTTGAGGAAGCCGCGCAGAGTGGCCATACCGGAGTCGACCGAGGCTCCGAGAGGGCAGTTTGCCTTGTTGACACAGTCCGCGACATAGGCGCGAGTCGCCATCTCGAACCCGACAGCCTGACCCTCATTGACCTGGCTCGACGTGAGGTTCGGGTCTATGACTCCGTCAAGGACGAACCTGCCGACCTTACTGGGGAACAGGTCGGCATACGTCGCGCCGAGAAAGGTGCCATAGGACTTCCCCAGGTAGTTCAGCTTTGGCTCCGCTAAGGCCGCGCGAAGGACATCCATGTCCTTCGCCGCTTCGATAGTGGAGACGTGGCCGAGCAGGGCGCCACCATTGGCCTTGCACTTGTCGGCAAAAGCCTTGGCCGAGTCCGCGATCTTCTGTTCTTGCGTCTTGGTATCAGGGGTGGGGTCGGCGCCCAGGAAGCTATCGAGCTCACGGTCGTTCAGGCACTTGACCGGCGCTGAGGCCCCGACGCCGCGAGGATCAAAGCCCACGACGTCGTATGCCGCACGGACCTGATCTGTGAACTGGGCGCCGGCGGCATAGACCACGCCGGACCCACCTGGGCCGCCGGGATTGACCACGAGAGAACCGATCCGCTCCGAGGGCTTGTTGGTCGGGACCTTGAGCACGACCAGCTGGATAGTGCCACCCTCCGGGTGAGCGTAGTCAATCGGCACCGTCAGCTTTGCGCACTGGTTGTCGCCGCAGCCTGACCATGCCAGGTCTTGCTTGTAGAACTTCGAGAGCGTCCCCTGACCGGAGGGGGGCATCTGGGCCGCAGTCTTCTGGGCTGGGCTGGGCGTCTTTACCGCGCTCGACCCGCTGGGGATGATGAGGCATCCGGAGAGGGTCAGCGCCACCGCCAGGGCCCCGACCAGGGAGAGAAACAGGCGTCGCTTGCGCGTCGCGTGGATGAAGGGAATGTCCCCCGTGGATGTCACGCCCGTGCTCCCATCGTCGTTCTGCTGGCATCCCGACGGTACCCCGAAATACTGAGTGGGCCGATCAACAGGTTGACGTTCACCATTCGGGACTTCAACGCGGAAGCTGCAATGAGATCGCCATCGCCTCGAGAGCCAGCAGGGTGTGGACGTTAGCGTCGATGCGTTCGCGCGCAGTGCCGATGGCGTCCATGCAGCCCAGCAACTGCTCAGGTGACAGGACCCGTGCCAACTGCCGGACCTGCTCGGTCATGTCCTGGTTGACCAGCCCGATCGAGGCGCCGGTGTGCAGCACCAGTGCGTCGCGGTAGATCGAGAGCAGGTCCATCAGCGACCGGTCGATGACGTCCCGGGTGAACCGGGTGGCCCGCGTCTTCTGCTCCCGCTCCAGCGCCGAGACCTGTGCGCGCACGTGTGGCGGCTGGAGGCGTGCGGCAGGGTCGGCCCCCAAGGTCTCCATCAGGCGCGCCCTCTCAGTGGCGTCGCGCTCGGTCGAGGCCGCGACCGCCTCCTCCTTCGCTATGGAATCAAGGTCCGCTGCGGCGCCGACCGCATCACCGACGCTGCGGATCTTCCCCGCCAGCGCGATAACGTCATGTCGCCTGATCCGTGCGCCCTCGTTTTGGGCCAGCCGGCGGGCGAGGCCCACGTGGCACTGGGCCGCGCGAGCGGCAAACGTGGCCATGGAGGGGTCCATACCGTCACGACGTACGAGCAGCGCAGCAACCGCTTCGACCGGGGGCGTGCGAAGCCGAACGTGCCGCGAACGTGAGCGGATCGTGATGATCACGTCCTCCAGCGAAGGAGCGCACAAGATCCAGACAGTCCGGTCAACCGGCTCCTCCAGCGCCTTGAGCAACGCATCGGCGGCTCGCTCGTGCAACCGGTCCGCGTCCTCGATGACGATCACCCGCCAGCGCCCGACGGAAGGACGCCGGGCAGCCAGCTGGACCAGATCGCGTGCGAGCGCCACCGTCAGGGTGAGGCCCTCCGTGGCGATGACGTCGACGTCGGCGTGCGTGCCCTCAAGCGCGGTACGGCACTCACGGCAAGTACCACAGCCACCGTCGGGGCACTGTAACGCAGCCGCAAACGCTTTGGCCGCAACGGATCTGCCCGACCCGGGGGGGCCGGTGAGCAGCCAGGCATGGGTCATCGCGCCCGGCTCGGTGACCGCTCGACTCAACGTGGCGACTGCCGTTTCCTGGCCGATGACCTCTTCCCAGACGCTCACCGTTCCACCCCGAGATCTCCAGGAAGCAGGGCGACCCTTGCCCTGACGAGCCGGTGAATCTGCCCGGACGGCAGTTCGCCATCAACGACGAGGTAGCGATCGGGATCGGCGTCGGCGAGGGCCAGGAACAGGTCGCGGACCGCGCCGTGGAAGTCCGCGGACTCGGATTCGAGGCGGTCGTGAACCCCGTGGCGCCGGGTCCTGCCGACGTCGGCGGGCAGGTCGATGAGCACAGTGAGCATGGGCAGCAGGCCACCGGTAGCCCACAGGTTGAGCTCGCGCACCTCATCCACGCCAAGGTCGCGCCCTGCCCCCTGATAGGCGATCGAGGAGTCCATGTAGCGGTCAGTGATGACCACCTCACCGCGACCCAGCGCGGGCAGGATCAGTGTCTCGACGTGGTGGGCCCGGTCCGCAGCGAAAAGCAGGGCTTCGGCCCGGGGGGCCACGTGATCACCGTGTAGCACCAGCTCACGAACAGTGCGGCCGAAAGCAGTGCCGCCCGGCTCACGCGTCACAACCACCGCGTGACCGAGTTCCTCGAGCCACCTGCACAACAGCCGGGCCTGGGTGGACTTGCCCGCTCCGTCACCGCCCTCGAGGGCGATGAACACCCCGCGCGACGACAAGGACGGCTCCGGCTGGGTCACGCGTCTGAGCCTATGCCAGTTCGCCCACTGGGCCTGCGCACTGGGCCTCAGGTCGAAACCGGTATGTTGCGCTCCCCGCCGTATGGCATTGCGTCAGATCCCTTCTGGCGGTACGGGAAGGCGTTAGTGTCCATCAATCTGGCGCACTGGTTCGCGGAGGTCATCGACATCCTGGGCTTCAGTGGCCACAGATCGACGAGAATCAGCTGGTTGAGGCTGGCCGTCCACTACGCTGATCATTCGTCTAGGGCATTGGCTGCTCATGGCCGGCAGATCACTGACCTCGGGCAGCAGTATGACGGCCAGTCGCATGCCGCGCTGGCGGCAGCCTGGTCGAACCAGAGCCACGGCAACACGGAGCGCCTCATCCAGCCGACGGAGTCGTCGCCCTGAGGGGCAGGAGCCTGGTCCAGCTGGGTGACGCAGCGGCCGAGGTCCCCGCCGCCCAGACCGCCGCCGTCACGACCGTCGGTGCAGCGCAGGCAAGCATGCCGGCCCTGATAGCGGTGCAGAACCGGATCCTCAGCGAGTTCGCCGGGTGTGGGTTCCGCGCGAGGAGTCCGACGACGATGCCGGCGGCACCATGCGGCTGCTCGCCCTGGACGCCAAGCAGTATGTCCCCGTCTTCACATCCCGACACCAGCTCGAGGGTGCGCTGGGTGTGGTGCCGATGCTGAATCCCGCAGTGAGCGAGTTCGTCACCTACCTCCCGGGAGATGTGGGGCTGGCCATCAACCCCGGAGGCGACCTGAGCCTGCTCTGGAACCGGATGCAATCCAGACACTGCAGCGCCAGCCACGCACCGTGAAAGCTGACACGTCAGTGTTCCTGGACGACCCAGCCGTCGAGCCGGTGGACCTCCTGGCCCGGGTGGCCGATCTGCTGAAGAACATCTCAGAGGTCAAGGCTGCCCGACGCTGCTGAGCAGTCGTGGGATCACAACAGCCGGGACTGGTCCTGTCGGTAGACATGGCGCAGGCCGCTGACCACAAACGAGAAGAGGTCATGAAAGCAATCGCGAAGGCTGCCAAGAACCAAGCATTGGGCTACTCGGTCGACGTGGTCTTCGACGCGGACGCGAGCAAGTTCACCCGCTGGATTCTTGCCAACATTCCCCCGTTCTTCACTGGCTTCACGCTGTAGAGCAAAGTACTGCCCTGCAGGTCGCACCTGAGGTGGGTGCGAGACACGGTTACCGCCCGCTAGGACTGATGACCTGCGGCGATCGCAGCCCGGTCTGCGTTTGCATGGATCGCGTCGCGGACGTACTGCGACATCCCGGCTCGGACGTTCTCGTAGTTCGCCATGAACCTCACGTCCGTGACGTACCGGTCGCCCAGATTGCGATGCAGCTCCGGGGTGATGTCATAGAACCATCTCTGGATGTGCAGCCGGTGCTTCTCCGCGGTGCCCATGGCCTGTGCGCTGGTGGCTGGCAGACCAGCGTGCATCGCGGCCGCGAACGCCGCGTTGGACTCCTCGACCTCGGCCTGGATCCGCGTCCAGTCCTTCTTTGTGCGCTCCGACATCCGCTTCTGCGAGTCCTGCCAGGGGTCGGTCTCGGCGGGCTCATCGAAGAAACCGTTGCCGAACAGCTCGTTCTCTGCTTCCTTGGTCAACTCGTCACCTGATATCTCTTCTTGGGTGGACGTGCCCACTCCATCGTCCCTTCAGGGCGATGGACATCCCGCGCCACGACAAAGAAGGCCCCGGCGGGGTCACCAGCCTGAGCCTATGTCAGGCCCGCGACGATGAAACAGTCGTGTCCCTGCTCGACGGCTTCGCGCTCAAAACCAACTACGGGCACAGGTCGAGATAGTCACCAGTAGATCCGCCGCCCACCAGAGTTAGATCCGGGGAACTTTCCACATGGCGCAAGTACCAGCCACGCGCGGTGGACGCTGGCATGCCAGCCTCGCCCCGACAGCGTTCGCATTGATCTGTTCGGCGCCCTGTCCGGCAATGACAGCGATGCCGCGGGGACGACCCCAGACAGCGGCACCCCCGTCGACGCCTGCACCACTGGGTCTCACCGCCTATTTCCTTTGCTGTTGCGTGACGCAGGACCGTGACCCTGCCGCTGCTGATCTTGAGCGGAGCCGATCTCGAACTGTCCGACCAGTGCGGCTACACCCCCCTGATGGTGGCCGTCGTGGAAGGAGAACGAGAACGCCGGAGGTCATGGGCTTGCTGCTGCGGGCCGGCGCGGACCCCCCTGCGGCCCAACCTGGCAGGTGCCACGCCGGCATTGATGGCAACAACGTTGTCCGCCAAGGTCCGACGGATGTCTTCCCACGGACCACAACCTTCTCGGCCCACCCAGTCTGAAGAACCTGGAAAGCCGCCCACCCCAAACTCTTGCCGTGGGCGGTGCGTCCCTGTTCATCTGAGGCGGGCAGATGATTTCGCAACGGTGGACGAGTGCGGATCTTGTACGAGCAGAAACTCAGCCAGATCGTTGGCGGCCGGCTGCTGTCGGCTCCGGTCAAAACCCACATTCGCTGCTACCTCGTGGCCGGGGGCAGCCCGGTCGAGTCATAACGCAGAAGCATGCCGTGCCGGCCGCCCAAGGTGAAAGGAACGGCATACCGCAAGGCTAAGACTGCTCGCCTGCAGCCCGTGCTGCCCGGTCTGCGTTTGCGTGGATCGCGTCGCGAACGTACTGCGCAAGACCCGGGGCGATGTCCTCGTAGTTCTTCGTGAACCGCGGGTCGGCGAGGTATATGTCACCGAGGTTGCGGTGGAACTCGGGCGTGAGGTCGTAGAAACGGTTGTGGATGTGCAGCCGGTGCTGCTCAGCTGCATCCATGGCTCGCTCGCTGGTCGCCGGCTCGCCATCGGCCATGGCCGACGCGAACGACGCATTGTTGGCGTCCATCTCAGCCTTGACCTCACCCCAGTCGGCCTTGGTGTACTTCGATGTCCGACCCTGCGACTGCTTCCAGGCCTCGGTCTCACCCCAGCGCTGCTCGGCCTCCTCGGCGTAGTCCTCCGAGAAGTTGTCGCCGAACAGCTCCTTCTGCTCTTGCCTGGTCAGCTTGTTGCCTGACATCTCTTTCTCCAATGCTCGGTCAATGGCCGTGACGAGATAACGCATCTCGTCCAGCCGGGACAGGACCGCAGCGCGCTGACGACGCAGGTGCTCACCCACGTCAACACAGGGTTCGTCGAGAAGGAGGGCGATCTCCTCCAGCGGGAACCCGAGCAGGCGATACACCACCACGTTCTGCAGCCGGTGATGTCGTCGCCGGTGTAGAGCCGGTAGCCCGCCGATGTGCGCTCGCTCGGCACCAGCAGGCCGATCTGGTCATAGTGGTGCAGCGTACGCACCGTGACGCCGAACTGCTCGGCCACCTGGCCCACCGTCAAAGCGGTGAGCATCCGCCCGTTCTCTGTCGTCATTGCGGTCATGTCCCCTACCGTGCGGCCTCACGTCGCGTGAGGGTCAAGTCCAATCGGCAAGTCCAATTCTGCCAACTGCAAGCTGGTGCTGACGTCGCCCCCTAGTGCCAGCCAGAGGGGTCGACGCCGCCCGGGATGTCGGCAGCCTGGTCATACGGGGTGCGCGAGAACCGGAAGGAGCCAAGGTCAAGGTGACTGACTCGCTCAGAGCCATCGCGCACCACTGTGAGCGTCTCTCCCGAGTAGTACCCGTCCAAGCCAATCCAGCCGCCTGCCACCGGCTTCAAACGGCAGCCTCGTCCAGCACCGGGCTCGCCCAGCATCAGGGATCCACCTCGACTTGCCGACATGGTGAATGCCATTGTGCCCCAATACCAGTCACCGGTCAGCTCGAGCACACCCGCCTGATCAGAGTCCGCCGACCAGGGCTCGGGCATGATCGGCTCGCGGTCGGCGAGCAGGGCCATCAGGTCGGTGCCGACGTCGCCCAGCCCGGAGGTCGCATTCGCGAAAACCACACAACCGTCACCGGTCTCGATGTTGACCCGCAGCCCCGCGAGGAAGCCAGGCATGGAGCCACCGTGGCCGGCATACCGTGTGCCATCGACGTTCCAGAGCTGGCAGCCAAGACCATACGCGCCGGTCCATGCTGCCCCTGGTCTGTCATCAAGCGCGATGGGTGAGCGCATCTCGTCCAGGGTGTCCGCGTTAATCAGGCCCGCGGTCTTCCCCGCCAGGAAGGCAGCCCAGCGAGCCAGATCCTCCACCGTGGACCAGAGCTGGCCTGCTGGGGCCATGGCGGCGGCATCGTGCTCAGGCTCGACGTGCACCAGGTCGGCTAGCGGGTGAACGCCGAGGCCGTGAGCGGCAGCCGCATCCTGCGGGCGAGCACTGGTTCGCCGCATTCCCAACGGCTCCAACAGGTCTCGGCGCACCACATCGACCCAGGGTTGGCCGCGCAGCCTTCCAATCAGCTCGCCGAGTACGCCATACCCGAGGTTCGAGTAGTGGAACTTCGCACCGGACCTGAACTTGAGTGCAGGTTTGCCCGCCATCAGCTCCGCCCAGGTCCCGCCGGCAGTCCGCTCCCACCACTGCCCGTTGGTCTCGGACTGCAAGCCGGAGGTGTGAGAGAGGAGCTGGGCGATTGTCACCTGTCCAAATGGGGTGTCGTCGATGTGCAGGGCGAGGGCGTCGTTCAGATCGAGCAGACCCTCGTCGCGCATCCGCAGCACCTCGACTGCGACGAAGGTCTTGGTGATCGAACCGAGGCGGTACTGCGTCTGGACTGTCGATACGGCACCCCCGGAGCGCCCGTCGAGCGTGCCCACCGCCTCTGACCAGACAAGATGACCGCCGCGCACGAGTCCGGCGGCCACGGAGGGCAGTCGACGCTCCGACTGCTCAACCGCCAGGCGGCGCGAGAGAGCCCGCGCGGTGGCGGGGTCGATGCCGGACACGGTCAGGCAATCTCGGCAGTCGCCCGCTCGGCAGTCGCCTTCTTCGCCGGCGCCTTCTTTGCGGTTGCCTTCTTGGCGGTTGCCTTCTTTGCGGTTGCCTTCTTTGCGGTTGCCTTCTTGGCGGTTGCCTTCTTAGTCGCGGTCTTCTTCGTCGTGGTCTTCTTGGCGGCCCGCTTTCGGGTCACCGGGCCGCGCGCACGTTTCTCGGCAAGCAGCTCGGCACCACGTTCCGGTGTGATCGTCTCCGGCTCGTCGTCCTTGCGCAGGGTCGCGTTGGTCTCACCGTCGGTGACGTAGGGGCCGAACCGGCCCTCCTTGACCACCATCGGTTTGCCGGACACCGGATCGTCACCCAGTTCCTTGAGTGGGGCCGCAGCAGCCCGTCCGCGCTCCTTGGGCTTGGCATAGATCGCAAGGGCCTCGTCCAGGGTGATCGTGAACAGCTGCGACTCGGACTGGACGGAGCGCGAGTCAGTGCCCTTCTTCAGGTAAGGACCATAGCGACCGTTCTGAGCCGTGATGTCCTCGCCGTCGACCGGGTCTTTGCCGACCACCCGGGGCAGGGTGAGCAGCTGCAGTGCGGTTTCGATATCCAGGGTGGCAAGGTCCATGTCCTTGAAGAGGCTGGCCGTTCGAGGCTTGACCTTGGACTTGCCCTTCAACGCGGCAATATCCTCCGGCAGCACCTCAGAAACATACGGACCGTAGCGACCGGCCTTGGCTACGATGTCGCGCCCGGTCTCGGGGTCCTGGCCAAGGACTCGACCGTCATCAGCGGCCGCATCCAGCAGCTCGCGGGCGATGGCAGGAGTCATCTCGTCCGGTGCGATATCGCCGTTGATGGTGGCGCGACGGACCTGACCAGCGGCATCTTCAGCAACCTCGCCCGTGACGGGGTCGACTCCGGCAGGGATCGTCTCCTCGACGTAGGGGCCGTAACGGCCCACCCGCACGACGATGCCCTCGCCGATCGGGATGGTGGAGATCTCCCGGGCGTCGATCTCACCGAGGTCGTCCACCATGTGCCTCAGCCCTTGGACAGAGGTGGCCTCCTCGCCGAAGTAGAAGCGCCGCAGCCAGTCGGCACGCTGCTCCTCGCCGTTGGCGATGCGGTCGAGGTCCTCCTCCATGGAGGCGGTGAAGTCGTAGTCAACAAGCTTGCTGAAGTGCTCCTCGAGCAACCGAGTCACGGCGAACGCCAGCCACGTCGGGATCAGAGCTGAACCACGATTGTTGACATAGCCGCGGTCCTGGATCGTGCCGACGGTCGACGCGTACGTTGACGGGCGACCAATCCCCTTCTCCTCCATGGCCTTGACCAGGGTCGCCTCTGTATAACGGGCTGGAGGCGACGTCTCGTGTCCGCCCGCCTCCGCGCGCAGCACGTCGAGTGGAATCCCGATGGAGAGCTTCGGCAGCCGGCGCTCCTCATCCGCGGCGAGGGCGCGCGCTGTCGAGTCATCGTCACGGCCCTCTTCGTAGGCCGCCAGAAAACCCCGGAAAGTGATGACCGTGCCGCTGGCGGAGAACTCGACCACGCGACCGTCGGCAAGAGTGCCACCAAGCTTGACCGTGGCTGTGGAGCCGCCGGCGTCGGCCATCTGCGAGGCGACGGTACGCTTCCAGATCAGCTCGTACAGCGCGAACTCCTCGCCGCGGAGCTGGCCGGCAACCTGAGCCGGTGTGCGGAAGCGATCACCGGCAGGGCGGATCGCCTCGTGAGCCTCCTGCGCGTTCTTGACCTTCTTCTCATAACGGCGAGGTGAGTCCGGGACGTACTCCGCGCCATACATGTCTCGGGCCTGGCTGCGGGCAGCGGTCAGGGCGGCCTCCGACAACGTTGTCGAGTCAGTACGCATATACGTGATGTAGCCGTTCTCATACAGCCGCTGGGCCACTCGCATGGCGTTCTTGCTCGAAAGACGCAGCTTTCGACTGGCCTCCTGCTGGAGCGTCGAGGTCGTAAACGGCGCGTAGGGACGGCGGGTGTAGGGCTTCTCGGCAACGTCGGTGACGCTGACCACGGTGTCATCCATGACGGCGTTGGCGATGAGGTGAGCCGCGGCCTCGTCGAGGTGCACGACCTTCGAGTTCTTGAGCGCGCCATCGTCGCCGAAGTCCCGGCCAGTGGCCACGCGCAGGCCGTCGACCATGCTCAGCCGCGCTGTGAAGGTCTGTGCCGCCGCGGAGTCCGGCGCGAAGTCACCTTCGACGTCCCAGTACGACGCGGAACGGAAGGCCATCCGCTCACGCTCACGCTCCACCACGATGCGCGTCGCGACGGACTGCACGCGGCCAGCCGAAAGACCCTGGCGCACCTTGCGCCACAGCACCGGCGAGACCTCGTATCCGTAGAGCCGGTCCAGGATGCGGCGGGTCTCCTGAGCGTCCACCAGACGGGTGTCGAGCTGACGGGTCTCACTGGCGGCGCGAATGATCGCTTCTTTGGTGATCTCGTGGAACACCATCCGGCGAAACGGCACCTTGGGCTTGAGGACCTCCAGGAGATGCCACGCGATGGCCTCACCCTCGCGGTCCTCATCGGTGGCCAGCAGGAGTTCGTCGGCATCTTTGAGCAGGCGCTTGAGCTCGGCCACCTTCTTGCGCTTGTCAGGGTCGACCACGTAGTACGCGTCGAAGCCGTTGTCCACATCGACGGCAAACTTGGCGTACGGCCCCTTCTTCATGTCCGCCGGCATGTCTCTCGGGCTGGGCAGGTCCCTGATGTGCCCCACACTGGCGTCCACGTCGTAGCCCTTGCCGAGGTACTCGCCAATCTTCTTGGCTTTTGCCGGTGACTCGACGATGACGAGCGTGCGTCCAGAGGTCTTGCGTGCAGAGGTTTCGGGTCCAGCGGTACCGCCCACGTTGCGTCCTCATCTTCCCACCACCACGTGCAGCGGATTCGTCGCTGCTCCGACATGGCAATGCGCATAGACCGTAGCCCCTTTTGGCGGGTTTGCGGCAACTAGAGATGAGTTGGAGTCCTGAAACACATCAAGAAATATAGTTGAATGTTGAACTTGTTAAGGATAGTATCAAGTCATGACCACGACCTCTGACCCTGCGACCAACACGAGCAGGATGCCGATTCTGTACCTCAGCCACGGCGCTCCCCCGCTCGCGGACGACCCCACCTGGACCAAGGAGCTCGCTTCCTGGTCTGCCGATCTGCCCATACCGGAGAGCATCCTGATGATCTCCGCCCACTGGGAGCAGGCACCACTGGCCCTGTCGGCAACGACCAAGGCGCCCCTGATCTACGACTTCTGGGGCTTCCCGCAGCGGTACTACGAGGTCACGTATGACGCGCCCGCCGCCCCGGCGCTCGCCGCAGAGGTCACCAAGCTGCTGACCGCGCCCGGCACGCCCGTGCACCACGACCAGAGTCGCGGCCTTGACCACGGCGCCTACGTCCCACTGGCCGAGATGTTCCCGCAGGCCGACGTCCCAGTGCTGCAGATGTCGATGCCGACCCTGGACCCCCAGAAGCTGTTCGAAATCGGTCGCAAGATCGCGCCGCTACGCGACCAGGGCACACTCATCGTCGGGTCCGGGTTCACTACCCACAACCTGCGCTGGTTCAACCCCGGCTCCGACTCGGACGCACCCGCCCCTGCCGCCTCATCCGAGTTCGACGCCTGGGCCCGCGAGACCATGGCCTCAGCCGACGTCGACTCGATGCTGGACTTCCTGGCCAAGGCACCCGCAGCTCACCAGGCGCACCCACGCACGGAACACTTCGCGCCTTTGTTCGTCGCCCTCGGCGCGGCCTACGAGAGTGGCGACCTGACGAACCGCAGCGTCATCGACGGCTTCTGGTACGGCCTGTCGAAGCGGTCCTGGCAGTTCAGCTGACCGTCCTTGACGTTCAGCTGCACTCAGAGACACTGGTGGCCGGTCACCTCGAATGAGGTGACCGGCCACCAGTGTGTGTAACCAGAACTTCCTGACGAGTACTTCAGACAGCGCTCAGACCGACGCGGGCTCGCCCACGGCAACGTTGCCATTGCCGTCGGCGTCGGCGTCGGCGTCGACACCGATCCCGATCTCGCGACTGCGGCTGATCGCCACGGCGACCACCACAATGACGAAGGCGATCAGGGCAATACCATAACGCTCAACGTCGCTGGCACCTGGGCCAATGCTCAAGGTGACGATCGCGGGAGCGATAAGCAACGACACAAGGTTCATGACCTTGAGCAGCGGGTTGATCGCCGGTCCTGCGGTGTCCTTGAACGGGTCACCGACGGTGTCGCCGATGACCGTGGCTTCGTGGGCGGGGGAACCCTTACCGCCATGGGCACCGTCCTCGACGATCTTCTTGGCGTTGTCCCACGAGCCACCTGCGTTGGCCAGGAAGACGGCCATGAGGGCGCCTGAGCCGATAGCACCGGCAAGGAACCCGGCGAGCGGGCCGATACCCAGACCGAAGCCCACCACGACGGGCATGAGCGCGGCCAGCAGACCCGGGGTCGCAAGCTCGCGCAGCGAGTCCTTCGTGCAGATGTCCACCACGCGGCCATACTCAGGCTTCTCGGTGTAGTCCATGATCCCGGGGTGCTCGCGGAACTGACGCCGCACCTCGAAGACGATGGCACCGGCCGCGCGAGTCACAGCGTTGATGGCCAGGCCCGAGAAGAGGAAAACGACCGAGGCTCCGACAAGCAGACCCACCAGCGTGCTCGGTGTGACGATCTGCAGGTCGAATCGCGCCTTGACGGCGTCACTGGGGAAAGCCGTGAGGTTGTTAGCCAGGGCGATCTTGGTGAGCTGGGTCTGCCATGCGTCGGTGTACGACCCGAACAGGGCGGTCGCAGCCAGAACAGCAGTGGCGATCGCAATGCCCTTGGTGATGGCCTTGGTGGTGTTGCCCACCGCGTCAAGCTCGGTCAGGACCTGCACGCCGTCGCCGTGGACGTCGCCAGACATCTCAGCGATGCCCTGAGCGTTGTCCGAGACCGGGCCGAAGGTGTCCATGGCGACGATGACGCCGACGGTTGTCAGCAGACCACAACCGGCCAAGGCGATCAGGAACAACGACAGGACAACGGATCCGCCACCGATCAGGAAGGCGAGGTAGACCGCGGTGGCGATGATGACCGTGGTGTAGACCGCGGACTCCAGACCAACGCCGATACCGGCCAGCACAACAGTGGCCGCTCCGGTCAACGAGGTTCGGGCAACGTCCATGGTGGGGCGTTTGTCAGTGCCGGTGAAGTGTCCGGTCAGCATGAGGATAATCGCGGCGAGCGCGATACCGATGAAGACCGCCAATGTTGCCGCGATACGCGGGTTCAAAGGCAGGAAGAGCAGCTTGGTGTTGTCCAAGGCCGCGATGGTGCTCGTGGCGCCAACCAGGCCGGAGAACTTGGCCGGCAGATACACCCAGGCAGCAACTGCAGAGAGCACGGCCGAGACCGCCGCCGAGATGAAGAAGCCGCGGTTGATCGCGATGAGTCCGTTCTCACCCGGGCGAGGCTTGGTGATGAAGACACCCATGATCGCAGTCAGGGCACCGATGGCCGGAACCATCAGCGGGAACACCAGTCCCTGGTTGCCGAAGGCGGCCTTGCCCAGGATGAGCGCGGCAACCAGCGTGACGGCATACGACTCGAAGAGGTCAGCCGCCATGCCGGCACAGTCACCGACGTTGTCACCGACGTTGTCCGCGATCGTCGCCGCGTTGCGCGGGTCATCCTCGGGAATGCCTGCCTCGACCTTGCCGACCAGGTCGGCGCCGACGTCAGCGGCCTTGGTGAAGATTCCGCCGCCGACCCGCATGAACATGGCCAGCAGAGCCGCACCGAACCCGAACCCCTCAAGCACCGCGGGGGCGTTGCCCTTGTAGATGAGCACCACCGAAGAAGCGCCGAGCAGGCCGAGGCCCACAGTCAACATGCCGACCGTGCCACCGGTGCGGAAGGCAATGCGCATGCCTACGTCGCGGCCGGAGTCGTTCGCTGCCGCGGCCACGCGCACGTTGGCCTTCACAGCCAAGCTCATGCCGAAGTATCCGACCGATGCGGAGAACAGTGCCCCGAGCAAGAAGTAGGCGGAGCGCCCCCAGCGAATCCCTGCAGTGTCTGCAGGAAGAATCAACAGCAGGAAGAAGACGATGACCACGAAGACCGACAGCGTCTTGAACTGACGAGCCAGATAGGCATGGGCACCCTCCTCAACGGCATCGCCGATCTCCTGCATCTTTGCGGTGCCGGGGTCAGCAGCGAGAACCTGCCGACGAAAGACCACACCCATGCTGAGGGCAAGGACGGCGATCACGGCGACCACGATCACCAGGGTGAGGTTCGTGCCTGTCAAGGTCAGCGTTGGTGGGTCACCAATGGCTCGGATAAGGCCTGGCATTCAATCCTCCTGTAAGGACAAGCGGGAGATCACACTTAAACTTGCGCACAACGGACTCGCGTGGTGTGTAACCGGCGAGTCCCCATCGTGACGCGGCAAGGCAGCCGCCGGGGCGGGTGTGGTGCGGCACATTGTAACCCGCAAGGGGTGCCCACGAGTTTCCGGCGGGGGGTGCTTCGCACTCCACTGGATGCGTCAGGCGGTCGAGGTCTGCGTCAGGCGGTCGAAGCAGTTGCGGCCAGGGCATCATCGACGCTTGGGAAGATCTGGAAAACCTTGTCGAGGCCTGTGATCGAGAACACACTCAGAATGCGATCGCTCGAGCACACCAGGCGCATGGTGCCGTTGGCGGCCCGCACAAGCTTGAGACGCCCGACCAGCACGCCCAGTCCAGTCGAGGCCATGAACGTGACACCCCCGAGATCAACCACAAGATCCGTGTGCCCTGCCGAGATGTGCTCATCAAGATGTTCACGCAGCATGGGGGCCGTATAGACGTCGATCTCGCCGCCAACGTGCACGACGGTCGCCTCACCGCGAGCCTCGCTGCTGATGGACAGATCCACGTCGCACTCCCCTCGTCGTCATCCGGACGGCCACTCAAAGTCACACTAGCCCCGTGCCGCAACCGGAGGCATACGGTTTATAGGGTGCCCAACGATCCTCGTTCAGCGACCCGGCGGGCCTTCGACCCCCCGGAGGCACTCTCCAGGCTGTCCAGGGGGCGTCGCAGGGAGCGGCTCGTGCACGTTCACGAGGTGCCGGCCCGCGGTGAACTGGCTGCGCCGTGGCCCGACTGGGTCGCCCCGGCTGTCTACTCGGCCTTCAGCACCTGCGGCATCACGACGCTATGGTCCCACCAGCGCGAGGCTGCGGACTGCGCCCATGACGGCACCCACATCGTCATCTCCACCGGTACGGCGTCGGGCAAGAGCCTCGGCTACCTCATCCCGGTGCTCTCCGATGTCGTCGATGGTGCGTCCGCCCCATCCGGGCGAGGCGCCACTGCCCTTTATCTGAGCCCGACCAAGGCCCTGGCCGCCGACCAGCTGGCGCGCCTGAGCGCCCTTGCCATCCCGGGGCTGCGGGCAGCCACCTATGACGGTGACACCCCGGCAGACGAACGCCGCTGGATCCGAGACCATTGCCAGTACGTGCTGACCAACCCCGATCTCGTGCATCACTCACTGCTACCGGGTCACCCGCGATGGGCTCCATTCCTAAGGTCCCTGCAGTATGTCGTGATTGACGAATGTCATGTCTACCGAGGGATATTCGGCTCACACCTGGCTGCACTGCTGCGCCGCCTGCGCCGCGTTGCCGCACACTACGGCGCCTTCCCCACCTTCATCCTGGCGAGCGCAACAGTTGCCGATCCGCAAACCCAGGCCAGTGCCCTTATCGGTATGCCGGTCCGGCCCGTCACCCTCGACGGTTCGCCCCGGGAGGCGATGACATTCGGCCTGTGGGAGCCCGGTCTCGTGTTCGGCGGCGGTGGCAGTGACGTTGACAGGCTCGACGCGCCACATCGGCGCAGCGCTGTTGCCGAGACCGCCGACCTGCTGGCGGACCTGGTGGCCGACGGCGTTCAAACGGTGGCATTCGGTCGCTCCCGCGCCGGAGTTGAAGCGGTCGCAGCGAGCGCACGACGATCTCTCAGCGAGGTGGACCCGGAGCTGGGAGGCAGCGTCGCGGCGTACCGCGGTGGATATCTGCCGGAGGAGAGGCGTGAACTGGAAAGACGTCTGCGCTCGGGAGCCTTACGCGGGCTGGCAGCGACCAACGCTCTGGAGCTGGGCATTGACGTGAGCGGGCTGGACGCGGTTCTGATGGCCGGCTGGCCGGGGACCTGTGCGTCCCTGTGGCAGCAGGCCGGTCGTGCCGGACGCAACGGAGCCCCGTGTCTGGCGGTCCTGATTGCCGGCGACGACCCGTTGGACACCTATCTGGTCCACCATCCTGAGGCATTGTTCGACCGGCCGGTGGAGGCTGCGGTCCTGGATCCGCAGAATCCTTATGTCCTGGCGCCACATCTGGCCGCCGCCGCCGCCGAGCTCCCGCTCATCGCAGCCGATGCGCAGGTGTTCGGGCCGACGATGGTGGGGCTGCTTGATGTCCTGGTGACTCGTGGGCTGCTGCGACGACGGCCCGGTGGGTGGTTCTGGACGCGGCCCGAACGGGCCACCGACCACGTCTCGCTGCGGGGCACCGGTGAGACCGTGCGCATTGTCGAACGGTCGACGGGACGTGTGCTGGGCACGGTCGACGGAACGGCCGCCCACTCCAGCGTTCACACCGGTGCGGTGTACATGCATCAGGGCCAGTCGTACGTGGTCGCCCACTATGACGTCGAGGACTCCCACGCGGTCGTCGTGGCCGGCGATCCGGGATGGTCCACCCGTGCACGGTCCGTGAGCGCGTTCGACATCGGTCACATCGAGCAGTCGCAGACCTGGGGGCCCGCCGAACTGTGTTTCGGAAGCGTCGATGTGCGTTCTCAGGTGACGTCCTTCCTGCGGCTACTGCCCGGTGGGGAGGTTCTGGGTGAGCATCCGCTCGACCTCCCTGAGAGGTCTCTGCACACCAAGGCCGTGTGGTGGACCATGACCGAGGAGATGCTGGATGCCGCAGGGGTCCCCGAGCGCAGCATCCCGGGGGCCGCCCATGCTGCCGAGCATGCCGCCATCGGCATGCTGCCCCTGGTGGCCACCTCGGATCGCTGGGACATCGGCGGTGTCTCGACCGCACTGCATCCGGACACGGGCCGGCCGACGATCTTGGTCTATGACGGTCATCCCGGGGGGGCAGGGTTCGCCGAGCGAGGGTTCCGTGCCGCCAGGATCTGGCTGACCGCGACGCGGGACGCGATCCTGGCCTGCGAGTGCGCGACCGGGTGCCCTTCGTGCGTGCAGTCCCCCAAGTGCGGCAACGGCAACGAACCCCTGGACAAAGTGGGCGCTATCTCGTTATTGACCGCTGTTTTGGCCGGGTCCACCTGTAGCAGAGAAACGCCCTGATCGTGCGGCGGCAGTCGAGTCACCAGGGAATGGGTGCCATCACCATCCGTAACACCGTCCCAGTGGCAACTCGGCCGATGAGCAAAGGAGACTTCTGTCGTGATTGCGCACTCCGACGCTGAGCGGCACTCCACAGTCTGACCCGGACCAAGCCCTGGTGCTCGCAAGGCCCCTCGCCGCCGTCGGAAGGAGGAAGCAGAGCCGCAGTTCCGTTCGGAGGTGATCTGAGCCCTCACATGGTGGGTGACGCGCTCACGAGGCATCTGGGCCGCTCACCGCAGACGCACCGCGCCAGGACTGTGTCTGCCGCGGCAGCCAAAGCGCCCTCGGCGGAGCTTCCTGGCGGTAGGCCGCGGAGCAGGTCGGTGGCCAGCGACGGTTCCTCACGGACCACCGCCAGCAGAGGCAGATCCAGGGCCCCTGCCACGGTGTCAGCAAAATGGCTACCCCTTCCATGGGTCCGCAGACAGAGCCAGACGTCGTCACAGGCCTGGATCAGGTGCTCGACAATCGCGCTTGCCCCCGCAAGGTCGCAGATGCCCGCGCCGGCCAGCAGAGCCATCGCATCGACCGATGGCGCCAGAGCCGTAAAGACCTCGTGATCGGGACGCGGGAGGTCGACCACAACCACGTCGACCGCACCGCTGAGCGCAAGGAGCACCTCCCGGAGGACCTCGGCGGCCGGAGGCACGTCTCGCGCGCGGTCGAATGAGAGCACGCCCACACCGTCGACCGATGGCAGGCGCCGGAGCAGCTCAGGACCATCGATGCGCCCCCTGGCCCCCGCCAGGTCAGGCCAGCGCACACCGCGCTCCTGCTCGAGACCGAACATGACGTCCAGTCCCCCGCCGAGCCGATCGCCGTCCAGGCAGACCGCGCCCAGGCCCGCCTGTGCTGCACGGACCGCGATGGCCGCGGTGAGCACCGACGCACCGACGCCGCCCGACCCGCCAACCACACCGATGACGTGTGCCGTATTCATGCGACCAGATTCATGCGACCAGAGTCGCTCGGAGGCCAGCCGGCCGCCGGCGCCCCCGCCAACCCGTGGACTGCGGGACGAACCACCCAGGGGTTGTGAATGGTCGTGGCCACCACGGGTTCCAGTCGCGGATAGGGCAGATTGCGCGGAGAATAGGACGGCCCCCGACGGGGGACATCGGGGGCCGTCGACGCTCCAGACTCCGGGGGGAGGAGTTGGTGCGTCCGCACACTCAACCCCGAGGGGGAGTGTGCATAAGCAAATGATGAGCCTTTTGGGTGGCCGATTGCAAACGGCGTGCAAACAACACAGGTGGCGGCGCACGCAAGAAGATGGCACCCCGCGAACGGGGTGCCATCTGACCGCGAGACTTGCGAGTTACCAAGCGTGAATCTACTAGTCGCAGTGGGACAAGCCCGCCACGATCGGTCCATCAGTGGACTGCCCGCGCGTGGGTGCCCGTTTGTCTCGCGGGGCCGTCG
>CABEBK010000175.1_pt1 | contig 19363 bp, 15 predicted proteins | sample 3132581 | NCBI WGS metagenome assembly CABEBK01 (sample SAMEA5534345, study PRJEB31848) | metagenome | biome: tundra; feature: field; material: soil | place: USA | collected 2013-05 | depth 0.45 m | reverse complement strand
ATATTGCCGTGACACCTTGGGGGCACAATTGAAAATTAGACGCCTCATCGGGGGCAGCATGGCCGCACTCGCCTTCGTGGCTTTGACGCCAGTTCCCGCGCAGGCTGCGACTGCCACGATCTACCAGACCGACCCGACTACGTGCCGGGTTAACCTCGCCAAGCCGGGAGCCGTCCTCATCATCGGCGACAGCATCACCGCCGGGTGGTTCACGGCGTCGACAGCGCAGTACACAGCAGCAGGTCGCCCGGCCTGCATCAATGGGCAAGCTGGGCGCGCCACGGCCGGCGCGGTCACCGTACTGGCCAGCTACAAGTCTGCAGGCATGATCACACCTAGCACGACCGTCGTCATGGCGATTGGGTCAAACGACACTTACGGCGCCAAGAATGGCTACATGCGCTGGCAGGTAGACAGCGTCGAGCGGGTCGTCGGCAGGAGCCAGCCGGTCGTGTGGGTGGACGTCCTGAACTGGTCCCTGAGTCGAGGCGTCGCAGGCCAGCGCGTCTATGCACTCGGGACCTGGACGGTGAACCTACAACTGTGGGCCAAGGACACCCAGTACCCGAATCTCAGGGTCGCGCACTGGAACGCCATGATCCGCGGTACCTACAAGAAGTATTTGTCCGACCTGCTGCACACCAACGCCTATGGGAATACCGCCCGCAACGACCTGATCACCAGGACCGTCGGCCCGATCGTGTAGATCACCTTCCTCGACGCGACGCCGGCATCTAGTACATCGCCGAACGGTCCAACCAGCTGCGACAGGTCGAGCGACAACCGCAAAGACATCCACCGGCCGAACGTCCGCATCTTCCGCATTTCGCGCGGTCGTCACGCAGGCCCCTCACCGTTGTCCTGTTGCAAGATGCTGGCGCCAGGTGTCCGCAACCGGATCGGCTACTGGGAGGGGTTACAGGCATCCTCGCTCCCCCCTGCCAGCGTGGGCGGCGGCATGGCGCACGCGCTGCGCCAACTACCTCACTGGCGGGGTTGGCGGTCGTCGCGTTTACTGTGCTCTTCTAGCCTCAGGGGCGCCCCCGGCCGCGCGAAGCAGCAGCCGGCCGGGAGCAGGGTCTACGGCGATCATCAGCCGGCTGCGGCCATCTTGTCCTGCGCCGCCTGCAGCGCGGCCTTGATGTTGGCGGTCGTCACGGTCGCGCCCGTGGCTGCCTGCGCGAGCAGGCCGTTGACGGCGTTGCCGACGTTGGTCTCGAACTCGGACTCCGCCGCGATCAGCGGCAGCGGCACCGCCTTGGTGGCCAGGACTGCCGAGAACGCGGTGGCCTCGGCCTTGTTGTTGGTGAAGTCCACCACTCCGCCATTGACGACCGGAAGCGCCGCGAACGGCTTGTCCAGGATTGCCTGCTCCGCCGGGCTCGTCATGAACTTGACGAACTGCAGTGCCGCGGCCTGGTTCTTGGTGTTCTTGAAGATCGAGATGTTGATCCCCGCAACGTGGCTGGCGACGTCCTTGCCACCGGCTGGCAGCGGGCTGGGCGCTGGGATGGCCACGACGCCGTACGCGCTGGACTTCATCCCATCGGCCTGCAGGGTGGCGTCCGCGTTGTTCTGGTTCATCAGCATGGCGGCCTTGCCGTTGGCGAAGTCACCCGGCGCCTCGGTGCCGTTCTTGTACTGGACGTCTGAGGGGCTCGCGACCTTGTCCTTGCCGACGAGGTCGACGTACTGCTTCACGCCATTGATCATGCCCGGGGTGGTGAAGGTCGGCTTGCCGCTGGCGTCGAAGGGCTGCCCACCGTTCTGCTGGCCGAAGATGAACGCGAAGTGCACGCTCTCGGTGTAACTGCCCCCTTCGATCGTGATGCCGAACTGCTTCTTGGCGGGAATAGTGAGTTTGACGGCGTCGGCCTGCAGCTCCTGCCACGTTGTCGGCGGCTGCAGGCCGGCGGCGGCGAACATCGCCTTGTTGTAGTACAGGCCGTAGGCCAGCCCGTACAGCGGCACCGAGGTCACCGGCTTGCCGACGGCCCCGCCGGTGGCGAACGAGGCCGGCAAGAACTTGGCCTGCCCCCCGATGGCCGTCAGTGCCGGGGCGTCGAAGGGCATGAACGCCCCGGTGGCCTGCAACGAGGCGGCCCACGTGTTGCCGATGTTGAGCACATCCGGCCCCTGCCCGCTGGTCGTCGCGCCGAGGATCTTGTTGAGCAGGTCCGGCCACCCGATGACCTGAAGATTGACCTTGACACCTGTCTGCTTCTGGAACTTCGCCAGCTCAGGTCCCAGCACGGCCTGGTCGGCCTGAAGGCTGGAGCCCTGGTTGCTGGCCCAGTAGGTCAAAGTCTTGCTCGCCCCCGAACTGCTTGACGTGCTGGCACCTCCACCCCCGCACGCTGCTGTGGCGGTGACCGCGAGGACCGTGACGACGGTGCTGATCAGACGAGCCTTCATATCGAGTTCCCTGGTTCGTGGTTGGTGGGCGATGGTTGGCATCTCCCTGGCTTGCTTACCATTAAACACTTACCCGGTTCAGTTGTCACCACCACGTTACCGAACTGGTACGTGGTTTGGCGCCGCCGCCCCGCACATACTCAGAATAACGTGATGAGTCCGATTTGTCCGACCGGAAGCAGGCCAGCTAGGCCGGCGGTGCCGTCGTCTCGCGCACCCGCAGGGTCGAGGCTGGAACCTGGATCCGGCCCCGGTTCTGGCCGTCGACCAGGTCCAGCAACACTGAGGCGGCCAGCGCCCCGTATGCCGGGGTGTCCCGCCAGAGCGCGGTCACGGCCGGGTGGACGAGAGTGGTCAGGTAGGAGTCGTCCCAGCTCACAACCGACAGCCGAGCCGGAACGGGCAACCCCCGCGCGGCTGCCACGCCCAGGCCCGCCAGAGCCATGACGTCGCTGGCATACACGATCGCCGTGGGTGGTTCCGACTGGTCAAGCAACCGCTGTGTGACATCCGCCGCCTGAGGTCCGGTGTACTCGGCCTCGACCGTCTCCACGATCACGCCAAGCTCCCGGCCCGCACGCCGAACGCCACGCCGCCGCGACCGCTCGTGCACGAAGCGAGCCGGACCGCTGACGTGCGCGATTCGCTTGTGCCCCAATCCGATCAGGTGCTCCATGACTATTCTCGCGTCTGCCGGGTGGTCGGTCCACAGACACGGCAGTGCACTGCCCTTGATCGGACCTCCGCACAGGACGGCTGGCAGGCCAAGCCGTTCAACCACAACCAGTCTCATGTCGTGGTACCGCTCGTCGACGAGGATGACTCCGTCGACCCGACGCTCTCCCCACCAGCGCTCGTAGGTCTTGGTCTCCGCGTCGGGGTGCTCACCGATGACCCGCAGCAGCAGGCTCGAACCACGCTCGGTCAAGCCCTGCTCGACCCCTGAGAGAAAGTGCATGAAGAACGTCTCGATGGTCAACAGGTCGGAGGGCCTGGAGAGCACGAGCCCGACAACGCCGGTCTCCGCGCCGGACAGCGCGCGGGCACTGCTGCTGGCGTACCAGCCAAGGTCCTTCGCGAGGTCGAGCACCCGCTGGCGCGTGGCCGAGCTGACTCCGGGCTGTCCGTTGAGCGCATAGGAGACGGCTGCCTTGGAGATGTCCAGACGCCGGGCGATGTCTCCCATCGTGGCCCGGGCTGACGGCCCGGAAGTCGAGGCGTCCTTGGCCATCACGGATCCTCTCATCACTGTTCGCCGGCACCGTTACGGCACCGAGCGTCCCTCGCAGGCACCAACAGTCTACTGAACCGAGCAAGTACTTGTTTCATCGGAACACCCACAACCACGCGCATTTCGCGTTCCAGCTGCTCAAGCATTTCGGGTATCACCCGACCGTGGCTGCCCGAGGCTGTTTGCATCGCACTTAACCGTGCCAGGTGTAGCGCCACCGAAGTGGGCACGGTTCACCACGGTTGGTACCGATAGGTAGTGATGGCTTGGCTGCCGGTGGCCGTGGCGGCCAGGGCATCGCCCTGCCCCGGAAGGCGGCCACCGCACGGTGTCGTGGTTGCGGGAGCCGGCTTTGGCTGGCCGGAGAACGCAAAGATCAGCTCATGTGTCTCCTGGCAGGCTGGTTGACAGCGCGGACCGGCTCGCTGGCAGCCACCGGCGCCGGGTTATCCGGCTGGGTCCCGGCAAACGGGCCGCGCGAGCGCCTGACCCTCACCCCTGAACCCGGCTGGTGTAACCGACCCACTCAGCGTCGCGCAACTCGACCTTGCGGATCTTGCCCGTCGCGGTCTTGGGCAAGGACTCCACGAACTCGACCTGGTCAGGCGCCTTGTAGTGGGCGATCTGAGTTCGGACGTGCGCGATGATCTGCTCGGACGTCGGAGCCTCACCGGGCCGGAGCACTACGAATGCCTTCGGGCGCTCACCCCATTTCGCGTCCGGATGGCTGACCACAGCGACCTCGAGCACACCGGGATAGGAGTCGATCGCCGCCTCGACCTCGATCGTTGAGATGTTCTCTCCACCCGAGACGATGATGTCCTTGGCGCGGTCCCGCAGCTCCAGGTAGCCGTCTGGATGCCAGACCCCGAGGTCGCCCGAGTGGAACCAGCCGCCGCGGAAGGCTTCGGTGGTGCCCTCTGGATCGGCAAAATAGCCCTTCATGACGTTGTTGCCCCGCATGACAACCTCGCCGAGCGTGTCGCCGTCACGCGGGACGTCTCGCATCTGCTCGTCAACCACCCGCACGCCGTCGGTGACAATCATGCCAACCCCCTGACGGGCGAGCAGCTTGCTGCGCTCACGGACGTCGAGGGCATCCCAGCCGTCCTGGAGCTCACAGACGGTATAGGGCCCATAGGTCTCGGTGAGACCGTAGACGTGCACGACCGTGGCGCCGATCCCGCCCATCGTCGAGATCACCGTCGGGCTGGGGGCAGCACCCGCGGTAGTGATGATGACCTCACGGTCCAAGGTGTGCACCCGCGGCGAGCTGGCGATGGACACCAGTACGGTCGGAGAGCCGTTCAGGTGGGTGATGCCCTCTTTATCCAGTAGGTCCCAGATCACCTCGGCATCGACAGCCCTCAAACAGACGTGCGTCCCGCCGATGGCCGTGACCGCCCAGGCGGTGCACCAACCGTTGCAGTGGAACATCGGCAGCGTCCACAAATAGCGGGTACGCGATGCGTGCCGGGAATGGATGATCTCCGAAAGAGAGTTCAAGTAGGCGCCCCGATGGTGGTACATGACGCCCTTGGGCCGACCCGTGGTCCCGGATGTGTAGTTGATCGAGATCGTGGACCGTTCGTCCTGCACCGTCCACGGCAGCGGGTCGTCGCTGCCCAGGGCGCACAGTCCGGCGTAGTCGATACCCGGGACCTCGGGCGAGGGCTCGACTCCGCTGGCCGGGTCCAGAACAGTCACGACCTGCCGAAGCTGGGGCAGATCCGCCAGGACAGACTCGACGCGGTCGTGCAGCGCGGCGTCGACCACCAGCACGGTGGCGGCGCAGTGCGCAAGGATGTACTTGACCTCCGGCGGCGCCAGCCCGGGTGTTTATCGCCACCAGGACGCCTCCGGCCAGGGGCACGGCAAACTGGGCGACGAGCATCTCTGGGATGTTGGGCATCAGGTACGCCACCCGGTCGCCGGGGTTGACACCACAGGCCCGCAGCGCGTGCGCGACCCGGGTGACCTCTTCGGACAGCTGGGTGTACGTCATCCGTCGCTCGCCGTAGACCACAGCTTCCCGGTCGGGGAACACTTCTACGGCACGACCGAGGAACGCCAGCGGGGTCAGGGGCGTGGACCAGACATCGTGGCTCACTGTGTTCGTGGTCATAGGTCCTCCAGGGCAGGGCGGCAAGGCGGATAGTTCATGAAAGTCTCGCCCTATGTGACCGCCCCTGCCACTTGGAACACTACGGCCCAGCACAGAGGCGGTCGTCGCTGCATGTGACCTGGGCGTCTGGCCGTGGCCTTGCCCTCACGGACCCCCGGCTGCTCACTGTTCGTCGTCAAACAGATGGGCGGTCCGCTCCGCGGTGCCCACCGCCCAACGTCCCGTGGTCAGCGCACCGATGCCGAGCACGGCGAGCCCGCAGCCCGCAACGATCCACCACGCAGGATGGCTGGCTGCGGCAAAGCCCGCCCTCAGCGGTCCGGCCAGACGCGAGCTCAGCGCGGAACCCACCACCGCGACGCCAAGTGCCGCACCGACCTGGCGGCTGGTAGACGCGATCGCCGCGGCAACCCCGGCCTGGCTGCGTGGCATCCCGGACAAGGCCGTGTTCGTGATCGGCGCGTTGACCAGTCCGAATCCCAGGCCGAAGACCACATAGCTCGCGAGCAGCCACACCAGCGACGTGTTCGGGTCGAGGCGCACCAGCCATCAGCCCCCCAGCGCACATCGCGGTACCGGCGGCCAGCAGCGGGATGCGAGGGCGACGCGAACCGACCAGGCGCCCGGACAATGGCGCAAAGATCAGCGTCATCACCGCCAGCGGCAACGTACACAGCCCGGCTTGGAGAGCTGACAACCCACGCACTTCCTGCAGGTAGAGCGTATTGAGGAACAGGAAACCCGAGAACGCACCGAACGCACAGATGGCGATCGCCGTCGCCCCTGAAAACGGCGCACTGCGGAAGAAGCGCAGCTCGACCAGAAGATCGATCCGTCGAGGCTCGTAGACCAACATCGCCCCGATCGCCCCGATCGCCAACGCGAGCAGCCCCAGCGTGGTCGACGAGGTCCAGCCCGCCCGCGGCGCGTCGATGATCGCGTACGTCATGCTCGCCAGCGCCACCATCACCAACAACTGGCCGACGGCGTCCACCCGACGGGCCCGTGGTGCCCTCGACTCGGGAACGAATCGGGAGGTCAGGCCGATCGCGGCCAGGCCGATCGGGATGTTGATCCAGAAGATGGACCGCCAACCAATCGTCTCAACGAGCACGCCACCGACGACCGGGCCGAGCCCCAGGCTGATGCCGACGACACCGCCCCACACCCCGATGGCCCGGGCACGCTCTCGAGGTTCGGTAAACACGTTGGTGATAATGGACATCGCGACGGGGTTGAGCATCGAGGCGCCGACGGCCTGCACCATCCTGAACGCAACCAGCCAGCCCAGTCCCGGTGCCAGGCTGCAGAGCAGGGAGCCGACGGTGAAGATCACCAGTCCGGTCTGAAAGATCCGCCGCCGCCCAAGCCGGTCAGCTGTCGAACCGGCCAGCATCAGCAGGCTGGCGAGCACCAGGACATAAGCGTCGATTGTCCACTGAAGACCCGACAGCGACACGTTCAGGTCCCTGCGGATCGACGGCAGCGCGACGTTGACGATCGTGACGTCCATGCCTACGAGCAGCAGGCTCAGGCAGCAGACTGCCAGGACGATCAGGCGACGACGATGACTCAGCTCCGGCACAGGGACATCTTCACGCGTCTGAGTACCTGCCGGGCGATGGCTGCCCGGGACGGTCCGTTGAAGAGGACGAAGTGATCGAGGACATGCCCACCTGGCGGGTCCGCAACCGAAACTGCGGCATCGCGTACCGCGGGCAACTGGTCTTTGGTCGTCTGCAGCGGTGGCTCCTGCGGCTGGTATGTCGTACGGAGCGGGTAGTCCGTCCCGGTGTGCGGCTCATCTCGATATGGCAGCCCATCACGTGACGGACCCCGCGAGATTCTGCCAGCCGAAGCATTCGGTCGAGGCTGGCGGTGAATGCCGCCATGTCCTGGACGCACAGCCGTCCCGGGTAGACGGTCTCACCCGTCAGCAGGAAGCCGGTCCACGCGTCAAGGATCGAGATCGAGCATTCGTGGTGGCCCGGAGTCCCGGTGATCTCGAGAACCCGGCCTCCAAGATCGACCTGAACCACCTGATCAGGCCAACGCGTGAAGCCATAGAAATCCACGACTGACTGGCAGTCTTCGCCGACCACGGTCGTATCCGGACGGCATCCGAACGCCGGGTCTCCTGCGACGTGATCACCGTGCCCGTGAGTGTGTGCGACGACCAGAGGGTATGACGTCCGGGCATGCTCGGCCAACCATTGCGCGATCAGTCGATCGACCGTTTCACGCACCGGTCACCGGTCCGGGTCGGGGGTCGCACCAGTATCGACGAACAGAGCGCGGGAACTGCAAAAGAGTAGGTGAAGGAACGAAGGCTCGTAGGCGACCATCTTGCTTTGACGTAGTACGAAGGCGTGCTCGTCATGGCGATCCATCTGAATCCTGGGCTCGGTGTCTGCACAGCGCGGCCGGGCCCCACAGCGCCAGTACACATCCAGCTCAACCGACGAACGCGTCACTGTCGATGAGGTAGCCCCCGTTTTGAGTGACAAAAGTGAATCGGTGGGTCTCGGTCGACGTGACGCCGTCGGTCTTTGTGAAAGTAAGACTGACGACGGCGCTCGTGCCGGAGGCGTTCGCCTGAGTGCTGTTCACCTTGACCCCGGCGATGGTCTTCCAGAAGCCGTCGTAGCCGCCTCGTCCGCCAGCGCGTTGCTGCATGGTCGGTGTCAGCTGACTCCAGGTCGAGCTGGTGTCTTTGGTGACGTCGGAGTAATACGACGTCAAGAAGTTACCGAGCGCCGTGTCGGGGTTTTGGACGGGCGCAACTGTGGCCCTGCTCGGCGCTGAGCTGGGGGCCGCTGGCTGCTTGGTGATCTTCGGCGCGCTGGTCGCCTTGGGCTTGGCCGGCGTGCTCGTGACAGTAGTGACCGCACCGACACCGCTTTGGTGACCGAGCTGGCTCAGGTACGCGACCGCAAGGCCCACTACCAGCATGGCAATCAACAGGAGCGGCAGCCAGCGCCGGGCACTCTTACGGTCCTGCAGCGGCAACACGGGTCCGGCAACCACGGGGGCTTTGGGCACGGGTGGCGCAAAACTCGGCGTGTTGGCCACCGGAGCAGCAGCTGGCGTCCGGGCCGCGGGAGCGGCAACGACCGGCACTTTGGCCACCGGAGCGGCGACAAGCGGTACGGCAACGACAGGGGTTTTGGCTACGGGTGGCGCGAAACTTGGCGTTTCGGCCACCTGGGCTGTTACGGCCGGTACGGCAACCACAGGGGCTTTGACCACGGGCGATGCGGCAACTGGCGTCTTGGCCACCGGCCCAGCAACTAGCGGCCCAGCAACTGGCGGCGCAGCAACCACAGGGACCTTGGCCACGAACGGCGCAATGATCGGCGTTTTAGCCACCCGTGCGGCAACCACCGGAGCGGCAACAGCGAGGCGCTGAGTCGCTGCGAGAGCCTGGGTCGGTTCGAGGATCGCTGCGGCGATGACCCCCGTTTCAACGGGGTCGACCCGAGGCATGACCTGGGTGATACGGGCGATGCTACCCAGCCGCTTGGCACTGGTCGCCATATCCCAGCGGCGTGCCGGGTCCTCATGCATCATTGCATCCAGGGCGGGAGCCAGGACGCCGGCATGTGTCATCGGCCGAGGCCGCTCGGAGGCGATGGCCCGGAGCAGGGCGATCGGGTTACTCCGAGGCTTGTAGGGCGGCTGGCCCTCGACCGCCGTGTAGAGGGTGGCGCCCAGCGCCCACACATCGGAGGCGGGGTGGGGGTCGTCGCCGCGTGCCAGCTCGGGCGAAAGGTAGCCGGGGGTTCCGGTGATGAAACCAACCTGGGTGAGCTGCTCGTCACCGTGCCCGCGAGCGATGCCGAAATCGCTGATCTTGGGCCGGCCAGCTTTGTCAATCAGGACGTTGCCCGGCTTGATGTCACGGTGGACGATGCGGCGTTCGTGGGCGCGGGCGAGAGCGCCGGCCAGTTGTGCGCCGATGTCGGCAACCCGTTGGGGCGATATCTGCCCGTCGCGCGAGATCTCGTCGGCGAGGGTTTGGCCTTCGACATACTCCATGACGAGCCAGGGCCGACCCTCATGTTTGACCACGTCGTAGACAGCGACGGCGTTGGGATGGTTAAGTGCGGCGGCTGAACGCGCCTCACGCATGGCGCGCTTGGTCTCGGTGGGCGACTCTCCGGGCAGTGCCCCGATCTGTTTGACCGCGACCTCACGACCGAGCACCTCGTCACGGCACAGCCAGACGGTGCCCATGCCCCCACGCCCGATGGCGCGCAACACTTTGTAGCGGCCGGCTATGAGCTCGGGTTGCATGAAGTCCTCTCGTTTGACTTCGTTCACCCTACGGCGGAGCCAGACTCCGTGCCGACCGACGCCACACTCTGTGAGCCAACCAACAAACAGCTGATACCTGTTGGCGGGCTCAGCGCAGCTCGTAGACAGTGACCTTACCGCTGCTGAACCTCGGGACGGCGAACCGTGCAAGCTCCGAAGAGACCGGCCCGGCCGACGTGTCGGCAACCAGCCAGCTCACGGCGTAACGCTGCCTCAGCCGGTCGATCGTCGTCACGCTGGGGTGGGTGAAGACGGCGTCGTTGACAGCCAGGCGCTCCGGGAAGGGCGTCGGTACGCTCACCCACTTAGCCTCGCTGCTGTATCCCCAGCCCTCCAGCACCGTGCGCCGGCCACCAAGTCCACTCACCCAGAACGCTATAGCCGGGCACGATGGCCGTTCTCGCCCGGTGACGCAGTGCCGGTTGGTTGCGACCACGGCATCGTTGGCCGTGTGCTGGTCGACCCAGGCCATAGCGACGGCAGCTCCAGAGCTGATCCGGAAGCCCTCCATCTGAGGGGGCGTTGGTGCCCCCTTGGATGGAGGGCTGGCGATAACGGAGATGCGATCACGGTCGAAGCCGTGAATCGCCCCCTCCGCCGGTCCTCCCAAGACCAACGCTGCCAGAGCCAGGGCCGAGCCCCATCCACGCAGACCCGGGAGTTTGCGACGCGCCAACGCCCAAGCAAGAAGGCCCCCAGCAACAGCAACGCCTACAACAGCAAGTGGCGTACGAACCGAAGCCAACACCACTGTGAGGTCGTTTATGTGTCCAAACAGTGTTGGCGTCAGTGAACGAGCGAGTGCGACAACACCGGCACCGATGAGTGTGCCGCCGGCCAGCACCGCGACGACTCGGCGGCCGGACTTCACCGTGACAGGGACCGCGGCGGCCAGTGCCCACACACCGAACACCGAGGCAACCGGATTGGCCAGACGAAGGAAATACGCCTGGCTGTATGACGGATGCGCCAGGACCAGGTAGACGACCCATCCTGCGACGACAAAACCCGCCATGAACCAGGCTGCAGGGTCCTTTCGTAGCCTCTTGGACCCGAGCCAGGCGAACGGGACCAGCCGACCGACGTTCTGAACCAGTGGCGCCAGGAGCAGGATGCCCAGGATGACCAGCGACCGCGTCGAGAGGTCGTTCACACCCTCTGGCAGGACAGGACCGGACGCGGGATGAAAGCCCGCTCCGGTCAGGCTGTGATAGATCGGACTCCACTCGATGAAGTCAAACAGGCGCATCGTGGATCCGCTGTCGCTGCCTGCGACAGCGAGGATCGACACCGGGAGGATGACGGCCACCATGGCCACGACCCATAGGGCAGCCCGCCACTGGCGGCGTCTCAAGACCAAGAGGCTGAAACCCCCCACAAGGGTGCCCGCCAGCACGAGCGGCATGGCGCTGGGTTTGGCTCCTGCCGCCGCCACGAGAAGAAGCGCCAGGACCGCCCACCCCGCACCCAGCCTGACGTCGCGCAGTGCCCGGACGATCAGAACGACGATGCCCATGACGATCGGCAGGAGATAAACCTCGGAGGGACTCGTCGGAAAGATGACCCCGGCCTCGCCGGTCACCGGCAAGAGGCTCGTGCCGGTGAAGACGATGACGCACCACGCGGCGACAGGCCCGGACCACCATCTATTGGATAGCTCCATCGCCAGACGGGCACTGATCAACGCGGTGACCGCGAGCAGCGGAAGGATCCACAACCGCAGAACCACCGTGGCTACAGGTGCTCCCGACACCAGGTGCGCCGCCGCCATGTGCATGTGCGAGAACCAGTGGTAGCGCAGGAGCTCACCGACCACTTGGGGAACTTGTGGTGGGAACGACCGGGTGAGCTCATGCACGATGGACAGATGCCAGACGACATCCTGGTCGTAGAACCCGCCCGCTGGCGGCAACGGAGCAGGGAAGGCAGCCTGTCGCACCATAAGGGTGCAGGCGACGATCGCCGAGGCAACCCCCCACGACCACAAACCTGGCAGTGGTTTCGGTGAGCTGATCGGCCAGTGCCGACGTAGTCGAGGCACTGCGACGAAGATCAGCACCACGATAAGAGGCCACACCCAGAGCAGCTGTTGCAGCCCAAGAACGGACCACAGCGCGAAGCACACAAGCTCAAGGCCCAGACCGGTCACGGCACCGATGGCGAGGTCCTCAGGCCAGTTCCCCCGCGTCCCGACTGCAGCCCGGACCACCAACAGGCCGGGGAGAGTTACCCCGAAACACCAGTAGGCGGTGTAGCGAGCGATGTCCCCAGCGGGCGTGCCTGCCTGCAGCAGCACCACCGTCGCCACGCCCAGGGCCAGCAACCACGGCAGAGCACGGACCCCCATCCGCAGCACACCGGCCGGGGAAAGAGAACGGCTCGAAGTCGCCGCAGCATCCCCGACATCAGGCCTGCCGCCGTCGCCCACACTCAGCCCGCTAGGTGAAGCAGGATCAAGCGGGTAGCTGGGCAAGGCGTCCCTTTCGCTTTGGTCTTCCCCGACGACCGCGTTGAACCGCTGGCCGCGGTCTCATGGTAGCTGCGATAGCCGCTCAGGCACGTTGTAGTCCGCTCGGCACCCGTTGACCCGCCGCGGCCGACTAACCGTGTTCGGGAGAGCAACGTTGGTGCCCGTCGAGAACGCGGCCAAGCGGACCACGTCTCACCTCTGACGGCGGATTGTCAGGAAGCGTGCAGGTTCTTCCAATGGTCTGCCCAGTTTGGAGGTTGAAGGTGGGTGGCACCAGGTCACCGTCAGCGAGGAGTAGCCCATGTCTCATCACCGCTACCCAATCTGCCCCGCCAGCGGCAAGATCCGCTATGGGGAGCTCAAGGACATCAAGCTTGCGATGCGACAGGCTGACTGGGATCGTTCCCGGGCCCGCTTGGACGATGTGGCGTGTAGCCGTCGCGAGATCCGCTCCTACGAATGCCCCGACTGTCGTGGTTGGCACCTCACCTCCAAGCCGGCCCGGCAGATCCGGCTTGTCCCGGCGCCGAAGCTCACCGCGTGCATCCCCGGACCCGCAGCACAAGCGATCCGGCGCATGGTCGCCGCTACCGGCCTCACGACCGGTACCGCTGCCTGACGATCCTTTCGAGTTCACTCCCCCGACTCGACTCGAACCCGTAACCTGCCAGATACTCGCGGAGGGGTTTGATCTGGTCGGCTGTGAACCAATCATCAGCAATAGCAACAGATCTGTTACCGGATGATGCTTATAGATGTCTAGGGACTCTGACCAGTAAACAGGCACCGGGCGGGCAGCTCGACGACCAGAGAGCCAGCATCATGGCCAGAACCACGGGCCCGCCGGTGGGCCAATAGCCAGGGTGGACGAGGGTGAGCTCTTCGTGGGCGGTCGTGTCGGGCGCGGCGGCAAGCAGGTTGTCCATGGCGTCGTGGTCGGCGAGATCGCGGCCCAGCAGCGAGGACCGCTCGCGCCTGAGCAGACCCGTGAGGCGTTGGTTGGCGTATCGCACGGTCCCACCCTCGGCGAGCGTCACGGACCTTCTGCCTGGTCGAGTACATGGGGGGGGTACAGAAGTGCGACTTGGGAAGTGGTGCGCTCTACGGGTCCAGGGTCGACCCCGAAGCGGGCGCACTGGAGATCTCGGCAACGGTCACAACCTAGGGAATCGAGGAACGGCCGGGTTGGCGGGTGATCGCGGTCCTGCCGAACGTGGTCAAGATCCTGGGACGCTGTATTCGGAGCACCCGGCACCGCGCCAACGTCGCTATCTTCACGAGCCCGATCGGGCAGCTGCGGACTCCTCCAGCACATCCGCAGAGCCTCGCAGAACATCCGACGACGTGGGTTCGACTGGGGATTCAAGCACACATTCGCAAGACGGCCGCCACAGGCTGGATGACGCGGGCCTGTCTGCTCGCTCCGTCGCTGACTGACCACCTGGGACACGCGCAATGAGCATGGCCTAGCTCGTCTATACGCGGCGCAGGGTTGCCAACCCCGACGCAGCCAGAGTGTTCGACCGATGAGCAAGCGGGCGTAAGAACCAAACCCAAGGGGATCCGAGGCCCGATTTCCGTGCTTCTTTGCTCCCCGACTGGACTCGAAATAGTAATCTGCCGATTAGTCACTGACCGCGTCGTCCTTCGCGCATGTACGCCAGCCGAAGGTGTCCGCTCTCGTGTCAGACCTCTGTTCCTTGGATAGCGCCAGCGCCATAATGAGATCGGCCGGTGAGTTTCTCGATCGGAGGGGGCATGTCCTGAGCAACAAAGATGTCAAGGATCTGGGTGACCGGGTTCGCACGCAATTGTCGAAGAGCCCCATCGGGATCGGTGGCTTTGACGAGATCACCGACGGAGGGTTGCCGACCGGGCGGCCCACTCTGGTGTGCGGCCCGCCGGGTGCCGGCAAGAGCCTGTTCGCGCTGCAGTTCCTAATTAATGGCATCCTCCGGTACGCCGAGCCGGGCGTGTTCCTGACCTTCGAGGAGAGCCGGGACGACGTGGTGGCCAACGTCGGCTCGCTCGGTTTCGACCTCGAGGGGCTGGAGAGGGACGGTCGGCTGGTGGTCGACGCTCTGACCATGGAGCCTCAAACCATCGAGATCGGCGAGTTTGACCTCGAGGCGCTGATGGTCCGGCTGGCTTGGGCAGTGAAGCAGATCGGCGCAAAACGGGTCGTCATCGCCAACGTGGAGGCCTTGTTCGCCGCCTTCAACCGTCAGCCCCTGATCCGGACCGAGCTGCGGCGGCTCTTCCGCTGGCTGAAGGACCATGAGCTGACCACCGTGATCACAGCCGAACGTGGTGAGGGCACGCTCACCCGGCACGGCATAGAGGAGTATCTCTCTGACTGTGTGATGGTTCTCGACGACCGGGTGGTCCAGGACGTCGCCACCCGGCGACTGCGGGTGCTGAAGTACCGCGGCTCAACGCACGGCAGAAACGAGTACCCGTTCCTGATTGGTGCCGACGGCCTGGAGGTGCTGCCGATCACCTCGCTCGGTCTGAAACAGCAGATCAGCTCCGAGCGGGTCTCCACCGGAGTGGTCGGGCTGGACAAGATGCTCGGCGGGCAAGGTGTGTATCGCGGCAGTGGTGTCCTAATCAGCGGGACTTCCGGCACCGGCAAGACGACGATCGCGGCATGTTTCACCGACGCCGCCTGCCGACGCGGGGAGAATGTGCTCTTCTTCGGCTTCGAGGAGTCCCGGGCCGAGATCGTGCGGAACATGGCGTCGATGGGGCTGGACCTGACTGGCTGGGAGGAACAGGGGCTGCCTCACTTCCACTGCGAGCGGCCGACCACCTTCGGGCTGGAGGATCATCTGGCCACGATGCAACGACTGATCCAGGAGTTCACTCCTAAGGTCGTGGTGATTGATCCCGTGAGCAGCCTGACTCGCGGTGCGACGCCATTCGACGTCTCAGCCATGCTCATGCGCCAGATCTACTACCTTAAGTCGGCCGGCATTACGGCCGTGATGACAGTGCTGAACGAGCAAGGCGCGTTGGAACACCCCATTCAGAGCATTTCTTCGTTGGTCGACACCTGGGTGCAGGTCGTCATGCTGGAGGCTTTTGGTGAGCGCAACCGCGGACTGTACGTGCTCAAGAGTCGCGGCATGGCGCACTCCAACCAGATCCGCGAGTTCCTGCTCAGCGGCAGCGGGGTGGACGTTGTCCCGGTGGTCGTCGGCCCGGACGGGGTGCTGACGGGTTCGGCGCGAGTCGCTGCGGAGAGCGCAGCACGGGCCACCGCGCATGGGTTGACCCAAGAGTCTGAGGAGCTCGCCCGTGCGCTGGAGCGCCGAAGGGAGTCTGTCGAGTCGCACGTGGCCGCACTTCAGGCTGACTTCGGGGCCAAGGAGAGCCTGACGCGGCGACTGATCGAGACGAACGAGCGGCGGGAAGATGCCGTGCGGCTGGACCGGCTGGAGCAGGGACGGCAGCGCTCCGTCAAACCAGCGACAGACAAGCCAGCGACAGGCGAACCATGAGCACCTCCCCGAAACCGCAAGCACGGGAACGAGCGCCCACCCCAGAACGACTTCACCTGACACTGTTCGTCAATGGAACCTCAGCCGCGTCATCCCGGTCGGTGCGCCGGCTAAGCGATCTGTGCGACCGGCACTGCCCTTCCGGTTACGACCTGGAGATCGTCGATATCTATCAGCAACCCGAAGTCGTCGTCTCCCGGGGAGTCTTGGCTGTGCCAACCTTGATCAAGGAGCTGCCGCTTCCCGTGCGAGTGCTGATCGGCGACTTCACCGACGAGCCACGAATACTTGCCGCGCTCGGCCTGCCTGCAGCGACGGACGACTGAGATATGACGGCCGGCGGATCCAGCCAGGATGAGGAGATGACCCTGCTCGAGAACCGGCTCGCGGTTGCCGAGGAAACGCTGCGCGCCCTGCTGGCCGGCGAGGCCGATGCAATCGTCATGAACACCGGGCAGGGTGAGCAACAGATCTACACGCTGGAGACCGAGGAGCGCCCCTACCGACATCTGGTGGAGCGAATGTCTGAGGGCGCTGCTCTGGCCGACGCCAACGGCTTGATCGTGTACGCCAACCAAAGGCTCGCGACGCTGCTCGGTGTTTCGCTGCAGCGGCTGCTCGGCCGGCCGTTCTCAGACTGGCTTGAGGAGTCCGAACGCTCACGCTTCATCGGGCGGCTCGCCACCGCGGCCGCTGGTGGCCACGACGAGCACACGCTGCATCGGTTGGACGGCGGCAGTGTGCCGGTGCTGGTCGGCGTCAGCGTCACCCAGGAACCTGATGGGCTACTCCGGTGTCTGACAGTGACCGACCTCAGCCAGCAGAAGGCACAGCAGCAGCAGATGGACCGACTCAACGCGGAGCTGACTGAACGGTTGGCGGAACTGCGCGAAGTCAATGACAAGCTCGGCGTCGAAAGGATCAGGGTCGAACAGACCAACGCAGAGCTCCAGTCGGTCAACGAAGCGATCCAGGGCTTCACGGCGGCCGCAGCTCACGATCTGCGCTCGCCTCTCGTGTCGATCATTGGTTTCTCCACGCTCCTCATGCAGAGCTGGGAGACCTTCAGCGAGGAGAAGCGGCGGACGTTTGCCGCCTCTATCAATCGCCAGTCACAGAGCCTGTCCACGCTGGTCGATGACCTGCTGACCTCCTCGCGCATCGAGGGAGGCGGTTTGAGCACGTCGCCCGAGCTGATCGCGTTGGGGGAAGCCATCGACCAGTGCCTCGAACTGATCCACCAGGACGCCGGGAGTGTGGCCGTGTCATGTTCACCGGATCTGATCGTTCGGGTCGATCCGCACCACCTGGGACGCATCCTGGACAACTACGTACAGAACGCATTCAAGTATGGCGAGCCGCCTGTGCGCATCGAGGCAGCCCGAGTGGGTGACATGGTCGAGGTTCGGGTTCTCGATCGTGGGCCGGGTGTCCCGCCCGAGTTCGTGTCCAGGCTGTTCAGCAAGTTCGCCCGTGCGGACACTCCGGCCACAAGAGCTCAGAAGGGCACGGGCCTCGGTCTCTCGATCGTGAGGGGACTGGCAGAGGCCAACGGTGGTCAGGCACGCTACGAGGCCAACGTTCCCAACGGGTCGTGCTTCGTTGTGGAACTCCCGACCGGCGACGCGCCAAGCGCGTGAAGGTTTCGATAACTGGCTCCCCGGAATGGACTCGAAAGAGCAACCTGCCCCCAATTACTTCGTTCACCCTTGTCGCGATTGACCATTACTTGCCGATTACTCACAGAGCAGTTTGACGTTGACGGCTGTGAGCCAATTCTGAGCACTAGCAACACAATTGGTATCGGAGGGTGATTGCTGATACCTACCGATTCTGACCAGTAAGCGGGCACTAAGCGGGCACCAAATCCATGTGAAGGTGGCTGGGCCAACCCCAAGGCCGCCTCTTGATCCGGATCAGGTGTCGAGTTGGTCGGCCCAGGTGGCGAAGAAGTCTCTCATCGATGCGATGTGTGTTTCGGGGGCGGGCAGATCCGCGTCGCTGAAGCGGGCCAGGCTGCGGAGCATCTCGGCGAAGATTTGCCGGTCGAAGCCCCGATCGACCTCGGAGGCCTCAGCGAGGAGATCCTCCTTGGAGAAGTGCTGAGAGAGCTCGAAGACGTCGGCGAAGTCGCGAGCCTCGGCCCGGTCGAACAGGGCAACGACCTTGCGGCCCGCCAGCTCACGGGGTGCGAAAGTAGGGCCGATGAGGCTGGCGGTGGCTGGGTGTTCGGGTGGGGAGTCCAGCGCGAGATCGACCAGCAGGTCGTCGTTGCCGTGGACGACGAGCCGGCAGAACGTCGCCTCGTCTCGGACCCGGTCGACGGACCAGCCTTGTGTCCTGGCTGCGATTTCGAGGGCGTCCCGGGCTGCAGGAACGCTGGTGGCGCCGACGCGGGTGAAGAAGTCGAGGTCCTGTGTGGGCCGGCTCGTCAGATGTTGCGCGACCAAGGCCGCGCCACCGGCGAGGAGGAAGCCCTGAGCTGCAGGCAGGGAGAAGAAGAGCCGAGCGACCTGGACTTGGAAATCGGTCAAGGCCAGCGGTTGCTGCCCATCGAAGACGGAGGTCACTGGGGTGCCTGCTGGAGAGCGGAGTCGAGGACTTCGGACCAGGCGGCACGGACATCTCGGGGAAGAACCAGGCTGTCCCACAGGTCGACAAGCAGGGCGCCGTCGATGTAGTTCAGGACGTCCTGGGGGGTTCCCTCGCGGAGCACGATCTCGTACACGCGTGCGCGCCGATCGCGCTCGGCGAGTCTGAACTCTCGGTTGGGCTGTGACCAGTTCAGGTGCAGGGGCAAGGTGATGGTGGCCAGGGCCTGGCGCAGGGGCAGTCGCGGCAGGCTGGTCGGTACAAGAGTGGTGCGCCCGCGGGAGAGGTTGCGTTCCACGAATCTGACCTGTGGCACGGCCGTCAGCTGCTGTCCGGCCGCGGCCAGGAGTCGGGCGGCAGTCTCCAAGGTCGGCGAGGTGCGGCCATGCTCGTATGCCGACAGCGTTGGCCGGGAGGTGCGTGCACGGGTGGCCAGCTCGCTCTGGGTCAGGCGGGCCTCGTGACGAGCTCGTGTCAGCAGGTCTGCGGTCTTCACTGGCTCCTCCAAAGATGTATCTACTTCGATACTCTAACTCATGCCGTTGTTCGGAGGCGAGCAGCTCGTTGCGGCATTGCTGGCGCAGCCATACGCGCTTACTGCTCAGGGTGGCCGTTAACTGAGCAGTTTTCCAGGCCCCTTCCGGGGCCGCCGCGGGGCGTGGAAAATGGGGTCGGGCTCGCCCGAGTGCATGCCGTTTCCTCCTTGATGC
>CABEBK010000134.1_pt1 | contig 22085 bp, 20 predicted proteins | sample 3132581 | NCBI WGS metagenome assembly CABEBK01 (sample SAMEA5534345, study PRJEB31848) | metagenome | biome: tundra; feature: field; material: soil | place: USA | collected 2013-05 | depth 0.45 m | reverse complement strand
GGCCAGGAGCTCGGCTATCTGCCCGGCACCGAGACCGAGAAGATGGGGCCCTGGGGGCAGGCGGTCTTCGACACCCTGGGCGCGCTGGTCTCCACGGAGGTGGTCGAGGAGATCATGGATCGGGGGATGCTGGAGGTCATGCCCCTGACCCACATCCGGGGTAGGTCTTTGCATGACGCCTTCGTCATCGTGGATGAAGCGCAGTCCCTTGAGCGCAACGTGCTGTTGACGGTGCTTTCGCGGATCGGCCAGAACTCCAAGGTCGTCTTGACCCATGACGTCGCCCAGCGTGACAACCTGCGGGTTGGTCGCCATGACGGTGTCGCGGCGGTTATCGAGGCGCTCAAGGGGCACCCGCTCTTTGCTCACATCACGTTGACCCGCAGCGAGCGCAGTCCGATCGCGGCGCTGGTGACCGACCTGCTGGAGGGCCTCGAGATCTGAGGGTCTTCCAGATCTGAGGGCCGTGAACACGGGTTCCGTGTGGCTGCTGGTGCCCATGTGTCTGGTGGTGCGGGAGGGTCTGCCGCCCTGCGGCGATTAGGAGTTCTTAGGAGCGCTGTGGCACGGTTGCACGCAACGTCTTGAACCCAGGACGCACACGGACCACCACATCTGGTGGTTTTTTCTATGTGGAGGATGCATGTCCACGGCGTACAAGGGGCGACATACCGGGGGAGTTGACCGGACCCCAGCCGTCGGCAGGGCTCGGATCCCAGCCGTTGGTAAGGCTCGGACCCCAGCAGGGGGCAGGGCTCAGACCCGAGCTGGTGGTAAGGCTCGGACCCCGGCGGGGGGCAGGGCTCGGACCACAGTTCACGGGGTTTCTAGCACGCTTCGCCGGCCGCTGGTCTCTGCCGCCGCGATTCTGGCCGTTGCCGGCGTCTCCGCCGCGGGCACCTCCGAGGCCATGCCGTACAGCGCCGCCTCCGGCACGTCGTTCACGGCCAGCCCGATGGCAGTGGCACAGTCCATCGAGCTCTCCCACAACCAGGACGACACCAACACCGCTCTGGCCGAGGCGCGTCGCTCCGGAGTTCAGCGTTCCTCTGCCCTGACGCAATCTCAGAACGCCGCCGCAGTGGCATTGGCCCTGGCTCGTTCGCAGGCGGCCATACAGCTGGCAGCGGCTCGTAAGGTGGAAGCCGACCGCGTCGCGCGCGACCTTGTGCGGCAGGCCGTGATCGCCCGGGCCCAGCAGGACCCGAAGTCCGTTGCGCGCCTGCTGGCAGCTGACCGCGGTTGGGGAGACGGGCAGTTCTCGTGTCTGGACAGCTTGTGGACCAAGGAGAGCGGCTGGAGCTACACCGCCAACAATGTCGGGTCCGGCGCATACGGCATCCCCCAGTCCCTGCCCGGCTCAAAGATGTCCGCCTTCGGCAGCGACTGGGCCACTAACCCGGTAACTCAGATCAAGTGGGGTCTGCAGTACATCGGCGACAGGTATGGCTCACCGTGTGGCGCATGGGCGCAGTCCCAGGCAACCAACTGGTACTGATCGACCCGACCACGCGTCTTAAGCGACACGGCCGGCACGAATTTCACCGGCTCGAGCGGGCTAACGGTTCGGCCGGGACGTACGTCCCGCGAAGACTGTGATCGGACTCACAGGGCTGCCCCGGGGAAGCTGGGTCCTCAGCGGGCCAAGTAGGGGTGGGTCATCGCCAGCACGTCCAGCGCGTCGTCGAGCTGGACCTCGGTCAGGTCGCCAGCCTCGATGTGGCCACGGCCGATCACGACGTCGCGGATGGAACGCCCTTCGCGCAAGGACTCCTGGACGACTGCAGCGGCCGCTTCGTAGCCCAGGTAGCGGCTGAGCGGGGTCACGATCGCCGATGAGCTCTGAGCCAGGTCGAGGCACCGTTGCTGGTCGGCGGTGATGGCGTCAACGCATCGGTCAGCCAGAAGTCGGCTGGCCGCGGTCAGGAACGTCAGCGACTCCAGCAGGTTGCGTCCGATCACCGGGAGCATGACGTTGAGCTCGAAGTTGCCGGCAGCGCCTGCAGTGGTGATGGTCGCGTCGTTGCCGATGACCTGAGCGCACACCATGAGGACTGCCTCGGGGACCACGGGGTTGACCTTGCCGGGCATGATGCTCGACCCAGGCTGCAGCTCAGGCACGTGGATCTCGCCCAGCCCGGCCCGGGGACCCGATCCCATCCAGCGCACGTCATTGCAGATCTTGGTCAGGCTCACGGCCAGAACCTTGGCCGCCCCGCTGAGGGCGACTAGAGCGTCCTGGGCGGACTGGGCCTCGAAATGGTTGCCGGCCTCCCGGAACGAGCCACTGGTGGCCTTGTTGAGCCGCGCGATCACGGCCGGGGCAAACCCCGGCGGCGCATTCAGGCCGGTGCCAGCGGCCGTCCCTCCCAGAGGCAGCTCGGCGGCCCCTGCTGCGGCTGCGAGCAGCCGATCGCCGGCGAGCTCGACCTGGCGCCGATAGCCGCCGAACTCCTGACCCAAGGTGACGGGCACAGCATCCATCAGATGTGTCCTACCCGCCTTGACGACGTCGGCGAACGCGATCTCTCGTCCGTGCAGGGCTATTGACAGGTTGTTCAGCGCCGGTATGAGCAGGTTCCGCGTGCTGAGCACTGCGGCGACCCGGATCGCGGTGGGAAAAGTGTCGTTACTGGACTGCCCGGCGTTGACATGGTCGTTCGGGTGGACCTCCAGACCGGTTGCCAGGTGTGCGACCCGGGCCACGACCTCGTTCATGTTCATGTTGGTGGACGTGCCGGAGCCGGTCTGGAACACGTCGACGGGGAACTGGTCGTCGTAGCGGCCGGCCGCAACGTCGTCGGCGGCCAGCGCAATGGCCGCGGCGATCTCGGGATCCAGCAAGGACAGCTCTGCGTTCACCCGTGCGGCGCCCGCCTTGATCTGGGCAAGGGCGTGAACGATCGGCAACGGCATGGTTAGTGCGGAGATCGGGAAGTTCGCCACGGCTCGAGCCGTCTGGGCGCCCCACAGGGCGCCGGCCGGCACCTCCACCTCGCCCATCGAGTCGTGCTCGATCCGGTTGGGGCCGCTGGCATCGCTCATGGCGCCATCATGGCTCAGAACCGTGGCTTAGGGCCATGGTCTACCGGTTGCGCAACGACCTAGAGCTTGCGCAACCGGATCCGGCGGACGCTGTGGTCCTCACCCTTGGACAGCACGAGGGTGGCCCGGCCGCGGGTGGTCAGCACGTTGTCGATCAGGTTCCGCTCATTGATCGAGTCCCAGATGCCCACGGCGACCTCGCGGGCTTCATCGTCGGACAGTGCTGCGTAGCGGTGGAAGTAGGAGTTCGGGTCCGTGAATGAGGTCTCACGCAGGTCGAGGAACCGCTCGATATACCAGGCCTTGATGAACTCCTTTCGGGCATCCACATAAACGGAGAAGTCGAAGAAGTCGCTGACCGCAAGACCCGTGCGCCCGTCGGCCAGCACCCGGGGGGCCTGCAGAACGTTGAGGCCCTCAACGATGAGCACGTCCGGGCGGCGCACCACGATCTGCTCGCCGGGGACGATGTCGTAGGTCAGGTGGGAGTAGACGGGCGCGCTGACCTCTTCCTTGCCGGCCTTGACCTCGGCCACGAACCTGAGCAGTCGTCGACGGTCATACGACTCAGGAAAGCCCTTACGCTGCAGAAGCCCCCGGCGTTCGAGCTCCGCATTGGGATAGAGGAAACCATCGGTGGTCATCAGCTCCACGCGAGGCGTCCCGGGCCACCGGGCCAACAGCTCGCGCAGGATACGGGCGGTGGTGGACTTGCCCACGGCCACCGAGCCGGCGACTCCGATGACGAACGGGGTGCGCTCAGGTTGCTCGCCCAGGAAGTCCGTGGTGATGCGGTGCAGGCCCTCGGTGGCGCCGACGTAGAAGTTGAGCAGGCGCGACAGCGGGAGGTAGACCTGCTCCACCTCGGCGAGGTCCAGTCGCTCACCCAAGCCTCGCAGCCGGGTCACGTCAGCCTGGGTCAGGCTCAGGGGATGGTGGTCGCGCAGCCGGGCCCACGCCGCACGGTCGAGTTCGACGTACGGCGAGAGCAGGGAATGGGTATGGGGCGCTCGCACCCCACCATTGTGTCGGACCCACCCATTGTGTCGGACCCACGGTGGGTCGCGCGGGCTTGGCCTGGGGATCGGGCGCCTCCCGTTAGGCTGACCTGCATGTGCGGAATCGTGGGATATGTGGGACCGAAGGTCGATGGCAGGGCCCAGGAGGTCATCATGGAGGGCCTGGCCAGGTTGGAGTACCGCGGCTACGACTCGGCTGGTGTGGCTCTGATAGCCGGCGAACATGTGGTGACCACCAAGCGCGCTGGAAAGCTCGCCAACCTGATCAGAGCTCTGGCCGAGGCGCCACTTCCTGACTCGAACACCGCCATCGGGCACACCCGTTGGGCAACCCACGGCGCCCCGACGGACGAGAATGCGCACCCCCACAGCGGTGGCATGGACGGCAAGCTTGCGCTGATCCACAACGGCATCATCGAGAACTTCCACGGTCTGAGGTCCGGGTTGATCGATGACGGTGTCAAGTTCCTGAGCGAAACCGACACCGAGGTCGTCGCACAGCTCCTGGCGCGTTCCTATGACAAGGTCGGCGACCTCACCGAGGCCATGCGTCAGGTCGTCGGAGACCTCAGGGGCGCTTTCACCCTGCTGGCAGTGCACGCGGACGAGCCCGGGGTCGTGGTCGGCGCCCGCCGTAACAGCCCACTTGTCGTGGGTATCGGCGACGGGGAGAACTTCCTCGGCTCCGATGTCGCGGCCTTCATCGGATACACCCGAGAGGCACTCGAGCTCGACCAGGACCAGATCGTCACGATCACGACCGGCGGTGCGAGCATCATCAACTTTGACGGGACCCCGGGCAAGGGCAAGCACTACCACGTCGACTGGGATGCGGCCGCCGCGGAGAAGGGCGGCTTCCCGAACTTCATGGCCAAGGAGATCCACGACCAGCCGCATGCCGTGGCCGACACTCTCCTGGGACGCACGGATGAGTCTGGTGCGCTGGTGCTGGACGAGCTGCGCATGGACGAGGCCGAGCTGCGCGCGATCGACAAGATCGTGATCATCGCGTGCGGCACTGCTGCCTACGCCGGCATGGTTGCCAAGTACGCCATCGAGCACTGGACCCGAATCCCGTGCGAGGTCGAGCTGGCCCACGAGTTCCGCTACCGGGACCCGGTTGTCAACGACCGCACGCTCGTGGTCGCGATCTCACAGTCCGGCGAGACCATGGACACCCTGATGGCCGTCAAGCACGCGCGTCTGCTGGGCGCTCGTGTCATCGCCATCTGCAACACCCACGGCTCGACGATCCCGCGTGAGTCGGACGCGGTGCTCTACACTCACGCCGGCCCGGAGATCGCGGTCGCCTCGACCAAGGCCTTCCTGGCTCAGATCACCGCCTGCTACATCCTGGGTCTCTATCTCGCCCAGCTACGCGGCGGCACCTTCGCCGACGAGGCGCACGCCGTGATGACGGACCTGTGCGAGATGCCTGCCAAGATCCAGACGGTCCTGGACGATTTGGATCGCGTCCGCGAGATCGCCAGGTTCATGGCCGACACCCGGTCGGTGCTGTTCCTGGGCCGCCACGTGGGCTATCCGGTGGCCCTGGAGGGGGCCCTCAAACTCAAGGAACTGGCCTACATCCACGCCGAGGGCTTCGCTGCGGGCGAGCTCAAGCACGGACCCATCGCGCTGATCGAGGCCGGGCAGCCCGTCTTTGTCATCGTGCCCTCGCCCAACAGCGAGCACGGCCTGCACGACAAGGTCGTCTCCAGCATCCAGGAGATCCGCGCCCGCGGCGCGCGCACCATCGTGATCGCCGAGGAGGGCGACGAGGGCGTTGTGCCCTTTGCTGACGTGATCATCCGTGTTCCGGTGACCCCGACACTGTTGGCTCCCCTGGTCACGACCGTCCCCCTGCAGGTGTTTGCCTGCGAGCTGGCTGCGGCCAAGGGCCTGGACGTCGACCAGCCGCGCAACCTGGCCAAGTCCGTCACGGTGGAATGAGTAGGGGAATCGAGTGACAGTGGCGTGGCAGTCATGATTATCGGGGTCGGCATCGACGTCGTCGATGTGGCGCGCTTCGGCCAGACGTTGCAGCGCACGCCCCGGCTGCGCGAGCGGCTGTTCATCGAGTCCGAACGCTCGTTGGGGCTCAACTCCCTGGCGGCCACGTTCGCGGCCAAGGAGGCGCTGGCCAAGGCATTGGGTGCACCCGCTGGGCTGCGCTGGGCAGATGCCAGCGTCCTGCGTGACGAAGACGGGCGCCCGCACCTGAAGATGTGGGGAACAGTCGAGGCCCGAGCCGATGCCCTCGGTGTGTTGGGGCTGCACGTATCGCTCTCCCACGATGCTGGGATCGCCTCGGCTGTCGTGATTGTTGAGAGCTGAGGCCACCATGATTCGCGCCTATGCCGTTTCGTCAGTTCGCGAGGCCGAGGCCTTGGCAATGGCCGGCCTGGACGACGGTGAGCTGATGTCGCGCGCGGCCTCGGGCCTGGCTGCAGTCGCCTCGGCACGCCTTGGCGGCCCCGGTGGGCGACGCATCGTCGCAATCGTGGGTGCTGGCAACAACGGCGGGGACGCCCTCTACGCGCTCGCCTCGCTCGCCGCCGATGGTGCCATCGCCGTGGTGCTCCAGGTCGCGGACTGTGTGCACGAGGCAGGCCTGCGTGCAGCCCGGGAAGCCGGCGTTCTGGTGCTCCATGCCACCGGTGGTGGTGCCGACTCGGCTTCGGTCGTCTCCTCGACCTTGCGCGAGGCCGATCTGGTCATTGACGGGATCGTCGGGATCGGTGGACGTCCTGGCCTGTCGCCGCAGATCGAGGCCCTGCTGCGTGAGGTCAGTGATACGGCGTACGTGCTGGCCGTGGACCTGCCCAGCGGGGCGGACCCAGATGGCGAGGTGGCAGCGCAGTCCTGCGTGTTCGCCGATGAGACAGTGACCTTCATCGTGGCCAAGCCGGTACATCTGCTGCCGGCCACCGAGCCGGCCGTGGGAAGACTGACGGTCCTGGATATTGGCGTAAAGGTCGCTGCGACGCCGGTTGTCGAGCGAGTGAGCCACGACGATGTCTCGTGGCTCTGGCCGCGGCCCGGCCCGGCCGACGACAAGTACTCCCGTGGCGTGCTCGGCATCGTTGCCGGCGGGGAGAAGTACACGGGCGCCGCCCTGCTGGCGGTCACCTCGGCCGTCTGCTCGGGCGCCGGGATGGTGCGTTACGTCGGCCCACCGACGCCGACGCTGCTCATTCGCGGCCAGGTGCCAGAGGCGGTCCTCGGCGTCGGCCAGGTGCAGGCATGGCTGGTCGGGCCCGGTCTTGACGTTGGCGACGAGTCTGCCCAAGGCCGCGCACAACGGGCGGCGGCCCAGTCAGCGCTGGACTCCGGCCTGCCCTGCGTCGTGGATGCGGGCGGCCTCGACCTGATCCTGCACCCACGTACGACGCCCACCCTGCTCACACCGCACGCCGGCGAGCTTGCCACTTTGTTGAGCCGGCTGGAGGGCAGCCAGGTCGCAGTGGATCGCGCCGCGGTGACCAGCGCGCCCTTGGCTCACGCCAGGACGCTGGCCGACCTGACGAACAGCACGGTGCTCCTGAAGGGAGCCACCACGCTGGTGGTCTCACCCGGCTCGACGGGCCTGCCGGTGCGCTCCCAGGCTGATGCGCCGCCATGGCTGGCAACGGCCGGATCGGGTGACGTGCTTGCCGGTCTGGCGGGAACACTGCTTGCGTCGGGGCTGTCCCCACAGGACTGCGGCAGCCTCGCCGCGCTGGTTCACGGGCTGGCCGCCGACGCCAGTAACCCCGGGGGCCCTGTGCGTGCACTGGCTGTGGCACACGCCATACCAGGGGTAGTTGCAGCGTTAATGGTCCGTCGGAGCGCTCGGGGCTGAGAGACTTTCATTATGACTGAACAGATTCACGGGTTGGCCGATGGCGGCGTGGCATCGCCCATGAGGCGCGAAACCGCGTTTGTCACCGTGGATCTGGACGCGATCTCCCACAATGTCGAGGTTCTGAGCAAATACGCCGGCTCGGCCGCTGTGATGGCTGTCGTCAAGGCCGACGGTTACGGCCATGGTCTGGTGCCCAGCGCCCGTGCTGCCATCCGTGGTGGCGCGTCATGGCTCGGAGTGGCCCAGCTGAGTGAGGCGATGGCCCTGCGGAACAACGAAATCCAGGTGCCACTCCTGTCCTGGCTGCATGTTCCCGGCTCTGACTTCGCAGGCGCCATTTCTGCTGGCATCGACCTGTCCGTGTCAGCGTTGTGGTCTCTGAGCGAGATCGCCGATGCGGCCCGCGGTCTGGGACGCACGGCTCGCATCCACCTCAAGGTCGACACTGGGCTCGGGCGCAACGGTGCTTTCGGTGACGACTGGCAGAGGCTGCTGTCTGCCGCCCGACGCCTGGAGTCCGAGGGTGTCGTCCGCATCGTGGGTGTCTGGTCCCATTTCGTCTACGCGGACGAGCCGACGCACCCTACCGTGCGACGGCAAGAGGAACGATTCGCCCTGGCCGTGGCAGACGCCGAACGCGCAGGCTGCGACCTTGAGGTCCGGCACATCGCGAACTCCGCTGCCACGCTGACCAATCCCGGCGCAGCCTTCGACCTGGTCCGGCCCGGGCTGGCCGTCTACGGGCTGTCGCCGGTTCCCCTGCTGGGCGACCCGCAGTCGTTCGGGCTGACGCCGGCCATGACGCTGAGCGCAGACCTTGCCGTCACCAAGCAGGTGCCTGCCGGTCAGGGCCTCAGCTACGGACATCAGTACGTCACGTCCCAGGACACCACGGTGGGTCTTGTGCCGATGGGCTACGCCGACGGCATCCCGCGAAATGCCACGAATGTTGGACCGGTGAGCGTGGGTGGCACCCGGCGTACGGTCGCCGGCCGGGTCTGTATGGACCAGTTCGTCGTCGATCTCGGTCCCGCAAGCACAGCGCGGGCAGGGGACCCGGTGATTCTGTTCGGTGCCGGCGACTCGGGGGAGCCGACCGCGCAGGACTGGGCCGAGGCTACCGAGACGATCTCCTACGAGATTGTCTCGCGCATCGGCTCGCGGGTTCCCCGCATCTACCTCGGAGGTCAGATGTGAGTGGCCGGCGACGTACTCTCACCGGGATTGGTATCGGTCTGGCCGTAGCCGGCACCACCGCGGCGGTAGGTGTCGTCGCCGATCGTCTGGCCCGCGCACTCCAGACGGCCAAAGACCTAGACAACCTGGACGACTACGAAGAGGTGGCCTCGGCACAGGTCGTGGTGCTCGCCGACGACGGCGTGCCTCTGCATGTCGAGATCGACGAACCTGAGGGTCCTCCCGCAAAGCTGGCCAACGGGCAACCCACTGCGACGGTGGTGTTCTGCCACGGCTACACCTTGAGCCTGCGCAGCTGGGTGTTCCAGCGGCGGGCCCTGAAGGCGGCCGGCTACCGTGTCGTGCTCTGGGACGCTCGAGGTCACGGTCAGTCCGGAGCCGGCTCCAAGGAGTCCTACGAGATCGACCAGCTCGGTCACGACCTCTACTCGGTGATCAGCGCGGTCGTGCCCCGGGGCCCTCTGATCCTGGTCGGCCACTCGATGGGTGGAATGACCGTGATGGCCCTGGCGGCTCACCATCCCCAGCTGATCAAGAACCGCGTCATGGCTGTGGCGTTCGTGGCCACCAGCCCGGGCGGTATCTCGGCCGTCTCGTGGGGGCTGGGCAAGGTGCTGGGCAAGGCGGTGCACCGGCTGGGGCCGTTCGCAGTCGGCCAGCTCGCCGGGCGCCAGGGTCTGGTCAACTCCGTGTTGAAGGCCGGGCGCGAGGTCGAGGAGTACTTCGTCGACCTCTACTCCTTCGCCTCGCCGGTGCCGCTGAGCATCGTGCGGCTGACCGCCGACATGATCTTCAAGACCCGGATCGAGGTCATCTCCGACTTCATGGAGACTTTCGAGAAGCACGACAAGCGTGAGGCTCTTGAGCAGTTCATCGGCGTCGAGACTCTGGTGCTCAACGGAATCCAGGACATGATGACACCGCCGGAGCACAGCGAGGAGATCGTCAGGCTGATTCCGGGTTCCGAGCACGTCCTGGTCAACGACGCAGGTCACATCATCATGCTGGAGCATGGCGACGTTGTCAGCGAACAGCTGCTTGCACTCATCTCGCGCGCCGAACGTGCCGCTTCCATCCACCTTGACCAGCGCGACAAACCGCGGGTGCGGCGCACGATCACCGACCTGGCCAAGAGGCGACGGTTGAAGGCGCTACAAGGACGGCGCCGCAGTGTGTCCTGAGCGGTCGTCGATGACTGAGACCTGCGGGGCCCTCGGTCCTTCCCGGCGGGTCGCGCTGCCCACCGTCGGCGACACTCACGCCTGGGGCGCCAGGCTTGGGGCCCTGCTGCAGGCAGGCGACCTGGTCGTGCTGACCGGCGGCCTGGGCGCAGGCAAGACCACCTTGACCCAGGGCATCGCGCAAGGCCTGGGCGTGCGTGGCCCAATAACCTCGCCGACCTACGTCATCGCCCGCGTGCACCCTTCTCTGGCTGACGGTCCCGACCTCGTCCATGTCGATGCCTATCGGTTGGCTGGCCTGGCCGAGCTTGACGACCTGGATCTGGACGCCTCCCTCGAGCAGGCCGTCACGGTGGTCGAGTGGGGTCATGGTGTGGCCGAGCAGCTCAGCGAGGACTACCTCGAAGTGACCCTGGGCGGACACGACACCCGGACCGTGGACCTGGTCGGCCACGGCATGAGGTGGACCGCTGCAGGAACCGGCGCAACACTGGACGATCTTGTCCAACTACCCTGAGCCTGTGCTGCTGCTCGCGATCGACACCGCTACCTCGGCCATCACCGTCGCCCTGCACGACGGCGATCGCGTGCTGGCTGAGTCGAGCACGCTGGACGCCCGGCGGCACGGGGAGTACCTCGCGCCGGGGATCGCCAAGGTCTTGGCGCAGGCAGGGCGCACCTCGGCCGAGGTCAGTGCGGTGGTCGCAGGTACCGGCCCCGGGCCCTTCACAGGCCTGCGGATCGGTCTGGTCACCGCGCGCACGTTTGCCTTCGCCGCCGGCGTACCCGTGTTCGGGGTGTGCAGCCTGGACGCACTGGCCCACCAGGCCTGGCTGCAGGACCCGGCCAGCCTGGGCCGGTCCTGCGTGGTGGCCACTGATGCGCGGCGCAAGGAGGTCTACTGGGCGCGCTATGACATCACGGATCGCGGGGTCCTGCGCACCGGCGAGCCGCTGGTCGCCAAGGCAGAGTCGATCGCCGAGCAGGTGCGGGATCTGCCTGTGATCGGGCGCGGTGCCGTTCTGTACCCCGAGTGGTTCGGCCGGCGACTGGGCCCTCTGGATGTCAGCGCCGGGGCACTGGCTGGTCTTGCGGCGCAGAGAATGGCAGCCGGGGAGCAGCTTCCCGCCGCCGACCCGATGTACCTGCGACGCCCTGATGCGACACCCATGGCGCCGCGCAGGCTGGTGCTGCCATGAGCGTCCCGGATGCGAGCAGGCCCGAGAGGTCTTTGCCCGAGACGACCCTGCGCGAGATGACCTGGCGGGACATCCCGGCCCTGACCGCGATCGAACCCGCGCTGTTCGCTGATGACGCCTGGTCGGAGCCGAGCTGGTGGGCGGAGCTGGCCGGCCGTCCGCGGCGCTCCTACGTCGTCGGCGAGCAAAGTGGCACCTTGGTCGGATACGCCGGTGTCCACTGCGGTGGCGAGGTCGCTGACGTGATGACCATTGCCGTCACGCCGCCAGCTCAGGGGCACGGGCTGGGCGCCGTCCTGTTGCACTGGCTCATTGCCGAGGCTCAACGTTCCGGCGCCCAGCATCTGATGCTTGAGGTTCGGGCGGACAACGTTGTGGCGCAGCGGCTCTATCTCGCAACGGGCTTTTCCACACTGTCGGTGCGACGCAAGTACTACCAACCGGGGGACGTGGACGCACTCATCATGAGAATGCATCTGTGGGACATGACGGACGACCCGGCCGAGGACGCCCCTGATGACCCGGCCGAGGACGTACCCGGGGACCCGAGCCAGGACGTGCCCAAGTGAGTAGCGAGCCCCTGGTGCTCGGGATCGAGACCTCCTGCGACGAGACGGGCGTCGGAATCGTACGAGGTCACACGCTGCTCGCCGACGCCGTTGCCAGCAGCGTCGAGGAGCATGCGCGATTCGGTGGGGTGGTGCCGGAGGTGGCCAGTCGCGCGCACCTGGAGGCCATGGTTCCGATGATCGACAAAGCCTGCCGCGACGCAGGAGTCCGCCTAGATGATCTGGACGCGATTGCCGTCACCGCCGGCCCGGGTCTGGCCGGCGCACTACTGGTGGGAGTGGCTGCAGCCAAGTCGCTTGCCGTTGCCCTGGGCAAACCGCTCTATGGCGTCAACCACCTGGCCGCGCACGTCGCCGTCGACATCGTTGAGCACGGCCCGCTGGCGGAGCCGACCATGGCGATGCTGGTATCCGGCGGACACTCCAGCCTGCTGCTCGTCCCGGACGTCACCGATGACGTGCGATCTTTGGGGAGCACGATTGACGATGCCGCGGGTGAGGCCTTCGACAAGGTGGCCAGAGTCCTGGGGCTGCCGTTTCCCGGCGGGCCACACGTGGATCTGGTCGCCAGAGAGGGCAACTCGGCCTATGTGCTCTTCCCACGCGGCCTGACTTCTGGCCGTGACATGGAGCGCCACCGTTTCGACTTCTCGTTCTCCGGCCTCAAGACCTCGGTGGCCCGCTGGGTTGAGGCCCGCGAGCGCGCCGGTGAGCCGGTGCCGGTCGCCGACGTGGCTGCAAGCTTTCAGGAGGCGGTGGTCGACGTGCTGACGCGCAAGGCCATCCTGGCCTGCCGGGAGCACGGGGTGGACGACCTGCTGATCGGTGGTGGCGTGGCCGCCAATACGCGGCTGCGTGCCATGGCTGCGGAACGTTGCGATTCCGCGGGGATCCGGCTTCGCGTTCCGCGACCCGCTCTGTGCACCGACAACGGCGCGATGGTGGCAGCACTGGGGGCTGCGATGGTGGCCAGGGGTCGCCTTCCTTCGGCCCTGGACCTGCCCGCCGACTCATCCATGCCGGTGACGTTGGTTCGCCTATGACTGAGCCCGCGGCTGTCATCCTCGATGTGGACACCGGAGTCGACGACGCCTGTGCGCTGCTGCTGGCCGCTCTGCACCCGGACGTGGAGCTTCGCGCCGTCACCTGTGTCGGTGGCAACACCAGTGTGGACGAGGTCGTCAGTAACACCCTGAAGGTGCTCGACGTCGCCGGCCGCCCGGATGTTCCGGTCGCCCGCGGCGCCGCCAGAGCGCTGCTCGAGCCAGTCAGCCATGCCCGGCACGTGCACGGCGACGACGGCATGGCCGACCTCGGCTGGCCAGCCTCAGAGCGCCGTCCCGACCGGCGCCATGCCGTGGAGCTGCTGGCGGACTTGCTGAGCCAGGCGGCCGCTGGGGGACCTCAGGATCGAGTCACGCTGGTGACTTTGGCTCCGCTGACCAACATCGCTCTCTTGCTGCGAACCTATCCGCAGGCCGCTGCAGGCCTGCGCGAGATCGTTGTCATGGGTGGTGCGGCGAACGTCGGCAATGCCACGGCCTCGGCCGAGTTCAACGTGTGGCATGACCCCGAGGCGGCGGCCATCGTCCTCGAATCGGCCGGCGAGCTGAAGATCCCGGTGGTGATGTACGGCCTGGACGTCTTCTACGACGTGAGGGTCACTCGGGAGCAGGCCGGCGAGCTCATCGCGATCGGTGGCCGGGGACCCGCCGAGCTGGCGGGGCGGTTGATCGATTTCCAGTGCGGCCGTTTCGGTCAACCCGAGGCGACCATCGGTGACGCCGGCGCGGTCTGTGCGGTCATCGACCGGACCGCTCTGAGCACGTCGCGCCTTCCCGTTCGGGTGGAACTGGCCGGGACGTACTCGCGTGGCCGGACCATCGTCGACCGTCGCGACTGGTCAGGGGATATCGCCCACGATCCGCACGGGATGGGACCGACTCCGGTGGAGGTCGCACTGTCGGTGGACGGTGATCGATATGCCGAGCTTTGGTTGCGGACAGTGAACGTCGGGAGGTACTGATGGGCCGGGTTGTTGTGGTCGGTTCACTCAACGTCGACCTGGTGACCCGTGTCGAGCGGCACCCGAAGCCTGGGGAGACGGTCATGGGAACCGGCCTGCAGCGGTTAGCCGGGGGCAAGGGCGCGAACCAGGCGGTGGCAGCTTCGGCGGCGGGTGCCGCTGTTGTCATGGTGGGTTGTGTGGGCGCGGACGAGGCTGGATCCGCTTATGTCGCCAGGTTGTCGGCTCTTGGTATTGACGCTGCACCGATCCGGGTATCGCCGCAGGCCACCACCGGTCATGCGCTGATCACCGTCGACGATGCGGGCGAGAACTCGATAGTGGTGGTCGCCGGCGCCAATGCCGCGGTGGCCCTTGATGACCTCGAGGTGCTGGGGTCGGTCGGCCCAGGCGACGTGGTGCTCCTGCAGTTGGAGGTCCCACTGGAGGTGGTGACCGCCGCGGTACGGCGCGCGTCGGCCCGGGGCGCCCGGGTCGTCCTGAACCTGGCACCGTATGCCGCCCTGTCACCGGACGTCGTCGCGCTCGCCGACCCGCTGGTGGTCAACGAGCACGAGGCCATGTTGCTGGCCGACTCGCAGGCCATGCCGGCGTCGTTGGTGGTGACGTTCGGCGCTGCCGGCGCTGCGTGGGATGGCGACCAGCTGACCGGACCGCTGGTCGAGCAGTCCCAGGTGCTCGACACCACAGGGGCCGGGGACGCCTTCTGTGGCGCTCTGAGCGCTGCACTGGCTGCCGGAGCAGGTCGCCGGGAGGCGTTGCAGACTGCACTGGGCGCCGGTGCCGATGCGGTCAAACACTTCGGGGCACAGCGCGATCCCGCGCTGTGAGCACGCTCCTTAGATCTGGACCAGCCGAAACCACCCGCTCCCCAGGCTTGCCGGTGGTGGTCGCCGTTGGTGTGGCAGGATCGCGAGAGTGAATCCGTCGACCGCTCTGGCCACCGTTGTGGTGGACGAGCTGGTTCGCCACGGAGTCCGCGAAGCCGTCCTGTGCCCCGGCTCGCGCTCTGCTGTGTTCGCGTACGCCTTGCAGGAGGCCGACCGCTCGGGCCGACTCCGGTTGCATGTGCGGGTGGACGAACGCTCCGCAGCTTTCCTGGCTCTGGGCATGGCCAAGCTCACCCGCCGGCCGGTGCCGGTGTTCACGACCTCCGGAACAGCTGTTGCCAACCTGCACCCGGCTGTCCTTGAGGCCAGCCACGCCGCAGTGCCGCTGATCATCGTCAGCGCCGACCGTCCGGCGGAGCTGCAGGGGACCGGTGCGAACCAGACCACCGACCAGAGCCACCTTTTCGGTACTGCGGTCCGCATGTTCCATCAGCTGGGTGCCCCGCAGCCTTGCGAGGGTCAGAACGCGCAATGGCGGTCCGTGGTAAGCCGGCTCCACGCGGCAGCAGTGGGGGCCAGTGGGACCGACGCCGGCCCGGTGCACCTCAACGTCCCCCTCCGCGACCCGTTGGTCCCCGACCTGGGCGCAGGCGGTGATTGGCCGGAGAGCCTTCAAGGGCGCGGCGACGGGGCCCCGTGGGTGCGGGTTCGATCAGCCAGTGCTCAGGCGCAGGCCCTGGCTTCTGTGCCCCGGACTCTGATCGTGCTGGGAGACCTGCCTGATCCGGCCATGTCTGGGCAGGTGGCAGCGCTCGCACGGGCTTCGGGGTGGCCGCTCATCGCTGAGCCGTTCGGTGCCCACGACCGCAGCGCTCTCGTCCCGCATGGTCCCCTGCTGCTGACCGCCGGTCAATGGCTGGCACGGCATCTGCCGGAGCGCGCCCTGGTAGTCGGACGGATCACGCTCTCGCGCCCGGTAGGCGATCTCCTGCGCATCCCCGCGGTCAGCGTGGAAGTCGTGGCAGCTCGCTCGAGCTGGCCGGATCCTTCGCACGTCGCTTCGGTTGTCTACCCCTTCGAGGCGGTGTCCGCGACCATTGCCAATGATCGAGCGGTCGACGAGGTCTGGGCACGGACATGGGCCGATGCAGGTGAGCAGATGTCCGAGGCCGCCAGGGCGATCATCGACGCCGCATGGCCGAGCGGGCTTGCCATCGCGGCCACGGTCCTGGCCGAGCTGACATCTGAGGCGACGCTGTTCGTGGGTTCGTCCAACTCGGCCCGTGATGTCGACCTGGCCATGTCGCCGTCTGCCACAAGCACGCAGCTGACCGTCGTGGCCAGCCGCGGACTGGCCGGCATCGATGGCTGCGTTTCGACCGCTGTCGGTCTCGCACTCGCACAGCCGCAGCGACCGGCGTACGCGCTGATGGGCGACTTGACGTTCCTGCACGACAGCAACGGTCTGCTCATCGGTCCGCGCGAGCCACGCCCTGACCTGACCATCGTGGTGACCAACGACGACGGAGGTGGCATCTTTACCCTGCTGGAGCCTGGCGAGCCAAACAGGGCAACGGGTTTTGAGCGTGTCTTCGGCACGCCCACGGGTGCCTCCATCGCCGACATCTGCCGTGCCCACGGGGTGAGGCACACACTGGCCGTCACCCAGGCGGACCTGCGCGAAGTGCTGAGGCAGCACCCCGATGGTCTCGGCGTGGTTGAGGTGCGGGTTGACCGCTCTGAGCACCGGGACCTGCACGCGCAGCTTCGAGCAGCTGCCGTTCAAGCCCTGCAAATCTAGGAGCGGTGCACCGTTCGCCGTGTGAGCGTGGCGAAGTCAGCAGGCGGAGATGTTGTGCGGACCCTTGGACAGGATCTGCCATCGTTGCGAACTGGTCGGACATACCCTGGAGATGGGCCTACGCGGGTTCCCTCATGCAAAGGTGCTGAATTGAGAAGGTACAGGGAACTCACCGGATGGCTCAACGGCCTCGTTGGTGTCAAGAAATCCATTGTGTGGTCACTTGTCGGCGCCGGCGCCGGCGTTCTCATCGCTGCGCTGGAGTTCACCTTGGACCACAGGGGGCTGAACTGGTGGGTGATCCTTTTCATGACTTGTATTGGCGCCCTGCGGGCGTTCTCGTTTGAGCGCGACAAGAAGCCAGACAAGTCGGAACCGCCGCAGCCACCAGTGAATCGCTACACCCGTATGTAGGGTGGCAGTCCTGGTTGGGCTAGAACTCGATGGCTCCGACAGGCTCGCGGTCGGAGCTCATGGCACGTGAGAGCAGCCGCACCGAACCGGACGTGAGCTCGGTGACAAGCCCTTCATGTGCTTGGGCGGCAATGCTTCTGGCGCCCAGGAAGGCAGCGCCCAGGGCTTGGACGGGCAGTCGTAGATCGGCGTCGTCCGAAGTGGGCAAGCAAGTGGCCACTCCATCGCGGTCCACCGTCAGCCGCCACGCGCGCTGGTTCCATGGGCATACCGGGTCCACGACATCGAGAACGACGTCGCAGACGCTGGAATAGCCACGCGCGGTCAGTGCCGCGTCGACGTCGACCAGACGGAGCCACAACGAGTCGAAGGTTTTCAGGCCCATCGCCCGCGGACCGCCAGCCCACCACAGCAGGGGATCGTCGGCCCCACGGCTGCTGATCTTGATCGACGCGGTGAGGTCGAAGTCCACGAGTCGGCGAGCCAGGGCCAACAGCGTCGCTGGATCGGCGGCCGCCAGCTCTCGAACGGTGACTGTCCCTTTTGCCCGCCAGTGCGCCCACTTCTCTTGGCGACTGAACACCGCGTACCCAGCCGGCTGGCCATCGACGCGGGCAAGGAGCACCTGCCATGGCTCGCGTCCCTGACGGGTCAGTGGCAGGTCGACGAAAAGCGGCCTGGCCATTCGATTCGGCCGGCTCACTGCGCCCAACGTGTCTCGGGCGCAGCGCAGATGGAGTTCATGGACGGCTGCGGCTGCTTCGTCCGAGTCGGCCACGAAGAACCGGGTCGTGACCCCTGCGGCAGCATCCTCCAGGGACGGGGCGGTGAAGACGGTTCCGCGCTCGAGCTCGAGCTCCAGGTCGACCGAGCTGATCCCGTAGCCGAAGCGGCCATAGATCAGGACCTCGGCCGCGTGCAGCCCACTCAGGGCGACACCCTGCTCGTGCAGACCGGAGAAATGATGTGTGATCATCTCGCGCAGGACGCCACGGCGACGATGGTCGGGGTGCACCGCCACCCATGACAGCCCCGCCATCGGCATCTGGGCCAGGGTGTCCAGCGGCCCGGGGGCCGTCACTGCCATGTCGTATGACGTGTAGACGCCCGCCAGCTCGTCCGAACCCTCGCGGTTGGCACCGAAGGTGCGTGCCCAGTCGTACTGTTTGGTGACGATGTCGACCGGATGCGCGTCCGGGTCGAAGAAGTAGGCGGACTGGGCGACATCAAGCAGTCGTTGCCGATCCGCAGCGGTGAGGGGCACGATCGAGATGGTCATTCGGTAAGGGCATCCCTCATGGGTACGAACTTGGCGTCGGACTCCGCCAGCTCTGAGTCGGGGTCGGAGCTGGCGACGATACCGCAGCCTGCGAACAGCCGTATCTGACGCGCGTTTTCGCCGTCATAAGCCCCGCAACGCAACGCGATTCCCCACTCGCCGTCCCCCGCAGAGTCGACCCAGCCAACCGGGCCGCTATACCGTCCGCGGTCCATCTGCTCAAGGTCGCGGATCGCGTTAGCGGCGGCTGGCGTCGGCGTGCCGCAGACGGCCGCCGACGGGTGCAGCGACGCGGCCAGGGCCAGGGACGTCGCGCCGTCCGTCAGGACGCCGGCCACATCGGTTGCCAGATGCATGACGTTGGACAGGTGCAGGACGAACGGTGACTCGGGAACGTTGATCGACGAACAGTGCGGCGCGAGCGCCTCGGCGACTGAGCGCACGGCGTACTCGTGCTCCTCCAGGTCCTTGGAAGACCGGGCCAGTGATGCGGCCAGGGCCAGGTCGTGCTCGTCATCGCCGGTGCGACGGATCGTCCCGGCCAGCACCCGCGAGGTGACCAGACCCTTCTCCAGTCGCACGAGCAGCTCGGGCGTGGCACCCACCAGCCCGTCGACGGCGAACACCCAGGTGGTGTCGTAGCGCTCCGCCAGACGCTGCAGAAGCCAGCGGGGGTCGATCGGGGAGCTGGCATTCACCGCGAGGTCGCGTGCCAGGACCACCTTGTCCATCTCACCGGAGTTGATGCGCTCCACGGCGCGAGCCACGACCGTCGACCACTGGGCTCCGGAGAGGGCGCCATCGGCGAACGTGACGTCCACGGGCGCGACCGGGGGGGAGGCAGCTGATGGGGTGAGACCGCCCGGCAGGTGCGAGCCGACTCCGATCGTGGTCATCCACGAACGTGAACCCCGCCGCCCCACGAGGACTTCGGGCACCACGAGTATCGCGCCCGCGGGGGAGTCCGCGGAGAACGACAAGGAGCCGAACGCGACCGGCCCGGTCCCCGGCAGGTTCATGTCGTCGCGAACCACGGCATGGTCCACCACTGACCGCCACCAGGCCTGCGCCTCGGCGAAGCGACCGGCGCCGCTGGTCGCCAGCTCCAGTGCCCGGCCCCAGCCGACAAGTCCCTCGCCATGGCGCACCCACGACGAAACCTGCCCCGGGTCGATCGTCTTGGGAAGCAATGACAGCAATGCACCCGGGTCGTCGATCGCAACCGTGCGGCTCACCAGCGTGGGGACATACGCAGCTGATGACTGCGGTCGAGTCGTCTCGGATTGCGGCGAGGAGGTCACGACCGTCAAGCCTACGACGGCGACATCGTGGAAACGCACATGCACTGCTGGTGGTGTCAGGCTTGCGATGATCAGCGAAGATGGCACCATGACCCGCGCCAACCTCGACAAACAACCAAACGACGTCGCGGCGATGTTCGACGACGTCGCCGCGAAGTACGACCTGACCAACGATGTTTTGTCACTAGGCCAGGATCGCCGCTGGCGCCGGCTGGTGCGTGAGACGGTAGGCGCCAGGCGCGGTGACACGGTGCTCGATATTGCGGCTGGCACTGGCACCAGTAGCGAGCCGTTCGCGGACGCGGGGGTCAACGTCGTGCCCGCGGACTTCTCCCTGGGAATGCTGCGCGTCGGCAACCGGCGCAGGCCAGACCTCGCCTTCACGGCCGCCGATGCCCTGAGGCTGCCGTTTGCTGATGACTCCTTCGACGCAGTCACGATGTCGTTCGGGCTTCGCAATGTGGTGGGCACCAGTGAGGCGCTCGAAGAGTTCCTGCGCGTCACCAAGCCGGGTGGCTCGCTGGTCATCTGTGAGTTCAGCCACCCGAGGAACAGGGCTTTCCGCACGGTCTACTCCAACTACCTGATGCGCTCGCTGCCGTCGATCGCGCGCAAGGTCAGCTCCAACCCCGAGTCCTACGTGTATCTCGCCGAGTCGATCCAGGCATGGCCGGACCAGGCGGGTATGGCGTCTCTGATCACCAACGCGGGCTGGCAGAACGTGGCGTGGCGCAATCTGTCCGGAGGCATCGTCGCCCTGCATCGGGCCACCAAGGCTCCGGCGACCGTTCAGAGCACTCAGGCAGGGGCGTAGGCAAGGCCTGATCTGGCCCCCGGGGGTCCTGGCTGAGGCTGGCCAGGTATCCCTAAGTACGATGGAAAGCCATGCAAGGTAGAGTTTCGGACGAGTTCGTGAAAATCTTCACAAGCGCAGTCCGTTCGCAATTCAGCAGAAACCCCATGGTGAGGCACCTCCTGTGAGTCACAGCACCAACAGCACCAACAGCGCCATCACAGACAGCACAGCTGGCGCCGCCAGTCCCGCATCAGTTCAGCCACTCTCGGGCGGATCCTTGTCCGCGCAGCAGGTTCAGAGCGCCGACGTCATCATCGTCGGTGCCGGGCCCAGCGGATCGGCCACCGCGGCATACCTGGCGATGTCAGGTCTGGACGTCCTGCTGCTGGAGAAGGCAGCCTTTCCCCGCGAAAAGGTCTGCGGCGACGGATTGACTCCCCGGGCCGTACGCGAGCTGATCACCCTTGGCATCCCGACACCAGCCGAAGACGGCTGGATCAAGAACCAAGGCCTGCGCATCGTCGGCGGAGGCCACCGGCTGGAGCTCAAATGGCCAGACCTGGCCAGCTTCCCGCCCTACGGCCTGGTGCGGACCCGGCAGGACTTCGACGACATCCTGGCCAAGCACGCCCTCTGGCACGGCGCGCGGCTGCACGAGTCCACAAATGTCACAGACCCGATCCTGGACGAGCGGACCGGCGCCATTATCGGGGTCCGGGCCAAGGCGATGGATCCCGATGGTCGGCCCACCGGTGAGGATCTCCTCTTCCACGCCCCGCTGGTTGTCGCGGCTGATGGAAACTCAAGCCGTCTGAGCATGTCCATGAACCGGCCCAAGCGCGACGACCGGCCGATGGGCGTTGCCGTGCGCACCTATTACACGAGTCCGCGCCACGAAGACGACTACCTCGAGTCATGGCTCGAGCTGTGGTCCCGGGACAGTCAGGGTCGCCGGGTTCTGCTGCCCGGTTACGGATGGATCTTTGGCGTCGGCGATGGCACCTCCAACGTGGGCCTGGGGATCCTCAACACCTCGGCAGCCTTCGGCAAGGTCGACTACAAGGAGATCCTCAGTCGCTGGGTCGACACGTTGCCTCCCGAGTGGACCTTCAACGACGAGACGATGACCGGCCCTGTCCGCGGTGCCGCCCTTCCGATGGGTTTCAACCGTCAGCCGCACTACGCCCGCGGCCTTCTCCTGGTTGGCGACGCCGGCGGCATGGTCAACCCGTTCAACGGCGAGGGCATCGCCTATGCCATGGAGTCCGGGCGCTTGGCTGCCGAGGTCATCGCCCAGGGGTTCGCCCGCCCGAGCGACGCCGGCCGCGAGAAGGTTCTGCAGTCCTACCCCCAGGTGATGAAGGACGCGCTGGGCGGTTACTACACGCTGGGCCGCGGCTTCGCCAAGATGATCGGCAACCCCGAGGTCATGCGGCTGGCCGTGAAGTACGGCCTGCCGCGCACCACGATGATGAAGTTCTTGCTCAAGATCATGGCCAACCTGGCCGAGCCACACGGCGGCGACGCAGGTGACCGGCTGATCAACGCACTGTCGAAGATGGCCCCGGCCGCATGAGCTTT
>CABEBK010000111.1_pt1 | contig 24202 bp, 24 predicted proteins | sample 3132581 | NCBI WGS metagenome assembly CABEBK01 (sample SAMEA5534345, study PRJEB31848) | metagenome | biome: tundra; feature: field; material: soil | place: USA | collected 2013-05 | depth 0.45 m | reverse complement strand
TCCGAGTCCGAACCTGACGCCGGCCAGCCGGTGCTGACCGCGACGTGGCACGCGATGCGTGCTTTCGGCCTCAGCCCCGAACTTTTACAGGAGTTCCTCAACTCGATGGTCATGGATCTGACGATCTCACGCTATGCCACATGGGCGGACCTTCGTGGCTACATGCGCGGCAGCGCGGCCGTCATCGGGGAGCTGATGGCACCCTTGCTGGGCGCGCAGGGGCCCGATGCACTGGGGCGCGCGGCGGCCCTGGGTGAGGCCTTCCAACTGACCAACTTCATCCGCGATATCGGCGAGGACCACGCCCGAGGCCGGATCTACCTGCCGCAGAGCGACCTTGCCCGTTTCGGGGTCGATGAGGCCATGCTCGCCCAGGCTGTCCACACCGGAGTGCCCTCACCTCAGGTGCGCTCCCTGGTCGCCTTCGAGGTGCGCCGTGGCCTCAACCTCTACGTCGTGGCCAAACCGGGACTGGGGATGGTCGACTCCCGCAGCAGGCCGTGTCTGGAGCTGGCCTTCACGCTCTACCGCCGGATCCTGCATCGCGTGATCGACAATGACTTCAACGTGTTCGAGCGCCGCCTGGCGGTGCCGTCCTGGCAACGGCTGGCCACCGCCGGACACGTAGTGGCCCGCACGGCAGGCGCCAGGCTCATTGGGTCGCCCGGATCCTCTCGCCGCTCCACACCCACGCGGCACAGCTGATGAGCACCAGCGCGAACCCGAACGCCAGGTCCTCTACCGGCGCATAGGCGATGCGGCCATCGCCGAGGAAGATGATCCGCGCCGAACCCAGGATGGCGCTGTCGCTGTATCGGACGATGCCGCGCCCTGTCAGCCAGCCGTTGGTGATCAGCTGGAAGACCACGATGATCGCGTAGGCCGTCCACCAGGTTCGTGAGCGCAGCAGGGCGGTCCGCAGAATGAGGAGGTCCACAAGGATGGCAACCAGCACGGCCATGGCTGCTGCGGCGGTGTAGGAGGTCATGGCCTGAGGTGCCGGGAACGTACGACCGTGACTGCCTCGAACGTCAGGATCGCGGCAAGTGGGATCACCACGAAGAAGGCGTACTCCTCCAGCGGCAGCCCCTGTAGCCGCCAGGAGAACGTCTGAGCAGGGTCGAAACGCCACTGTCCTGCCGCGGTGGCCGCTAGATCCCAGGCAACAAACACCACGGCGGCCGGGACGATCGCCACAAGCAGACGTAGCGGCTGGCGAAAGACGCTCAGGCGGTAGTACCGGTGCAGCGGTAGGGTCCCGATCAGAACGAAAACCAGCATCGCGGCATACGAGGCATGCCTCCAGCCGGCGCCCACGATCAGCTAGCCGCCACGATCAGTAGGCCGCTTCCATGGCGCGGCGGCGCACCTCGGTCTTGAAACCAGCCAGAAGCGCATCCATCGGAGAACCCTGGACCGGCAGGGTGTCATCAGGTGTGAACAGCCATCTCAGAATCTGTGCGTCGGTCATCCGGCTGTCACCAAGCACGGTGAAGGTGCCGGGGAGCTCAGGCAACGGCCCATCCTCGTTGAAGAACCTGGACGGCACGGACAGCACGTTGCGGGGACCGATCCTCACCGCGAGAACCTGCCGGTCCTCGATCAACTGTCGGACATCGCTGAGTCGGAGCCCCATCCGTTCACCAATGTCAGGGACTGTGAGCCACTCACCCACGAGGTCTTCGAGATCGTCGTTGTCGAGATCGTCATGGGCGGGTACGTCCGGATTGCTGTCGTTAGCCACGGGTCAAGACTCTCACTGTCTGGACATGGGGCAAATCACATCGTTTGACGAGCGACGGGCGCAGGCCCAGATAATCCTGCGGATACTCTTTGGCTTGGCCTGCACAGGACAGTAATCAGAGTTCCGTAGACTCGGCACGTGTCCTCCCCAGATCCCTTCTCCCTCATCGGTCGCGTCCTCGATGGACGCTACCTCGTGCTCTCGCACCTGGCCGACGGCGGGATGGCGACGGTCTACATCGCCTTGGACCAACGCCTCGATCGCCAGGTGGCGCTCAAGGTCATGCGCGCCGACCTTGCCAAGGATGAGTCCTTCGTCGACAGATTCCGCCGCGAGGCCCGCTCTGCGGCAAAACTGAGCCACCCTAACGTCGTCGCGGTCTACGACCAGGGAGAGGACAACGGTCATGTGTTCCTGGCCATGGAGCTGGTCAACGGACTGACTCTTCGACAGGTCATGCATTCCGAAGGGGCGCTGAGCCCGCGCGCTGCCCTGGACATCATCGATCCGGTTCTGCAGGCTCTCGGGGCCGCTCACAGCGCCGGCCTGATCCACCGCGATGTCAAGCCCGAGAACGTCATACTGCGCCAGGACGGCACCGTGAAGGTCGCCGACTTCGGCTTGGCGCGGGCGATTGCGACAACCACCTCGACCGCCCAGACCGGTGTCCTTCTAGGCACCGTCGCCTACCTTTCACCCGAGCAGGTCGAGCGCGGGATCGCTGATGCCCGCAGTGACGTCTACGCCGCCGGGCTGCTGCTCTTCGAGATGCTCACCGGCTCCAAGGCCTACATCGGTGACTCACCGATCCACGTGGCCTACCAGCACGTTCATAGCGAGGTGCCCCTGCCCTCAAGCCGGATCAGCACGGTGCCGGCCGGTCTTGATCGCCTCGTCGCCCGGGCCAGCGCCCGCAACCCGGACCAACGGCCCAGGGACGCCAACGAGCTGCTCGCGGAGGTACGACGCTCACGTCAGGCACTGTCGCCCGCCGAGCTTGACCAGCTACCCGGGGGTCGCTCCGGACCCGCAAACCCCACCATCATGCTTTCCCGCACCGCGGTGGTCCCCCAGGCCATGATGGCCGGGGGCGCCGGGGACGGCCTCTCCGGCCGTTGGCGACTGCCCGGAATCGGAAGACTGCGTGGGCGCAACTGGCCCGTTGTGGCACTTGCACTCTTGCTGGTCGCAGCAGCGGCCGGGCTACTCTTCTTCGCCGCAGGCCCGGGCGCCAAGACCACTGTGCCCAAGGTCGTCGGCTCGACCAACCTTGTCGCCCGCAAGGCGCTGGCCTTGGCCCACCTCAACGTCAAGGTGGTCGGATCGTTCAACGAGACCGTGAAGGCTGGAGTGGTCCTCGCCGGCGACCCCACGGCCGGGCGTCAGGTGAGTCGCGGATCCACAGTTACCTTGACCATTTCGCAGGGGCCAGAGCGATACGCCGTACCCCAGCTCATTGGACGCACGCAAGCCGACGCAGAGCAGCAGTTGATCGGTTCCCTGCTCAGCGTCGGTGCGGTCAGCCAAGGGTTCAGCGAGATCGTACCTGTAGGTCAAGTCATGTCGACGTCGCCGGCCGCAGGCACGTCGGTCAAGCGAACCGCGCCGGTAGACCTGGTGATCAGCAAAGGCCGCCAACCGATCCAGCTCGCGGACTGGACCGGCCAACCCGTCGACCAGGCCGTCGCGGCGCTAACCCAGGCCAACCTCAAGGTCGACAGCACCAAACAGGACTTCAGCGCCACCGTGCCCCAGGGATCTGTGATCAGCCAGTCGCCAGCGACCGGCACCCTGTTCCAGGGAGGTCTGGTCACCCTGGTCGTCTCCAAGGGTCCCCAGATGGTGCCGGTCCCCAACGTCATCGGCCAGCAGGAACAACCTGCCAGGGCGATCCTCGAGGGCCTGGGCTTCACTGTGAAGGTCGACCGGGCGCTCGGTGGATTCTTCGGAACGGTCAGGCTCCAGTCGGTCGATGGGGGAACCCAGGCACCGAAAGGCTCGACCATCACGCTGACCGTCGTCTGAGGTCGGTCACCGGTGACCGCGGCTGGCTCGCGCAACGCCGCAACGCTGCTGCTGATCGGCATCACGGCCATATGGGGTTCGACCTTCTTTCTGATCCGAGACGTGGTCCAGGTGATGCCCCCGGCTGACTTCCTCGCAGTACGATTCACTATCGCCGCGGTAGCCATGTTGGCGGTGTTCTGGCGGCCGATGCTGGCGCTGAACAAACGCGAGATCCAGATCGGGTTCGGCCTGGGCGTGGTGTACGCAGTTGCTCAGATCGCGCAGACCGTCGGTTTGGCACACACCTCGGCCTCGCGCTCGGGCTTCATCACCGGCACCTACGTCGTGCTGACCCCAATCCTCACCGCAGTCCTGTTGCGCGAGCGCATTCCGAGATCGACCTGGGTTGCCGTGTTCATGGCCACGGCTGGGCTCGCGGCCTTGTCCCTGAATGGTTTCGGGTTCGGCTTTGGTGAGAGCGTGACCCTGATCGCGGCCGGCTTCTACGCACTGCACATCATCGGGCTCGGGAGATACTCCTCACCGGCGAGCGCCGCCGGCCTCTCCGTTGTCCAGATGGTCGTGATCGCCTTGGTTTCCCTGGTGGCAGCCGTGCCCGGAGGCATCGAGCTCCCCAACGGCGTGGGCGCGTGGGCGTCGGTGCTCTACACGGCCCTGATGGCTGGTGCAGTGGCCCTCTGGGCGCAGACCTGGGCCCAGTCCCACCTACCAGCGACCCGAGCCGCGATCGTGATGACATTGGAACCGGTCTTTGCGGCGGGGTTCGCGGTGGGTCTGGGTGGTGAGTCACTGACCGTTCGGATGATACTGGGCGGAGCCATGATCCTGGTCGCGATGTACACCGTGGAGCTCGTCGGCCGCCGGGCGGGCGTGAGCGCAGAGCAGAACCCTCCGGCCGAGCTTCTCCATCACGAGGTGTGACCTCGCGCGTCAGCCCGCAACGACCAGTGTGCCCTCCATGGCCGGGTGATGAGTGCATCCGAAGGGGTAGCTACCGGGCTTGGTCGGCGCGGTGAACGATCCTTTCCCCCCGCCACCCGCGATGTCGCCGGTATCGAACAGGTGCGTCTTCTTGTCGGTCAGGGTGTGAGTTGCTGAGTCCTGATTCGTCACCGTCACCTTCTGGCCAGGCTTGACCGTCAGGGTCCCGGAGTACGCGAAACCACTGATAACGATCCCGCCGGATGCTTGGGACGTGGACCCGCCGGCGGCCGTGGCTGCGGTCGATTGGGTGGAGGGAACGGTTGTGGCAGTCGTGGATGAGCCGCACGCCGCAAGAAGAACGGATACGGCGGCCACCGCCGCGAGCACCTGTGGCTTCATACCCGTGATCACGGGTATAGAACCAGCCTGGTTCACTTGCTCTGCAGAACGCAACGAACCTGTGGAGACAACGCGCGAAGGGCCTGGCCCTGTCACTGCGAATAACCCGCCTGATCAACAATATTGCACCTAGTAATGTGTGGACCAACCAGCCAAGGGATCTGACCTCGCTCAGTCGCTTCGGCCGATGACAACCGGGCCGCGCGAAACGACCCACCGACCTGAGAATAGGTGCAACACATGGTGATGATCCGTCCGTCCGCCGGCAACACGCTCACTTTGCGCGTGTCACTTCAGCGCGTTCCTGGCACGTTGGGGAAACTGACCTCGGCACTTGGTGCTGCAGGCGCGCTGTTGGACACCATTGACATCGTGGAGCACCAGGACGACTTCATCGTCCGGCAGATCCAGGTCCAGACCCGCGGGGAGTCGCACGGTCTGGAGGTCGTGGAAGCGGCCAAGTCGGTCCCCGGCGTCGAACTTCTGTCGGTCAGCGATCGGGTGTTCGATCGGCACCGCGGCGGCAAGATCGAAGTGACTGCCAAGTTCCCGGTGCTGACTCGTGACGACCTTTCGATGGCCTACACCCCGGGCGTCGGCCGGGTCTGTACGGCAATCTCAGAGGACACCGAGCTCGTGTGGGACTACACCATCAAGTCGAACTCGGTCGCTGTGCTGAGCGACGGTACCGCCGTGCTCGGCCTGGGCAACATCGGCCCAGAGGGAGCTATGCCCGTGATGGAGGGCAAGGCGATGCTGTTCAAACAGCTCGCCAACGTGGATGCGTACCCGATCTGCGTGCGCACGTCAGGGGTCGAGGAGCTGGTCGCAGTGGGCAAGGCGATTGCACCCGGATTCGGCGGCATCAACTTGGAGGACGTGGCGGCGCCGGTCTGCTTCGAGGTGGAGCGACGCTTGCAGGAAGAGCTGGACATTCCGGTCTTCCACGACGATCAGCACGGCACCGCGATCGTCTCACTGGCAGCCCTCTACGGAGCATGCGAAGTAGTCGGCAAACGTCTCGAGGATCTCAACGTTGTCTTTCTGGGCATGGGAGCGGCCGGAGTGGCCTGCATCAAGCTGTGGCAGCACGCGGGCGTCGGCCACTTCATCGGGGTGGACCGCAACGGCATCGTGCACCCGGACCGCACGGACCTCAACGAGCAGAAGCGTTCCATCGCCGAGACGTCCAACCCTGAGGGACGGCGCGGCGGCCTGGCGGAGGCGCTGGTGGGTGCTGACGTCTTCGTCGGCGTCAGCGGTCCGGGTCTGGTGAAGCCTGACTGGGTGGCCGCCATGGCCAAGGATGCCATCGTGTTTGCGATGGCCAACCCAATTCCGGAGATTATGCCTGAGGAGATGCCGGACAACGTTGCAGTGGTCGCCACCGGTCGTAGCGATTACGCAAACCAGATCAACAATGTCCTGGTGTTCCCGGGACTCTTCCGGGGGCTGCTCGACAGCCGCGCACGATCTGTTGACATGTCGATGAAGGTTGCGGCGGCCCGGGCGATCGCTGACATCGTCGCCGAGGACGGGGCGTCTTCGGACTTCATCGTGCCATCGATCTTCGATACCCGGGTTGTGCCAGCGGTGGCCAGGGCAGTTCAGAAGGCGGCGGCCTCGGCTGGTCTGGGGTCAGCATCCGCGCAGGCGAAGGCCGCTCACATCTGAAGTTGCATCAGAGCCAACTGCCCGAACTCAGGGGCTGGCAGCCAACCGAAAGCCGCTCTCTTCATGTACCCGCAGCAGATCGGATCGCACATTCCATCAGTGGGTAGATGGGGCTAGAAAAGACAGAGTGGTCCTGATGACGGCAGCTAACCTCCAGCCAAGACCCGACCGAGTTCGCCTAGCCGACGGAGAACCGATATGAACACCATCCTGCCCGAGAGGCCGTTCACCGGCATGAGCATTACCGAGGCGACATGAGCGCCACGATGGATCGGGCATCTTGGGAGGAGTTCGAGATGGACATCGCGCAGATGCCTCCAGCCCACGTCGCCAAACTCGCCACTCTGGCGGACGCGCTCCTTGACGGTGTGGTGACCAACGCCGAAGTCAATGGGATGCCGGTTGACGAATGGATGGCGCTCATCACTTCACGACGAGCCGCCTGACCCCTCAGCGACAGCAGCGCCCCCGCGATGGTGTGCACCTTGATGTGCACCCTCTTGATTCCGGGGGCGCTGCTTGCTTCTGCAGGTCGCGCAAGTGAGTCGCCGGCCCCCAAGTTCCGATGGACCTCGGCCACCTTCGGCCCAATCTCCTGGTGGGTCACCAACTCCGCAGGAATCCGCCGACTGGGTTAGGTTGACGGACAGCCAGACTGTCCTTCGGATCACGAAGCTGGTCAATGGTTGTGCCCTTAATCACGTTGACGCGCTGGCAGCGTGACGATCCACGCACATCCTCGCCATAGTAAGCAACGCTGCCCCGACGCCACCTTGTGGAACTATCTCGCCATCTATGGCACGTGTCCGGGGACTGGACTAGAAAGGGAAGGGGCTCGCGGCCAGCAGCAACCACCGACCGCGGGCCAGACCGATCACCTGACTGGGAGCAACTGACCATGAGCGCCATCGACAACGAGATCCTGGCGATGTTCAACGCACTGAACCCGACTCGCCAGGGACAGCTCCTGGACGTCCTGGGCCGGCTCACCGAAGAGCAACGCGCGGAGCGACACAAGGAGCAGAGCGCCAACAAACCTGCGAACCCGTGACCCCAGACAGGCCGCATACTCACCGGTATCCGCTGGTGGTCGAAAATCGAGCGTTACGAGCGTCTTCGGGGGTGGACGAGTGAAGACTCGTGGATGGCAGCCAATTCTGCAGCGTTCCTACCCCTGCCCAGCGGACGCGAGACGGAACGGATCTGCCACTTGCCTGCAGGGCGGCTCAGGAAGGGGTCTAGACAAGCGCAACGGCGCTAGTGGGAGTGGGTAGCGCCGTCCGAACCCTGACCGAGCGAAACTGGGTCGGCACGACGGACGCAGGCATCGTGGCGTTTGAGGGTACGTCGCTCATCGTCCTATCCGCCCCAGATTCCGTCGTTACCGGGCGGGTCCACGGGGCGCCAGCATCGTCAAACGTGTGTGACTCACTTCACGAGACCAGAGTATTCGTCTTGTCTTACAACGGGTGTAGATCTGATCTTGGTGGGGGCACCGGCACCTGCCGGCACTTCGTTAGGGACGGAGTAGAAATGCCAGATCGACAGGCCACACCACTTCCCGAGTCCACATCCTCGAAGGACACAATGGCGCAGGCCAACCAAGAGAAGGCCCATCGCGAGGCAACGCGTCCCTGGTTCACGAAGAAGCGCTTCATTCTGCCGCTAGCTGTCATCTTCTTGATGGTGATCGTCTGGGGTGCCAACGGCCGAGGCGACATGAGCGCCTCTCACACCCCAAAAAACGGCTCGCAGGTGAAGGCCACCAACACTGCCCAAGTGAAGGCGACGACAGCCACCATTGGTACGAAAGTGCGCGACGGCGAGTTTGAGTTCGTCGTGACCAGCGTAGAGCACCCCGGCAAGACCCTCGCTGGGAAGGTTGGCGAAACGTTGACCGCGCACGGCGAGTTCGTGATCGTCGTGGTCAACGTCACCAACATCGGCAAAGAGGGCAAGGCCCCTGACTGTTCGTGTCAGATCCTGATGAACGACAAGGGACAGATGTTCAAGCCCAGTTCCTCGATCCTGCGCACCAAGGAGGCTCTTAAGTTCGTCCAGTGGATCACACCTGGCAACACGGTGAACGGCGTCCTCATGCTGTTCGATGTGGCCCCCGGAACGAATGTCGTCAACATCCAACTTCACGACTCCCCAGTCTCACCGGGTGTGAACGTCAAGCTGTCCTGATCAAAGCAGTAGCTCTCGCGGAAGACTTGACGTCACCCAGCTAGACAGACTGAAGCGAAGGACCACATGCGCGAGTGCGCGCCAGTCTGCTGAGCTGGGGCTGCATTGATGATCGTCTTTGCGCTTACGGCACGCGACGCCGCCAATATTGGTTGGGCTTCAAGCAGCCAAAGGGTCAGACGCCCAGGTCAAAGGTTTGTGACCGGGTGTGCCCCTATTCCTGGTAGGAGTACCGCTCCTCACGCCAGACGTCGCCGGTGATGTGATAGCCGCGCTCCTCCCAGAAGCCGCGTCGGGCATACCGCTGATAGTCAACGGCGCCAACCCATTTGGGGCCTTTCCAGCCGTAGAGATGGGGCAGCACGAGTCGAAGAGGCCACCCATGCTCGGGACTCAGCTGCTCGCCGTCGAGGTGGGTGGCGAACACCGCCCGCGGCGAGGAAAGATCCTCAAGCCGGATGGTGCTGCTATACCCGCGAGCGGCCGAGACAAGAACGTGCTGGACGTCGTCGTTGGGTGGCGCCAGCTCGATGATGGTCCGGGCAGCCACCCCCGACCACTGCAGGTTCAGCGTGGTGTAGCGCGAGACACAGTGGTGGTCGGCCCGAACAATGACCTGCGGCAACGACATCAGATCGGTCCACGACAAAGCCAGGGCCTCACCGTCACGAGTGTCGCCGCCGATCCGCAGCGACCACGTAGCCAGGTCGATCTGAGGAATGCGTCCGTAGTGCACCGGTCGCAGCACCGGCGACAGGCGTTGGCCCGGTGGCAGAGGCCGCGGCTCTGCGAGCCCGGACGAGCTCATGATCCCTGCGCCGCCTCCGCGAACATGGTGTTAACCAGGTTGGCTGCATAGACCGTGTCTGCGTCATCGACGTCGAGGTGCCAGACCAGCCGCACCGCGCGCTCGTTGACCGCATAGATCCGAAGACCGCGCTGCTCAGCGACCGAGACGAAGTCGGCGGCCGCCCAGCCCGCCTGAGCAACATCGACGATGACGATGTTGGTCTGAACGTGCGCCGGGTCGATGACCCCCGCGAACCGGCTCGCGACCGCTTCGCTAAAAGCGCGGGCGCGGGCGTGGTCGTCGGCCAGGCGTTCGACGTGGTGGTCCAGTGCCCATAATCCGGCCGCTGCAAGAATCCCCGCCTGGCGCATGCCACCGCCGTAGCGCTTGCGCCACACGCGTGCCTCGGCGAGGTGGTCTCGTGATCCGGCCAGGACCGAGCCGACCGGCGCGCCGAGTCCCTTGCTCAGGCAGACCGAGACGGTATCGAACTGTTGGCCGTATTCCGCGAGCTCGATGCCCGTGGCGACGTGGGCGTTCCACAGGCGGGCACCGTCCAGGTGCATTGCCACGCCGAGGGGCCGGGTGGCCTCACGCAGGGCCCGGATCGCCTCGAGCGGCTGGACCGTGCCGCCGCCGAAGTTGTGGGTGTTCTCCACGACTATCGCCTTTGTCGACACCTGGTAAGTCCCGGCATCGGGCTGCATCAGCCGCAACGGCGCGGCCGGGTCAAGCAGGCCCCGCGGTGCCGGCCAGGATCGCGACGAGATGCCGGAGAACACAGCGGCGGCACCCATCTCGGCCCGCAGCACATGGGCAAGCTCGTCGGCGATGAGCTCCTGGCCCGGCCCGACGTGCAGTCGGATCGCGAGCTGGTTGGCCATTGACCCCGAGGGGGTGAACAAACCCGACTCGTGACCGAGCAGGTCCGCGATGCGATCCTCCAGCGCCAGGACCGTCGGGTCCTCGCCATAGACGTCGTCGCCGACCTCAGCTGATGCCATCGCCATCCTCATGGCGACCACCGGTTTGGTGATCGTGTCAGACCTCAGGTCCACGATGCGGTCCGTCATGCGGAAAGCATCTCAGCCACAAGAAACGCAAGCTCGAGACTCTGCTGGTGGTTCAGACGTGGGTCGCACAGGGTCTCGTAGCGCATCTGCAGGTCAGCGTCGACGATTTCGCCGGACCCACCCAGACACTCGGTGACGTCATTGCCGGTGAGCTCGATGTGTATGCCTCCAGGGACGGTGCCCAGAGCCCGGTGCACCTCGAAGAAGCCACGAACCTCATCGACAACATCGTCAAAACGGCGCGTCTTGTAGCCTGAGGGCGCCTCGAACGTGTTGCCGTGCATGGGGTCACAGATCCATGTCACCACCGCTTCCGAGGCCGTCACCTTCTCCACGATCGGGGGCAGAGCATCGCGAACCGTGCTGGAACCCATCCTCGTGATGAACGTCAGCCGCCCCGGCTCACGCTCGGGGTCAAGTTTGTCGATGAGACGCAGGAGGTAGTCCGGGTCGGCTTTGGGACTCACCTTGACGCCGATGGGGTTGCGAATCCGGGACAGGAAGTCGACGTGCGCTCCGCCGAGGTCGCGGGTGCGTTCCCCCACCCAGACAAAGTGGCTGGAGACGTCATACGGCATCCCTGTGCGTGAGTCGATGCGCGTCAGGGGTCGCTCGTAGTCCAGCACCAGCGCCTCATGGCTGGCAAAGAACTCCACCGTGCGCAAGGCATCGAAGTCGGCACCACAAGCAGCCATGAACTTCATCGCCTTGTCGATGTCCCCCGCGATGCGTTCGTAGCGCGAGTTGGCCGAGTTCGCGACGAACCCGCGGTTCCAGTCGTGGACGTGGCGCAGATCGGCGAAGCCACCGGTAGTGAACGCCCGGACGAGGTTGAGCGTCGCCGAGCTCGCGTTGTAAGCCCGCACGAGGCGATCCGGATCGGGCGTGCGCGCCTCGGCGGTGAACGGCCAGTCGTTGACCATGTCCCCGCGGTAGGTCGGCAACGTGAGGCCATCACGGGTCTCGTCGTTGCTACTGCGGGGTTTGGCGAACTGGCCCGCGATCCGGCCGACCTTGATGACCGGCATGCTCGCCCCATAGGTCAGAACCGCCGCCATCTGCAGGATCGTCTTGATCCGGTCACGGATGTTGTCGGCGGTGGCCGAGACAAACGTCTCAGCGCAGTCTCCACCCTGCAGGACAAACGCCTTACCGACCGCCGCTTCGCCCAACCGAGCCTTGAGCACGTCACACTCACCGGCGAAGACCAGCGGCGGATAGCTCGACAGCGTCCGGACAGCGCTCGCGAGCGCCTCGGCATCGGGCCATTGCGGCTGCTGGGCGGCTGGCAGGTCGCGCCATGCATCAAGGCCGGCGATGACGTCAGGGGTTGCGTCGATTCTGGCTGGGTTGCTCACGACTGCAAGCCTAGTTGCCCGATCGGGTGCACGACTCCCCTGTCCATGTCAGCCGAAGAAGACCTCAGCCTCGGTCAACCGCTCGCGTGGCACCGTCTTGAGGGTTCCGACCGCCTCGGCCAACGGAACCCGCACGATGTCGGTGCCGTGCAGCGCGACCATCTTGCCGAAGTCCTTGTCGTGAACGGCGTCCGCGGCATGCAGGCCGAACCGGGTGGATAGCACGCGGTCGAATGCCGTGGGCACACCGCCACGTTGCAGGTGCCCCAGGATGACCGAGCGAGTCTCGATGCCTGTGCGCTTCTCGATCTCGTCTGCCAGCCAGTCGGCGATCCCGCCGAGGCGGATGTGTCCGAAGGCATCCAGCTCGCCGGTCTTGAGAGACTCTGCGCCGCCCAGTGGCAGCGCGCCCTCGGAGGTCACCACGATCGGAGCCACACCCCGGTCGAAACATGAGAGCACCTGAGCCGCAACCTCATCGATGTCGAACCCACGTTCGGGCACCAGGATTACGTTGGCTCCCCCGGCCATCCCGGCATGCAGGGCGATCCAACCGGCGTGCCGGCCCATGACCTCGACGACGAGCGCGCGATGGTGCGACTCGGCTGTCGTGCGAACCCTGTCGATCGCCTCGGTCGCGATCATCACGGCGGTGTCGAACCCGAAGGTGTAGTCGGTCGCGGACAAGTCGTTGTCAATGGTCTTGGGCACCCCGATGACACCGAGCCCATCGTCGGTGAGCTTCTTGGCCACACCGAGGGTGTCCTCGCCGCCGATCGCGATCAGCGCGTCGATGCCGGCATCCTGGATATTGGTCCGGATCCGGTCCAGCCCACCGTCCACCTTGTAAGGGTTGGTTCGTGAGGACCCCAAGATGGTGCCGCCACGGGCCAGAATCCCTTGCACGTCGGTGACGCCCAGCGGTCGGATCAGGCCCTCCAGGGGTCCCTTCCAGCCGTCGCGGAAGCCAACGAACTCATGGCCGTAAGCCTGGACTCCCCTGATCACCGCCGCCCGGATAACCGCGTTCAGTCCCGGACAATCTCCGCCGCCTGTCAACATTCCGATGCGCATGGCAGCCAATCTACAGTTCATTTGCCGGCTCTCCGTCGCTAGGGTCGCTGGCATGACGTTCTCGATCGTGGCCCGTATCGGTGATGCCTACGGCGTGGCCGTGGCCAGCAAGTTCATCGCCGTGGGTTCCGTGGTCCCGGCGGCCCGACTCGGAGCTGGTGGCGTCGCCACCCAGGCCACGGCCAAGGTCTCGTATGCAGCGGACGGCCTGGCTTTGCTGGGCGCCGGAGTGAGCGCCGCGGACACCGTTGCCAGGCTCACCGCGCTGGACGAGGGATGCGAGAACCGTCAGCTTGGCGTGGTTGGCGCCACGGACCAGAGCACCTACACAGGACGGGAGTGTATGCACTGGGCCGGCGGCCTGCATGGCGGCGACAAAGACGGTGGCTATGCCATTCAGGGCAACATCCTGGCGGGCGAGCGGGTCGTTCTGGACATGGAGCGGGCGTGGCTCGACAACCCCCACCTGTTCATGGCTCCACGGCTGGTGCAAGCTCTGTTGGCCGGTGACCGCGCGGGTGGTGACAAGCGGGGACGCCAGTCGGCCGCCCTGTATGCAGTGGCCCCCGGCGCCGGGTACGACCACTGTGGCGTCCTGGCCGACTTGCGCGTCGACGACCACCCGGGCGCGCCCGACGAGCTGGCCCGGCTGCTGGATCTCCATGACCTCTACTTCGGCTCCGCCCAGACGGTTCTGCCCCTGAAAGGCGCCTTGGCCGATGAGGTACGCCGGCATCTGATCACTCTCGGCAGAGACCAACCAGAGCTGCACGATGCCCTGAAGGACTGGGCGGGCGAGGCCAACCTTGAGATGCGGATGACCCCGGACGGGATCGACAGCCGCGTCCTGCAGGCGCTGCGGGAGGCCGTCGCATGAGCAGTCCCGGCGAGGGGGGGCAGATCGGGGTCGTCCTGTCCGTCGATGCCGGCACAACGGGCGTGACCGTGCTGCTGGTCACCGCCGAGGCCGAGGTCATCGGCCGCGGTTATGCCGAGTTCGCCCAGCACTTCCCCCATCCCGGGTGGGTCGAGCATGCCCCCGAGGAGATCTGGCAGGCCACCCAGACCGCGACCCGGGTGGCCCTGGATGCGGCACCCCACGCCGCGGTGATGGCCGTGGGGATCACCAACCAGCGCGAGACCGCGGTCCTGTGGGACCGGCGGACACTGGCCGCGCCCCGGCGGGCGATCGTCTGGCAGGATCGGCGCACCTCGGCGATCTGTGAGCGACTGGAATCTGCCGGTCATGGCCCGCGCGTCACCGAGCTGACCGGCCTGCGGCTGGACCCGTACTTCACTGGGACCAAGCTGACCTGGTTGCGCGAGAACGACCCCAGGGCATGGGCCGGCGTACAGTCCGGCCAGGTAGCCGTTGGCACCGTCGACTCCTACCTGGTCGCCCGGATGACCGGCGGCACCGCACACGTCACCGATGCCTCGAACGCCTCGCGAACCCTGTTGTATGACGTTCAGCAGGGCGCGTGGTCGCCCGAGCTCTGCGATCTTCTGGGGGTCCCGCTGGGCGCACTGCCCGAAGTGGTGCCCAACTGGGGCGAGTTCACCCGCACCGACCCCTCGGCCTTCCTGGGCGTTGACGCCCCCATCTCGGGAATGGCCGGCGACCAGCAGGCCGCCCTGTTCGGACAGGCCTGTTTCAGCGTGGGCGAGGCCAAGTGCACCTACGGCACCGGCTCGTTCATCCTGGTTAACACCGGAAAGACGTTGCAGCGCAGCGATGCCGGTCTGCTTTCGACCGTCGCCTGGCAGGGACCTGACGCCAGCTTGACCTACGCCCTGGAGGGCGCGATCTTCGTCACCGGCGCGGCAGTGCAATGGCTGCGCGACGGCCTGCAGATCATCGGCTCTGCGGCCGAGACGGCAGCCATCGCGAACACCGTCCAGGACTCGGGGGGTGTGGTCTTCGTACCGGCGCTGACCGGCCTGGGCGCGCCGCACTGGGATCCGCAGGCACGGGGCTCCATCCAGGGCATCACCCGTGGCACCACTCGTGCACACCTGGTCCGGGCGACTCTGGAGGCGATTGCCTTCGAGGTGCGCGACGTGTTCGATACCATCCAGACACCGATCCCGGTGCTGCGCGTCGACGGTGGAGCAAGTGAGAACCCGCTCCTCATGCAGATGCAGGCCGATCAGCTCGCAGTGCCGGTCGAGCGCCCCAGGATCGCGGACACCACCGGCCTGGGCGCAGCATTCCTGGCCGGTCTCGGCACCGGCGTGTGGTCCAGCCAGGAGGAGATCGCCGCTACCTGGGCGCTGGAACGCCGCTTCGAGCCCAGCCGCGGCGCGGGTAAGTCCGCCGACGCGGCATACCGGCAATGGTTGAAGGCGGTCGAACGCAGCAAGGGGTGGGAAGAACAGCCCGTCCGCTGACCTTGCGAACGGGCCGCCTCCCCGCGGATCTGTGGCTCCCTCTAGCCTGCGGATCTGTGGCTCCCTCTAGCCTCTGGGTGGAAGTTTCTCGACAAACACCAAGGACCCCACCGATGATCGAGGATCACGGCCTGAGCATGCGCTACGGAAAGAAGACGGCCGTAGACGACGTCTCGTTCACCGTGCACCCCGGAAAAGTCACCGGCTTCCTCGGCCCGAACGGCGCCGGGAAGTCCACGACAATGCGGTTGATCGTCGGTCTGGACCACCCCACTGCCGGCACGGTGACCGTCAACGGCCGTCGCTACGACCAGCACCGCGCCCCCATGCAGGAGGTCGGCGCGCTGCTGGACGCGAAGGCCGTGCACACCGGTCGCAGCGCCTACAACCACCTGCTCGCGATGGGTGCGACACACGGCATCGGCAAGACGCGCGTGAAGGAGGTCATCGAGATGACCGGGCTCGAGCCCGTCGCCAAGAAACGGGTCGGTAGCTTCTCCCTCGGCATGGGCCAGCGCCTTGGCATCGCCTCCGCGCTGCTCGGCGACCCGCACACCCTGATCCTCGACGAACCCGTCAACGGACTTGACCCCGAGGGGGTCGTCTGGGTCCGCAACCTGGTGCGCTTTTTCGCCAGCCAGGGACGCACCGTCTTCCTTTCCTCGCACCTTATGAGCGAGATGGCCCTCACTGCCGACCACATCATCGTTGTCGGCCGCGGAAAAGTGCTGGCGGACGCACCTGTGGCCGATATCGTCGCGCGTGCGGCCGGCACGACCGTGCAGGTGCGCAGCCCCCAGGCTGCCCGGCTCGTCGAGCTGCTGTCCGGGCGCGGCGTCTCCATCAAGTCCACGACTCCCCAGCTGCTCGAGGTCACCGGCAGCACTGCCCAGCAGATCGGCGAGGTCGCCGCAGCGGCCCAGCTCGTACTGCACGAGCTCACCCCAGTGAACGGCTCCCTCGAAGACGCCTACATGGCGCTCACGCAGGAATCCGTCGAGTACCACTCGACAAATACTGGCCTGACCCGCGTGGATCCCGACCACCCCGGCGCAGACCTCCCGCAGTCCTTGGCGGAAGGCGCGATCCGATGAACACCAGCACCCTCACCTCCCCCAAAACGACCTCGCCGCACGACAGTCTGCCCGGCGCCGACGCGCACCTCACCTTTGCGCGCGTCGTGAGGTCCGAGTGGATCAAGTTCCGGACCCTGCGTTCCACGATCTGGACGCTGGCGATCACGCTCGCCCTGATGGTCGGGATCGCGGCTCTGCTCTCAGCAGTTGGCGCCTCGCAGTCCGATGGAGCCAGCGGTGACGGCAGCAGCATCGTGGTGATCACGGTGGCGACCACGCTGGCCCAGCTCGCCGTGACGATTCTGGGCGTGCTCGTGGTCACCGGCGAATACTCCACCGGGATGATTCGCTCGACCCTGACCGCAGTCCCACGGCGTCTACCCGCCTTGTGGGCCAAGGGCGTCGTGCTGGCCGTCTCGATATTTGTGGTCTCCAGCGTCGCCGTGGCGATCTCGCTGGCCGTCATGCAACTGATCCTTGGCGCCAAGAGACAGGCGCCTGATCTCGGTAACAGTGACACGGTGCGCGTCCTGGTGGGGGTGCCGCTCTACCTCACCGCCATTGCCTTGTTCGCGTTTGCCATCGGTGCCGTGCTGCGGCACTCGGCCGCCGCGCTCGCAACCGTGCTGGGCCTGCTCCTCGTGATCGAGAACCTGTTTCTGTTCCCATGGAGGCCGTTCCAGCTGATCAGCCCATTCCTGCCAGGCACTGCGGGATCCAAGATCTTCACGCCCCAGGGGCAGATTGACCTGATGTCCCGGGGCACGGTGGGCGCTGTCCTTGGCCCGTGGCAGGGCTACGGGGTCCTGCGTGCCTGGGTACTGGTCCTGCTCACGGTGGCCGCTGTGCTCCTGCGTCGCCGAAACGTCTGACGCTGCAAGCCTTACCGGCTGGCCGGGACCGCTTAAGCGTCGCCCGGCCAGCCGGCGTGCATGGCCCTCAGGAAACCTCCGACAGCGCCTTTGCGATGATCGTGGTCTCCTCCTCGAGCGATGAAGGCAAGTGGTACCGCTCACCGTCCACCACGTCGATGAGGGACAACTTGGAACGGATCTCCTCAGGGGTGTTCTTGCCCAGCACGACGCCGTAGGTCTCGGCGACGAAGATCCTCGCGATCCTGCCACCGGCCACGGAGTAGACGTGTCCGGTGACCGCACATTCTTCATGCGCGAGGTAGGCGACCAGAGGGCTCACCGAGCCGGGCGAGACCTTGTCAGCAAGGGCGCCCAAAATGTCCTCGGTCATCCGGGTGGCCGCGATCGGCGCGATGGCGTTGACCTTGATGCCGTGGCTGGCGCCCTCGAGCGCGAGGACCCGGGTCAACCCGGCCAGACCGGCCTTGGCTGCGCCGTAGTTGGCTTGACCGAAGTTGCCGAAAAGCCCCGAGGCCGAGCTGGTGTTGACGATGCGGCCATAGCCCTGTTCACGCATCAGGCGATACGCCGGCTGACTGACGTAGAGAGCGCCTTTGAGGTGCACGTCGATCACCGACTGAATCATGGCGTCATCCATCTTGTGGAACGCCTTGTCACGCAGGATTCCCGCATTGTTGACCAGGATGTCGACACGGCCGAACGCATCGATCGCGGCCTTCACGATCGCCTGCCCACCTTCAGGAGTGGCAACGCTGTCATGGTTGGCCGCCGCGATACCACCAAGGGTGGTGATCTCGTCGACGACCCGGTCGGCGGCGGACAAAGAAGAGCCGCTGCCGTCCAATGCCCCACCCAAGTCGTTCACCAAGACTTGAGCCCCCCGGCGTGCAAGCTCGAGCGCGTGACTGCGCCCGAGACCCCCACCGGCACCAGTGATGATGGCTACGCGTCCGTCAAAGCGCATATCAGACATAGTCATACCCCTTTTTGTCGATGACTAGCGGCTCGACCGGCGGATGCTGACCGAGCGGACGTACGTCTTGGAGCAGCGCGGAGCGCTGCGACCTGCACAGACTCAGCTGGCGCCGCTGCCGGGGGCGAGCCGACAAAGGACGCGAGCACCGCCAGCAGGGCGTGCTTCTGGCTGTAGTCCAGCCGAGGATCCTGGCGGATCGAGTCCTCGGTCTGGCTCGAGCGTTCCCCAATGGCTGGACGGGCTATGCCTGCCGCGCGAAGGAGCATTGTCTCGGCCGACACGCTGAGCGCTTCGGCGAGAGCACTCAGGACCGCGATCGAAGGCAGCGCCAGCCCATGCTCGATCTGACTCAGGTAAGGGTTGGAGATGCGGGCTAACTCGGCCGCCTGACGAAGCGTCAGCTGGGCAAGCTGACGCTGGCTTCGCACGTACGCGCCAAAAGCGTCGTACAACTGGTCATTTGTCGAACCACTCACCAGACCACCCCTCACAGGCCCCCCGGGGGGTGCGAGCCAAAATGCTAACTGCAATCTAGCAGGTGCTTGGTGAGACGGGCTATTGAAACGCCAGTCAATTGCCAGGTTGACACCGTTTTGGCGGCACACCCGGACTCAGTCACCGAGCGGGGCATCCGGATCAGGACGCGGCTCAGCCTCGCGATATTCGCAGATCTCTGCGTTGGTCTCAAGCCTTTCGCCTGACATCTTTAGTGACCCAGCCACACCTGTGTCCACCGCATACCGGTGGTGTCCGCAACCTGCGAGGATGGGTGCTCGTATGCGCCTCTTACGCAATCTCTTCGGATCCCTGCCACCTGAGGTGGTGGTTCTCACCGCGGTGGCGTTCTCGGTAGCTCTGGGCTTCGGGATCGTCGCCCCGGCGATTCCGCTGTTCGCCAAGGACTTTGGCGTCAGCGACTTCGCTGCGGGGGCGGTCATCTCAGTGTTCGCGCTCGTGCGCTTCGCCTGCGCACCAATGGCGGGTCGGTTCGTCAACCGCTTCGGCGAGCGCTTGGTCCTGGCCACCGGGATCGGGATCGTCGGGGTGTCCAGCTTTCTGGCCGGGCTTTCCGGCAACTACGCACAGCTGCTCGTGCTGCGCGGCATCGGCGGCTTCGGGTCAGCGATGTTTACCGTCTCCTCCTTCGCGCTTCTGCTGCGTGTGGTGTCCCCGGACCAGCGCGGCCGGGCGGCCGGCACCTACCAGACCGGATTTCTGCTAGGAGCCATCGCCGGCCCCGCCTTCGGCGGTCCGCTCACGGCGTGGTCCCTACGCGCTCCTTTCTTCGTTTACGCAGCTACCCTGCTGCTCGCCGGGAGTCTGGCAACGGTGTTCCTGGCGCGGACCGCTCTACGCGAGCACGAGGTCATCGCGGGCACCGCAGATCACGCACCCACCCCACTGCTGACCGCAGTGCGCAGCTCGGCCTACCGAGCCGCGGTGGCGAACAACTTTGCGGTCGGCTGGGCGATCTTCGGGGTCCGCTCATCGCTGGTTCCCCTGTTCGTCGTGGAAGGGTTGCACCTTGGTCCGTCATGGACCGGCGCCGGGCTGGTGCTCTCCGCAGCTGTGCAGGGACTGGTCCTGGTCCCGGCAGGCCGGCTGGTTGATACCCGCGGACGGCGCACGTTCATGCGTGCAGGGGCGGCCTTCTCACTGGTGGCAGGGGTCGCGATGGCGCTCGCCGGAGGCGCGCCGCTCTTCCTGGCCGGAATGGCTCTCTATGGCACGGGCTCAGCGCTTCTCGGGGTATCCTCGGCCGCCGTCGTCGGCGACGTGATAGGCGGGCGAGGCGGCACGCCAGTTGCGGCCTTCCAGATGGCCTCGGATGCCGGCGCCTTCCTCGGCCCCCTGGTCGCCGGCGTACTCGCCGACGCGGCATCCTTCGAGGTGGCGTTCCTCGCGACCGCAGCGGTCTCCGGGCTCGCGTTCGTGACAACCTTGGTGATGCCGGAAACCCAGCGGGAACCTCGCGGCGCCTGACGGCAGACCGCCCGGATCCGGCTAGGGGTTGGACCCGCCGAGAACTCGGCCGGTCGATAGAGTCATCGCGTGCTGAATTCGAGGATCACAGCCATGCCTACCACGACTGTCACCGCCTGCGGGTGGGACCTCCTCTGATGCATCCCAACGTCGTCGTCGGAGGTGGCATCGTTGGGCTGTCGGTGGCCAAGGCGCTGCAGGAGCTCGACCCGGGCCGCAGCACGGTCCTGGTGGAGAAAGAGCTGTCGGTGGCGCTACACCAGAGCGGCCACAACTCCGGCGTCATTCATTCGGGCCTCTACTACACGCCAGGTTCGCTCAAGGCGCGCCTGGTATTGAAGGGCGCCCACGACCTGTTGGCCTACTGCCGCGAGCACGGCATCCCTTTCGATGTCTCGGGAAAGCTCGTGGTTGCCACCCGCAAGCAGGACATCGTCAAGCTGGACTATCTCCTGGCCCGGGGTCAGCAGAACTCAGTTCCCGTTCGACACGCAGATCTGGACGAGGTGGCCGCGCGGGAGCCCGCCCTTCGTGTCCTTGGTGCCCTCCTCGTGGAGTCCACCGGCAGGGTGGACTATCGCAAGGTTGCCGCTGCGCTGGCGGACGAGGTTCTCGCCCGTGCGGGAACGATTCGGTGCGCCGAACCCGTCCAGTACGTCACGACGGTCTCTGGTGAGGTGCGAGTGCACACCTCAAAGGACGTCATCGTGGCCCACCGGGTGGCGGTGTGTGCCGGTCTGCACTCCGACCGCCTGGCCCGTGCCTCAGGGATCGACCCAGGCGTGAGAATCCTGCCGTTCCGGGGTGAGTACAGCGAGCTCGTCCCCGAACGCGCGGAACTGGTCCGCGGGCTGGTGTACCCCGTCCCCGACCCTGACCTGCCCTTCCTCGGTGTCCACCTGACTCGAGGGCTGGACGGCGTGGTCCACGTGGGTCCCAACGCCGTACCGGCGCTGGCCCGTGAGGGATACTCCTGGCGCATGTTCTCGGCCCGGGACCTGGCCGAGACCCTTGGCTATGGCGGCACGTGGCGCCTGGCGCGCAAGTATGGCTGGATCGGAGCTCAGGAGGTCTCCCGGTCCTTGATCGGACGCTCGTTGCTCAAGGAAGCAAGGCAGATGGTCCCCGAGCTCAGGGCGAGTGACCTGCGCTCGTCGATGTCTGGAGTGCGAGCCCAGGCCGTGGCTAAGGATGGGCGCCTCGTCGACGATTTTCTCTTCCGACGAGCGGGCGATGTGCTGCACGTCCTGAACGCCCCGTCTCCGGCTGCGACCGCCTGCCTGCCCATCGGAGCGCACATCGCCCAAGAACTGCTCGCATCGGGAACCCCTGGCTCCATCACGAGTCGCTCGTAGGCCAGCGTTGAGCTCCGCCACCACAAGATCCCACCATGGGCGCGCTGAACGGGTCGCTCACTCTTGAACGTGCCACCGGTACTGCGCCGGTGTTGCGTTCCTCCCGGGATCTGGATCTTCACCCAGAGCGCACTCGGCTCTTGCGCAGGAGTCGGCAGAACCCGCCAAATGGCCTCACACGCTAACTGGCCGCGCGCTCGTCGCCCTGCGATTCCGGCGGGTGGCCCTGGTCGTCCGGCGTGCCGTCGCCCGGGACTGATCCCGAGGCTCCACTTTGTTCACCGCGAGCAGGCGGGTCCTCGTGCACGGGCGTGGCACCATCACCCTTCATGCCCTTGTCCATCTTGTCGATCTTGTCTGCCGCTTCTTGCTGCAGTTCCTTGGCCTTTGTCCTGGCAGCCGCCAGCAGACGGTCCTTCATGGAGGTGGCGTACATGTCGACGTACTCCTGACGCGACAGCAGCATCAACTCGTACATGATTTCGTCGGTGACAGAGCGCAGGACGAACCTGTCATCCTCCATGCCTTCATAGCGGGAGAAGTCCAGCGGCTTACCGATCCGCACCCCGATACGCATGATCTTGGGGACTCTCTTGCCGCTCGGCTGTGCCTTGTCCGTCCCGATCATGGCCACCGGCAACACCGGGCAACCGGCCTGGAGAGCCATCCTGGCCACACCGGTACGCCCGCGATAGAGCCGACCGTCGGGCGAGCGGGTGCCCTCCGGATAAATACCGAGCAGGTCACCGCGGCGCAGAACCTTCAGGCCGCTATTTACCGCTGCCTGACCGGCGCGTCCGCCGGAGCGGTCCACCGATAGCTGGCCGGCGCCTTTGAAGAAAGCCGCAGTCGCCCGGCCCTTGACGCCTCGACCCGTGAAGTAGTCGGACTTGGCCAAGAAAGTGACCCTGCGCGAGACCACCAGTGGCAAGAAAATCGAGTCGGAGAACGAGAGGTGGTTGCTAGCAAAGATCGCGGCACCCTCGGTCGGGATGTTCTCTTCACCCTCGACCCACGGACGGAACAACAACCTGAGGATCGGCCCGAGAATGAGGGTCTTGAGCACCCAGTAGAACAAATCGGAACATCTCCTTCGGCTCAGAGAGCAGACCCATTGACGACGCGTGAATCCTACGACACTATGCGCGGGTACCGGGTCGTGCGAGGATTCCCTATAAGGACCAGCGCTGACCCTTCGAGAACTCAGGAGCGAACCTGTGGCCATTCTGACCGGGGCCGAACCGTTCAATTATGACGGATCCGACGTCGGGGTGCTGTTGTGTCACGGCTTCACCGGCACCCCGCAAAGTATGCGTCCGTGGGGTCAGTACCTCGCGGACCGGGGCTACACAGTGCGCCTGCCCCTGCTGCCCGGACATGGGACCACCTGGCAGGAGATGAATCGCACCGGCTGGCAGGACTGGTACTCCTGTGTTGACGCGACATTTCGCGAGCTGCACCAGAGCTGTGAACGTGTCTTCGTCGGCGGTCTGTCCATGGGCGGTGCCTTGTCCCTGCAGCTGGCTCAGGAACACGGCCCACGCATCAGCGGCCTGGTTCTGGTCAACCCCGCCGTCAAGTTCGACGATCCGCGCACCCGCCTGCTCCCCGTCCTGAAGCACCTCATGGGGTCGGTGGAGGCCATCGGCAACGACGTCAAGAAGCCAGGGGTCACCGAGCTCGCCTACACCCGCACTCCGCTGAAGGCCTCTCACTCCCAGATGATCGCGTGGAACTCGGTCATTCGGGACCTGCCGGAGGTTACCCAGCCGGTGCTGCTCCTGCGCTCAACGCAGGACCATGTCGTCCCCGCGTCAAGCTCGGCGCTGATCCTGTCCAGGATCTCGAGCCGTGATGCCACCGAAATCCTTCTCCAGGACTCGTATCACGTGGCCACCATTGACAATGACGCTCCACGCATCTTTGACGAGTCCGCCAAGTTCATCGAACGCATCGCGCTGAAGTGAACGATCCAGACCGTCGGAGCTGGTCCGACGGATTCGATGATGACGCGATATTCGCTGACATCGTGGCTCACCTGAACGATGATGTGAGCCAAGAGCCTGCGGTAGCCGAGCCGACAGCCGACGACGCGGCAGCCGGCATCGAGACGACCGATACGACCTTCGGCGAGACAACCCCCGACTCGAAGGCCGAAACGACCTCCGGGTCAACCGATCTGTCCCACGATGACAGGCTGCAAGCCGGGCCGAACCAGTGGCCCATCAACCCGCCACCGTGGCTGCCTGCGCATAACGACCCTCAACCCGACCCTCAGACCGACCCTCAGAC